>Ga0105100_10001174_pt1 | contig 15446 bp, 11 predicted proteins | sample PPLLak12cMay2015_2_FD_87033 | JGI IMG/M metagenome (GOLD analysis project Ga0105100, IMG submission 87033) | Freshwater sediment microbial communities from Prairie Pothole Lake near Jamestown, North Dakota, USA - PPLs Lake P8 Core (1) Depth... | ecosystem: Environmental > Aquatic > Freshwater >...
CTGGTCATATATTGCAATTAAGGCAATACCCGGAGCAGGAGCAATAAATTCAATATTGGCATATTCAGTTACCGGATTGGGATATACATTTAGACTTTTTTCTGAAGTATTGTAATCTATGTTAATACCGGTTAATGCTGCTTTTAAATTCAGCATATCCGTTCCGTCAACGGTTAAATAAGTCCCCTGGGTAAGGTTTTCGATTTTTACACTTTCAACGGATCCACTGCCGCCTGTACCTGCAAAATTTATCAGGTAATCCTGCGGATAAATAGCAATGGATAAGGGGAACAGAAATCCTACAACAACTAATTTTTTCATATTAATCGAATTAAATGGTTTTAGTGACGGGCCAACAAATGGGTTTTACAGGAACCTGGTTTTATGATACTGTCGAATGACCGCCAAAAAGGTTCCCTATTCACACAAAGTGCGTCAAGAAAATCGCAAAGGCCGTAATATGTTGAATTATTTATACTTTCTTTTCGATCCTGGCGTGGATCTGGCTTACTTTGCGAGAAAAGCGACCTTAATCACGGGTATGAAACCCCAAAGTCCCGAGAACTCAGGAGAAACTTATTCTGCAACAGAGCTACGTGGTACTATACCCTCCGACTTCGTCGAGATTGTTCGACTTACAAATTTCAGCCTGCCTGTCCGGCAGACAGGTTCGCTCACTCCTGAAATTTGAGTCTCACGAATAAACCGATTGTAATTATCTATAATTCCCGATAACGATATACGGTGCCCAGTAATATGGATGGCGATAGGCTCTGATTTCAGAGCGGATCATAGCAAGTTTTGCCTCACGGAGGGCATCCTTTTTTCCTTTGCCATTTACCAAACCGGAATAGAAATCCTTCATAAATGCAGCTGTAGTGCGGTCATTGATGTTCCAAAGGCATACGGTAATGCTGGCAGCGCCGGCATAAAGAAATGAACGGGTTAATCCGACTATGCCCTCCCCCCTGTATAACCTACCCCGTGCGGTTTGGCAGGCAGACAGCACAACCATTTCGGCATTCAGTTTCAGGTTCAGTATTTCATTTACCTGTAATATACCATCTTCCGTTGACGCTTCATTCATACTCAAAACAATTCCAGAACGGAAAGGAAGCTTTTCTTCGATGAAGCCATGCGTGGCAAAATGGATGTATTTATAATTATCGGGCACCTCATGCTTAAAGGATGCTTCGCTGGCATCCGATTTCAGATAGGTTACACTTTTCCCTTTGGGAAATAACCCTGATATGGCAGATACTTCATGCTCTGAATAGGGAAGTGCAGTGAATAGAAATCCATCATTTTCATACAGGTTTTTTAGCTTTTCGCCTTCATCTCTTTCTTGCAGGATTTTTAATTTTTCAACATGTTCACCCCTCCCTCTTGATGAGGAGGTGCCTGATGTTTTGTTGAAAACGGGATTGCCGAAGGCAAGCAAATCCTTTTGTGGCAGGCCATTCAATCTCTTCGTGCCAACAAAAGCCATGGATGTGGATGAGGGGCTATACGAGAAGGTGAAATCCTCGATAAGATAATGAGGTGATTCATGGGGTTTGCCTTTTGGGATTATCAGCGACTCAAAAGGCAAATAATGCAGCATACCATCGGCAACAATAATGAGATGATGGTCTTTGTCGATCTCAGGCACGCACTCTTCCAGCAGGATCTGAAAAACATCCTGCCCTTTCGATACATGTTTAGCAAAAGGATTTGACACACTCGCAGGCTTATCAATGGAATGTATGTATTCCAGCACGGCTTTTTCAATGGTTTCTTTTCCGGGCAAAGTATACAGCTTAAAATTGTCTTTTGAAATAAGCCACAGGAACGAACGGTTACTCCCCAATGAGAATTCCAGTATAGCTTCACCGTCATTCAGGATTTCATGTTGTATTCTTTCTGCATTATAGGATTCCGGAAATAACAAGTGGGTATATTTTGTATTCTCAGCCTTGATTTCTCTTAATAGCCCCTCAAAGGTGTGTTCATATTCATTCAGTTCTGATTCCAGCTTCTTCCGGTCTTTTTTAGTGAGGTTGCTGTTATTCAGAAGCTGTTTCTGATTCACCGATATTTTTCGTAAAGCCTCATTTTCTTTTTGTTTCAATTCCGGGTTAATTCCGTTTTGCACATCTGCTTTTGATGCCACCATATTTTCCAGGAAAGCCCTTGCCTTTGCCCGCTCGGCAAAATGAAATGCAAGTTTATCATAGCCTTTCTGCGGGTATTGTTCATGCATGGTAACGAGCAGGTCGATCACCCTTTCATAGACATTAACATTGGCATCAAAAAACCCGGATTTATATTCTTCAACCGGTAATTTACGCTGCACTTCTTCTATTTTATCTATGGCAAGACTATAATACTCAAGCGCCTTTGCCTGTCTGTTTTGTTTTTCAAGCACCATGGCCAGGCCGGTATAGGTTTTCCAATATACAGCCGGATCGCCCGATGATGTGGAATATTTCAGTGCCTCGGTAAAAAATTCAAAGGCAGATTGATAATGCTCCAGGGTATATTCCAGGAATCCCGAATTTATTAACTGATTGGCGACAACCCCTTGCAGGCCTATTTCCTTTCCGGTTTTTAGGGATTGACTTAAATATTCCCTTGCTTTTTGGTAATCCTTCATTGCTGTCATTAAATTGCCCAGGTTCCCATAGGCCGTGGCTATTTCTTTCGGATCGCCAATCTCCTTGTTTAGCCTAAGGGATTGTTGATAATAGTCCAACGCTGCCGGATAATTTTGCAGGGTCTGATAGGTACAACCTATATTGCCTAAATGCCGGGCAATTTCATTTTTATTGCCGGTCTTCTCACTTACCTCCAAAGCCCTGCTATAATACTCCAGTGCTTTCGCATCATTACCCATTTCATGATAGATGATCGCAATATTTCCCAGATTCAATGATTCACCTTCGGTATCATTGATTGCTGAAGCTATTTCCAGGCTCTTTTCATTAAAATCAAGTGCTTTTGCATAATTACCATAGCAAAAATGAATCAATGCGATACCGCAACAGGACCTTCCTTCAGCCCATTTATTATGTGTTTCCAGGGACAGATCAAGCATCTGGTTATAGGTTTTGAGTGCTTTATCATATTGTCCGAGATCCCAATGAATGAGCCCAAGATTAAGCAGTGCCAGTATTTGATTGTATTTGTTGCCGGTTTCATGGGCAATCTGAAATGATTTGTTATTATAATCCAGTGCTGTCGATAATTTCCCCAGGTATTGATAATTTGTCCCGATACTCTGGTAATACTGTCCTTCAAGACTCCGTTCCTTAATTTGCCGGGCTCCTTTCAATGCTTTTTCATAATATTGTATCGATTTATCATAGTCTCCGGTTTCTCTCGAAATTACGCCCAGGATAGCTGTGTTTCTGATCTCCTGAAGTTTCTGGCCGTATTTTTTAGAAAGTTTCGAAGCCTTTTTTGAATAAACTGCAGCCTCTTTTAATTGACCGGAGTAATAATATGCAATTCCTATGTTGGTGGCAAAGATGCACTCGAATTGCTTATCGTTTAGTGCTTTCGCTTTAGCCAGTCCGGTTTTACCCGCTTCAAGACATAAATCGTACCGGCCTTTGCTCCAGTAAACAGAGGACTTAAGCAGGTATGCATCCAGCATATCCTGCTGAAGTGCAAGGACTTTATCGAGCAAGGACATTGTATTATCCCAGTCATATTGCTTCAGAAAAATATAGGCAAGACCAAAGCAGATATAAGGATTATGGGAATCTTTTGCGGCCAGGTTGTTTAAAATGCTTTCAGCTGTATCAAGCGCATTTATCTGTTCTAAATTATCAATGAAATCTTTGTAAAAAAAGGTGCAAGGCGGAATATAATTTGCTATTTTCCGGTATTCAAGGGCCGCTTTTTCATTGTTTTTAAACCGCTGGTACAAATATCCCCGGCCATAAATGCTGTAAATATCTTCGGGATTTGTATTTTCAAGACGGTCAAAGTAAATAATACCTGATTTACTATCATTTTTTTGATAAAATGCTTCTGCGAGTTTCCGGTAAACATTCGGATCTGCACGATCCGATTCAATAATTTCAGTCAGCAGATGGATGGATTTATCATATTTTTCATCGGACACCAATCTGAGAGCTCTGATATAACGGCTTTGGAAGGGAACTATTTCCTGGTGCCGCAAATACAAACCGACCAGGATGAGAAGGATGAAGAAGACCCAAAAGTAACGGATCTGAAAAATCCTATTTTTCAAGGGTTAATGGTCATTTGGTAATGACCTTAAAATTAAAAATATATTTGTTATTTACCTCCTTTGTTTGCATCGGTTTTTCAATAACAATCAGAAAATAATTTCCTTCATCGAAATACATTTGAGGACAGACTATGATAATGGTGCCGTAAGAATCAATAAATCCCAGGTTTTCATTATCCCAGACTATTTCGTTCTGATCATTGCTGATGGTGGCCTGATAAACATTATCCTCCTGGCTCTTAACAGGGAGAACAAAAGAAAAAGCAAATACACCGGAGCGATCTGCGAGTACAATTTCATTTGCCTGCTCACCCAAAGCACGTTGACCGGATTGCTCCAGCATATATAGATGGCGGATGTTAACGGGCTCATCAAGCCGTTTTTGCCCGGTGTCCTTTCTGAATAAACCCAGCCATGCAGGGTATAACAAAGACAGAATCAGAACATAGACATATACAGGTTTTACTATCGGTTTAACAAATAAAGCCCCGATTTTATCAATTATTCCCTGAAGAAGCGATACCTCCTCTGATTTATCGAGGGATTCATTAACTTTATTCAGCATTTCCAATTCGTGTTGGCATTGCCGACATAAGGAAAGATGATCCTCAATGCGTTTAATAACTTCGTTATTCAGTTCCTTTTTTGACTCGGAATAAATAGTCAGTATCCTTGAATTAATGTGTCCCGGAAAAGTTTCACAGGTCATTGGGAATAGTCCCTCCGATATCCATTTGATATGATCCAATTCTTTCTTACAGGAAGCGCACGTTGTTAAATGCTGTTCAACTTCAGCCGCTTCTTTTTCAGAAAGGCTTTTGGCAGCATACCACGGCAGCAAAGCAGCAATTTCCTTTCTGATGCATGTTGGTTCTAACTCCATTACACGATTATTTTAATCTAACTGTCGGTTCTTTTTTTAAATCGTTCCAATATTTTTCCTTTAGTTGCATGGCTTTTTCGATACATCGTGATACCCTCGATTTGACGGTGCCCTCCGCTATGTTGAGTATAGCTCCTATTTCATTATAGGATAATTGCTCAATAAATACCAGTTGCAAGGTTTCCCGGCACATAGCCGCCAGTTCTTCAAGAATAATTTTTGCGATGGCTTCTTTTTCTCTTTGAATCATTCCGTCAGGAGCATCTCCATCCTCAGCAATGAGGGTTAAATCAGCATCATAATCTGTGCCTTGATGGTACGATTTTCTCAGGAAATCAATGCAGGTATATTTTGCAATACGATATACATATGTTTTTAATTGCGAAGCTTTTCGAAACCTGTTTTGCTTAAGATTCAGGTAAATCTTTAACCGGACATCCTGAATGATATCCTCGCTGAAGTCCTGCAATCCCCAGTTATAATTATTGACCACCTTCTCAATCCACCCGGTAATAATAAAGAATTCCCTCGCTTCACCCTTGATATACCCTTCGATCAGTTGATCCTGGTTGTTTTCGTGAGGGTTTTTCATTTGGTTTAACAATAGGGAATAATTACTACCCGGCTGGTTGTAGCCTAGAGGTTTGAAATATCAAAAATAAAAAAAATTATTTATCTTAAGCAATAGCTCTGTCCCGATTCCGCTTGTCATTAACCGTTCTTTGTTGTTTTTCATTAATACTGAGGTCCAGTCCGTAAAACCGCCGTCAATTACATTATAACTCTTGTTGTCAGCATTGGTGAGGTCTATCATAAACCTGAGCCGGCGATAATAATTCCTGCCGTAATCACTGTTTTTTTCAACAACCAGCTCAACATTTTCTCCTAACCTGATGATTGTATTAACTGTTTCCATCAGGGTTGCATTTCTGCTTTCGTCGTAATTAAAGATCTTTAATGTTTTCTTTTTGATCCGGTCAGGCTTCAGTATTTCTTCAATTACCCTGAAGTAAAAGCTGACATGTTCGAGCAGGGCTTCCTGTTCAAAGCGGTCTGAGCCCTCGTCCCTTCCGGCCGTGCAAAGGGCAAAGATCTTAAAATGTGCCGTATGGTTTTTATCCTGCACGGGTTGCGTCCGCATCTGCCGCTGCACCGTTGCCAACTTTACCAGGGTAGTTGATTTCTTATCCTGCTGAAGCAATTCCATCCTCCTCCTGGAACATTCCAGCGCCATCACGTTGGTGACATCCGAAACGACTTCGCAGTTGCGGATGGTGGAAATAATAATATTCTGGTTAACGGGCCCCATCAGGCTTGATGTGCCAAGCGAGGTGACTGGTGAGAGTTCAATTGGTACAAAACCGTCGGGTAAAAGGGAAAACATGCTTAATTCCAGTTCCATAAACTTCCGGGGATCGAGTATGGAAGGCTGCACCAGGCGGTTATTCCGGTAATCGTTAAAAAGGCCGGCTGTATCCAGTTTGGCAACCTTCCGGCTAAAAACATACAACAACAGGGACTGAAGCTCGCTGAATTTAAGTTTATTAATAAGAGATTCATCCAGACCGGGCAGGTTCAGTTTTTGCAGGATCCGGCGGACGATCGGATTTATCATAGTCTTTGGAACAGGTTGTGGTTTGGCAGGAATAACGATAACAGGTTGCAAAGTTGAAAGTTACGAAATAATTTTTATGCGACAATATGGATGGAAGAATTCGTCGCCTTAACCTTCAGTCAGTCGGCGAAGCCGGGCGACTGGTTCGGAGTTATAATTTTTTATTCATCTGTCTCATAAAGGCGAAGCCGGTTCCTCAGAGCGGTAATCTCGTCCTGCATTTGATTTATTTGCTCCAATAAATGATTGATGGTTTCGATGCCTTCAAGGTTTATGTCCATTTCAAAGTATAAGCGAACGATTCTCTCCAGTTCCTGCAACTGGCTTTTACGAATATATCCTGTTTCTTCAACGGTCGTGATTTCTATCAATCCGTTTTCCTGCAGGGTGCGGATAAATGAAACCTCAATGTTGTGGTTAGCACAGAATTCATTTGCAGGTATTAAATCTTTCATATTCTTCAGTCCTGTTAAACAATTACGATTTTGACAATTCCGTGAACAGCTCTTTTTGTTTCCTGGTTAAATTCGTCGGGATTACAATGGTATAGGTTACATAAAGGTCTCCGAATTGTCCCTCTTTTTTATAGACCGGGAATCCCTTCCCCTTTAGTTTTATTCTGCTTCCGTTTTGTGTTTCGGGCCTGACTTTCAGCTTTACCTTTCCATTCAACGTATCAATAGTGATTTCTCCGCCCAGCACAGCGGTATATAAATCCAGATTAGCCGAAGTGTACAGATTATTTCCCAAACGCTTGAATCCCGGGTGGTTTTCGATAATAAAGGCAATATATAAATCGCCGTTTGGCCCGCCATTTATTCCAGGTCCCCCATGCCCCGGTATTTTAATGGTTTGCCCGTTTTCAATCCCGGCAGGGACGGTAATTCTTATATTTTTACCGTTTACCGTCAAGGTTTGCCTGTGCGTTTCATAAGCATCGGTAAGACTGAGATGCATTTCAGCATGATAATCTTCCCCCCTGTATTTTACTTGCCTGCCTCTGCCGGATCTTGCTGCTCCGCCGAACATGGACTCAAAAAAGTCTGAAAAATCGCCGTCAAATGAAGTTTCTGTAAACCCCGTCCTACGTTGACCTGATGATTTTTTCCGGTTTTGTTGTGCCTGTTCAAATTGTTCAGCCTGCTGCCAGTCCTTTCCATAATGGTCATATTTTTTACGTTTCTCCGGATCGCTCAGCACTTCATTTGCTTCATTGATCTGCTGGAAATTTGCTTTGGCATTTTTGTCGTTCGGGTTTAAATCGGGATGATGTTTCCGGGCTAACCTGCGATAGGCTTTTTTGATATCTTCCTGCGTGGCATTTTTATCAATCCCCAATATTTTATAATAATCAATATACATTATGACTATGGTTTAATTTTCGTTAAAAATAAAAAAAATACCATTATGAATAACCTTATTAGTCAATACCCGGTCTTTCATATCATAACATTAAAGATACCCCGTTTTTTATTACCTTTGCACCCGAATTTTCTAATAATGCATAAGCAAAAATCCTATACCATCGCTGTCGACGGTTATTCATCCTGCGGTAAAAGCACCTTTGCCAAGAAAATCGCCCGGGAGCTGAATTTAATCTATATCGACAGCGGGGCAATGTATCGTGCGGTGGCGCTTTACTGCCTGGAAAACAGGATTTATCAGAACGGGGAAACGGATATTGAAAGACTTAAAAAAGTGCTGCCTTCCCTGATCATTGAATTCCGTAAAAATGATGCTGACGGTAACCAGGATACTTATCTGAATAACCGGAACGTGGAAAAAGAGATAAGAAGTGTAAGCGTTTCTGAAGCGGCATCCACACTGAGCAAGATCAGAGAAGTCCGGGAACGCCTTGTAAGCCTTCAGCGGAGCATGAGCAGCCCGGAAGTCCGGCCTGAAAGTTCAGCAGGAGTGGTCATGGATGGCCGCGATATCGGCACGGTGGTTTTTCCTGAGGCCGACATGAAAATATTCATGACAGCCGATGTGGATATCAGGGCAAAGCGGCGATATGACGAACTGGTGGCAAAGGGAATGAGGGTGGACTACAATGAAGTCCGGGAAAATGTCATAAAGCGGGATCATCAGGATGAGTCACGGAAGGAGAGTCCGCTCCGGAAGGCAGATGATGCCCTGGTGCTCGACAACAGCTATATAAACGTTGCTGAACAAATGGAATGGTTCAGCAAAAATTGGAAAACTATTCAGTTGAAACATGAGGGTGGAAATTGATCCGCAAGCTGGATTTTGTTTCGGCGTAAGGAAGGCTGTAAAGGCAGCCGAGGAAATACTGGCTTCCGAGGGCAGCCTGTATTGCCTGGGTGACCTGGTGCATAATGAAGAGGAACTTCAGCGGCTGACTTCCCTGGGATTAAAGACCGTTAACCACGATGAATATAAAGCCCTGAAGAACTGTAAAGTGCTGATCAGGGCTCATGGTGAACCACCGGAAACATACGAGACAGCCCGCCGGAACAATATTGAACTGATCGATGCCACCTGTCCTGTTGTGCTGAAACTGCAGAACAAGATTGAGAAATCGTTCGAAGAGATCAGGGATTCCGGAGGCCAGCTGGTCATTTTCGGGAAGAAAAGCCATGCTGAGGTTCGGGGACTGGCAGGGCAAACGGGATACAAAGCTATCGTAATAGAAAAAAAGGAAGACCTTGACAAACTTGACTACACAAAAGCCATTCACCTGTATGCGCAAACCACCATGAACCGGCAGGAGTACGAAACGATAACGAATGAAATCAAGAATCGCATTGATATAGCCAAGGCTGGCATGGACAGGTTTCGCTGCACCAGGTCGATCTGCCAGCAGGTATCGGGCCGTGTCCCCCTGCTTCGGGAATTCTGCCAACGGTTTGATTGCATCCTCTTTGTAAGCAGCCCGAAAAGCTCAAACGGCAAAGTCTTATTTGAAGAATGCAGGGGTGTTAATGAAAATACCTATTTTGTCGACAAGCCTGAAGAAATTCAAAAAGACTGGTTCAAACCAGTTTCATCGGTGGGCATCACAGGGGCAACGTCAACTCCTGTATGGCTTATGGAAAAGGTGGCACAACTGATCAAGGAGATAACAACAAGTTAATGTCACCTGTGATTAACTTTTCTTTGAAAGATTCGTATGCCAGAAGTTTTTTTAGCAATTTTAGAATCTTAATATGATTCGGAGGGGACTCGTATTTTATTTATAATTAACTTAATCGAATCTCATCAAAAAAAGTTAAATCTTTGTATTATCATTATTGGTTGAAATATGGAAGAGATCAGCATTAAAAGAGTTGGTGTTTTGACTTCAGGGGGCGACGCTCCGGGTATGAATGCTGCCATTCGAGCTGTAGTCCGGGCAGGGACCCACCATAATCTGGAAGTGTATGGTATCCGCAGGGGTTACCAGGGAATGATAGAAGGAGACATGGTAAAACTGGAATCTACCTCTGTCAGCGGCATCATACAAAAGGGAGGCACTGTGTTGCAGACAGCCCGCTGCCTGGAATTCATGACCCAGGAAGGGCGCAGGAAGGCATATGATCAGCTTCGTGCATTTGGCATTGAGGCTGTTATCGTAATTGGAGGAGACGGATCTTTCACGGGTGCGGGCCTTATGTCAAAGGAATATGACATTCCGTTTATCGGCATCCCCGGCACGATTGACAACGACCTGTACGGTACTGATTATACCATAGGCTTTGACACAGCCCTGAATACCGTTGTAAATGCTGTTGATAAGATCAGGGATACAGCCACTTCGCATGGCAGGATATTTTTCGTGGAAGTGATGGGCAAGGAGGCCGGATTTGTAGCTTTGCAGAGCGGAATTGCCTGCGGGGCGGAAGGAATCCTCATACCGGAAGAAAAGGGACAGATCGAAAAGCTGAGAAATTATCTGGCTGTCAGGGCGAGACAGAAAAAATCAAGCATCATCCTGGTGGCCGAGGGAGAAGAAGAAGGAGGCGCCATTCCTATTGCCAAAAAAATTAAGGAAGAGTTCCCGGAATTCGATATTCGCACCACGATCCTCGGTCATATTCAGCGGGGAGGAACACCTTCGGCTGTTGACAGGATCAATGCCAGCCGCATGGGTATAGCTGCCATCGAAGCATTGCTGGATGATCAGAAAAGCATAATGGTCGGAATTGTCAATAATGATATCGTTCATGTGCCGCTGAACAAGACCACCAAGCTTGACAAAGACGTCAATCGTGAATTACTTGACATAGCGGATATGCTCATATAAGTATTTGTTGACCTGCCTGCCGGCAGGCAGGTTTGATGATTTAATTATAAAATTTTTGCATGAGTATGCAGTATCTGGTAATCGGCTATTGGCTTTTGGTTTAAAGCTAACAGCTAATAGCTAATAGCTATTCCCTGACTGCAAGACCGCTAGACCAGATTTATGAATTCAATCAATCAACCAATCAATCAATCAATCAATATTGGCCCGTGGTATGTTGATGTCATCCTGCCCCTTCCCCTGCCGGGATTATATACCTATCAGATCACGGAAGATCAGGTTAATTATGCCGGTCCCGGCGTCAGGGTTATCGTTCCGGTCGGAAAAAAAAAGCTGTATACAGCACTGATCCAGCATGTCCATCAGCAAAAACCTTCAGGATATGAGGTCAGAGCAGTCCATTCCATAACGGATCGGACCCCTGTCATTAATGATCTTCAGCTGAAACTCTGGGAATGGATGTCGGAATATTACATGTGCAGTATGGGAGAAATATTCCGGGCTGCCATGCCATCGGGTTTTAAGGTTGAAAAGAAAGCATACAAACCAAAAACAGCCAGTTATGTAAGGCTTAACAAGCGCTGGAAAGATGAAAAGAAACTGAATACATTGCTCGATACCCTGGTAAGAGCTCCTCAGCAGCAGAAACTGCTGATGCTTTACCTGGGATCTTTTGCATACCCGGAAAAGAAAAGGCTGAAATGGATAGAAAAATCGGCCCTGATGAAGGGTATATCATCCGGAGACAGCATCCTAAAGAGTCTTGTTAAAAAGGAAGTATTTGAAATCTCTCAGCAGACGGTCTCCAGGCTTACCTCGCAGGACATCGAATTGCAGGAGCCGGCATCATTGAACGGGAATCAGGAAAAAGTCTTAAACGAAATAAAACAAAGCTTTGGCGACAAAGAGGTGGTATTGTTGCATGGCATTACCTCCAGCGGAAAAACAGAGATTTATATCCACCTTATCCGGGAAGAACTGGAAAAAGGCAAACAAGTGCTTTACCTGCTGCCGGAGATAGCCCTCACAACGCAGATCATTATACGGCTCAGAAAGGTTTTTGGCAATAAGGTGGGGGTTTATCATTCCAGGTTTTCCGATAACGAGCGGGTTGAGATATGGGGTAACCTTAACCGGCAGCATCCGGATTTGAATGAGCCCTATCAGATCATCCTCGGGGTAAGGTCTTCGTTGTTCCTTCCTTTTACAGACCTGGGATTGATTATCGTTGATGAAGAGCATGAAAACACCTATAAGCAATTTGACCCGGCTCCCCGTTATCACGCCAGGGACACGGCCATTATACTGGCCAGGCTTCACCATGCCAAGGTTTTGTTAGGATCTGCAACCCCTTCGCTTGAATCCTATTATAATTGCCTGGCCGGTAAATACGGACATGCCGAACTCTCAAACCGCTATCTTGACCTTCAGCCCCCTGAAATTAAAATTGTCAATATCCGTGATGCATACCACAGAAAACAAATGAAATCCCATTTCTCAATTCCCTTGCTTGATGCTGTCGGGAGGTCCCTGCAACAGCATCAGCAGGTAATACTCTTCCAGAACCGGCGGGGATTTTCATTATACCTGGAGTGCAGCGCATGCGGCTGGGTGCCTAAGTGCAAACACTGTGATGTAAGCCTTACCTATCACAAGAAGGAAAAAAGCATGGTATGTCATTATTGCGGGTATTCGGTTTCCACTGCCGCTGTCTGTGAGGATTGCGGCAGTGCGCAACTGCAAATGAAAGGCTTTGGCACGGAGAAAATTGAAGATGAAATTGCCATTTTTTTCCCCGCAGCACGCATCACCCGGATTGACCTGGATGCTGCCCGGTCGAGAAGATCCCTGGAAAGAATCATAGCTGGCTTTGAAAGAGGTGAAATTGACATTATGGTCGGCACCCAGATGATCTCAAAAGGTCTTGATTTTGAGAACGTGAGCCTGGTGGGCATACTCAATGCTGACAATATGCTCAATTACCCTGATTTCAGGGCTTATGAAAGAAGCTTCCAGCTGATGCTTCAGGTGAGTGGCCGGGCGGGACGAAGGAACAAACAGGGATCCGTGATAATCCAGACCTACGACAGCAGCCATCCTTTGTACGACCTGCTGATCCGTAATGATTTCAGGTCCTTTGCCCGGATCCAGCTTTCCGAACGGAAGAGCTTTCATTATCCCCCTTATGCCCGGCTGATCGAGATCAAGTTGAAATGCAGGGAAAAAGACACACTCGATCATGCCGCTGAAGCGCTCGCAACAGCATTGAAAAAACAGGCAGACAGCCGCATCATGGGCCCGGAATATCCGTTGATCAGCAGAATACGGAATCTTCATTTAAAGAGGATCCTGCTGAAAACAGATAAGGAAAAATCCGTTGCACGGGTAAAAGATGTCATAAGGACATGCATAAGAGATCTGCGTTTAAACGATGATTTCAAAGCGGTGGTGATTTCTGTTGATGTGGATCCGGCTTGATGGGGAGGGGGAGACTAAGGGACTAAGAGAGGGGGAGAAAGGGAGAAGGAGGGAAGAAGTGGCAGTAAGCAGCGGCAGTCCTGTATTACCAACAATCACAACAACCAAAACAACCATAACAACCATAACCATCATAACCATCACAATCACCACAACATCTTTATCCTCCTGATTCCATTGAAAAAACGATTATTTTAATTAATTATGTCATAGGATAAGGGATTTGCCCTGGTTCAGGATATGAAAAGAAATTTTTCCCATACCCTCATCATCATTGTTGTTTGCCTGCTGGCATTTTATCAGGTTGCCTTCCTGCTCGAAAGCATTAAATGGGACAACCTTGACTCCTATTTGCCCATGCGTTATTTTGTCAGCGAATGTTTGCGAAATAATATCTTTCCGCTCTGGCTCCCTTATCAGGGCCTGGGCTGCCCGATATTCGGCGATCTTATAAGCACCAACTATCCTGAAGCATTTTTTCTGGGGAGGCTTATGGTATATGATAACATTGTATTTCAGCTTGTTTTCATGGGCTACATCGTTCTGGCCGGCATCGGCATGTATCAGCTATCGCGTTCCCTTGAGATCATGCCATGGATTTCCCTGATCACTGCCATAGCCTATGCCTTATCCGGTTTCATCGTCGGGAATGCCCAGCATATTCAATACATCATCAGTGCAGCGTGGATTCCTTTTGTCCTGAAGTATTTCTTTCAGCTTGGCTCCGGCTGGAAATTCCCGGTACTGCTGAAATTCATCCTTTTCACTTACCTGCAGGCATCGGGAGGCTATCCGGCGCATACAATAATGCTGGCTTACCTGCTGGCCTTACTTTTTCTGGGGAGACTGTTTCAACTGGCACGGCAAAGGGACCTTGTAAAAATCCGTTCTTACCTGGGAGCCAACGTAGCCGCACTGTTTGTGCTTGGAATTATGTGCTTTGGCATATTTCTCAGCATCAGGCAGTCTACCGGCGAGATATCCCGCTACCAGGGAATGGACTATGAGAAGACTATCCTGAATTCCTTTACGCCGCAATGCCTGATTTCCCTGATATCGCCGCTGACCCCTGCCGCCTGCCCCCAATTGTTTAAAACCGATCTCTCGATGAATAATCTGTATTTCGGTGTGATCGTGCTGGCGATGTTATTATATGGTATAATCCGTCCATTGACCAAAAAGTCCTGGCTGTTTTTGATCACGGGGATCATTACCCTGCTGCTGGCCATGGGTCCCCATTTCTTTCTTCACAGAATGGCTGTTGAATTCCTGCCCCTGTTCAAAACATTCAGGCATCCCAGCAACATCAGGTTATTCGCCATTTTATCATTTCTGCTTGTCACCGGATTACAGATTACCCGGCATCCTATAACAGAGGCCGGGAATTTAATAAGATTTAAAAGAATAATACTGATCATGCTGGTCTTTTTGATGCTGGTCATGATAGGATCGGCATCCTGGATTATTTATTTGCCCAGTCCTGCTGACAGACCTGATTGGAATATCCCTTCCCTGGTGAATGCATACGGGTTTACCGTCCCCTTGATTGTGCAGTCTGCACTGGCTTTATTGTTTATCGGGTTGCTGTTTTTGTCCATTCATGCCGGAAAGGCAAGGATACCGATTCTTATTTTCCTGACAGCCTCGGAAATGATTCTCTTTACTCAGCTGAACGCTAGCTATACAGTATATTACAAGGACAGTGATCCGGCCGGCCTCCGGAATTTTCTGAACGGCAGGCCCAGGGGATTTCCTCTTCCGGATCATCACAAGGTGGCTGAAAATACAGACAAAAGCGTTGCCTTCAGAGAATTATGGGTGAACACAAACACGTATGCCAAGACCGTATCCCTGGATTTCTTTTATCCATTTGTGTCGGACGGGCTCATCCGGCTTCAGGAAGATATCGCTTTACTCGCCGGGAGCCTGGATCATCCGATATTTTACCTGGCCGAAAAGGTCCTCCCGTTAAGCAGTCGCAAAA
>Ga0105100_10001179_pt1 | contig 15416 bp, 6 predicted proteins | sample PPLLak12cMay2015_2_FD_87033 | JGI IMG/M metagenome (GOLD analysis project Ga0105100, IMG submission 87033) | Freshwater sediment microbial communities from Prairie Pothole Lake near Jamestown, North Dakota, USA - PPLs Lake P8 Core (1) Depth... | ecosystem: Environmental > Aquatic > Freshwater >...
AGAGTCGAAGGTTGTCTCGCATCAGCATCACCTCGGTACAGTTTCGTCGGACAACGATATTGTACCAGATGCCGCGAACAACCTTCATTTCTCTGTTAACGTGCAAAGTGATAGGTGGCTAGTGCTGTCGTAAGAAACCGAGTTTCTAGTTCGCAATGGCCTCCGGCTGCGGCCTGAACTGCGTCTCGTACAGGTCGGCGTACAGCCCTCCCTTGGCCAGCAGCTCGGCGTGCGTCCCCTGCTCCACCAGCCGTCCCTCCTCTAGCACCAGGATCTGGTCGGCGGCCAGGATCGTCGACAGCCGGTGGGCGATCACCAGGCTGGTCCGGCCCGACAGCAGCGGCTCCAGCGCCGCCTGGATCAGCGCCTCGTTCTGCGAGTCGAGGTGCGATGTCGCCTCGTCCAGGATCAGCAGCGAGGGGTCCTTGAGAATCACGCGGGCGATGGCCAGCCGCTGCTTTTCGCCGCCGCTCAGGCGGTAGCCCCGCTCGCCGACGACAGTGTCATAGCCGTCGGGCAGCTCGCTGATAAACTCATAGATGTTGGCCGCCCGGCGGGCGGATTCCAGCTCGGCCTGGGTAGCATCGGGGCGGGCGTACAGTAGATTGGCCCGCACCGTGTCGTGGAACAGGTAGGTCTCCTGGGTCACCATGCCGATCTGCTGCGCCAGCGACTCCTGGCTCACGTCACGCAGGTCGTGGCCGTCGAGTGTGATCCGCCCCTCGGTGGGGTCGTACAGCCGGGGCAGCATGTAGGTCACCGTTGTCTTGCCTGCGCCGCTGGGGCCCACCAGCGCGGTCAGGTTCCCTGCGGGAATGTCGAAGGTCAGGTCGCGCAGCGCCCAGCGCCGAGTGGTGATCACCCCCGCCGCCAGTTTCGGCTTGTCGTCGTCGTCCGGGTTATCGGGTGTTTCGTCCTCGGCCAGATAGCTGAACGACACGTCCTCAAAGCGCACGTGGCCGGCCACGTACTCCAGCTCGACCGCGTCCGGCCGGTCCTGGATCTCGACCGGCATGTCAAGGTATTCAAAGACCCGCTCAAAGCTGACCATCGACTGGGCAAGCTCGACCTGGACGTTGGACAGGGACGAGATCGGCCCGTACAGCCGGCCCAGGTAGGCGACAAAGGCGACGATGGTGCCCACCGTGATCGCGTCGCTCAACACCAGGTGGCCGCCCACCCAGTAGATCAGCGCCGTGCCGATGGCGCTGGCGATGCCCAGCCCCAGGAAGAACCAGCGGCCAACCAGCGCCTGCCGCACCCCGGTGTCGCGCACGTTGTGGGTGGCCTCGCGAAAGTGGGCCACCTCCTGGCGCTGGCGGCCAAAGGTCTTGACCAGCAGCGCGCCGTTGATCCCCAGCGTCTCGGTGATGATGCTGCTCATGGCGGCGTTGTATTCCATCGCCTGGCGGCGGATGCGGCGCAGGATGCCGCCCACCCGGCGCGCTGGCAGCAGAAAGAGGGGCAGGACCACCACCGACAGCAGGGCCAGCCGCCACTCGATCGAGATCATCACCGCCAGGGTGGAGAGGAGGGTGATGCCGTTGGTGACGATGTCGGGCAGCGTGCCGGTCACCGCGCTCTGGGCGCCGACGACGTCGTTGTTAAAGCGCGAAATGATCTCGCCCGACTTGGTGTGGGTGAAAAAGCGCAGCGACATGCACTGCAAGTGGTTGTACATCGTCTGGCGCAGGTCGCAGATGACGCCTTCCCCTATCCGGGCGCTGAGGTAGCGCTGTCCCACGCCGATCAGCCCGCTGACGATGGGGATGCCGATCATGCCCAGGGCCAGCCAGTTGAGGCGCGAGACGTCGCGATTGACCAGCACGTTGTCGATCAGGTCGCGGTACAACAGCGGCGGTATCAGGCCGATGAGCGTGGTGATCGCGATGGCCAACATCATGAGTGCCAGCGACCGCCAGTAGGGCCGGGCATAGGCCATCACCCGGCCCAGGAGCTGCCGGCTGACCTGGGCCTGGCCCTTCGATTCGTCGTACTGCATGAAACTGCGCCAACCACCGCCGTGCATCATGTCGTTCTTCTCCTGCTATCCTGTCAAATAGGAGGGCCTTCTCAACCTCTATGAACAGGTTCTTATGGGCTGGTCATAGAGATCATACCAGGACCTGTGGAAAAAGCAAACTGACAGGTCCGGGGTGCCCGGACCTGTCAGTCATTTGAAGAAACCGGGTTTCTTACGGTTACTGGTTGCGGACCACCACCGGCAGGTAGACGCGGTAGGTGACGATCAGGCTCCACGGCGCCGTATAGTCAGAGTAGCCGGCCAGGTTGTAGGCCCGCACCCGCCAGGTGTGGGGGCCCGAAGCCAGGCTGGCCGCCCACGACGTGCCGGCGGTGGTGATGACTGCTCCATCCAGCTCCAGGTCGTAGAACTCTGGGGCATAGCCACTGCCCGCTTGCCAGGTAAAGGTGACCTGGTGCTCGCCGGTGACGGTCGCGTCGGGCGGCGAGATCAGCGCCGGGATGCCGGGCGCATCGATAATCTCGACGGTCCAGAACGCGGTATAGTCAGAATAGCCGACGCTGTTAAAGGCCCGCACCCGCCAGGTGTGGACCCCCGAGTCCAGGGTGGTGACCCACGAGGGGTTGGTCGTGGTGATGACCGCTCCGTCCAGTTCCAGTTCATAGCCCTCTGGCACTGAGCCGGCGCCTGCTTCCCAGGCAAAGGTGAGCTGGTGGGTGCCGGTGATCGCCCCGTCAGGCGGCGAGATCAGGGACGGGGTGACCGGCGCGACGACCGGGTAGCAGGCGAACGGCTCGTAGCTTACCTGCACGTCGTCCACGTACCAGCCGTCGGAAACTGTATTGCCGTCGGTCGTCATGTGGAAACGGAGCCGGACGTTGGCCTGATCGTCGAGGGCCGAGCCGTCGAACGTCGCGTTCAGCCAGCCGCCCGAGTTGCCGGTGTACCCATCATCCACGAACGATTGCCACGTGCTGCCGCCGTCGGTCGAGTACTCTGGATAGGCAAAGTCCCAGCCGCTCTCGGTGTTATAGCGGTGCCAGAAGCTGACCTGCGTCTCCAACTTGCCCGACAGGTTGATGGCCGGCGAGCGCACCCAGTTGTTGACGTTGTTGCCATAGTTGCCCGATGGGCTGTCGGTCCAGGAATGGGTGGGGCTGTGCGACTGCGAGGTGGTCTGCGCCCAGCTATTGGGCGAGCCGCCGGCAGTCCAGCCGTTCACGCCGCTCTCCATGTTGTCCAGGAAAGCATTCTCGCGCGGCAAGGGGACCTTGGCGTACAGGCTAAAGTTGACCGTAAAGTTGCCCTGCGCCGTCACCAGCAGCTCTTCAAAGTCGAGCTGCGTGCCGCACGGCACGGTGGGCGCGATAGAGATGACGAACGGCGAGTTGTTTATCGCCGATCCGCCCGGCAGGATGTCGGGATAGGTGCTATCGCCGACGTCGACCGTTACACCCGGCGTCAGAGCCGTCAGGTAGGCGCCGGTGTCGGTGGTGGTGGCCCCGCCGTTATTGGTGATGCTGTTCCACAGCAGCAGACCGCCCTCGCCCGGCTCGGGGTAGCCGTTGTTGTTGCCGCCCGCGACGTTGTCGTCCACGGTGGCGGCGTCCTCGATCAGGTTAGGCACGCCGGTCAGTGGGATATCGAGGGTGGTCGTCACGCCGGCGTTCACGGCGACGTTGGGCACGGTGACCGGGTTGGGGTAGGCGGGCGGCAGCGGGCCGGCGGTGAGGAGGTAGGTGTCGCCGGGCAGGATCATCTCATAGTGGCCCGTGGTATCGGTCTCGACGGTCAGGGTGGCGCTCACGCCTTGGGCGACCACCGGGACGCCGGGGATCCCAACCAGAGAGTCGGCGTTATAGACGGTGCCCTCGATCCAGCCCTTGGGGACGCCGCACGACGGGAACTTGAACGAGCCGACGCGCGTGGTCCAGTTGCCGCTCGTGATCTTGAAATACTCCTGGGTGTACCAGAAGGTACAATCGTCTACCGGGTCCACGGTCATCCGCGAATAGTCGCCCCAGCGGTTGGAGCCGGTCTGTGAGCCGGTGCCCTCCACGAGCGAATTCTCGCCCTGCAGGAGCTGGCCCAGCGCCTCGCCGTTCAGCCGGCCGGCGTAGCGGACCGACGGGAACAGGCTGGAGCTGGACACGCTATAGCCGAGGGCCATGTTGCCGTCCTGGTCGGTGGCCAGCGAGCCCATCCAACGATAATGGCCGTCGCCGGGGTCAAAAGTGCCCTGCTGGTACAGTGTAGGCGTGGCCGTCAGGTCGCGCACTTCGTACCAGCGCACGCCGGCGGTGCCGCCCGAGGCGACGGTGTGGTTGAGCCACAGCGACTCGTGGTCGCCCATGTTGCGATACTGGGCCGAGAACATCAGCCGGTCGCCCAGGCTGTCGAGCAGTTGGTAGGTGTTCTGTTGCGGGATCGAGGTCCAGTCGACCATGCCCGCTGGGGCGGTGGTCAGGTCGATGGGCCCGTCGAGGTGCGAGTTGCCCGGCGTGTCCCAGTCGATGAACAGCTTCCAGATGTGCAGGGTGTTGGGGAAATCGAACGACGCGAGGTAGTTGGGCGAGCCGGCGGGCGGCAGATCGCCCTTCAGGTTGGCCGGGAGCAGGCTGCCATAGGCGGAGCCGGCGTGGAACTCCTGGGCGTGAACCGCACCGCCGACGAGCATGGAAGCGCGGTCGAGGGCCCAGACGTAGGCACCCGACCAGGGGTCGAACATGTTGGCCGTCATGTAATAGCCGTCGGGCCACACGCCGAGCTTGGGATAGTCGTTCCAGGGAGAGCCGTCGGCGTCGGCCACAACGGCATAGTACCACCAGCCGCCCGACACCGGATCGCCGGTCTGGGATATGGCGATGCACTCGTACACGGGGCCGGAGGAGGGCAGGGAAAAGTCGGTGACCAGCCAGCGATCGGCGATCGTATCATAGATTACGACCACGTCGCCGCGGTTCTGGTTGTTGCACGGCGCCGGGGCGGGTGAGAAGAAGGTGTTGTAGGGCAGATTGACCAGCTCGGCGCCGGTGACCTTGTCGTAGATGCCGATGGCGATGTTGACGACCTGGACATAGTGGTTGGGTCCCACTTCGCCGTCGGTGTCAGGTGGATGCCAGCCGCCGCCGTCGTTGATGTTCAGCGCTTCAAAGCTGCTGATCGGATCCGGCATCTGGCCCGCGCCAAAGCCGGCCTGGACCAGAGGGTCGATCCACGAGGCGGGCGCGGGGGCCGCCTTGATCGTGGGCACCATCTCCTCGGGCATATTCCGGGACTCGAACGGAACTGTCACCTGCGGCAGGTCGCGCAGGTCGCCGTGGTAGGCGGTGGGGTAGAAGGGACCGCTGACGATTGGCCCCTGGGACGGGGCGACAGGTTTGGGAGAATGAGCACGGGTTGGCGATAGGATGGCGACGGTGACCGCGATATATCCCACCAGCAACAACAGGTGAAAAGCGGCGCGTAGCTTTTTCTTCATCGATAATCCTCCTTGGTGTGCAGTTTTTTGAGCGCCAAGCGCGGATTATATCATGGCTGGGGGGAAATGACTAATTGCAGACCTCCGAGGTCAAGACCTCGGAGGTCTGTCAGGCCGGATCTTACCGAGAATCGCGCACGATGATCGGCAAGTATACGCGATAGAGCGGGTTGGCCCCGCCAGGCCAGAAGCCGCCGGCCAGGCCGAAGGTGCCGCCGCTGAGGGGCGGGCCGGCGTCGGGCTGGCCGATGGTGCCGCCCAGGGCAAAGCTGCCGCCGGTGCTGGCGGAGCCGGCCTGGCCGCCGGCGTCGATGCTATGCCACGTCAAGTCAAACGGGCCGCCCGACTGGGCCAGGGCCACAGCGCCCCCAACGGCTCCCAGGAGTAGGATCACCACCAGGGCGCGGGCCGGAACCAATGCTCCGGCCGGTGCGATCGGTTGGCGGCTCATTGTCGGCCTCCTGTGCAGCGCCGGATGACGACCAGGCCGGCGGTCGTGGTGAGCAACAGGCCGCCGACCGCGACCAGGCCGCCAAACAGCCATGAGGCAGGCAGGGCCGGCCGCCCGGCCGGGTGGGTCTGTTCCAGGGCGGCCAGGCGAGCTGCCAGGGCGTCGATCTGGGCCTGTTGGGCGCTGTTCTCGGCCTTGAGCGCCTGGTTTTCGGCGTACAGCCCCTGGATGGCGGCCAGGGCCACGCCGTCGGCGTCGACCGTGCTGATGTGCGTGTCGTCCTCTCCCAGGCCAAAGGCGGCGTAGAAATCCTGGGCCATCGGGCCGATGTGGCGGACGGACGGCTCCTGCGAGGTATAGTTCCAGGTGGCCACCGGCACCTGCGCCAGACGGGCCACGATCTCCCGGCCGTCGACCGGGGCCAGGTTGGCCTTGAGGTTGCGGTTGGAGGCGTTGGTCCAGGAACCGCCGCTGCTCAGGTAGGCGCCGGTGGAGGTGCTGATGAACACGCCGGCGCCGATGGTCGGGGTGATGGCCGTGGAGGCCTGCCCGAGCCACAGGCCGCCATTGGCGCGGACGACGAAGGTGTCGTTGGCAGGGGAGGTGATGGTCGAGTAGGTCGAGTCGCCCCACACGAATGAGCCCTGGTTGCTGGCCCTGGCCAGGCGCCCGGCCGCAAAGGAGTGGAACCCCTGGGCCACGTTCTGTTCGCCGCCGGGAACTGTGGCAAAGTTGCCGGGCGCGGAATTGCCTTCGCCTCCGCCCACCGTGCCGCTTCGCCCGGCAGCGCTATTGTTCCAGCCACCGACCACGGTGGCATAGTCGCCGCCGGCCGAGTTATCCAGCCCTCCGCCGACGGTGGCGTGGTTGTTGCTGGCGGTGTTGTGTGCCCCGCCGCCGATGGTAGACTGTTGGCCGGAGGCCAGGTTGGTATCGCCGCCGGCGACGGTGGAACCATAGTCCGTCGCCTGGTTGTTGATCCCCCCGCCGACGCTAGCCCAGTTGCCGGCCGTGTTGCTCTGGCCGCCGCCGATAGTGGCATACATTCCGCCGGCGCTGTTGTTCGCACCACCGCCGATGGCGCTGTCGCCGCCGCCGGCGATGTTCTGGTAGCCACCGGCGACCGTAGCATTGCCGGCGAGGGCCTGGTTGTAGTAGCCGCCGCCGACGGTTGCCGCTCCCCACGAGTCGCTGGCGGTGTTGCCTATACCCCCGCCCACGGTAGCGTATGGGCCTGCGCCGGTGTTTTCCTCGCCGCCGCCGATGGTGGCGCGATAGCCTGTGGCGTCGTTGCCCCAGCCTCCGCCCACCGTAGAGGCTTCGTTGGTGGCGCTGTTCTGGCGGCCGCCGCCGATGGCCGCGTCGTTGCCGCTGGCGCTGTTCTCGGCCCCGCCCGACACGGTGGACTGGACGCCGGCGGTGTCGTTGTTCCGGCCGCCGCCCACCGTGCTGGTGTTGCCGTTGGCAGTGTTGGTCGAGCCGCCGCTAACTGTGGCGTGCGAGCCGCTGGCGGTGTTGCTCTGGCCGCCGCCGACGGTGGCATACTGGGCCGAGTCGGGGTTGCCGTCGTCGCTGCCGGCGGTGTTGCTTTCGCCGCCGGCCACGGTGCCGTTGTGGTCGTAAGCCAAGTTGCCCCACCCTCCGCCGATAAACGTGGTGTCGCCCCAGGCGTGGTTGGTGCTGCCGCCACAGATGGCCGCGGTCTGCCCCGCGACGATGTTGTATGCGCCGCCGCCAATGACACTGAAGCCGCCGCTGGTCTCATTAGAGTGGCCGCCGGCGATGGTGGCATGGTCGCCGATGGCAACGTTAAGGCTGCCCCCGCAGACGGCGGTCCTCTGGCCGCTGGCTGTGTTGTGGTCGCCTCCGCAGACGGTGGCCTCGGCGTCACTGGCGGTGTTGGACCAGCCTCCCGCGACGGTGGCCGCACCGACGCTGGCGGTGTTGTAGAGGCCCCCGCCGACGGTGGCCCATCCATAACCGCTGGCGACATTGTGATCGCCTCCGCCGACGGTGGTCGCATCGCCGCCGGCGGTGTTGTGCGTTCCACCGGCGACCGTGGCGCTGTTGCCAGAGGCCAAGTTTCCATCCCCGCCGCCGACAAAGCTCGTCCACCCCGTGACCGTGTTCGAGTAGCCGCCGGTGACCGTGGCGTGCGAGCCGCTGGCGGTGTTGCGCTCCCCGCTGGCGATGGCGGCGAAATCGGCGCTGGCGACGTTCAGCCGGCCGCCGCCCACGGCGGCATATTGAGCCGAGTCGGGATTGCCGTCGTCGCTGCCGGCCTGGTTCTCGCTGCCGCCGGCCACCAGGCCGTTGTGGTCGTAGGCAGAGTTGCCCCACCCTCCGCCGACGAACGTGGTACCGCCCCAAGCGTAGTTGTTGCTACCACCGCAGATGGCCGCGACTTCGCCACTGGCGGTGTTGAACCGGCCGCCGCCGATGATGCTCCATGGGCCGCTGGCCAGGTTAGAGTGGCCGCCGGCAATGGTGGCATTGTTGCCGCTGGCGGTGCTTTCCTCCCCGCCGCCGATGGTCGCTCTGAAGCCTGCGGCGTCGTTGCCCCAGCCTCCGCCCACGGTCGACGATTCGTTGGTGGCGCTGTTCTGGCGGCCGCCGCCGATCGCCGAGTCGTTGCCGCTGGCGATGTTCTCGGCCCCGCCCGACACGGTAGACTGGACGCCCGCGGTGACGTTGCCCCAGCCTCCGCCTACCGCGCTCGAGTTGCCGCCGGCACTGTTGTGCCAGCCGCCGGTCACCGTGGCGCTGCTGCCGTCGACCAGGTTCTCGCTGCCGCCGCCGACAAAGCTCCACGCCCCCGTGACGGTGTTCGAGTACCCGCCGGTGACCGTGGCCCACTGGCCGCTGGCCTCGTTGTCCTGCCCACCCCCGACACTGGCGTTGTTGGCGCTGGCTGTGTTGTTCCAGCCGCCGGCCACGGTGGCCCAGTTCTCGCTGGCGGTGTTCAGCCAGCCGCCCCCCACGCTGGCGGCCCCGCCGCTGGCCGTATTGCCATGTCCGCCGGCCACGGTCGTGTTTTCTCGGTTGGCCTCGTTGTCAAAGCCGCCGGCGATGGTGGCGTGGTCGCCGCTGGCGGCGTTGGCCTCACCGCCGCCGATAAAGCTCATGGTCCCGCTGATGGTGTTCGAACGGCCGCCGGCGATGGTGGCGCCCCCACCGCTGGCGTTGTTCTCCCCACCCCCGCCGACGGTCGCAGCCCAGCCGCCGGCGGCGTTCCAGTCACCTCCGCTTACGGTGGCCCCCTCGCCGCTGGCGCTGTTGTTGCTGCCCCCGCCAATGGTGGTCCACCAGGCGCTGGCGCTGTTGGTCTCGCCCCCGCCGACGGTGGCCCTTCCTGCACTGGCAGTGTTGTGGGTGCCCCCGGCGACGGTGGCCTCCTGACCGCTGGCGGTATTGTTGCTGCCGCCGCCGACGGTGGTCCTCTCGGCGTTGGCGATGTTGTGCGCCCCGCCCCCGATGGTGGCCTGAACGCCGCTGGCGGTGTTGTTCTCACCCCCGCCGACGCTGGCGAACGGTGCGTCCTCGGTGCCGCCGCTGGCGTTCCCTGACTGGTTGTCATGGCCGCCGCCCACCACGCCAAAGACGTCGGTGACACGGTTGGGCCATCCAGACTCTCCGCCACCGGCGATTGTCGCCCCTACGACACCTTCGGATACTGCGTTCCCGTCGTAGCCCCCGATCAGGTTGGGGCTGGCGTCGTTCTGCTGGGTCCACAGACCGGGCAGGGCCAGGGCGTAGGGCGCCGGGGTGAGGGCCTGGCGGGGGTCGAGCAGGGTATAGTCCGGGTCGGCGTCGCGCTTGACCCGGATCTCCAGCCAGCGGGCCGGGCCGGTGAAAGTGCCGGAGCCAAAATCGAGGGTGGCGGTGAACAGGCCGTCGGCCAGGGTGATGTCGTTGACGAACAGGGTGGGGCCGACCTGGCTGCCTCCTGTGCCGGCATCCCACAGGCTGAACTGAAAATCGTAGACGCCGGCGGCGGGCTGGCCGTCGTCGGTCAGGCGGCCCTGATAGGTAAAACCGGTGCCGAGCAGGGCCTGTGGGGAGGTGGCCCCCTGAGGTGCGGTCTCCTGGGCCAGGCCCAACCCGGCGGCCACGGCCAGGGCCACGGCGAGGACGAATGCGCTGCTGAACAGTCGATGCCGTTTCATGGTACCTCCTTTGGTCGTTTCAGAATAGGGACGGCCCGCACGAGCGGGCACTGCGTGAAAGCTATTGAGCGATGGCTCGGTATCAGCCGCCGCCGCGAGGCGACGGCCGGCATGGAGAGGGACGGTGACGGAAGAGGAAGGTCAGATACAGGCTCAAGGCCCCCTCTCCCCGCGGCCTTGATAGTTTCATTATAGCACGCATTGCCGGTCTGTCAAGGGAGATCAATTTGACAGGATCGGCCAACCGTGGCATAATCCGTCGTCCGCATTTTAGACTTCCGAGGTCTAAGAGACTTCGGAAGTCTGTTTGTCAGAGGTGTAGGCTGTCACTGAAGAAGGCATTCAAGATCGCCGCCGGCGTGGTGATGGGGGCTTCACTGTTGACCTTGGTCGGCCCGGCGATTGGTGAGACGATTGCGACGCTGCCCCCCCTGTTTTCCAGGCAAGACACAAATCCATTAACCGAGTCAGGCCTCTGCTACGAGGAGGTGGCCTTTGCGACGGACGATGGGCTGACGCTGCGCGGCTGGTTCATCCCGGTCGGCAACCGCCTCGGGAGCGGTACTCCGCAGGCCGAGGCGCCGGCGGTGGTCTATGTGCCGGGCACAGGCCGGGATCAGCGTTCCGGCCTGTCGCTGGTTGCGCCGTTCCACAAGGCGGGCTATCACGTCCTGCTGTTCAGCTATCGGGGCTCGGGCCAGAGCGATGGGAATTGGCTGCGGTTCTCGTACGGCGACGCGGAGAGCCGCGACGTGGACGCGGCGGTGAGGTTCTTGTCGGAGGTCAAGGGCGTCGGTCGGGTGGGGGCGATCGGCTATTCGGCCGGCGCGGTGTCGGTCATTCTCAGCGCGGCGCGCAATCCGCAGATCGAGGCGGTGGTGGCCGTGGCGCCCTACAACTGCGTGGACGAGGTGTGGCAGACCGGCCGGCCGGCGGTGATGCCCACTTTTCTCCACGACTTGACGTTGTGGCTGACCGAGAAGCGCAAGGGGTTTGACCGCGACCGGATCTGCCCGGTGGATGTCGTGGACCAGATCGCGCCCCGCCCGCTGCTGGTGATCCATGGTACGGAGGATCAGCGCATCCTGGAGTCGCAGGTGCGGCGCTTGTTTGCGGCGGCCAGCGAGCCCAAGAGGCTGTGGCTGGTGCAGGGCGCGACGCACAACACTATCCGCACGCCGGTGCTGGACGATCTGGCGCCGCAGGTGGTGGGCTTTATGGACGGCGCGTTGGGGCAGATGGTGAGCCGGGCTCCCGTCGGGCCGCCGGCGCAGCGCAGGCCGCAAGCGATGTGAAAAACCTCCCGCAGGTTAGAGAACCTGCGGGAGGTTTTTCTTTACCTGGGCGGCAGGTGCAGCCCGCGTGCAGGCGAGTCCACAGCAGGTCCGGCCCGGCCGGGGCCGGGTACGGAATAGACCGGCCCCAGGATGTTGTTGTAGGGCAGGCCCCGGATCTCGTCCAGCTCCAGTATGGCACCGTAGGTCGTGTCGGCGTCGGCCGAGTCCACCTGGGCATAGATCGGCGTGCCGGGCGGCAGCGGCCACTCGACGTAGCTGTATTCGGCCCAGTAATAGGCGTCGCCGATCGTTAGGGTGATCGCCTCACCCGGCTCCAGAGGCAGGGCGCCGGCGCTCACGCCCCACACCAGGCCCTGGTCGCCAAGTTGGTCCCAGGTCTGGTTGACGTGAGTCGGAGGCGGGTTGGGGGTCGACGTAAACATCCACCCAAAACTCGCTGACGGCCGGGGCGTTGCCCTGGTTCTTGATTACCACCTGTACGTCGTCGCGATTGGCGGAGCCAATCGTGGCGACGATCCGCTCGACCACCAGGTCGGGCGCCAGGGTCCAGTCCTTGACGATCAGCGGCAGATAGATGATGCGCATGCTGTCTGGCCCCTGGATGTTCCACTCGGTCAGGTGGCAGATGGCCACGGCGATGCGGTTCAGCTCCAGGTCGCGGCTGTAGGTCGACGGTGGCGAGCAGGTGCCGGCGCCGTCGGCCCAGGCCGAGTCGGTCCAGTAGTAGAGCAGCAGGCCAGGCTCCTGGATGTCGGCGATGTCCTCGTCGGTGTAGCGAACGCTGACGCTGATCGGCTCGGAGAAGGCGAAGCCGGGCAGGAGCTGGTGGCCCAGGTAGGCGTCCAGGTCGAAGGAGTGGTTGGCGAAGGTTAGGCCTTCGGAGATGGGGTGGGTGGGCGACGGATTGGGCGAAAAGACGAGGGTGATGCTTTCCGAGATGGCGTCGGGCGGGATGATGACGGTCGTCGTCACCACCTGCGGATCGGTGTAGACGATGGTGGTGGTCACGCCAGGATCGACGGTGGTGGTGATCTCGGTCAGGACCTGCACGGCAAAGGAGGCAGTGGCCTCGCCGCCGCAGTTCTGGGCCAGGACGGTCAGGGTGATGGTGCCGGTGGTGGCCCAGGAGTAGGCCGCAATGCCGGTGCCCTGTCCGCTGACCGGCTCTGGCGACCAGGTGTAGGTGATGGGCGCAGTGGCCTCTGCCGGCTCCAGCGTGGCGGTAAAGAACCAGGTCAGGTCGATGTAGGCTTCGGGCAGGCCGGTCAGGCTTGCTCCGGCGAGAGGCACCAGGCAGGCGGGCGGAGCGGTGATCTCCACCGTCGTGCCCAGGCTCTCTGCCCCTACGCTATTGGTGGCGGTGACGACGGCGGTGTAGGTGCCGGCGATAGAGTAGGTATGGCTGACGACGACCGTCTGTTCCAGAGATCGTCGCACAGCATGCCCACGCTCGGACGATCTTCCGCCGTCGCCCCAATCCCAGGTGAACGCCACGTTCGATCCCGCTTCTACGGTGGCGGTAAAGAAGGTGGGCTGGCCGAACGGGGTGGGGCTGTTGGTGGCGAGGGCCAGGCCGGCGATGGGGATCTCGACGGCGCCGCTCGTCGAGGCCGAGTTGTTCGCCAGGTCTGGATCGGGCGGAAAGGCATCGATCGCAGCGGTGTTGCTTATGGGCTGAGCGTCGGGCAGGGCCGGATTGACGACGCCGGTGATGGTAATGATGCCACCCTCACCTGGCTGCAGCTGCCACAGCGACCAGGTGTAGGTGATGCCCGGCCAGGGCGTGAGGACCGGGTCGCTGGCGGTGTATGCCACGTTGGTTAGGATCGCCGGCACGAGATCGGTGATGACGATGGTGCCCGTTGGGCCGAGTGCGTAAAAGTCCGCTGTGCTCGGCCCATAGTTGGTATACACCAGGGTGTAGGTCAACGTCTGGCCCGGCACCACCAGATCGTCGCTCGCGGTCTTGGAGATGGCCAGATCGGCCAGGGCGCTGGGTGAGATGAGGCCCGAGGCGGTGTTGGCCGCGTATTCGAGCGCGAGCCCGAGGTCGTGATCGCGGTCCTCGGCGCCGCTGACCGGCCCCGTCGCCGGGTCGGTCAGATGGGTGACGCGGAACTCGTTGAAAAGCTGGAACCAGGCAAATGGCGTCAGCTCGACGACCACGAAATAGGTGCGCGGCGCGCCATAGGCCACCTGGACATTCGGGTCGCCGTCGGCAAAGGTGACCGTCTGGACGCCATTAACCAGGGCCAGTGTGTCGACGGCCGTGACCAGCGTATCGGCGCCGGGCTCGAACGCGCCCGAGCCATCGTCGCCATAGACGTCCAGCGAGTCGATTAGGGTATTGGCCTGCCTGCTGTCCATGGGGGTCCCGAATTCGGTCTCGAACAGCAGCGCGGCAGTAGCCCACTCTTCGTCGGTGTCGCCCGCCCGGCCGAGGTGGGTCATCGTCACCTTCAGTACGTCGTCGGCCTGGCCGGAGACGATCTCCGCTGGCGTGGTGTCGGTCGTAACCAGGGCGAGCTGGCCGCCGCGGTTTTCCCACCAGGCGATTTGGGTCCACGCCGCGCCGAGCACGTCCAGGTCGCCGTCGCCGTCCGCGTCGGCGGCGTAAACGCTCATGGCACTGTCAAAGGTGCTGCTTACCATGTGCTGCGTCCAGGCTGTGCCGTCGCCGGCTGTGTTCTCCCACCAGACGATGGCGTCGGCAGAGGAGGCTGCGCCGAGCACGTCCAGGTCGCCGTCGCCGTCCACGTCGGCGGCATAGGCCCACCGGGGGCCAGCGATCGCGCTGCTTACGATCCGCTGAGTCCAGGCGCTGCCGTCACCGGCGGTGTTTTCCCACCAGGCGATGGTGCTGCCGTTGGTCGCTACGCCGAGCACGTCCATGTCGCCGTCGCTGTCCATGTCGGCGGCATAAACGTACGAAGCGCTGGTAAAGCCGCTGGCCACCGGGTGCTCGGTCCACGCTGTGCCGTCGCCGACGATGTTCTCCCACCAGGCGATAGTGCTGGTATTCCACGATGCACCCAGTAGATCCACGTCGCCGTCGCCGTCCACATCAGCGGCATAGACGCACTCAACGCCGTCAAACGTGTTGCTCACGATATGCTGGGTCCAGATGGTGCCGTTGCCAGCAGTGTTCTCCATCCACGCAACGGTGTCGCCAAAAGAGTAATGGCCGACCAGGTCCAGATCGCCGTCGCCGTCCACGTCGGCGACAGAGAGCTTGCCGCCCAAGCCGGTGGCCACCGAATGTTTGGTCCAGGCGCTGCCGTCGCCGGCGGTGTTCTCCCACCAGGCGAGATATGCCGATCCCGCTATCACATCCAGATCGCCGTCGCCGTCGATATCGGCGGCATTTACCGAGCTGGCGTTGACAAACGAGGGGTCCACCGTCTGCTTACTCCAGGCACTGCCGTCGCCGACCGTGTTCTCCCACCAGCTGATGGGGCCGGGGGGGTTGTACTCCTGGCCGAGCACGTCCATGTCGCCGTCGCCGTCCAGGTCGGCAGCATATACCGACAGGGCGGCGTTAAGGGCGCTGTCGAGTGTATGCATGCCGGCCGGCGGGTAGGCGGCGCTGCGGTGGATCGCCTCATTCTGCCACCAGGCGATGGTGCTGGCATTCCACGCGGCGCCGAGCACGTCCAGGTTGCCGTCGCCATCCACGTCGGCGGCATAGACCGAGTAGGCGCCGTCGAAGGTGCTGCTCATGATCTGCTCGGTCCAGGCTGTACCATCGTCGGCCGTGTTCTCCCACCAGGCGATGGTGTCGACATGTTCCGCCGCGCCGAGCACGTCCAGGTCGCCGTCGCCGTCCACGTCGGCGGCATACACCGAGTTGGCGCCGTAAAAGGCGCTACTCACGATGTGCTCGGTCCAGGCTGTGCCGTCGCCGGCCGTGTTCTCCCACCAGGCAATGGTGTTGGCCAAGTACGCCGCGCCGAGCACGTCCAGGTCGCCGTCGCCGTCCACGTCGGCGCCGTGGACCGAGCAGGCGCCGCCAGAGATGCTGCTCACGGTGTGCTGC
>Ga0105100_10001180_pt1 | contig 15411 bp, 13 predicted proteins | sample PPLLak12cMay2015_2_FD_87033 | JGI IMG/M metagenome (GOLD analysis project Ga0105100, IMG submission 87033) | Freshwater sediment microbial communities from Prairie Pothole Lake near Jamestown, North Dakota, USA - PPLs Lake P8 Core (1) Depth... | ecosystem: Environmental > Aquatic > Freshwater >...
AACCGATTGAATGCCGCCCCAGATTACGGGCAGCCATTGAAGTCGTACCGCTACCGAGGAAGGGATCAAGAACCGTGTCCCCTGCAAAAGAAAACATTTTGATAAGCCGAGCGGGCAGCTCTTCGGGGAACATCGCAATATGCCCTTCCTGTTTAGCGCCTGCAAAATACCAGTGGCCTGAAAAATAAATATTCCAATCTTCCTTTGATATTACCGACAGTTCTTTCTGCTCCCGGGTTGGTTTTGGCGGGTTGCCTTGCTTCTTAAATAACAGAATAAACTCATAATCGATTTTCAGAATTCCGTTGCGGGGATAAGGAAAACTTCCCATTATAGTGGCTCCGCCTGTTGTATTGGTCGTTGTCACCTTTTGCCAGATGATCGCCCCCATGTAATCAAACTCGATCGTCTCGCAGAATTTAATGATTTCGGTTCGTATCGGGATTACCTTGTACCGTCCATAATAAACCGAGCGGGCGAACTGATCCCCAATGTTTATGCAAAGACGGCAGCCTGAGTGCAAAACCCGATGACATTCCTTCCAGACAAGACTCAAATTGTTTATATAGCTCTCATAAGTCTCATGATATCCGATTTGATCGTCTGTCCCGTAATCTTTAAGCTGCCAGTATGGGGGTGACGTAATGATCAAATGAACCGATTCACCGGTCACCAGATTCATTTGTCTGGAATCGCCCTGAATTATTTTGTGTATGGTTTTCATTTTTGTAATCTATTGTAGCTTAAATCAGGCGTCTATGTAAATTGGTTGCTATCGCTAACAATTATTGGACGAACTTCCGGTTTGTTTGGAATTGCCATTGTTAATTTGCTTTTTTATCACTTCTTACCCCTGGTGTCCACAAATTTATTGATTCGGTTTCGTATTTTCCATACAATGACGGAATTTTTAAGAAGTCACAATCTTTAAACTACCTCGGGCGCAAGCGATAAATTGGAAATTATTAGACGTTCCCTTTACAATAGGAAACTGGTTTAATCATAATATTCCTTCAGGTGCAAAGAGTTCCTTCGGCAAATGAGATTGCTTCGCCTTCGGCTCGCAATGACCGTTTCTTTTGTAATTCTCCTAGCCGTCCTCATTTCCACTTCTACGCTTTTTGGCCAAGAGTTCAAACGCGCTGTTCCGGGGAGAACCTTTTCTTTTCCTCAAGATCATTTCTCCCACCCTGAATTTAAGACCGAATGGTGGTATTATTCCGGCCATCTTTACAGTCAAGACAAGAAATCTTACGGCTATCAACTCACCTTTTTCAGAACGGGTTTAAACAGGGAGACAAAAAATCAAAAATCGAAATGGTCCATCCACGACCTCTATTTTTCCCATCTTGCCATCACAGATGAATCGAAAAAAAAGTTTGGATATCTTGAAAAGATCAGTCGAGGAAGTCTGGGAGAGGCAGGGGCCCTACCCTTTAAGGCAGGAGAGAAAACTTTCCGAATCTGGATCGAGGATTGGTCTGCCGAGGGGACAGGCTCTGCCATGCAAAATCACTCCCTTAAAGCCGGAGATAGGAATTTTGGAATTGAATTGCTGCTGACACCGGAAAAGAATCCGGTTATCCATGGACAAAATGGGATCAGTCAGAAGGCTGAAGGAGAGGGATATGCCTCGCATTACTATTCGATCAGCCGCTTAAAAACGGAAGGGAAGATCTTTTTGCAGAACAAAGAAATTTCTGTTCGGGGAATCAGTTGGATGGACCATGAATTCGGCTCCGCTCAACTCCGGGAATATCAGGCTGGATGGGATTGGTTCAGTCTCCAATTAGCCAACGGTATGGAGTTGATGTTTTATCAGATCCGATGGAAAGATGGAAAAGTAGATCCTTATTCGAGTGGCACCATCATCTTCCCTGATGGGACACATCAGCACCTCGCTAAAAAGGAATTTCAGATCGAAGTCCTCGACCAATGGAAAAGCCCGAAGAGCGGGGCCATCTATCCCTCCAAATGGAAAATAAAGGTCCCGGGTCGTCAGATTGAATTAACCCTTTCCCCAACTGTAAAGGATCAAGAGCTAATTACCAAGGAATCAACGCGAGTGACCTACTGGGAGGGAAGTGTGAAGGTTGAGGGAAAATATCAGAGTGGTCCGATCAATGGAATGGGTTATGCGGAATTAACCGGGTATGCCGAGCCTTTTTCCAAAGGAATCTAGCGTAGTGTTACAGTAACGGCTTTGCAATAATTTTGGAGCTATATTTCTCGCCCCGTACTAAATACGGGATAAACTCCAGCGGGAATCCATTACAAAGAACCTGGGTTCCTGTTTGCACAGGAGAAACCCTGGATTCCGGATCAAGTCCGGAATGACAAATCTAAAGTCCTTGCTGAAATGGTAGAAGCGATTGCAAAACCTATCGCCTCCATGACAGCCATCGACTAAACATTCCCTTAATAAAAGGTGTTAAGCGGGTACGATTGTAGGCATCGGCCACCTGCTTAATCGCTTCGGCCTGGGTTGGATAGGTGTGAATCACATTGGCCAATGTCCTCAGCCCAAGGTTGCCTCCTATGGCCAGACTAATTTCGCTGATCATCTCTCCGGCATGACGGGCAACGATCGTCGCTCCCAGAATTTTATCTGTTCCTTTTTTGACATGAATCTTAACGAATCCCCTATCCTCTCCATCCAGAATAGCCCGGTCTACGTCATTTAACCATCTTGTAAGGGTCTCCACTTTAAAACCTCTCTCGCGTGCTTCCTTTTCGTACATCCCGACATGAGCGATCTCAGGATCGGTATAAGTGCACCATGGAATCGTCAAACTGCTCAATTTTTTGCGCCCCAGAAACAGAGCGTTCTGGATGACGATTCGGGCTGTGGCGTCGGCAGTGTGCGTAAATTTATAATTCAGGCAGATATCACCGGCAGCATAGATCGATGGGTTAGAGGTCTGCAGGTGATCGTTCACCTTGATCCCTTCCCTCTTGTCATACTGGACACCCACGGCTTCGAGGTTGAGGCCCTCCACATTGGGAGCACGTCCAGCACCCACCAGGATTTCATCCACAGCGATCGTTTCCGTGTTCCCCCCGCATTCAATATGGATTACTTTGTCTCCGTTCTTCTTTTCGACTTTCTTCGTCTTGCAGTTGAGGACCAAACGGATGCCATCGCGGATGAAAGATTGCTGAATAATCTCTGCTGCATCGCTGTCTTCTCGATTCAGTATATGGGAGGCATTGTGAAAAAGAGTGACCTCACATCCCAACCGCCGGAATGCCTGAGCCAACTCACATCCGATCGGCCCGCCCCCGATGACCGCCAGACGTCGTGGTCGCTCCGTGAGGGAAAAAACGGTTTCATTCGTCAGAAATCGAGCTCCGGCGAGTCCTTCGATGCTAGGCTCGGCAGGACAGCTGCCCGTCGCAATCACAGCCTTTCTAAATCGCAGAGTCTTCCCTGCAACCTCTACCGTATCAGGGCTCGAGAATCTTCCTTCTCCCAGAAATACATCCACACCCAATTCCTTAAACCGCCTAACCGAATCATGCTCGCTGATCCGGGCTCGAAGCCGCCTCATTCGCTCCATGACCGCAGGGAAATCGACTTCCATACCGATCGGAGCCTTGATCCCGAATTGATCTGCATCGCGCAAGTCCGCGACCACCCGGGATGAGCGAATGACAGCTTTCGAAGGAACACAGCCCGTATTGAGACAATCTCCTCCGAGGAGATGCCGTTCGATCAGGGCGACCTTTGCTCCTAATCCTGCCGCGCCTGCGGCTGTTACCAGCCCGGCTGTGCCCGCTCCGATCACGACAAGATTATAACGGGGCGCTGGCTCAGGATTTCGCCAGTCCGGCGGCCGGACATTGGAAATCAGAGTCGCGTTATGAGCGTCATGGGGTAGAACTTCCGGAGTTCGATTCATTGTTTTCGCGTCTAACACTTATTTACATTATCTACCAAGCCGTCATTCCCGCCCCGTATCAAGTACGGGGTAAACTCCAGCGGGAATCCCCTCACCCATCCCTCTCCCCGCCGGGGAGAGGGATGGGGTGAGGGGGTGGACTCCCCCGTGTCAAGCACGGAGCAAGCTTAGTCAAGCCCGGAATGACAATCAAAGTGAAGGGAGATTTGACGCATTACACCAATGCTCCGCCACAGGACGAGCCTGACCCTGCAGTACATCCAAAGCAGTGTTCTCCGGTGACGATTCGCCGCGTCCACAAGTTTTCTGCATTAAAAAACCTGATATGATCGGGTGCCCCGTGGTTGACGGCGAGGCCGAGGGCTGCATTGAAGTCACAATCGTAAAGCGTTCCATCCCAACCTACTGTGATCTGATGGCGACACATTAATCCTTGGAGAGTGAGAGGATTAAAAGATTTTCGAAGGAGTTCGAGATAGTTCTCTTCCTGGTTTTGACGGTTCAGCTCTTTCCGGAATCTTCCCAGAGGCATATTGGTGATGGTGAGAAGGCGGGTAAACCTGATTCCAAAGCGTTTGTTCAACTCACGCCGATATTCTTCTTCAAGAGCAGGCTGTGAAGGAGGTAGAAAGGGTCCGCCCGGATTGTAAACGAGGTTTAAGGACAGAGAAGATTCATGGCCATAGCCCAGTCCATTCAGCCGTTTAATGGCCTGGATGCTTTTCTCGTAGACTCCTTTACCTCGCTGGGCACTGACATTCTCTTCTAAATAGCAGGGCATGGAAGCGACAAGTTGAACCCGGTGATCACGTAAAAATTCCGGCAGCGTATTCATGCCCGGTTCGAGAAGCACGGTAAGGTTCGTTCTCACCTGCACAGAAAGGCCCTCTTGCCGCAAGGCCGCGATGAAACGCCGGAAAGAGGGATTAAGTTCCGGCGCTCCGCCCGTCAGGTCAACAAGCTGGCAGCGCAAGTTTCTGGCAGCTTCGAGGATCAGTTCCATGGTCGGCCATTCCATCGTCTCTTTTCGTTGAGGCGAAGCTTCAAGGTGGCAGTGGTTACACTTCTGGTTGCATTGAGGGCCCAGGTTGACCTGCAAAGTTTTCACCTTCAGACTATGCAAACCTTCGCTTCCGACTTCGGCGATCTGCTTTTCAAAATTATTCATGACTGCTCCTCATAAAATAGCTTAATGGGTGTCTTTGATGCCATTGATATTTCAAGCCTGGCATCCCTTTCTCATGCTATGAAAAAGAGAGGAAGGCAGAAATGGGTTAAATTCTGTATTTTATGTGAAAAAATACTGTATTTGAGGCTCGCTGGACTGCCTAAAACTCCACCTTTCCCTGGCGTAGATCCCAAAGATACAAGGTTTGCATGGAAGTTTGCTAAGAACATCATTGGCCCTTAGCATGATCCTCATTATCTACTGAAAGTCTGCTTCATTTCAACAAGAATTATTGCCCTATTTGGTATTGAAAACCATTTTTTTCCAGTATATATTCTCTTCTTGGAGGAGGAGCACAAAAGTGGATCAACTCTTCAACCCTAAATCGGTGGTCGTGATCGGTGTTTCGGAGGGTCCTCAAAACCTTGCTAGAAACATTGTCGAAAACCTCTTCAAATTTCAATTCCACGGAGAAATCTTTTTGATCGGAAGAAAAGAAGGAATTCTTTTCGGGAGGGGAATCTGTACCTCCTTAGAGGACCTCAGAGAGGGAATCGATGTTGCCGTCATCCTCACCCCAGCTCAAACCGTGCCGCAAATATTGGAATCCTGCGGGAGAAAAAAGATTCGATGGGTGGTCATTGAATCAGGAGGGTTTAGTGAATACTCTGAGGAGGGCGCAGAATTAGAAAAAGAGGCCCTTCGCATCGCTAAAAAATGGGGAATTCGAATTGCGGGACCGAATGGAATCGGCATCAACAACTTTGAGAACGGCTTTGTCGTCGCCTTCCCCCCTCTCAACCGGAAGGCAATCAAGAAAGGAAAAGTCTCCCTCTTAGTCCAGAGTGGCGGCGTGTCTCTCACTTACATGAACCTCCTTTCGAGCGCTAGCGTAGGGATCTCCAAAGTTGTGAGCATGGGCAACAAAATCGACCTGAACGAAATCGATTATCTCAAGTATCTTATCCAGGACCCTCAGACAGAAATTATCGGCATCTATTTGGAAAGCATCGAGAGAGGAAGGGAGTTGCTCGAAGTTGCCCGAACCACTTCGAAGCCCATCATTCTCCATAAAGCCAATACGGGGGACGCAAGTAAAGAGATCGCGAAACTTCATACCGCGGCCCTCGCGAACGATGACAAGATCGTGGAGACGGCGTTGAAGCAGGCAGACATCGTCAGGGCAAGAGATTTCCGGTCCTTTATCAACGCGGTGAAGGTTCTCTCCCTTCCGCCGATGAGGGGGAATGACCTAGTCATCCTCTCACGTTCCGGAGGCATTGCCATTATTGCAGCCGATTCAGCCGAGAGATATGGATTTCGGCTCTTTCCCCTGAAGAAAAGCTTTCAGGACCGAATCCACAGCTATTTCAGGGCCAAGGTGATCCGGCCCACCAATCCCCTCGACCTCGGAGACCTCTTCGATTTCAATCTCTATATGAAGATCCTCGAACAAGTACTCAAGATCAGGACTGTGGATGGAATTATCTTCCAGCACCAAGCCGTGAGCGAGGAGATGCAACCTTCCCGAAAGCTGATTCATGCCGCTAAGGAATTCTCCCAGCGCTACCAGAAACCCGTGGCCTTCTGTTATCTGACTGAGGAAGAAGAATTGGCGTATATCAAAAAAGCATTCGACTACCCTATCTTTACAGAGCCTGAGGACGCCTTAAGCGCCCTGGCGATTTCGAGGGAACACTACCGGAAACGAAAAATTTCCAAGGAGAGTCCCCCTTCCTATTCCGTGGACCGAAGTCGGGTGAGACGCCTGATCCAAAAAGCAAGAAAAGAGGAAAGGGATCCCGTCCTCCCGGAGGCTTTCGAAGTCCTCCGGACCTATGGCATTCCAGTGGCAGATTATCAAGTCGTCCGTCAAAAAAGCGACTTGAAAGAAGTAATGGATGAAACAGAGGCTCCCGTTGCTCTCAAAATCATCTCTCCTGAGGTTTCACATAAATCGGACGCGGGAGGGGTGATTCTTAATGTCGATGATCTGAAAAAGGCCGAAGAGGCCTACGACAGAATTAAGAAGCTGGGCCGGAGAAGTCCATATGGCGTCCTGATTCAAAAGATGATTTCAGATGGAAAAGAAATCATCCTGGGGGGAAAGAGGGACCCTTCTTTCGGTCCGGTGGTTCTTTTCGGATTGGGAGGAATTTATGTGGAGGTCTTCAAAGAGACTTCTCTACGGGTGGCCCCGATCAATCGACCCGAGGCAGAAGAGATGATCTCAGAGTTGAAGACCGCGAGCATTCTCAAAGGCCTCCGGGGAGAGCGGCCTTTGGATGTCGGCGCACTGGTTGAGAATCTGCTCAGGCTTTCCCAATTGATGATGGATTTTCCGGAAATCGAAGGGATTGATATCAATCCTGTGAAGGTACTCGAAAAAGGAACCATCGCCGTGGATGCCCGGATCGTCCTAAGCGATGCGCATGAGACGTAGAGCATGTTAGCCCTATCCCAATCTCAGGGAAAATATTCCTCTACGACCTCATAGTGGGCAACTTCTCTATCATACTCGACCATCATCGCCCGCACTGAAGGGGGAACCACGGCTGTATCTGCTGATTCACCTGCAAACTTGCGAATCGCTTCTATGGATTGCCATGTTGTGACGATGAGAAATTCCATGCCTCCGCCAATGGGTCTCCTCAGGATGGATGCTTTGATAAAGCCTTCAATCCTCGCCAACTTGGGGAAGGTGTCATTCCGCAGGTGATGGATGTAGTGGTCAGCCTCTTCAGGTTTAGCAACCCCCTTCCAGTGTCTTGAGATCGCCATGACGCATTCCTTCCGCAGAATCCTGAGTTATTAATGGCATAATTGAAAAGACATATTCTTCTGAAAATCTCCCCTGACCCCTCTTTCCAAAGAGGGGAATTCCTCCCTTTTGTAAAGGGAGGGCAGGAGGGATTTACTGTTATTCAATAGATATCCGGCGTGCATCGCTCTCCGGAAAAGGATATTCCATCTGTTTCGCTGTCGCTCTGGCGACACTTTCTCCAAAATATCTGGCAACTACCTCGAGGGCCATATCGATACCGGCTGAGATGCCGGCAGAAGTGACTAAATTTCCATCTTCAACAAAATGAAGACCCTTTTCAACCTTTGTTTTCGGAAAAAGCTCGCTCATCCAATCCAACGAGCGCCAGTGGGTGGTCGCACGTTTCCCTTCGAGAAGGCCTGCCTTTCCAAGCAAGAGCGAACCTGTGCAGACCGATGCCAGCGTTTCCACCTTTTTAGCGCGTTCCGCAATCCATGAAAGCAAGAGACCGTTATTCATTTCCTTTCTCGTGCCCCAGCCGCCGGGAACGACAAGGATGTCAAGCGATGGGCAGTCGTTGAGACCGTAGTCTGGTATGACCTTCATTCCACCTGCCGTGACAATTAACTTTTTTGTCTCTGCGACAAGGAAGACGTTGAAAGGAGAAGGCTCCTCCCGCCGCTTTTCTTCGTTCAAGCGTGTGGCAGAAAAGACTTCGAAGGGACCACAAAAATCGAGCACTTCAACATCCTCAAAAATAAGAATCCCGACCTGTTTTCGATCCATGTCTGATCTTCTCCTTAAGCCAACCGGTAAGAAAGATGAAGCTTAGAGGTGAATGAGCAAAAAGCAAGGAAAATAACTCAACGTGTTAAACCGTATTGTCATTAGGTCAGTAAGTCATTGAGACATAATTAAGTCAAAAGCTCAAAGCTGAAGGCTCAAGGGTTAATCTCACAGTCCCCAATCCGCATTCTGCATTCCAGATCAGAGTCCCAGATTTTCACCCACCAGGATCACGACCACTTCGGTGCGGACGGGTTTCTTGGCGAGGGCCACATAGATATTACAGATCCGGTCCGGGGAACTGCAATCGGAACAAACTCCTGTCTCAACACATGGGGTCTTTTTTCCCAGCCGTTTTGCATTCTGCGGAGCTGCCCATTCTCTTACTCTTTTCTCTGCGGCTTCGAGATCCTTTACCATCTTGTTCACCCCGCAGACGATGATCGTCTTTCTTGGTCCAATGAAGATGGCGCCCACCCTGTTGCCTGTGGCATCGACATTGTACAATTTTCCATCCTCTGTCACAGCATTGGTGCCCGAAAGAAAAACGTCCGCAGAAAAACATTTACGGAACAACTCCAGACGTTCCTCATCACTCTTTGCTTGCTGTTGAGGCCAGATGAGGTGAACCTTCTGATTCTTTAATGCATCCACGAGCCCGATCTGAGCAAGGGTCACAGACCCTCCTATTCCAACTATTGCCCCATGCGGAATCTGTTTCATCACTTCCTCGAGGGCTGCTTTCGAATCCGGCACATAAAGAGCTTCAAAATTATTCTTCTTTAATGCTTGAATTATTCTCTCAACCTGTTTTTCCCGAAACCATCGTTCCAACTGTTCCATGTCTTCATGCTCCTTCGCATAAAATATCTTAAATTCATTATGTTTTATTCCATCTCGCTGTGTCAAATGAAAACGTTTACCCTGGAATGGAAACACGTCAAGACGGACGACATTGGGGAAAAACGAAAAGTTCACTTTTATTAGCGAGAGCATTAAATAGATTGCATTTGGAATCACAAAAAGGGTGTCATTGCGAGCCCAAAGGGCGTGGCAATCTCGTCATGAGATTGCTTCGTCGGTCGTTACGACCTCCTCGCAATGACCTATTGGATGAATGCAAACTATAATATGCTCTGCTTAATAATTCATCGAAAAATGGGGGCCTTTAAATCCCGCTCTCGATACAGGCGAGCAGTTCGTCGTCAAGAGGACGCGGATTTGTTTTGATGCGTCTTGTTTGAATCAGAGTCTTGTCCAAAAGCTGCCGGGCATCCCCCTTCTTGACTCCAAGTTCCGAAGGCCTCGAAGGCAGGTTTAAATCCCGTATGAGCTCCTCAACTTTTCTTAAGAAGCCCTCCGCAGAAATCTGATGAGAATCCATCTCATCCTTCCTTGCCATCATCGATGCCAGCGTAGCAAGATCCCTTTCACACACCCTAAGATTATAAGTCAAGCCCATGGTCGTGCAGGCTGCCAGACAGACGCCATGGGGTGCGTCGGTCATGCCCCCCAGTGAAGAGGCGAGGGCATGCACCAAACCGAGCCCGCTATGGCTGAAAGCGATGCCCGCCAAATGGGACCCGATCGACATTCCTATTCGGGCTTCACGGTTATCGCCATGCGCCACGGCCTCACGGAAAGAAGCCCAAATGGATCGAAAGGCTTCCAGCGCCAGGCCCCTGCTGAAAGGGTTGCTTCCCTGATAAAAAATGGGACGCTCTGGAACCTGAGTGTTGGGACGGGCGATGAAACTCTCAATGGCGTGCATCAGCGCATCATATCCTGAATTTCTGGTTACGATCGGCGGAAGTTCCATCGTCAGCTCTGGATCTACGATCGAGGCATCGGGGCGAATGTATTCGGACGAACATCCGAGTTTAACGCCTCCCATAGTAAAAACCGTTGTCTGTGTGCTTTGCGAGCCGGTCCCGGATGTCGTCGGTATGCAAACGATCGGGATCACGGGTCCTGGTACGGTTCCTTCACCCACATAATCTTCGAGTAACCCTCCGTGCGTCATGATAATAGATAATGCCTTGGCGAAATCCATCGCACTGCCTCCTCCAACGGCCAGAAGGGCATCGAATTTGGACTCGAAACGCCCTCTTTGCTGATCCACCTCCGCACTGTGGGGTTCGCTGGGGGCGCCGTTAAATAACTCGATATCAAACGATCCTTTCAGCAAATCGAGGACTCTTCGGAGGATATTGCTGGCGCCTACTTGAGGGTCGGTGATGACGAAGATCCGCTTAAAACCTCTCGATTTCAATAACCCCGGAAGCTCGACTAACGCTCCAAACCCGAATAGAGATGCGGATGGAGAAAATTTGATGATGTCAGACACGATTATGCCTCTCAGCCTAGCCTATAAACGAAGACGATCATGCTTATCATCGCACACGAGCGCAGCATCACGTTTTCGGAAGGATCATCAAACCTTCTTCCGGATCTCCAATGGTGATGGTATTTCTCCTCAGGTTCTCTCTTGCGACTAAGGCACACGTCAAGGCGTCGAGCTCGTCCCTGGTGACCCTGGGCCTCGACCAGTTTCCTTGAAGTTTGAACCGTTTCAAGCCTTCTCTCAAACCCTGAAGATCCTTGTGGCGGGGAATCCTCCAGATATCTTGGGCCGCCCCCGGGTAAGTCTCAAAGACCCGAAATCCCCTTTTCTCGAGCTTTCCTTTTAATGCCAGACCGCGCAGGGTGAGCTGGCGCATCGGCCCCAGGGTGATGGGGAAGAACTTGATCTTCATGCGGCGCAATTCCAGGTCGCAAGCCCGGAAGTGGGCCCGACCGGCGCACGGGCAATCATCTCTCAGACAGCATCTTCCTCTCGGAAGGGAGAGCGGAGCATCGATAGCCACAACCTGACTGCCCTCCTCCACGGCTTCAAGAACTTCCCGGTCCGTATGAACTACCCAAACGCTGGCCTTTCTTCCTTCCAGGAGGCAGATTCCAGTGGGTCTCCTTTCGCTTCCGGCAAGGTCAATCCCCACCACTTTCTTGTAACGACTGCCCGATTTTATCGTCACTGCTAACTTTGGAAATTACCTTTCATTTTCTAAGCCATATTGTCAAGTATTCTGAATTCTAAAAGATCCTTACGATCCTCTCCTTTATAAGCTCATCCTTGCTCTCAATGACTCAGTAGTGTAATAACTCAATAACCAATGCGTGACCAATGACCTAATAATAACCAATGACCAAATGATTGGCCAACTTCTTTATGGACGGCGCCAGAGATCAGTATCTAACACTTCGTGGTTTCTCTAAGACTTCCTTCCAGCGCACATTCTACAGCAAATTCCATAGAGAACCAAAATCAAATTTGATGTATTAAAATCCTGGAATTATTTAATTGCCCACCAACGGAATGAAAATTATTCCAATGACCCACCGCATCGCCCTGCTTTCATCACGTAAAAAAGGTTGACAGAATTTATCATTTTTTATACAACTTACCAAACGGCATGGTCGGGCAGAAGGATTTGAGGGGGGATAAGAATGGGGAATGCTCTTCATTTACTGGAGGGGATTGGAAAAGGCAGAATAGACCGCATCGTCATGGGCAAGTTGCGGATGAACATCGATCTCCTACAGGGAATCGAGGAATTGGTCAAAACTGAAGGGGTTCGAACCGGGGTGATCCTATCCGGTGTCGGGGCGTTGGAGAAGGCAACCTTTCGAAACCTCAAGGTTCTGCCCCCGGATTTCAAAATCGAGAACCATCACCGGCTCTATCTCGTATTGGAGCAGCCCATGGAAATCGTCTCTCTGACCGGGTGGATTGCAACGGGAGAGGAAGGTGGAGCAGAAGTTCATGCCCATTTCTCCGCTTCCACGGTTATGGAGGACAGGGTCGTCACATTGGGAGGGCATCTCGTCCCCGGGACATTGACTTCGATCAAGGTTGTGATTGCAATCGGTGTTGTTGAAGAGACGAACATCAGAGCAGGATTGGACCCCCGGATCAACCAGATCGACGTGAAATTTTCCCCTTAGTGGGAGGCCATGTAAATCGACGAATCGAGTCGGGTAGTGGTGATTCGGTCAGTGATAGGTTATAAAGTGCCATTAACATAAATTTAGCATTGGGCGGTTGAAGTCATGAAGAGATCTCATTTCGTGATCCATTTGATGGGCAAGTTCAGACGAATTTATCTCGTTTACTTCAGAAAGGCCTACGTCAAGAGACAATTGGCATTGCGAAAAGGGGAATGCCATCAATGTGCTCGCTGTTGCTCTTTCGTTTTTGCCTGCCCCATGCTGAGCCAAGGAGGACTTTGCCGCATTTATAACAAATTCCGGCTGGAGATGTGCAAGAGTTTTCCGATAGACCAGCGAGATATCCATGAGGTGGCCCTCTACGGAGGCGCGTGCGGTTATCGTTTTGAGATTCCCCCTCTTTGATCTCCATCGCACTCGATTCAAGCAAATCCCCTCACTTCTTCCTCGATTCCGGAATGATCCTTTGATAACCTGCGGGCGGAAGAAAAACGTCATCCTTCAATTCCCTCTTTTCCACTTTTTTGACTTCCACACGGTCGATGGCTCCCAACCCGTAGGAGGTCGTGTAGTCTTTGACTAAAATAGGAAACCCATAAGGCTTCAGCTTCTCGTAGATCTCCCGGCCTTCTTTCATCTCGTGCCGAAAATCCTTTGAGAACCCCTGGGCCACCCGATCCATCACCTTCTCCATCTCCTTCATCTCCACATCACGGGTCATCCAATCCTCCTCGATCCGCTCATTGTCAGCCAAGATCTCGACCTGCTCCGTCGAAAAACCATTGATCACAGCGGTTCGGCCTGTCCGCCTCACGGAGATCTTCGTTTCCTTAGGCTTCTTCATCCCCGGGAATTCTTTCTTGAGCTGTTTCGCAATCTCTTTTTCCCACTGGGAGAGTTTGACTTCGACATAATTCTTGGATCGGTGATCGATCATCACCAACCGATCCCCTTTGAAATCCATGATCGTGCTCAGTCCGCCCTCCGCATGGTCCGTTCGAAATTGGTAGTCCGAAAAATAAAGAACCGCTTTGGATGGGCTTCCATCTTTATCCTTCATGACCTGCTCCACCACCATCCCTGCCAGGGCTTTTCCATGGGTGACCATGATGAGCAGTGGGATCAGCCACCCGAGAAATAATTGAGTTTTCCGCTTCATCGCATCTCCTCTCTTTAAAGTAATTGGGTCATTGAGTCACTGGGTTATTGAGTCATTGAGCCATTAAGTCACTATTCGGTCATTGGGTCATTGCGTCATTGCAAGGTGGATTCCATTCCCTGCCTACCAGCCCCGGTCCCGCACTATTAATAGACCGAGGGCGGGGCAGGTAGGGGCATTCCGAAATTATATTAGAGTTCCTTCTCCAGCTCTCCCAATTTTTTCTCCACTTGCTCCAACTCTCTCAACCACTGTTCCTTAAAACCCTCCCCGCTCTTCTTTCCCCTTTTCAATTTTCGACGAAGCCTCTTATAGGTCCGGTCCAGATGGCTAAAAAGAACAGGGGGCGGTTCTTCCGGGGGCAATTCCTCCTTCACTTCTTCTCCGGGCACCACGGTCTCTATGCCACCGAAGAGAACTTTCTTTTCTCTCCATTGCGGGACGGTCGTTTGAACATGGAACCGCTCGCGGAGGAGTTGAGCGAACCCCATTGAAACCTTCTCTTCTCCGTGGTTGATAAAAACCTCAAGCCGGGGATTCTGGATGCGGGAAAGCCAATCGAGAAGCCCTCTCTGGTCGGCATGAGCGGAGAATCCTCCCAGGGTATGGATATGAGCCTTGACAGCAATCTCCTCCCCAAAGAGCTTGACCGTCTTCGCCCCGTCGACCATCCGCCTGCCAACGGTCCCTTCAGCCTGATAACCGATGATGACGATGTGGGATTCTTCCCGCCAGAGGTGATGCTTCAAATGGTGCTGAATCCTTCCGGCGTCACACATCCCGCTCGCGGAGACAATAATCCCGGGCCTCGGGTCTTCGTTAATCGCCTTCGACTCTTCAGTGGTCCGGGTGTAGATGATCCCAGGAATTTCTAAAGGGTTTTCTCCGCCCGACAGGAGGTCCTTGGTCTCCTGGTCAAAACAGTCTGAATTCCTTTTAAAGATCTCGGTGGCGGATATCGCTAAGGGGCTATCGATATAGACCGGAACGGATGGAATCGATCCTTTTCTGATGAATTGGCCAAGGGTGTAAATGATATCTTGAGTCCGCTCCACGGCAAAGGCGGGAATGATCACCTTGGCCTGATGGGCAATGGCTTCCTGGATGATCTTCAACAATTCCTCGACGGTCTCCTCCCTGGTCTTATGTAGCCGGTCTCCATAAGTTGATTCCAGGCAGAGGACATCGCCCTCCTCGACGACGGATGGATCTCGAAGGATGGGTTGGTCAAAGTTTCCCAGGTCTCCCGAGAAGATCATTTTTTTCTTCTCTCCCCCATCTTCGATCCAGATCTCAATGATGGCCGATCCCAGAATGTGGCCGGCGTCTTGAAACCGCACCTTCACGCCGGCGGTCAGGTCAAGCATCTCATCATATTTCACGGTCTCGAAGTATTGATGGCATTTTTTCGCGTCCTCCATGGTGTAGAGAGGAATGGCCTCGTCCTTCCCGGCCCTGCCGGCCCTTTTGCCTTTACGATTCTGCCACTCCGCCTCCATCTCCTGAATATGACCGCTATCCTGAAGCATCACCTCACAGAGCTCAAGGGTGGCCTTTGTACAGATCACTTTTCCCCGGAATCCTTCTTTAACCAATTTTGGAATGAGACCGCTGTGGTCGATGT
>Ga0105100_10001183_pt1 | contig 15398 bp, 9 predicted proteins | sample PPLLak12cMay2015_2_FD_87033 | JGI IMG/M metagenome (GOLD analysis project Ga0105100, IMG submission 87033) | Freshwater sediment microbial communities from Prairie Pothole Lake near Jamestown, North Dakota, USA - PPLs Lake P8 Core (1) Depth... | ecosystem: Environmental > Aquatic > Freshwater >...
CGGTGTATCGGTCAGCATGGGCCTGTCGCTGGCGCTGGTCGTGTGTGACGAGAAGTATGTCCTTCGCGCGATCGTGCGCGTGCTCGGTCGCAAGATCAGCATCCTGCCGCTCGATCGTTCCGGGATCCGTATTCCGGTCGAGCGTCCCGTGCAGGCCCAAGCTGCCGTCGCGCAGGCGCCGCGCTCGGCGCGGCCTGCCTACGGCCAGCAGCGCGGGCATGGCCAGGCCCAAGGTGGACATGGCCGACGCGGCGGCCGTAGCCGCGGACGGTAATTAAGGCGGTGCCGGTGTTACGGTTTCGGTTGTGCGCTGCCGGCGTACGCGGGCAGCGCACAACCGAAACCGTAACACCGGCACCGTTCTAGAACCTCCGCCGGGCGGCGACGTTGAACGCGATGTCGGGCGACGCGCCGACGTCGATGTCTTCGCTGATGCCGAGGTCGAGCTGCCAGCCGCCCGGTGTGCGATAGCTGCCGCCAAACGTCATCAGGATCGCGTCGCCGGACAAATCGGTGCCGCCACCGTCGAACACCCGCGAGTTGCCCTCGAACTGCATGGTGAGGTCGAGCTCGCGCCACGGGTTCCAGGTGATGCCGGCCAGCGCTGAAAAGACCGCGCTCTCCTGCAGTTGCGGCAATAGATCCCCGTCGCCGAGCCAGACCGCGTTCACTTGCCCGAACACATCCCAGTCCTCGTTGAGCGCTGACTGCGCCGAGAGGCTGAGCGCCACGTCGACCGCGCCGCTGCCGGTCAGGTCGCTCGCGTCACCGAGCGGCGCCTTCACGGTGAGCCAGGCCGACATCGAGCGCGCGTCCGACGCGTAAAGCTGGTAGCCGGCCGACAGCGGAATGTCGCCGACTCCGGACGTGCTCTCGTCGAAGCGTAGCAGCGTCGCATCCGCCACGCGGTACTCGATCAGCAACTCGTCGCGCGGCAGACGATCCCGCGATCCGTTCGGCAGGCCGAAGAAGTCATGCCAGTCCTCGATGAATCCGTCCAGCGACCCGCCGCTCACGCGCCGCCACGGCAACTCGGCGCGCAGCGCGATCTTCGGCCAGAACGAATGCTCGACGTGCAGTCGCGCCTCGATGACCTCGGCGTCCATCGTGTAGGCCGAGCTGCCGGACGCGTCGAGGTTGGCATCGTTGCTCCAGTTCAGGACCGCCGCGATCCGGCCGTGACCCGTGTCCGGCAGGCGCGCCGGCAACGGCGAGGGCAGGCCATAGACGGCCAGCAGCGGATTCTGGTTGCGGGTCAGGAAGGGCTCGGCCCGCGCCGCAGTCGGCAGGAGTGCCGCGGCGCATGCGACCGTGGCCAGACGCGCAAGGAACGGCGCCGTCACATTGGTTCCTGCATCCACGCGTGCAGTTGCGAGTAGACCTCGGGACGATTCATCAGCTCGAGGTGCCCCATCCCATAGCCGACCCACTGCCGGTCCTTCGGGAAATGCAGCGTGTGCGGGGCCTTGCCGTGGCGACCGAGCGCGCTGTCGAGCGGCACGAGGCCGTCGCCGATCAACCGCTCGTTGAGCAGGCTGCGGCGCGCGCCGAGGGTGGCCGCCAGCGCATAGCACTTCACGCCTGAAGGCAACGCCACATGCTCATGGCCGCCCTTGGTGACGGTGCCGTGCCGCAGGTCGGTGATTCCGGCGCTGCGCGTCTTGCCGATCTGCGTGAACGGCGCGGAATACGGGCTCAGGTCCATCACGAAGTCGAGCCAGTGGCCGCCGCGTTCCAGCGGGGCCCCGTGATGCGGCGTGCCGATGAACATCAGCTTCTGCAGATGCTTCAGCCATTCGTGCCGGGCCAGTCGACCGTGGTGGCATGCGCTGCGCGCAACGAGGCCGCCCATGCTGTGACCGACGATCACGAGTTCGGTGACCGGCTGCGGCCAGTGACTGACCAGCGTTTCGAGCAACCCAGCGAAGGCCTCTCCGTTGGCAGCAATGTGCCGGCCGCTGTTGTAGCGCAGATAAAGCGGTGTGTGGCCGAACTCGTCGGCGAGTGCGGCGCCGTGGTCGTGACCTTCGCGAGTCCACTGCCGGTCGTTCAGGCACAGGCCGTGCACCAGCACCAGCAGCTTGCTCGTCGGGCCGGCATCACCCTCCGCATCGAACGCTGCTGACGGGTCGGCGGGATCGACCAAACGGCCGTGACGTCGCAGGCTCATCTCGATCGCGAGCGGATTCCCGGTGCGCTCGAGGTAGTCGCCATAGACGCCGTTGACCGCCGACAGGAAGGCGTCACGCGCCGGTGTCGAATCGCCGTCCGGCAGCAGCGCCATTGCAGGGGCGAGGCTCGCATCCAGTCCGCGGCTGAGCAACCGCATGCTGCCGCGAACGCTGCGATACACGAAGCCGGTGATGCCGCGCGTCGTGTCGCTGGGGCCGCGGCCGAGCGGCAGCGGCAGCACCTGGATCGTGCGGTGCATCCGTTCCACGATGTCCGTGATGCCGGCGCCGGCATCGAGTGCCATGCGCGCTGCGCCTCGCAGGTCCGAGAGGTGGGTGCGAGTGGGTGCGGCCATGCGTTTCTCCTCGAGCGTCACTCGCTCAGGGCCTTGATGACTTCGATCGGGTTGTTGCGGATCGCGCGCAGCAGCGCGCGAGCGGGTCCAGTCGGGTCGCGGCGGCCCTGTTCCCAGTTGCGGAGGGTCGCGACCTCGATGGAAAGCAGTTCCGCGAACTTCACCTGGCTCAGTCCGGTCATCGCGCGGATCTTGCGGGCGTCGACGCACGGGCTGGCGTCGCCTGCTGCCGGCGAGCGGCGCGGCCTGCGCAGGCCGAGTCCCGACAGGCGCTCGCGCCGCCGCTGCCGCAGCCAGCGGGCGGTTTCGAGCAGCTTCTCGAAGGCTTCCGTATCCATTGCCGCGCCGCGACCGACTCGTTCCGGGAGGCCGGCCGAAAGTACGCCGCTGGCGTAGGTACGTCAATGGCGTACTACGCTTGGCCTTCGGCACGCAGGGCGCTCAGGCGGGCGCCTCGGTCGCCTCCCGCGGCGGCGCGTCGTCCACTTCCGTCAGCAGGAAGAATTCCCGGCCGAGCGCATCGGTCACCGCGGCGAGCTGCGCCTGGATCTCGTCGAGGCCCTCGTGGAGTCCGCGCGTGATCAGGTCGTCCGCGCTCTCCTCGGCCAGCGAGGCCGCGAGCCGGCGCAGCAGGTTCGACGCAGTACGCTTGGCGGTGTGGCCGTGCTTCAGCCGCAGCTCGTGCAGGTGCTCGTTCGCGACGAGCACGCTCGCAGCCACCGAGCGCGGGAAGCGCTTGTCGAAGACGATGAAGTCGACGACCTTGGCCGGCGACATGCTCTGCGGGTTGACCCGGCGGAAGGCGTGGAACCCTGCGGCCGACCGCAGCACGGTGTTCCACTGTGCCTCGTCGATCGCCGAACCCACGTCGCTCGGCTGTGGCAGGAGCACCTGGTACTTGACGTCCACGAGCCGCGTGGTCTGGTCGGCGCGTTCCAGGGCGCGGCCGATCTGGTGGAAGTACCAGGATTCGTCGCGGTAGAGCGTCTCCGCAGTGATGCCACTGTGCGTCTGGCAGGATTCCTTGATGTAGCTGCACAGGCGGTTGAGGTTCTCGATCTTCAGGTCGGACTTGCGCAGGCGACTGAGCCGGTTGTGGAATCCGTTCAACTGCACCCACATCTCGGTGGAGATGAGCGGGCGCAATGCCCGCGCGTTCTCGCGCGCCATGCGGATGCTGCTCAGGACCGAGTTCGGGTTGTCACCGTCCAGAATGTAGAAATGGAGGACCGCGTCGGCGGTCGGCCGCCGGCCGGTCGCCCTGAAGTTCTGCTCGTCCCCATATAGCCGCAACACCGACTCCCAGTCGTGCTCGCCACGCGCATTGCGGCTGAAGGTCTCGTTAACGTCGAGGATGCGCGCGGTGCTGTTCGACCGCTCGACCTGCCGGGCCAGCCAGAAGATGGACTCCGCGTGCCTGGAAAGAAGGTTATTCAAGGACCCAGGTATCCTTGGATCCGCCGCCCTGCGACGAGTTGACGATCAGCGATCCCTTGCGCAGCGCCACGCGGGTGAGCCCGCCCGGCAGCACCCAGGTCGAGCGGCCGGTGACGGCGAAGGGCCGCAGGTCCACGTGCCGTGGCTCGATGCCGCTGCGCGTGACCGTCGGGCAGACCGACAGTTGTACGACGGGCTGGCTGATGTAATTGGCGGGCGCCGCGCGCAGCCTGCGCCGGAACTCCGCCAGCGCCTTGCGGCTCGCGTGCGGCCCGATCAGGATGCCGTAACCACCCGATTCGCCGACCGGCTTGACTACGAGCCGCTCGAGGTTCGCCAGCGTGTACTCGAGACCCTCGCGTTCGCGGCAGATGTGGGTCTCGACATTGGGGAGGATCGCGTCCTCGTCGAGGTAGTAACGGATGATGCGCGGCACGTAGGCATAGACGGCCTTGTCGTCCGCAATCCCGGTGCCGACGGCATTCGCAAGCACGACGTTGCCCGCGCGGTACGCTCGCATCAGGCCGCGCACGCCGAGCATGCTCTTCGGATTGAACGCCTCCGGGTCGAGGAAGTCGTCGTCGATGCGCCGGTAGATCACGTTGACCGGCTGCAGGCCGCCGGTCGTCTTCATGAAGACGCGATCGTCGCGGACGATCAGGTCGCGGCCCTCGACCAGCGGCACGCCCATCTCGCGCGCGAGGAAGACGTGCTCGAAGTACGCGGAGTTGTAGACGCCCGGCGAGAGCAGCACGACCGATGGGTCCCGGCCGGTTCCGGCGGCGAGTTCCGTGAGTTGTCCGACCAGTCGCTGCCCGTAGTTGGAGACCGAGCGCACCCCGATGTTGCGCATGAGGTCCGGAAACGCACGCTGCGTCAGGTGGCGATTCTCGACGACGTAGGACACGCCGGATGGCGTGCGCGCATTGTCCTCGAGCACGTAGAAGCGACCGTCGCCGCCGCGGACGATATCCACGCCGCAGATATTGACGTAGTTGCCGAAGGGGACCTTCAGTCCCTGCATCTGCGGGCGGAAATTCGCGTTGCCGAGCACGAGCTCGGTGGGCACGATGCCGTCGCGCAGGATCCGCTGTTCGTGATAGACGTCCGCGATGAACCGGTTGAGCGCGGTGACCCGCTGTACGACGCCGCGCTCGATCGTGTCCCACTCGGCCGCCGACAGGACTCGCGGGATGACGTCGAACGGCAGGATCCGGTCGATCTGCTCGCGGCTGGTGTAGACGGTGAACGTGACGCCGAGATTGAAGAGTTCGCGCTCGGCGGCCTGCGCGCGGCGCCTGAGTTCCGCCAGGCTCAGTCCGTCGATGCGCTCGCGCACGGTCTGGGTATGCAGCGCGGGCCGCTTCGCGGTGCCACAGAGTTCGCAGTAGAAGCCGCCGGCGCCGTAGCCTTCGAGCAGTCCGCCGGGTTGCCAGTCCGTCATGACCTCACTTGCCCTTCAGTCTGCGATGGCTCGACCGGAATCACGTCGACCGCGACTTCGATGACGTGCTCGCCGCCGCCAAAGATTACCCCATTGATCGGGCTGATGTCCCCGTAGTCGCGGCCCCACGCGAGGGTCACGTGCTCGTCGCCGACGAGCGAGTCGTTGGTCGGGTCGATATCGACCCAGCCCGCCTCCGGGCACCACACCGAGATCCAGGCATGCGAAGCATCGCTGCCGACCAGCTTCTCCCGGCCCGGCGGCGCACGCGTCAGCAGGTAGCCGCTGACGTAGCGTGCCGGCAGCGCGAGCGCGCGCAGGCAGGCCAACTCGAGGTGGGCGAAGTCCTGGCAGACTCCTCGCCGCATCCTGAACACATCGTCCACGGGCGTCGCGACGCTGGTCGCGGTGCTGTCGTAGCGAAATTCCCGGTGGATGCGTCCAGTCAGATCGAGTGCGGCCTCGAGCAACGGTCGTCCCGGCAGGAACGACTCGAGCGCATAGGATGCGAGGTCGGCCGTCGCCTGCGTGTAGGGAGACTCGAATGCGAACTGCAGCGTCGCGAGACCATCGCGCGAGCCGCACTGTTGCAATCCCTGGAGAATCCCGTCCCAGCGGGCCGTCTGCGAGGGCTGCCGATGGTCGGGCGCGGCGACGTCGACCAGCGACCGTGCTTCGATGGCCAGTTGCTCGTGCTGCTCCTGGATCGTCAGGAACGTGACTGGATTGCCGAAGTAGTCGACGGAGTCGCTTCGCACGGCCGGTCGCGGCACAACCGCGATCGACGACGCATGGAGGACCTGGCGGTCGCAGCGGCGCGGTACGAGGTGCAGCACGTGGTGCGCGATCGACACTGGCTGGGAGTACCGGTAGACCGTGCGATGTCGGACGTCGTAGCGCATGCGGATCAGCGAGCGGTACCGCCCGCAGTCGATAGCGAGCGGACATCCTCTGCATGGCTGAAGTAGGTTCGCGTGATGCCCGTGGTCAGCTTCGGCAGATCCTCGGCGATCCGCAGGAGCAGTGCCTCGAGCTCGGGACGGTCGCCGAGGCGGCTCCTGCGGCACAGGCTCGTGACGTCCGCCAGCCGCAGTTGCGCAAGCACGCCATGCACGGTGAGTTGCTCGCTGCTGCCCGCCGGCTCGGCGGCATCGTGCGGCAGTCGCTCGAGGTGCTCGTCCAGCGCCGCGATCTGGAAGGCGACCGAGCGCGGATTGCTCTCGTCGAGCAGCAGCAGGTCGAGCACGGGCGCGAGCTGCGGCGTGAGCAGGTAGCGCGACCGGTAGGTCATGAAGCTGTCGGCGATGTCGAGCACGAGGATCAGGCTGCCGTCGTCCTCGGGATCGGCGATCCCGAGCAGGCTTTCGAGCAGCGCGGTCGTCTGCACGCTGCGCTCGACGCGCCGTCCCATGTCGAGGAAGCGCCAGCCAAAGCTGCGCGTCATGTTCTCCATGCCCATGCCGGCGAAGGCCGCGAGTCGCTGGATGCCCTGGTCGAGCTGGCCCAGGATTGCGGCGACCTGCGCGCGGCGCGGCGGGGCGGCCAGGCTCGGGCGCCTCGCGAAATCCTCGGGCTGCAGGCTGCGCAGGATGCGCCACGAATCGCCGGACAGGCGATCACGAGTCAGCGATGCGGTGCGACCGAGGTCGCGGAGCGTGCGCCGCAACCCATAGGCGCGGTCGGCATCGAACACGAGCTCGCCGAGCTCGCGGTCCAGGCAGGCGTGGATCCCGGCGGACCGCTCGCCGTCGTCGGATGGCGCAATCGCGGCCTTCGCAAACGCCGGGCGCAGGACGCGGTCGATGGCCAGCAGGTCTTCGTTCGGGCGATCGTCGTCGACCAGCCGGATGACCGAGCTGCGGACCTGTCGCATGATGCCCTCGGCCCGCTCGGCATATCGACCCAGCCAGAACAGGTTGTCGGCGGTACGGCTCGGCAGTTCCCGTCCAGTGCGCCGCAATTCCACGGCGCCTGCGCGGATGCGCCGGTTCGCCCGGGCTCGCGCCGGCGAGTCGGAAAGCACCCAGGTGTCCTTGCCATCGCCGAACCGGCCGAAATCGAAGGCCTGCCCGGCATGCGGCGGACATAGCCTCGCGAGCCCGCCCGGCATCACGACATAACCGTCGGCGGAGGCCGCGACGAAGACGCGTAACGCGAACGGCACCGGCCGAAGCCCGTGCTGGTCGATGACCGGCGTCGTCGACAGGCGCATCGGTTCGCGCGCCAGGTAGGCAAAACCGCGCCGCACGATCAGGTCCGCCGGGCCGCCGACCCGCCACGCTTCCGGGCCGTCGGGATTCTGCGTGCCCGGCTCGCTCGCGCCGCGGTAGAAGACGTCTCGCGTTTCCAGCCAATTGAGATTGCGCAACACGTAGTCGCGCGCCTGGTCCTGCCCGCACCACCACGTTGCGAGCGACGGGAGTTGCAGGTCCTCCTGCAGCAAATTCCGGCAGAGATCCGGCAGGAACGGCATCAGGCTCTCGGTGTCGGCCAGTCCGCTGCCGAGCGCATTGACGATGCTGACGGTACCGGCGCGCACGGCTTCGACCAGGCCGGGGACACCGTGCGGCGAGTCACTGCGCAACTCGAGCGGATCGCAGGAGGCAGCCTCGACGCGCCGGATGATCACGTGCACGGGGCGCAGGCCTTCGAGGGTCTTCAGGTACACGCGATTGTCGCGCACCGTCAGGTCGGCGCCTTCCGCCAGCACGTAGCCCTGGTAGCGCGCGAGGTAGGAATGCGCAAAATATCCGGACGTGGCGGGACCGGCGGTCAGCACGATGATCCGAGGATCGTCCTCGCGGGTCAGCGCAGCGTGACCCTCGTGAACCGCTTGGAAGAAACCCGCGAGTTGCTGCACCCCGTTCGCGGCGAATTCGTCCGGCAGGCAGTTCCTGAGCGCAATGCGGTTCTCGAGTGCGTAGCCGCCGCCCACCGGCGACTCGCAGCGGTCCTTGAGCACCCACCAACTGCCGTCGGGAGCCCGCCCGACATCCGCAGCGTAGTAGTGCAGACGGCGGCCACCGCTGACGGGAACGCCGTGGCATGGCCTGAGGAACTGCGGATTGCCGAGCACCAGTGGCGGGGGCAGGCGGCCCTCGATAATCAGGCGCTGCTCGCCATAGCAGTCGGCCAGGATGGCATCGAGCAGCCGCGCCCGCTGGATCAGCCCCGCTTCGAGGCGCCGCCAGTCCTCGGCCGAGACCAGCAGCGGCAGTGCATCGAGCCGCCAGGGTCGCTCGGTCGCGTCGCCTTCCCCATAGATATTGTGGGTCAGGCCATTCTCGTAAAGTATCCGCTCGACGCGCTTCCAGCGCGCGTCCATCTCGACCCGGCTCAAGCATCGCAGCGCGTCCACCAGCTTGCGCCAGTGCGGCCGCAGCTGGCCGTCCGCAGTCTTCATCTCGTCGAAGGCGTCCGGCAACGGCTGGTATGCGTCGAACAGCGGCGCCAGCGTCGCGTCGGTCGATCTCGGCAGTGGCTCGATCAGCGAACTCAAGGCAAGCGTCCTCTGCGCAGGTCCAGCGTCAACGGAAACTCAGGATTCACTTCTTCCCGGGGCATCGTCACGGGTCCCGGCGAGTGCCCGAGCTCCGAGAAGCGCGCGAGCCTGCGGCTCTCGGCCTCGAACGAATTCACCGGGAATGTCTCGTAATTGCGGCCGCCCGGGTGCGCGACGTGATAAGTGCATCCGCCGAGTGACCGACCGGACCACGTGTCGAGTACCTCGACCACCAGCGGCGCGTGTACCTCGATCGTCGGGTGCAGGCAGCGCGAGGGCTGCCAGGCGCGATAGCGGACGCCGGCCACGGCCTCGTCTGCGACATCCGTGGGCCGCAGCGGCACCCGGCGTCCGTTGCAGGCGACGACGTGGCGCGCAGAATTGAGGCCGCGCGCCCGGACCTGCAGCCGTTCGAGCGAGGAATCGACGTACCGGGCGGTGCCCCCGACGCTGCCTTCCTCGCCGAGCACGTGCCAGGGCTCGAGCGCCTGGCGCAATTCCAGCTCGACCCCGCCGCGATCGACGACTCCGTAGCGTGGAAACCGGAATTCGAAGTGCGGCGCGAACCAGTGGTCCTGCAGGCCGAAGCCGGCGTCCCGCATGTCGCGCAGCACGTCGCGGAAATCCTGCCAGATGAAGTGCGGCAGCATGAAACGGTCGTGCAGCGACGTGCCCCAGCGCACCAGCGGCTGCGAGTACGGCGCCTGCCAGAAGCGGGCGATCAGGGCCCGCAGCAGCAGCTGCTGCGTCAGGCTCATCTGCGCGTGCGGCGGCATTTCGAAGGCCCGGAACTCGACCAGGCCGAGGCGGCCGGTCGGTCCGTCCGGCGAGTACAGCTTGTCGATGCAGATCTCGGTACGGTGCGTGTTGCCGCTCACGTCGATCAGGAGGTTGCGCAGCAGTCGGTCCACGACCCACGGCGCGACCGGGCCCGATTCGGTCGCGCGCTCGATCTGCTGGAACGCGATCTCGAGCTCGTGCAGCTGGTCGTGGCGCGCCTCGTCGATGCGGGGTGCCTGGCTCGTCGGGCCGATGAACAGGCCCGAGAAGAGGAACGACAGCGACGGGTGGTTCTGCCAGTACGCGAGCAGGCTGCGCAGCAGGTCGGGCCTGCGCAGGAAGGGGCTGTCTGCCGGCGTCGCGCCACCGACCACGACGTGATTGCCGCCGCCCGTGCCGGTGTGACGGCCATCGACCATGAACTTCTGCGCGTCGAGGCGGCTGAGCCATGCTTCCTCGTACAGCGTCGTCGTGATCGAGACCAGTTCCTGCCAGTTGCGCGCCGGATGGACGTTGACTTCGATGACGCCCGGGTCCGGCGTGACCTTGATGACGTTGAGCCGCTCGTCGGCCGGTGGCGTGTAGCCCTCGACGTGCACCGGCTGTCCGATGCGCGCGGCTGCGACCTCCACGCAACTGATGAGTTCCACGTAGTCGTTGGCGGTTTCGGTCGGTGGCAGGAACACGCACAGGCGGCCATTGCGCGGCTCCACCGCGAGCGCGGTGCGCACCGCGCCGTCGGCTCCGGCCGAGCCTTGCTCGGAGACCCGCTGCGGATCGACGCCGGCGGCAGCCCGGTGCCGGATGGCCTGCTGTCCGTCGCTGTCCGCCGTCGGCCCCGGAAATGGCGCCCGAGGTGCGAACGGGTCTGCCGGCATGAAATAGGGATAGGTCTCCTTCGGCAGGTGCGGCAGCGATTCGAGCGGCAGTCGGAATCCGATTGGCGAGTCGCCGGGCACCAGGAACAGCCGGCCGCGTCGTGTCGTCCAGCGTTCGCTGTACCAGGCTCGCTCGTGCGGCGCGTTCCATCGCTGCAGCGGCAGCACGTATCCGACCGGCGCAGCGAGGCCGCGCTCGAATACACGTGCCAGCCGCGCGCGCTCCTCGGGGTCGTCAAGCTTGGAATCGAGCGGATCCACGTTCTCCGGCAGGCGTTGCTCGCGGGTCAGGTACGGCACCGGGTCCTCGAACGCTGGTACCGGCAGTTCGGGGTCGACGCCGAGCAACCGGGCCAGCGTCTCGGTGAACTGCCTCGCGTCGTCGAGCGTTGCGCCGCCGCTGCCTTGCTCCTGCGCGATGAGTTTCGCGTCGCGCCACAGGGGTTGCGCATCGCCGCGCCAGTACAGCGCGAATGCCCAGCGCGGCAGCGACTCGCCCGGATACCACTTGCCCTGGCCGAAGTGCAGCAGGCCGTCCGGCGCGAAGCGGTCGCGCAGCCGCTGGATCAGCGTGGCGGCGAGTACGCGCTTGCGCGGTCCGAGCGCGGCAGTGTTCCATTCGGCGGCATCGACGTCGTCGATGGCAACGAACGTGGGTTCACCGCCCATCGTCAGCCGCACGTCGTCCCGCGCGAGTTGCTCGTCCACCGCACGTCCCAGCGCGTCGATCGCCGACCACTGGTCCTCCGAGTAGGGGCGCGTCACCCGCGGCGTCTCGACGATGCGCTCGACGCGCATCGCGAACGAGAAGTCGACGTTCGCCGCATCCGCCGTGCCGGTGATCGGTGCTGCGCCGGTCGGATGGGGTGCGCACGCGAGCGGGATGTGGCCTTCGCCCGCAAGCAATCCCGAGGTGGCGTCGAGCCCGACCCACCCTGCACCGGGCAGGTACACCTCGGTCCACGCGTGCAGGTCGGTGAAATCCTTGTCGGTGCCGGACGGCCCGTCGAGGGCCGCGACGTCGGGCTTGAGCTGGATCAGGTACCCCGACACGAAGCGGGCAGCGAGCCCGAGGCGCCGCAGGACCTGGACGAGCAGCCAGGCGGAGTCGCGGCAGGATCCCTTCCGGGTGGACAGAGTCTCCTCGCACGTCTGCACGCCCGGCTCCATGCGGATGACGTAGTCGATGCCGGCGTGGAGTCGCTGGTTCAATGCCACGAGGAAATCGACCGTCGCGACCGGGCCGGGATCGATCCTCGCCACCCAGTCCTCGAGCAGCGGCCCGGCGGGCTCGAGCTCGAGGTAGGGCTCGAGCTCCTTGGCAATGCGCGGTTCATAGGTGAACGGGTACTGCTCGGCTTCAGGCTCGAGGAAGAAGTCGAATGGATTGAACACCGTCATTTCCGCGACGAGGTCCACCTGCAGCCGGAATTCGCGCGTCCTGTCCGGCACCACGATGCGGGCCAGGTAATTGCCCAGCGGATCCTGCTGCCAGTTCAGGAAATGCCCGGCGGGCTCCACCCGCAGCGCATAGCTCAGAATCCGGGTGCGGGAATGGGGCGCCGGTCGCAGGCGAACGACCTGCGGCCCCAGCGCCGCGAGCCGGTCGTACCGATAGCGGGTCTCGTGGGTCAGCGCGACGTGGATCGACATGGGGCTGATGTTACGTGATCGCGCGGAAATGCACGGGTCCTTGCGTGCTGCACGTCCGGGGCGGCTCGAGCAATCACGGCGAGGACTACGGCGTCGCCTGGTAGCGGGCCGCGCCGGCCAGGGAGCGGCGCTAGCCGGCGCTGCGCGACTGCTGGTCGCGGATCACCATCGCGACGAGCGTCACGATCGTGATCGGCAGCACGAAGCTCAGCATCACCGCGGAGAATTCCTCGAGCGCGTCGTGCTGCTGCGCGCCCAGGATCAGGTAAGCGACGTAGGCCGCGTAGTAGCCGAGAAACAGCAGCCCGCGGCGCCGACCGATGCGGCGGCCGAGCAGGAACACCGGCAGGCACGCGACGGCGACGGCAATCATGACCCAGACGTCGAAGTTCAGGACGGCGGGCGCGATCTCGAGGCCGCTGCGGCTCACCAGTCCCGACAGCCCGAGGCAGCCCAGGATGTTGAAGGTGTTGCTGCCGATCACGTTGCCCACCGCGATGTCGCGCTCGCCGCGGATCGCCGCGGTGATCGAAGTCGCCACCTCCGGCATCGACGTGCCGGCCGCGATGATCGTGAGGCCGATCACCAGGTCGCTCACGCCGAACGCGCGCGCGAACGCGACCGCCGCGTCCACCAGCCAGTTCGAGCCGAGCACGAGGAGCACGAGGCCCGCGACGATCAGGAGCACCTGCACGGCCCAGTGGCCGTCCCACTCGCCCGTGCGCCGCACGCCGGCCTCGTACTCGTCGCGGACTTCCTTCGTCTCGGCGCGCGATTGGCGCACGAGGAAGACGACGTACGCGACCAGCAGCACGAGCAGCAGCGCGGACTCCATGCGGCTCAGCTGGCCGCCGACGATCAGCACCGCGAGGATCAGCGAGGCGCCGATCATGATCGGCACTTCCTGGCGGATGATCTGCGAGTGCACGACGAGCGGCGTGATCACGGCGCTGATGCCGAGGATGAACAGCACGTTGAAGATATTGCTGCCCACGACGTTGCCGACCGCGATGTCGGTCTGGCCGCTGAGCGCCGCGCCGACCGACACCGCCACCTCGGGCGAGCTGGTGCCCATCGCGACGATCGTGAGGCCCACGACCAGCGGCGAAATGCCGAGCGACAGCGCGACCTTGGAGGCGCCTCGCACGAGCGACTCGGCCCCGAGCACCAGGACGCCGAGGCCGAGGATGAAGAAGACGACGTGTGTGAGCATGGCGTGCGAAAACAGTGACGGGCTGCGGAGCGCCCCAGTTTATCGCAGCCGGCCTGCGGCGTTGGGCTAAGCTCGCGCCATGCGGACCGATCGCGCGGCGTTCTACTCGGCGACGCCGAAGGGGGCTTCCGTCCCCGGCCTCGAGTGCGCCGGGCCTCGAGCCCGGCGAGCGGGTGATCGTGCTGACGCGGTTCGGGCGAGGCGGTACGCGCATTGATTGCCGTCGCCGGGCTCGAATATTATGGGCGCCGGTTGCGGGTGTAGCTCAATGGTAGAGCTGCGGCTTCCCAAGCCGCTGACGAGGGTTCGATTCCCTTCACCCGCTCCATTCCTTCGGGATCATTCGAAACGTCCCTGACCGTCTGACGCCGCGATTGGTGCCAGCATGGAACTCTCCCCAGTTTGCAGACCGCTCGGGTTGCGGTTGCGAAATCTAGCGGGAGGCCAACGTGGTGAGATCGTCCGCTTGGCCCAGCGACGGCACTTCCCAAGCTACTAACGTGGGTTCGATTCCCATCACCCGCTCCAATCCCCTCCGAATCCCTGCGCCGCTCGAGAACAAGCCGAGCACCAGCGGTGATCAAAGCGCGGCGCACCGCGACCCGGTCCGCCTGCGGGGGGTGGGGATGCAGGCAGGCGAGTCGCGGGCGCCGCATTGAACGCGACGACCGATCGCGATCTAGCGGGACAGCAGGTTCTTGTAGACCTGGCCGTCTTTCATGATCACGACGAAGCTCGTGTCCGGCGTGGCGACGAGCGAGAGGTTGGCGAGCGGATCCCCGTCCACCAGCAGCAGGTCGGCCAGGGCGCCTTCCTCGACCACCCCGAGCCGGCCCGGATAGGGGTTTCGCGGCCCGGACATCGCCAGCAACTCGGCGTTGTCGCGCGTCGCCATCCGCAGCGTCTGTGCCGGAGTGAACCAGCGTGTCATCTTGGCGAGCTGCTTGCCCTGCCGTGCGGCGAGCGTGGGATCGAACAGAGTGTCGGTCCCCCAGCCCAGCTTGACGCCGTGCTTCTTCGCCAGGGCGTAGGCGTTGTCGGTGCCGCGGGTCATCTCGATAAACTTGGCGCGGTTCGCGGAACCATCGGGAAACGGCACGGCGTCCTCGTCGTCGAGGAAGGGCTGCATGCTCCACCACACGCCTTCCTTAGCCGCGAGGCGAGCGGTGTCTTCGTCGGTAAGCTGCGCATGTTCGATGCAGCGCACTCCGGCTCGGATCGCCTGCTGGATGGCCTTCGGCGTGTAGGCGTGCACGATGACGTAGGTATTCCATGCCGCCGCCGCTTCCACCGCCGCGCGCATCTCGTCTTCGGTGAACTGCGTGACGTCGAGCGGATCGTAGTTCGAGGCGACACCGCCGCCCGCCATGAGCTTGATCTGGCTCGCACCCTGCATGAGCTGCTCGCGCACGGCTTGCAGGACTTGCGGGCGTCCGTCGGCAACCACCGCGAATCCCGCGCGCTCGGTGAAGTGCGGATCCCGTCCCTGGCCGGCGGGCAGGTCGTGGGCCGAGGAGCGGTAGTCACCGTGGCCGGATGTCTGCGAGATCGTTGCGCCGGATGGCCAGATGCGTGGCCCTGGCAGGATGCCCTCGTCGATCGCGCGCTTCAGCCCGAATGACGGTCCGCCTGCGTCGCGGACCGATGTGAAGCCGCGCATCAGGGTCGCGGTGGCGCCGCGACCGGCCGTGAGCGCGAGGTAGTTGGGGTCCGCCGACAGCACGACCTGCATCGGCGTCTCCGCCATCATCATGTGCACGTGGGCGTCGATCAGCCCGGGCATCAGGGTGCGACCACCGCCGTCGATGCGCTGCACGATCGTTCCGGCGGGCGGGGTGACGGGTGCGATCGAGATCGCCTGGATCACCTTTCCCACAACCAGCACGTACGAGGGTAGCGATACGCGCTCCGACGACCCATCGAAGATCCGCAAGATCTCGCAGAGACAGCCGAACGGTAGCGCC
>Ga0105100_10001186_pt1 | contig 15378 bp, 19 predicted proteins | sample PPLLak12cMay2015_2_FD_87033 | JGI IMG/M metagenome (GOLD analysis project Ga0105100, IMG submission 87033) | Freshwater sediment microbial communities from Prairie Pothole Lake near Jamestown, North Dakota, USA - PPLs Lake P8 Core (1) Depth... | ecosystem: Environmental > Aquatic > Freshwater >...
CGGAGCAGCATCTGCCGTTCGAGCAGGGCGCGGTTCAGCGCTCGAGGGCCGAGCGTTCGACCCGGCAGGGCTACCAGCGCTCCCGGTGGACGACGTCGTCGAAGGGTCGCCGGTCCGGGCGGACCATCGGGCTGATCGGCCGATCCCGCGGAAAGCCGAGCGCGACGAGGATCGCGCATTCCCGGTCCTCGGCCAGTCCGAGGACCTGCCGCGCGAGCGGCTGGTCGCCGACCGAGGCGTGGCCGCTCCCGATCCCCAGGTCAGCCGCCGCGAGCATCATCGACATCGTCACCTGACCGAGGTCGTACTGGAACGTCTCGCGCTCGTCGCGGTCCCCGGACGTCGGCATGCAGAGCGCGATCGTGGCCGCCGACGTCCCGACGTGCGCCGCATACCGCCACGTCCGGGCCAGGTCGCGGAGGCGCTCGCGCTCGGTCACGACGACGAAGTCCCACGCCTGCTGGTTCATCGACGACGGGCTCCGCCGGCCGGCCTCGAGGATCCGGTCCAGGTCCTCCCGTGCGATCGGGCGATCCTCGTACGCCCGGACGTTCCGGCGGCTCCGCAGCGTGTCCCAGGTCTCCACGGCGCAACGATAGCGTGGCACTCCTCGCGGCGCCGTCAGTCTCGCCTCATGATCTCCAGGTGATGCACGGCGCCGGATCGGTCGCCGACGATCAGCCTTCCGCCCCGTGCATCGACGGCGAAGCAGGTGATCGGTTCGTCGGCGCTGAAGGCCGCGAGCGAACGCGGCCCGTCCAGGTCCCACACGCGGAGCTCTCGTCCCGATGACACCGCGACGATCCCCGTTCCGGGCCCGAGCGGCGCGGCGAGCTCCCCTCGGACCTCGCCGAGGTTCGTCCCGCGCTCACCGAGTGCGTGACGCACCGCTTGGATCTTCGCGGCCGTGTGGGCCGGATCGGCGCCGCCTGCCGGCGCCGGCAGCGGTCTGCCGGACGCCGCCTCGACGATGGAGCCACCGCCGTACCGCCCCAGGACGACGAAGCCGCCGGCGTCTCCGACCCGGATCGCGAGCGGCGTCGTCGAGTGGCTCAGCTCGTACGTCTGCGTGCCGGTCGCGACGTCGAACACCTGCACCTGATGGACGTTCACGGGCTGCCCGAGGTCCGCGTCGGGGTCTCCCGGGTCGATCTCGTCGGGCTGCACGAGGCGGCTCGTCTCGACCGCAACGTACCAGCGAGCGTCGCTCTCGACGGCGGCGAGCGCTCGCTCCACGACGGTGCCGCGGAGCGGGATCCGCCGAACGGGTCCGCCCGACGCAGGATCGACGATCGTGAGCTCGGAGGCGGTCCCGGCGGCGAGCGCAGGCAGGCCCTCGCATCGGCACCACGCGAGCCCGAGCACCGCCCCGGGCAGCGTGTGCCGCTCGGAGACGGAGCCGTCGGAGGACCACGTCTGCACCACGCCGTCACGGTCGCCGGAGACCGGGACGTCGCCGAACGAGACCGCCGTGACCTCGGCACGATGATCGGAGGCAGCGTCCTCGCCGGCGACCAGTCGGTCGAGGTCCCACACGCGAACGCTGTCGTCCGTCGCGACGCCGAGCAGGCGCGGGCCCGAACCGGTTCCCAGCGCGACGTCGGCCGTCTGCTTCGTCGCGACCGGGACGATCACGAGATCCGTGGCGGTGCGAACGTCCAACACACGGACGAGGCCCTTCTCGGCGAGCCAGTCGGCTCGACCGATCGCCAGCAGCCCGCTGCCGTCGTCCGCGAACCGCATCCCCATGACGTCGCCCCCGGGTCCGAGGTCGACCTCGGCGATGGGGTCGCCCGTCGGGCCGTCCCACACGACGAGGCGGTGCTGCCGTCCGAGATCGAGAGGGGCGTCGGCGACGGCGATCGCCCACCGGTCACCGATCGGTCCGAGCGCGACGACCGATGGGGACGCCGTCGGCCGCTCGGTCGCCGCGATGGTGCGCAGCAACGCCCCCGAGGAGCAGTCCCAGACGCCCTCGCCCTCGCGCGTCCGGGCCGAGAGCAGCGTCCGCCCGCCGGCGCTGCCGAGCGTCAGGCGGTCGAACCCGCCGTACCCGATCGTCCGCCGGCTCCCGCCGGTCCACGGGTCGAGGAGCCACACGCGATCCCGCCGGTCCTGCCGATGCCACACACCGACCGCGACGACCGCATCGGCGGAGTCGCCTCCGACGGCGAGCGCGCGCAGCTGAACGAGCGGGTCCTCCACGGTGTCCTCGATCCACGGTGCGGACCTCCACAACGGTGACGGGTTGTCCGCGGTCCACGCCTGCACCGTCGATCCTTCACCGTCGTCGGTGACCACCAGGAACGTGTCGCCGACCTGTCCGCAGGCCGTGTGCTCGACCCGTCCGCCCATCTCGTCCCGCGGCAATACCTGCGCGGTGCGCTCCCCGCGCTCGAGATCCCAGAGCGAGAAGCCGTCGTAGATGTCGCCGTGTGCGACTGAGCGGCGGCCGATGTGATGGGTGAAGGCGATCGTCGACCGCCACCCACCGGGAAGCGAAAGCACGTCGGCACCGCCGCGGCCGCGCAGGCTCGCCGTGATCGGTCGGAGCCACGCATCCTCCCGCGTCCGCGTGGCCGAGCCGCACAGCGCTGCGACCGAGGTATCGGGTTCCGCCCCGAGGCGCCCGAGCACCTGGCTCGCGAGCTGGCAGGATCGCGAGCCACGACCGGTGCCGCCTGTCGGAGGGCGCGGACGATGGTCGTCAGCGACGTGTGCGTCTGGATCGGACTCGCCACGCGGGCACCCGCTCACGGGAGGGTGGTGCATCGCACCGTTCCTTGCAGTGTAGGCCAGCGGGGCGGCGGCGCGTCAGGCCTTCGAGAGGGCGACCTCCAGCGGGGTCCGGAACCGGGGCTTGATCCGCACGTCGCCGAGCCAGACCCGCAGCCGCTCGCGCTCGGCGTCGATCGCCTTGCGCGTGCGGGCGTCCACCCGCTCGAGCAGCTCGACGACCACCTCGCCGTCGGCGTTCTGGCCCCAGCCGCCGACCACGCGGCCGTTCACCCATACGGTCGGCCCCGCGTTCCCGTTGCGGTCGAACAGGCTCGAGGCGTGGTCGCCCAGGAACCACCGGCGCTCCTTCCACCCCATGACCGTGGCGTCGAGCCCGGGGAGCAGCGCGATCCACCGCCCGACCTCGTCGACGGGATCCACGTCGTCGGGCAACACGTACCCGGTCCCCTCGTCGCCGAGCCCGACCTCCACCGCGCCGAGGGCCTCGGCGGTCTGCGTCGCGAGACGGGCGGTCCAGCCGGTCCACCATCGGATGTCGGTCATCGTCCCCGGCCCGAACGCGCGGAGCCAGCGGCCGAGCAGGTCCGCGCACGCATCCGCGTGGGACGTCTTCGGCAGCGGGGCACCGAGCCATGTCTCGGTGCGGACCCATCGGTACTGGCCCGACGTCCACGAGCCCAGGGGGCGGGCCCGCAGGATCCGGCCCTCGGTCGCGAGCAGGAAGAGCACCCGGGTCGAGACCCCGTACGTGCCGCCCCACGTCTTGCCCTCGCCGAAGACGAGCTTGGTGCCGAGGTCCGGGACGTCCTTCGTGACCTCGCGCGCGGTGGCCACGCCACGCTGACCGAGGGCCTCGAGTGTCTCGGCGGCGACACGCTGGAGCCATCGTTCACCGTGGCCCTTCCGAGCGACGCCCTGGTCCTCGAGCATGCCGAGGAGCCGTCGGCGCTCGCCGGGTGCGAGGGCCTTCGTGCACGCCTCGTCCATCGTGGCGGCGACGTCGAGCGGGACGACGAACAGCGTCCGCCGCATCCCGAGCATCCGGACGAGCGAACGACGCTCGTACAGCGCGTCCTCCAGGTCCGCGGGGACGAACCCCTCCACCCGCGCGCGCGCCGAGAGGTACACGGTGGCGGGGTCGCTGGAGTGCAGCCCGACGAGCGCGGCGGTGGCGTCGTCGACGGAGCCGGCCGCACGGGCGAGCCGGTGCCGGAGCCCGAGACGCGCGCGACGTTCCTCGACCGCGATCGTCCGCACGGCAGGTGAGCCTACGCCACGTCGCCGACGCGGAGGCGCGTCGCCGATGATTCCGGGTCCCGCGGACCGTCTACCCGTTCGATGGCGGTGAGCGAGCGACCGGCGGTCCTGGTCCTGACCGGCCCGATCGTGCGGGCCGACATCGTGGGCATCTGCGACCGGAGCCGAGACCTGTTGGGGGACCCCGACGCGGACCCGCTCGTGTGCGACGTGAGCGCCCTCGAGGTCCCCGACGACGGGACGATCGAGGCCCTGGCGCGGGTGCAGCTCACCGCCCGACGCCTCGGCCGCGGCGTCCGGTTCCGGGGCGCGCGGTCGGCGCTGCGCGAGGTGCTCGAGCTGCTGGGGCTGAGCGACGTGCTCGAGGTCGACCCGCCGTCAGGCGTCCAGGCGCGAGGGCAGGCCGAAGAGCGGGAACAGGCGCTCGGTGTCGAGGAAGAAGCCGATCCCGGCGATCCTGCCGTGTGAGATCTCGAGGACCTGGAGCGACCAGGGCTCGAGCCCGCGCGGGCGCGGCTTGTACTGGCCGTAGGCCGGCGAGCCGTTCGCCACCGTGGGGATCAACCGCGAGCCGCTGCAGCCGATCCCGGGGCCCAGGCACCAGGCCCGGATGTCGTCGTGGGTCCGCAGCCACAGGTCGTACGGCGGCATCGACCACGTCGCGTCCTCGTGCAGCAGTGCCGTGAGCGAGTCCATGTCGTACCGCTCGAAGGCGTCGACGTAGCGCGCGAGGAGCGCGCGCTGCTCCTCGTCCATCTCTCGGAAGGTGTCCGTGTCCTCGACGTCGACCTTCTCGAGCGTCGCCCGCGCGCGCTGGAGCGCGCTGTTCACCGACGCGACCGAGGTCTCGAGCAGCTCGGCCACCTCCGACGCCCTCCACCGCAACACCTCTCGGAAAATCAGCACGGCCCGCTGCCGCGGTGGGAGGTGCTGCAGGGCCGCGATGAACGCAAGGCGGATCGTTTCGCGCGACTCGACGAGCTCCGCCGGGTCGGCGTCCGCGGGGGCGATCCGGCCATCGGGGATCGGCAGGATCCACGTGGCCTCGGGGAGCGGCTCGGGCAGCGGCGTGGTGGCCGATCTCGGCTCCTCCAGGTCCATCGGCCTCGCCCGCCGCTCCCTGCCGGTCAGCATGTCCAGGCACACGTTCGTCGCGATCCGGTAGAGCCACGAGCGCACGGACGAGCGGCCCTCGAAGCGGTCGAGGCCGCGCCACGCGCGGAGCATCGTCTCCTGGACCGCGTCCTCTGCCTCGAACGCGGAGCCGAGCATCCGGTAGGAGTAGGCGGTGAGCTCGGCGCGGTATCGCTCGAGGTCACGCTCTAGGTCGGCGGTGCGTTGGGTGGTCGCCGGCATCTGCCCTCTCGTTTGGTCGGTTGCGAGTGGCCTGCGTGAGCCATCAAGGGTACGACGTGAGGCGACATCGCCTGGCCTTCGGGGAGGCAGTCGCGGCGCGGACGGCGGACAGTGGATGATGACCCGGTGAACCGCGGACCAGGGCGGATCGAGGTCGTCGCCGGCCCGATGTTCGCCGGCAAGACCGAGGAGCTGCTCCGCCGCGTCCGCCGAGCGCTGATCGGCGGCCGGCGGGTCCACGTCTTCACGCACGCCCTCGACACGAGGCCGGGCTGCGACCGGATCGCGTCGCACGCAGGCCGCGAGCACCCCTCGCGCGCGGTCGGCTCGGCCGCCGAGATCCTGCCGCTCGTGCCGCCCGACGCCGATCTGGTCGCGATCGACGAGGCGCACTTCTTCGACGCGGGGCTCGTGACGGTCGTCGAGGAGCTTGCGGCCCGAGGGCACCTGGTGATCGTGGCCGGCCTCTGCGTGACGTTCGCCGGTCGGCCGTTCGAGCCGCTCCCGACGCTCATGGCCGTGGCCGAGCGCGTGGACAAGCTGACCGCGATCTGCACGGTGTGCGGCGAGGAGGCGGTGTTCCACCAGCGGACGGCGCCGCCCGTCGAGGCCGCCGACACCCGTCTCGTGCCCGAGCACGTCGGTGGCGCCGAGAAGTACGAGGCTCGCTGCCGCCGCCACTTCTCACCCGGCGCCGGCGGCGATTAGGGCGCGGCGACCGACCCGATCGCGGACGGCGTCATCACGACCGCGTCGACCGGATGCCCCTTGAGCGAGAGGTGACGGCGCTCGAGCTCGGGGGGAAGCTCGGCTGCCTGGGCCGCGTCGGATGTGACGAGGATCTCGCCGACGCCTGCCTGGGCCGCTAGGTGCGCGGCGACGTTCATCCCGTCGCCGAGCGCCGTGAAGTCGCTCGTTCCCTCGGCCGACGTCACGATGCCGACGAACGCGGTGCCGGTGTGGACGCCCGCCCCGATCGGCACCCACGGGCCGTCGCTCGACCCGTGGCCGGTCTCCCGCAGCAGCGCGGCGGCCGTGTCCACGGCCTTCCTTGCGTGGTCCGGGCCCGTCAACATCGGCACGAAGAGCCCGACGACCTCGTCCCCGACGAACTTCTCGATGATCGCATCGCCCTCGAACAGGATCCGGCTCGAGACCCGGTAGAATCGGTTCATCAGCCTGGTGAACTCGAGGACCGGCATCTGCCGCGCCAGCTTGCTCGAGCCGCGCACGTCCGCGAACAGCATCGAGAGTTCGACCTCCGCGCCGCCGATCTGCTCGTCCCGCCCAGTGACGGGACACGCTCGGGAGGCGGTCCGCAGACCCTTGAAGCAGCGCGCGCAGATCGTCGGGTTCTTCTCCCAGGGAGTGAACCCGTACCGGCGGAGGATCAGCGCGCCGGGAGCATGGAACGGTGCCTTGCAGAACCGGCATCTCGGGGACGACGGGATGAATCGGAGCGAGCTGCGCTCGTGCAGATGCGGATGCGTGCCGCTGAGGAGCGCGTGCCACTCCTCCTCCGGCGTCGCGTACGCCGCCATGGCCGAGGAGCTTAGACCCGTCGGACGTTCGCCGCCCCCCGGGCACGGGCGGCCCGACCTCCGCTACCCGGCTTTCGAGCCTTCGCGATCACGCTGAACGCCACGGCGCCCTGCCGTTCCGCCGGGATCAGCTTCCGCATCAGGTCAACGACCTCGTCCGTGAACAGTGGGAAGATCGCGGCATCGTCGATGCCGAACGGCTGCTTCTCGCCGATCCAGACGTCGGCGAACCTCACCTTCTCCAGTTTCCGGGCGAAGACACGCTCCGCCATGGCGCCGGGTATTCACCCGGCCCAGGCGGCGTCGCTCGTGAGGATCTGGGGCGGGAGGGTCCAGCCTCCCACGCCGGCCTCCGCCGCGTTCGCCGACGCGCGTTCGAGGATCTCGTCGAGCAGGTCGATGCCGATCGCTCGCCCGGTCGGACCGACGTCGTGGGCCGCGAGGATCGTGTCGATGCCCCCGCCGCTCCCCAGGTCGAGCACCGTCTCGCCGGCCGCGAGCTCGGCCCGTGGAACCGGGTTCCCACGCCGAGCGCCCACGAGATCGCGCCCGCCGGCACCCTCGACCGCTGCGCCTCCGAGTAGAGTCGCTCGGCGACCGGCTCCCCGCCGCCGCTCGTGATGTGCTCGTAGGCGGAACGGACCGCCTGCTTGATCTCCTGCTGGTAGAGCAGGTTCTGCGCCATCTGTCCCCCCACCGGTGCGATCGTCGTCCCGCCTACAGGTCCTCCACGGCGCGCCCGCCGTCCGAGACGCACCTGCGGAACCTCGTGACCGATCGGCGGTGAACGCTTCGGGCCGCTCGCCCGTACGTCTCGCATGAGCCTGTGGGAGAGGGGCCGGCGGGGCGAGTCGCTCCGCCGTCCGATCGCTCGCTCGCTCGGGGCGACCGTGGCCGCGACCGCGATCGTCCTCGGCGCGTGGCCGGCGATCGCGTCGCCGACGGCGCAGGTCTCGGGCACGCCGGCCGCCGTGACCTCGCCGTCGCCGACGACGGATCCCTCGCCCTCGCCGACGTCGGAGGTCACCGACGACCCCGCGCCGTCGACCGCGCCGTCACCGAAGGTCACCGACGACGCCTCGTCCGCGCCGTCCGGCCCGAGCGACGTACCCACCGCCGACCCGCGCGAGCGGGACCGGGCGCTCGGCCGTGAGCTCGGGCAGGCGGGGGCGTTCGCCTCGGTCGCCGCGCGGGACAACCGGTTCGTCCCCGTGTCGATCACCGTCGAGGCCGGCACCACCGTGGTCTGGGACAACGAGGGACAGGCGCCGCACACCGTCACCGCGAACGACCGCGCGTTCGACTCGGGCACGCTCGACCCGGGCCAGCGGTTCCAGATCGCCTTCGACCAGGTCGGCACGGTCCCGTACTACTGCCAGATCCACGGCGAGCCGGGCTCGGGCATGACCGGCGTCGTGCGCGTCATCGCCGCCGTCGGCGGGCCGGACGAGGGCGGCGATCCGTCGACCGCGCCCGTCGCCTTGCCGCGCACCGGTTCGGGGACGGTGCCGCTCGCGCTGCTCGCGCTCGGCCTGGCGGTCGCGGGCTCCCTCGCCCTGCGGGCGGGGGTCCGCCGCGAGAGGAGGTGAGGCCCCGCCGGGAACCAGGCACCGAGTCACATCCGACCCGAGGAGGGGATGGTATGACCGTACCGAAGAGGACGCTGGCGCTGCTGGTGGCGACCGTGGTGGCCACCATGTGGATCGGGGTCGCCCCGGCGACGGCGGCGCCGAAGAAGCTCGTGGCCACCCTCGTGGGCGGCGGCGCCGAGGTGCCGGACCCCGGCGACCCGGACGGCGGCGGCGCCGCGAAGGTCAAGGTCGACGTGCGGAAGCAGAAGGTGTGCTTCACGCTCATCGTGGTGAGCGTCGCGCTCCCGACCGCCGCCGCCCACATCCACGAGGGCGGAGCGGGTGTCGCGGGGGACATCGTCGTCACGCTGAAGCCGCCGACCGAGGTCGCCGACAGCGGGATCGGGCTCTCGTCGGGGTGCGTGAGGAAGCTCCCGAAGCCGTTGCTCCGCGACATCAGGCGGAACCCCGGCGACTACTACGTGAACGTGCACAACGGGGACTTCCCCGGCGGGGCCGTCCGAGGCCAGCTCGAGTCCGCCTAGGTGCGGTCACGCCGTCGCGATCGGCGGCCTCGGCGTGGTCCACCCGCCACCCGAGGCCGCCGCGCCGCGGCGAGTCGGCGCTCGGCCGTCGTCAGCGGCGGCGGCGCACCTGCATGCGCTCAACGAACGGCCACGTCCCGCCCTCGTCCACGGACTCGTGTCCCGTCCACGTGAACGAGTCCGGCGTCATGTCCGAGAAGACCCAGCGGTCGAGCTTGCCGCTCAGCTCGGCGCCCTCGAGCACGATGCGGTCCCCCTCGTGGCGTGCGGTGAGGTCCACGATCGTGCCCGAGGTCGGCGAGGACCACGTGACCCGCCACGTGCCCGACCCGGGGTCGTACTGGCGGAACGACGATCTGTACACCTGCGCCGGCTCGCCCGCACGATCCAGCTCCTCGAGCGGGGGGCTGATCAACACGTCCTGGATCGCTCGGCCCTGCAGCACCCAGCCGAAGTGCCACTCGCCACGGCGCTCGGCGACCACGTTGCCGTCGTGGTTCCAGAACGTCGCCTCGATGTCCCACGAGCCGACGAGCCACCCGAACTGCATCAGCCCCTCGGCGCGCTCGGGATCCGGCCCGTCCGCGTCGAGGAGCCCGATCATGGCCTTCGCGTCGTCCATGACGCCGAAGGCTAGGAGGCGGCCCGGTCCTCGGCTGTCAGGAACGTGCGCAAGCCGGCCAGCCTCCCGGCCGTGAACGAGTCGCGGAGCGCGCCGGGCGACGTGCCGAACACCGACCGGAACCGCGCGCCGAAGTGGCTCTGGCTCGAGAACCCCAGGTCGGCCGCGAGCGCCGACAGGTCGTCCTCGCCCGCCGCCAGGCGCTCGAGCGCGAGCGCCAGCCGGAGGCGGAGCAGGGCCTGTCCGATCGAGGAGCCGGTGCCGCGCGGAACTGCCGGGCAAGGTGGAACGGCGACGCGTGCACCGCGCGCCCCAGCTCGTCGAGCCGCCAGCGGCGCTCCGGCGCCGCCGCGAGCAGCTCGCGGACGCGCTCGACCCGCTCGCGCTGGTGCGACCCTCGCGGGCGGTGGGCCCGGACCGTGCCGAGATCCTCCGCGACCAGGCCGAGCAGCAGGTGCGCCGTCTCCTCGGCGTCGAGCTCGTCGGCGCCCGGGCGACCGAGCGCCGAGACGAGGATCCGCGCCCCCAGGTGCGCCCGCGGCCCGACCGGGCCGCCGAGCCCGTCCTCGCCGAGGGCCTCGTCCACCACCTCCGGCGGGAACACGAGGACGAGCGAGCGATCGCCGTCGGTCGCCGGGTGGCCGACCCGGTGCTCGCCGCCCGCCCGCAGGACGACCGCCGTCGCGGGGTCGGCCGTGACCGCCTCGCGACCGTGGTGGACCGCGAACACCCCCTCGAGCGGGAGCACGACCTGCGTCACGCCGGTCGGCTCCCCTGGCCCCGGATCGCCGGCCGGCTCCGAGCACCGCACGTCGTACACGCCGACGCCGGGCGCCTCGAGGAGGCGGAGGCTCCGCCGCTCGCCCATCCTCGGATGGTACGCCGCTACCCGACTTGGGCCGCGCGGAGCGAGAGGTACCGCTGCTCGGGCAGGCTCGCGGTCCGGCGCGCGGCGCGCAGGTAGGCCTGGCGCGCGGCGGACGGGTCGCCCGCCATCTCGAGCAGGTGGCCGCGGACCGCGTCCAGGCGGTGCGTGTGGGCCATCCGCTCGTCCGCGTCGAGCGTGCCGAGGAGCGCGAGCCCGGCCCTCGGCCCCTCGACCATCGCGAGCGCCACCGCGCGGTTGAGCGTGACCATCGGCCCGGGCGAGACTCGCTCGAGCACGTCGTAGAGCGTCAGGATCTGCGGCCAGTCGGTCCGATCGGCGCTCGGCGCCTCGTCGTGGACGGCAGTGATCGCCGCCTGCAGCTGGTACGGACCGACGGGCCCGGAGCCGAGCGTGCGGGTCACCAGCGCGAGCCCTTCCTCGATCTGCGCTCGGTCCCACCGGCTGCGGTCCTGCTCGGCGAGCGGGACGAGCGAGCCGTCGGCGTCCGTCCGCGCGGCTCGCCGGGCGTCGGTGAGCAGCATGAGGGCGAGCAGGCCGGCGACCTCCGCCTCGCCCGGGAGGAGCCCGCGGAGCATCCGCGCGAGGCGGATCGCCTCGGCCGTGACGTCGGTCCGGAGGAGGTCCGGGCCGCCGCTCGCCGTGTAGCCCTCGTTGAAGAGCAGATAGAGGACGTGCATCACGACGCGCAGGCGCTCGCCGAACTCGGGCTCGGGCGGCAGCTCGAAGCGCAGGCCGGAGCGCCTGATGCTCTGCTTCGCGCGGCTGATGCGCTGGGCCATCGTCGGCTCGGGCACGAGGAACGCGGTCGCGATCTGCGCGGTGGTCAGCCCGGCCACCGCCCGGAGCGTCAACGCGAGCTGCGACGGCACTGACAGCGTGGGATGGCAGCACAGGAACAGGAGCGCGAGCGTGTCGTCCTGCGTCTGCACGCCGGCCGGGCGCCGGAGGTCGAGCGCCGCCACGGTCTCCTCGCGCCGGCGCCGCGCGGTCTCGCTGCGGGCCTCGTCGACCAGGCGCCGGCTCGCGACGGCGATCAGCCACCCGCGCGGGTTCTCGGGCAGGCCCTCGACGGGCCACCGCCGCGAGGCGGCGAGGAGCGCCTCCTGCACGGCGTCCTCGCACGCGTCGAACCGCCCGTGCCGGCGCACGAGCGCGCCGAGGACCTGCGGCGCGAGCTCACGCAACAGGTCCTCGACGTGCGCGGGGTCGTTCAGGCCGCGGCCTCCGCGGCGCGCTCGAGCGTCGGGACGTCGATCTTGCGCATCTCGAGCATCGCCGCCATGGCTCGCTTCGCACGCTCGGGATCCGGGTCGCCGAGCAGCTCCATGAGCCGGTCGGGGATGATCTGCCAGGACAGGCCGTAGCGGTCCTTGAGCCAGCCGCACTGACTCTCCTCGCCACCGTCGGTTAGCCGCTCCCAGAAGTAGTCGACCTCCTCCTGCGAGCCGCAGCGGACGAACAGCGACATGGCCTCGTCGAAGGTGAACTCGGGCCCCCCGTTCAGGGCGATGAACTCCTGGCCCTCGAGCTGGAAGTTCACGGTCATCGCCGTGCCCGGCTCGCCCGGCCCCGCCTCGCCGTAGCGGGCGACGCTCAGGACCTTCGATGTGCTCGCGTCGCCGCCCGGCCGGCCGGAGAAGACCGAGACGTAGTGCTCGGCGGCCTCCTCGGCCTGGTGGTCGAACCACAGGAACGTGGTGATCTTCTGCATGGCGCTCCCCCTTCCGTCCGGTGTCTGCGCTCTCGACCGTTGGTCGGAGCCGACGCGCCGATCTCGACATCGGATCGGGGAATCTTCTCGCGCCGGCGCGGAAGCGTCCGCGCCTCAGCGGTGGACCGCGTCGACGTTGATGCGTCGGGGGTGGATCCGCGCGATGACACGCGTCTCGCGCTCGGCGCGCTCGGCGGGGTAGACGTGGCCGTAGTAGCGCGGGTGCGAGGTGTACCGGCGGGTGAGGAGGTCGAGGTGCTCGAGCGCTCCCCGCTCGACGAGGTCGACGTCGCCCCGGATCTCGATCCAGCGGCTGCCGTCCTCGGGGTCGACGACGAGCATCGTGGCGCGAGGGTCCCGCGCGAGGTTCCGGCCCTTCGCGCGCTCCCGCGTCGTGTTGACCAGGACGTCGTTGCCGTCGAGCTCGAACCACGTGGGGTGCACCTGCGCGCCGGTGGGCAGCGGCGTGGCGAGCGCGCCGAGGAGCGGGCGCTCGAGCAGTTCGCGATGAGAGGCCGGGATCAGCGGCTCGCCCCCACACGGACGGGGTGGGTCACTCGGACGGGGCGGGAGCCGGCCGCCCGGCGGCTCGGGCAGGAGGGCCGGCCCGGTCGAGACGCGGGTCGGGTGGAGCCGGCACAGGATCGGGTGCTCGATCCGTTCGAGCTCGGCGGGCACGACCCCGCCGAAGTAGCGCTCGGCGCCGCAGTACGCCCCGGCGAGCCCGTCGAGGTGCGCCATCGCACCCTCGTCCTTGAGCGTCACGGACGCCCGGATCTCGACCCAGCGGCGCTCGCCCTCGGGCTCGATCGCGAGGACGGTCGCGCGCGGACGCTCGGCGAGGTTCCGGGCCTTGCGGAACTCGCGCATCGTGTTCACGAGCACGTCGCCGCCGTCGACGCTGAACCACACCACCGTCGATTGGAGGCGGCCGTCGGGCATCTCGGTCGTCATGACGACGTCGAGCGGCCGGCGCAGGAGGTCGGCATGCGTGTCCGGCCCAATCGGGATCGTGTTCTGCGTTGCGGTGGAGCGCTCCACGTCACGATCGTCGCCCACGCCGTGAGTGCTGGCTGCAGACGTTCGGCCCCCGCTCCGAGGGACCACCAACGACGAGAGACGGTCAGGTGGTGAACTCGGGGGGCGGGGCGGACATCACCTGGCGGACCTCGACGGGTCCCTCGATGAACGCCACCACCCGAGAGGCGAACTGGAGCGCTCGCTCCTCGGACGCCTCGATGATCCAGTAGCCCGCGAGGGACTCCTTCGCCTCGGCGAACGGGCCGTCGGTGACTACGGGCATACCGCCCTCGTAGCGGACGGTCTTCGCCTCGGTGGGATCGGCGAGCCCCTGGGCATCGACGAGCTCGCCCGAGTCCTCGAGCTCCTGCTTGATCCCCTCCATGAACTTGATCATGCCGCGGATCCACTCCATGGACCGCGTCTCCACCATCGTGGCCTGGTCCCCGAACATCATCACGATGTACTTCATCCCCCACCTCCCCTTTCCGTCCGACGGTCGTCGCGATCCCGTCGGAGCGGATGTCCGGGTCTCGACATGAGTGCGAGACGCAACCTACTCCCTCGGGCGGACGTCGGTCGTTCGGCCTCGCGTTCGGCGCCTTCGCGCGGTAGAACACGGCGATGAGCGCCCGGGAGCACCGATGAGGGCCTCGACGGCGACCGGGCTGCTGATCGGGGTCGTCGCCATCGTGGGGGTGGCCGCGGTGCTCGCGCTCGTGCAGGCTCCTGGTGCGCGCCGACGAGCGATCCGCAGCTCGACGACTACGTCCGCCACACGTGCGTGCTGACCGACACGCCTCCGTGGTGGCCGGACCTCTCGGTCGTCCCCGAGAGCCTCGTCTCGCGGCTGCGCTCGACCGTCGCGATGCCCGACATCCGCACCGAGTCCGAGGCCTTCAACCGCCGGTTCGAGGTTCGCTCGGCCGACCCTCGCTTCGCGAGCGCCTTCCTCGACGCGCGGATGATGGGAGTGGCTGCTCCGGGTCGAGTCCGGCGTGGGGCTCGAGATCCGCGGCGCCAGGCTGATGTCGTTCCGTCCTCGCGCCACGGCCAGCCTCGACGACGTGGAGCGCGCGCTCGAGCTGCACGACGCTCTGTCGCAGCGCACCCCGAGCGTCGTGCGCGCCGCGCCGATCTGATCTCCGCGTAAGGTACGCGCCATGGAGCCGCCCGAGGGCTACACGGTCCGGCCTGCGAGCGCCGACGACGCGGCGCAGATCGCCGAGCTCATGAACGCGGTCACCGTCGCCGAGATCGGGCTCCCGTGGACCACGGCCGAGGAGGTGCGCAACGTGCTCACCTCACCCGGCCGAGACCCCGCGCTGCCCGACGTCCTGTTGCTCGGGCCGGACGGCGTGCCGGTCGGCCACCTGACCTTCGACGTCGTGGCCGAGCCCCTGCAGATCGAGCAGCTCCCGGCGGTGCGCCCGCAGCTGTGGGGCCAGGGGCTGAACGCGTGGCTCCTGCGGCTCGGCGAGGAGCGGGCGCGGAAGCGTTCCGCCGGGGCAGGCGGCGCGCTCCGGGTCGCGCGCTTCACCAGCAACGAGCCGGCCGGGCGGCTCTTCGAGGCGCTCGGCTACACGTACGTGCGCACGTTCTGGATGATGCGGATCGAGCTCGGCGACGCGCCGACCCGCCCTGCGGTCCCCGAGGGGATCCGGATCCGGACGTTCGAGCCCGGCAGGGACGAGGTCCCCACGCACGCCGCGCTCGCGGAGGGGTTCGCGGGGCACTGGGGCTACCGGTTCCCTTCGTTCGAGGAGTGGCGCCATGAGGAGTTGGAGGGCGATGCGCTCTTCGACCCGAGCCTGTGGTTCCTCGCGACCGAAGGGGAGGACGTGGTCGGCGCCGCGATCTGTCGGGCCAGCTCCCCGCGCGCCGAGGACACCGCGCTGGTGGGCGACCTGGCGGTCCGCGAGCCCTGGCGCCGCCGTGGGATCGCCCTCGCGCTGCTCCAGACCGCCTTCGCCGAGTTCCACCGGCGCGGCATCCCTCGCGCCTAGCTCAGCGTCGACGCCGAGAATCCGACCGGTGCCACGCGGTTGTACGAGCACGCCGGCATGCGCGAGGCCTTCAGCTGGGAGTTCTGGGAGAAGCCGATCGCGTAGCGCTGCTAGGCTCGGC
>Ga0105100_10001187_pt1 | contig 15359 bp, 12 predicted proteins | sample PPLLak12cMay2015_2_FD_87033 | JGI IMG/M metagenome (GOLD analysis project Ga0105100, IMG submission 87033) | Freshwater sediment microbial communities from Prairie Pothole Lake near Jamestown, North Dakota, USA - PPLs Lake P8 Core (1) Depth... | ecosystem: Environmental > Aquatic > Freshwater >...
CCGCCATACTTGGCCGCCTTCAGATCGGCGGACAGCTTGAGCAGGAACTCAAACTCCTCTTTGGTGCAGTCGAGTTCCTTCAGGAAATTGCGGTTGCGCAGATTGAAAGCCATCTCTCATCCTCCCGGCGCGGGGCAGCGCGTGCCCCGTCGCCCAAGCTCGGCGCCGACCAGCACGCCTGAGGATAGCACGATCATGATGACCACTGCCAGCATGGCTACCAGCGGCAGGACGAAGCGCCACCATACGGCGAAGTTGATCCGTCCGATCGCCAGGGCGCCGGTGACGACGGCGAAGGTCGGGGTGAACAGGTTGAGCAGCCCGGAGGACGACTGGTAGGCCGTGACTACCAGGTGGGTCGGCACCCCGGCGAAGCTGGCCAGCGGCGCCATGATCGGCATGGTGACCGTGGCCAACCCGGAGGACGACGGGATCAAGAAGGACAGCGGCTGGCGGAAGAGGCCGGCCGGCAATGCGTAAGGGATCGGTGGGTGCGGGAGCGTCCAAGCGCGACTCGTTGAGAGCATTAATCGCCCCGGGGTGGCGACCCCGGGCTGATGCCGGATTCGAGCATGGTCGATAGAGTCAGATTCTTGACAAGAGACCGGCGGCCCAGGAGGGCGGGGCAAGAGCAGATCCCTCGCTTGCCTCTCGCTAGTGCTCGGCGCAGCCCGCTCGGTATCAGGCGGCCAGCGCTATGGTTAACCGGGCGCCCACCATGAGTCTCCACCCGTGCCCTCAGGAGCCTCCGGACTGGCAGGGAATTCGGCCCAGGGACCTCTGGGCAACGGACACGGGTCAGGGGGACAAGGATTACACGAACTGCGGTCCCGGGAGCCCGCCTGCTGGGCAGCCCAGCCTCTGCCCACGTGTCAGACCGCCCGGGAATGTATTGCTGTAGAATAGCCTGACAGAGTCCATTCCAGCAGCATGCCCGACCAGGACACCATCCTTCTCCAAACCAAGCTGCACCGGCCGCGCCTGCCGAACGACCTGGTCTCACGGGTGCGGCTGATCGAGCGCCTCAGCCGGGAGGTTGACCAGCAACTTCTCCTGGTCTGTGCGCCCGCTGGCTTTGGGAAGACGACCCTGATCGGCAATTGGCTTGAGCGCATGGCCGCCGTCAAGGACCCGAACGCAACCTCCTTGCCTTCGGCGTGGCTATCGCTGGACGCAGACGACAGCGATCTCAACCTCTTCCTGCGCTACTTCATCGCTGCGCTGCGCACGGTCTACAGTGATGCCTGTGAGGAAACGCACGCCCTGCTCCAGGCGCAGCAGCAACCGCCCCAGGCCGTCCTCAACGCCACGCTGAGCAACGAACTGGCAAGACTTCCCGGCGAAGTCGTGCTTGTCCTCGATGACTACCACACGATTCACAGTAAGGACGTGCACAATCTGATCGGGGAATGGGTGCGCCACTGGCCCCTGCCGCTGCATCTGGTGTTGATCTCGCGCATCAGCCCGCCGATCCCGCTCGAAAGCCTGCGGGCGAAGCGGAAGGTCGGCGAGATTCGCACCCGCGACCTGCGCTTCACATCCGAGGAGACGGCCGCCTATGTGAGGCAGTCGCAGCTCACTCCGCTGGGCGAGAATGCCCTGCCGCTCCTGGAAGAGAGATTTGAAGGCTGGCCCGCCGGTCTCCATCTGGCGGCCCTTTCCCTCCGTTCCGGAGGCAGCCAGGAATCCGTTCTGTCCGCGTTGTCCAGCGAGGATGCCAACATCACCGGCTATCTGCTGGACGAAGTGCTCACCCGCCAGCCTCCGGCGATCCAGGCATTCCTGGTCAAGAGCTCCATCTTGGATCGCTTCTGCGCTTCCCTGTGTGAAGCCGTCCTCGGCGAACCCGACCCTGCCTGGGATGCGCGCGCCTGTCTGGATTGGATCGAGCGCTCGGAGCTCTTCATTACGCCCCTGGACAACCAGCGGAGCTGGTACCGCTATCATCACCTGTTCCGGCAACTCCTACAGCAAAGACTATCCGCCGAGATGACGCCGGACAAGGTTGCCGACCTGCACCGCCGGGCATCCGGTTGGTTCGAAGAGGCCGGGCTCATCGATGAGGCATTGCATCAGGCCCTGGCGGCGGGCGACTTCGATCTGGCGGCGCGCCAGATGGGTGCCGGACTGCGCCAGGTGCTCAACCGCGAGGACCGCCCAACCCTGGAGCGCTGGCTCCGCCTGATGCCGGAAGAGGTGATCCAGCAGCAGCCCCACCTGTTGATGGTCAGGGCGTGGGCCTTGCAGTTCTCGTGGCGACTCAATCTTCAAGCTCAAGCTATCCAACAGGTCGCAGTGCTGCTGGATTCGCAGGACGGGGCTCGATTGCCGGCGAACGACCGGCAGATTCTGCGCGGGCAAATCCTCCTGATCCAGGCCGTGCACGCCTACTTCAGCAACCAGACCACGCGGTCCATCGAGCTGTGCCAACAGGTGCTGACCCTCGTGCCCCCATCGTGGAAGCTCGTGCACGGCGGGGCAATGGTGTACCTGGCCGTGTCGATGCAAGCCAGCGGCCGGGCACTCGAAGCCGAAGAGCTGCTCCTCAAGGAATACCAGGCGCACTCCGACCGGTCCGATCTCTTTGCCCTCTTCATCCTCCAGTCTATGGGCTTCATCTACATGAATGCCGGGTGGCTCGACCGGGCGCAGCAGTCGGCTCAACTGCTGGTCGAGAACTCCTTACACGCCGGCAATCGGCTCATGGGTCATTGGGGGGACTGGCACCTGGGGATGGTCGGCTACCTGCGTAGCGAACTGGAGCCTGCCGCGCAATATTTCGCCCGGATCGTCGACAACCGCTACGCGGCCCACACCTCGCCCTACCGCGACGCGGTCGCCGGGCTGGCACTGATCCATCAATCCAAAGGGGAAAGCGCCAAGGCCTGGCAATTGGTGGAGTCGATCAGCCGGTATGACCTGGAGCAACGCGGCAGCGAAGATCCCCGCACCCAATCCCTGCGCGCCCGGCTGATGCTTCTCGACGGGGACCTGGAGGGCGCTGGCGATTGGGCTGATAGCCTGACCGGCCCACCTCCCGATCGGCCGCTCCAGTGGCTGGAGGAACCTCAATTGACCCGGGCGCGCGTTCTGGTGGCCAGAAGCCTGACCCGAGATCCCGCCCAGACATGGCAGGTGCTGGACTCCCTGCTGGAAATCGTTGAGCGCACCCACAACGCCCGCCACGCGATCGAGCTCCTGGCACTGCGCGCCCTGGCGCTGGAAGCCCAGGGCGAACCCGATCGCGCCGACGCCGAACTGAAGCGGGCGATCGACTTGGCACGCCCCGGGGGATTCGTCCGGCCCTTCGTCGACCTGGGCCAGCCCATGCATAAGCTGCTGTCCAGGGTTGCGGATCAAGGACACGCTGCGGAGAACATCCGGCGCCTCCTGACGGCATTTCCATCTGAACACGAGAGTCCAGTCGCCGCCGCCAGCCCTGCCCCACCGGGTCCCCACTCGGCCGGCAATCTCGCCCTGGCGGAGCCTCTGACCTCGCGGGAGTTGGAGGTGCTGAGCCTGCTGCGCACACCGCTGAGCTTCAAGGAAATCGCCCTACAGCTGCACATCTCCCCCGCCACGGCCAAGCGCCACTCGATTAACATCTACGCCAAGCTTGGCGTCAGCACGCGCTGGAAGGCCGTCGCCAGGGCCGAGGAACTCGGCCTGCTGCCCGCGCTCTGAGCTCAGGCGTCCGACCGGCGATCCTGCGCCCGGAATACACCCTTTCTTCACCCTTCGGTGGCGGTCCGCAACGGACGGATCGGCTACGCTCAAGGCATGGTTATCCCTGCCGCCAGACCCGCACCGCCATTCGATCGTCCCGCCTTCTACCAGATCATCGTCGAGGGCCGGATTGACCCGACCTGGCAGGACCGCCTGGAAGGGCTGGCGATCCAGCCGATCGATCGGGAGACCAGCCCGCCGATCACCACACTGCAGGGCGAGTTGATCGACCAGTCGGCCCTGGCCGGCGTGCTCAACACCCTGTATGAGTTGCACCTGCCAGTTCTCTCGGTCAACCGCCTGGAGGGTTGAATGAACGCCCAGCCGACTCCGACCTGTTCATTTGCGCGGCACGAGCGTGCCGCGCTCCGGGTTGATGCGGCGCAACTGGGCCCTCCGGACCAACACCCTGGCGCTGGTCTTGCTGCTGGGGATCCGTCCGCCTGACGCTGGCATTGTTCGGCGATTTGGCCAACTTCGGCGCAACTGGAACAGCACATCACGGCAAGAAGCCGCAGGGGTTCCCTGACCGCCGGAATTCCCTGCGGACAAGGAAAGAATTCAACAACAGGAGGATTTGAAGATGGTGGACGACAAGCCCACGTCCCTGCCGATGCCGACCTTTGCTGGCGGAACCATGGCGATTACGCTGACCCCGGTTGTCGGCAAGCCGCGGCACCCGTACCCCGGGAATTTCGTTCCGGGTGAAGAGAAGCTCGAGGACGGCGAACTGCGCGTGACGGTACTCGGGAGTGGCAATCCCTGGGTCACGCGCGCCCAGGCCTCGATCAGCATGCTGGTGGAGGTCGGCAACCCGGAGCGAGACCTGCTGGTCTTCGACCTGGGGAGCGGCTGTATCGCCAATTACGCCAGTCTGAAGCTGCCGGTCAACAAGCTGAACAAGGTCTTTCTGACCCACTTGCACGCCGACCACACGGCTGACCTGATCACACTCTCCGGCAGCTACTCCAAGGTGGGACGCGCCGATGGCCCGGTCTACGTCTGGGGGCCCAGCGGGACCGAGCCACGCCTGGGCACGCTACATTTCGTCCAAGGGATCGAACAAGCGCTTGCCTGGGACACCGCAGCCGGCGCCGGCGCCATCAACCCGGACAGCATGAAGATCGTCGCCTCCGAATTCGACTTCAGTCAGACCCAGGTGGTCTACGAGGCCAACGGCGTCAAGGTGACGTCGTTCCCGGTGGTCCACGCCATCAGCGGCGCCGTCGGCTATCGCCTCGACTTCGCCGGGCTTTCCTTCGCCTTCTCGGGCGACACCCGCGCCTGCTGGCCGCTTGTGCGTGCCTGTGAAGGAGGCGTCGATCTGCTGATCCACGAATGCTTCCCGCCGGCGGCGGCGCTGGCCGCGGCCTCGGGCCTGTCCATCGAGCGGGCGACGATCGCCCTCAATGCCGCCCACACTTCGCCACGCGCTGCCGGCAAGGTGTTCGGGCTTGCCAAGCCGCGCATGGCCGGTCTCTGTCACACGCTCCTTTCGCCCCAGGTCATCCAGATGGTCTTTGCGGAGCTTGGCGCGGTGTACAGCGGACCCGTGGTCCAGACTCAGGACCTGACGGTGTTCAATATCACCAAGGAGGCCGTGGTCGCTCGCCAGGCGAAGGTGATGGATCAGTTGCCGCCGATTGCAGGGGAGCAGCGCGTGGCCTTCACGCCGGTCGCGGTGAAGCCCCCGGATTGGTGGGCCGAGGCGCTCCTTCCGTCCGATGACGTCCCGCCAGCCGCCTGAGGCGATCTGGCGGCTGCAAGAACCCGGGGCATGAGCACCGATCTTTGACCGCTGATCCCGGCACAATGGGACTGGCCCGAAGAGGAGACTCAACGCCCCGGGCTGCACCAAAGTGCGCAAGCCCCCCAAGGCGGAGCGCAAAGGAGCATGACATGACGCTCAATGAATTCCTCTCGACATTGGCGGGGATCTCCGGCCTGCTGTTCGTCGTGACCAGCATGTTGGCGATGAGTCTCAGCCTGAGCGCCCAGCAGATGACCCAACCCCTGAAGAACGTTCGCCTCGTCGTCCTGGCGCTGCTGGCGAACTTCGTGCTGGTACCACTCCTGGCCTACGCCATCATCCAGGTGATCCCTCTCGAGCAATCCATGCAGATCGGGGTGATTCTGCTCGGGACGGCCGCCGGCGCGCCCTTCATTCCCAAGCTGGTCCAGGGCGCCAAGGGAAATGTCGCCTACGCGGTGGGGTTGATGTTCCTGATCATGGTCGTCACCATCTTCTACCTACCCCTCGTCCTGCCGCTGCTCCTTCCGGGCGTCGAGGTCAACCCCTGGGACGTCGCCCAGTCGTTGATCGTGACGATGCTGATCCCGCTGCTGCTGGGGATGCTGATCAAGTCGCATTCGCCGGACGTTGCGGACCATTGGGCGCCGGTGATGCAGAAGATTTCCAGCCTGTCCATCCTCATCCTGCTGGTGGTCGGCCTGGGGCTGAATATCTCCAATATCCTTAGCTTCATCGGAACGCTCGGCATCGCGGCGGTCGTGCTGCTGATCGTAGGTTCGCTGGTGATCGGCATGCTGCTCGGCGGGCGTGACCCGGGCGTGCGCACCGCCATGGGCCTGAGCACAGCCAACCGCAACGGTGCGGCCGCCCTGCTGGTTGCCACGCAGAGCTTCTCCGGGACCGACACCCTGCCGTTTGTGCTGGTAGGGGTGGTGCTCATGCTGCTGATTCTGCTTCCGTTCGCGCGACGCCTGGGGATGCGGGCGGATGGGGGCACCGCGGGGGTAGCTCCTGCGAGCGACTGAGCGGATCGGCCGTAGGCCGACGCAAGCTGGGGAGAGCCCGTCCACGACGAGCTGTTCCCGTGGACGACCTCATGCGGGCGCCGTCCTACCAGCGATCGAGATGTCGGTGGCCCGGTGGCAAGCCGAGGAGCCGGGCTACACCCTGAGCTGGGGAGCACGAACTGGCCCTGGCGGCCACAGAGAAAGCGGAGGCTAGAACCGCTGTGGAGACCACCGCAGGACCCCAACCGCGAGGCCTGACGCGCTACCTGCCGGTTCTGGCGTGGCTGCCCAAATACCAGAGTTCCTGGCTGCGCTTCGACGTGATCGCCGGGCTGACGGTGGCGGCCTTGGTGATCCCCGAGGGCATGGCCTACGCCCAGATCGCCGGCGTGCCGCCGCAGACTGCCTTCTATGCTGCCCCGATCGCGCTGCTGGCGTTCGCTGTGTTTGGCACTTCCCGCCAGTTGGTGGTGGGGGCTTCGGCCGCCATCGCCACGATGTCGTTTGCCACTGTCAGCCTGATCGCCGCACCCAACACGTCCGAGTTTATCGTGCTGACGGCTTCCCTGGCGCTGCTGGCCGGGGTGATCTCGATCCTGGCCGGGATCCTCAAGCTGGGGCGCGTGGCGCAATTCTTCTCCGAGTCGGTGATGGTCGGCTTCATCACCGGCCTGGCCCTCGTGATCATGGTGAAGCAACTGCCCAAGATCCTCGGCATCGAGAGCGGGTCGGGCAACTTCTGGGAGCGGCTCTACGATGTCGTCATTCACTTGCCGGAAACGCATCTTCCCACTCTGATCACAGGCATCCTGTGCTTGATGCTTCTGATCTTGCTGGAACGCTTCTTTCACAGGATCCCAGCTTCGCTCGTGGCACTGTTCTTTGGGATCGCCATCTCGGTTGCCTTGGGGCTGGAGGCGCGCGGCGTGGAGGTCGTGGGCGAGATCCCTGCCGGGCTGGCGCCGCCCCAATGGCCGGCGATAGGGCTGCAAGACTGGTGGCTGCTCTTCCCCGGCGCGGTGGGGCTGGCACTGGTCGTCTTCGCCGAGGCGATCGGCCCGGCGCGCAGCTTCGCCTCGACGCATCGTTACCCGATGGATGCCAATCAGGAGTTGATCGGCCTGGGCGCGGCCAACTTCGGTGCGGGGCTCTTCCAGGGCTTTGCGGTGGGCGGCAGCCTGTCCCGATCTGCGGCCAACGACCGGGCGGGCGCGCACAGCCAGGTGTCCGGCGTGATTGCCGCCGCGGTCACCGTGGTCGTCGCCCTGTTCTTCACGCAGTGGTTCTACGCTCTTCCAGAAGCGGCGCTGGGGGCGATCGTCGTTGTCGCCGTATCGGGCATGGTCAAGGTCGCCAAGCTGAAGCACCTGCAACACGTGCGCCGCACCGACTTCGTCCTGGCGGTTGTGGCGCTCCTGGCCGTGCTGACCTTCGAGACGCTGCAGGCCTTGCTCATCGCCGTCATCGTCTCGCTGTTCGCCCTGGTCTGGCGCGCCAGCCACCCCAGGCTGGCGGTGCTGGGCCGCATCCCGGACCGGCTGGACTTCAGTGATATTCGACGTCATCCAGAGAACCAGACTCTGCCCGGCCTGTTGGTCGTGCGGCCGCTCAACGGTTTGTTCTTCGCCAATGCGGCGGGGTTCCGCGAGGCGATCCTCGCCGAGATGGCTTCCAGCCCCGAGCCCGTCAAAGCCGTGCTGCTCGACCTGGGGGCGACAACTGACCTGGACGTGCCCAGCGCCGACATGCTGGCCGAGCTGGGCGAGGAACTTCACACTCGGAATGTGCGCTTCATGCTGATGCGCGTCATCACGCCCGTCCGGCAGATGCTCGAGCTGGCCGGCGCGCTGGAGAAGATCGGGCCGCAGGATGTCTTTGTCGGCCCAACGGAGGCGGTCCTCGACTATCTCTCGTCGCAGTATGACGATGCGGCGATCATGGAGCTGATGCGCAGCGGGGCAGTTGCAGTTCGTGACCTGATCCAGGCCAGCCTGCCCTCCGCACCACCCGAGCGGCAGGCCGGACTGGCGTCGATTGTGGACAGCCTGGACAGAGAGATTGAGCGGGGTGGACGGACCGCGGAGGACCGATCATGAAGCCAACCCAGCCCTCGAGCGGGATGTCCCGCTTCATCCCCGGTCTCGCCCTCTTCAAATCCGCGACGCCCGCTGTGTTCCGCACCGAACTCGTTGTGGCGGTCACCGTCTTTGCCGTGATTGTGCCTTCCGCCATGGCCTACGGCGAGCTGGCCGGGGTCACGCCCGTCGCCGGGCTGTATGTCGCCCTCGGTGCCATGGTGATGTATGCGCTGTTTGGCACCTCCCGCCAGTTGATCATGGGGCCCGAGGCGACGACCGCCATCATGACCGCCGCTGCCGTTGCCCCTCTGGCCGGCGGCGATCCAGTGCGCTACGCCGCACTTGCCGCGCTGGCTGCCATCCTGGTCGGCCTGCTGGCGCTGCTCGGCCGCGTGGCGCGACTGGGTTTCATCACCGATTTCCTCTCGAAACCGATCCTGGTCGGCTACATCTTTGGAACGACGCTGATCGTGATCGGCAGCCAGCTGGGCAAGATGTTCGGCATCAAGCTCGAGAGCGACCAGTTCTTTCAGCAGGTCGTAGAACTGATCAGCCGTCTGGACGAAACGGACCTGCTCACCTTCGTCATCGGCCTCGTCTCTATGGCGGCGCTGATCCTCATGCGCCGCGTGAATCGCGCCCTGCCCGGCCCGCTGATTGTCGTCGTTGCCGCCATTGTCGCTTCGACCGTGCTCAACTGGGCAGCCAAGGGCGTCGCCATCGTCGGCGCGGTGCCGGCCGGGCTGCCGCAGCTTACGCTCCCAGCGGTCGGAGCTCAGGATGTCTTCAGCCTGCTGCCCGCTGCGCTTGCCCTGACGATCCTGATCTACGCCGACGAGGTTCTCACCGCGCGCGTCTTCGCCGCCCGACACGGCCAGAAGATCGACGCCAACCAGGAGTTTGTCGCCATTGGCTTCGCCAACATCGGCGCCGGATTCCTGACCGGGTTTCCCGCCGCGACCAGCGGCTCGCGCACCGCGGTCTCCGATCAGATGGGCGGCAAATCGCAGTGGGTTGGACTGATCGCTGCTGCCCTCACCATTATCTTCCTGCTCTTCTTCACGCCGCTGTTGGCGCCGCTACCAACGGTGGTGCTGGGCGCCATCATCATTGTTGCTTCGTTCGGGCTGCTCGACGTGCCGGCATTCCGCTTCTTGCGGCGGGTGCGGTCCGTCGAGTTCTGGCTGGCGGTAGTAACCGCCTTTGGCGTACTCACCGTCGGCATCCTGCAGGGCGTGCTCGTCGCCGTGATGCTGTCGCTGGTCAACGTGATCTATCACATCTCGCGGCCGCATGACGCGCTGTTGGACGATGTGGACGTCGGCGGCGGCACGGTGTATCGCGGCGTCACGGACAAGGAAACCACGCTGACCGAACCGGGCCTGATCGTCTACCGCTTCGACGCCCCGCTGGTGTTTGCCAACGCCGCCTACTTCACCGAGCGCCTGGAGTCCCTGGTCGCCAACGCCGGCCCCGGACTGAAATGCGTCATCCTGGATGCGGAACCGATCAGTGATTTCGATTCGACGGCGGCGGAGGCGCTGGAGAATCTGGACGCAAGCTTGGAGCGTCTTGGGGTCGAGCTGTGGATCGCCCGGGCCAACGGTCCCTTGCGCGACCTGCTCCAGGTGACCGGCCTGACGACGCGTATCGGCGAGGACAACCTCCACCCGTCGGTACGCTCCGCTGTTACCGCATATCGTGCCCGCTTCGGCACGGCATAGCCTGCCGGCGCGGAGACATCATGTAGATCGGATCGCCATGACGGACCTACGACCCCATTTGAGCCGCAGGTCGCTCAAGAGCCCAAGCGCGGCGGCCATCGCCGGGATCCTCTTCGCCCTGCTGTATGGCGCCAGCCTGGTGCTCGTCCGCATTTCGATTCCGGACCCTATGTCGGCTGACGCCGCCTGGCTGGAGGCCAATTCCCAGACGGTCGCCCTGGCGCTTAACCTGGTGCCCTTCGCCGGAATCGCCTTCCTGTGGTTCATCGGCGTGATTCGAGACCGCGTCGGCGAACTCGAAGACCGCCTCTTTTCGACGGTTTTCCTCGGCAGCGGCCTGCTCTTCCTGGCGTTAACCTTCGTGGGGGTAGCGATGGCCGGGGGCGCCTTCTCCATTCTGACACAGGGGGAGGCGTTCGCTTCGAGCAATGTGTACGCCTACAGCCAGGCCGTCACTTACAGCCTGATCAACATCTACGCCATTCGCATGGCCGGCTTGTTCATGATCTCGCTGGGCACGATCTGGCTGCGCACAGGCGTGATGCATCGAGGCTGGGCGCTGGTCACCTACGCCCTGGCGCTGGTGCTGCTGCTGAGCACGAGCCTCTCCGCGTGGGTGCCGTTGATTTTCCCGGGATGGGTGCTGGCGGTCAGCGTCTACATTCTGATTCTGAGTTTCCAAGAGCGGCGGCGGGATACGCTGAATGAGGCTTGATTCCTCGCAGGGAGCGGCTGTGAGGCCGCCTCACCCGGCTGTCGGCCCGAGGCCGCTCTGCGGCCGAGGGATCTGCTTGTGCAACCGGCGAGGCAAGTCAGACAGAGGGGAAAGGCAGATCCCTCGCCCCTTTTCGCTGTCGCTTGGGATGACAGAGAAGGGGTGTCATCCCGAGGCCGGTCTTTGGCCGACACTTGCACCCCGTCCGGGCCGGCGCCCTTGCGTTCTATCCGCCCCGGGCTCTTTGCGGGGTGCGAGACGGCAGGGCAGGTGTGCCGCGCAGCTGCAAAGTGCAGGTGGGGAGCTGCTTGTGGGACGTGGAGACGTACGGTGGAGTCAAGACGGTGCCATATGATCGCACTCCTCAGGTCGATGCCGTGTCCATGACCGAGCCCGCACCGATTTCCACCGCCCGCGCCTCCGGCGCGCCGCCCGCCTTTCACGTTCTCGTGAAACCTACCGGCGCGATCTGCAACCTCGACTGCAAGTACTGCTTCTTCCTCTCCAAGGAGATGCTCTACCCCGGCAGCCGCTTCCGCATGGCGGACGACCTGCTCGAGAACTACATCCGCCAGCTCCTCGAGGCCCATCAGGCACCGGAAGTGAACCTCGCCTGGCAGGGCGGCGAGCCGACCCTCATGGGGTTGGACTTCTTCCGCCGCTCGGTCGAGCTCGTCGAGCAGCACAGGCGTCCGGGGCAGACGGTCCAGCACACGATCCAGACCAACGGCACCACGCTGAACGACGAATGGTGTGGCTTCTTCAAGCAACACGGTTTCCTGGTGGGCATCAGTTTCGACGGACCCAAGCCGCTCCATGACGCCTACCGCCTCGACAAGGGCGGCGCCGGTTCCTTCGACCGGGTGATGCGCGGGCTCAGCCTCTTGAAGGCGCATGCCGTCGATTTCAACATCCTGTGTACCGTCCATGCCGCCAACGGAGATCACGGGCTCGAGGTGTACCGCTTCTTCCGTGACAACCTCGGCGCCGAGTTCGTGCAGTTCATCCCGATCGTCGAACGAACGACCCCCGAACTGCTCCCGCTGGCCGACCAGGGCTGGGGCGACACGCACCAGCCGCGGCCGCTCTACCTTCTCGAAGGGGAACTGGTTACGGAACGATCGGTGCGGCCCGACCAGTGGGGCCGCTTCCTGATCGCCGTCTTCGACGAGTGGGTCCGGAAGGACGTCGCCAAGGTCTTCGTCCAGATGTTCGACGCCGCGCTTGGGTCGTGGGTCGGCATCGGCAGCTCGCTCTGCATCTTCCGAGAGACGTGTGGCGATGCGCTGGCGCTCGAACACAACGGCGATCTGTACTCCTGCGATCACTTCGTCGAGCCCAAGTACCTTCTCGGCAATATTCAGCAGACCCATCTCCTGGAGTTGATCGCCTCCGACCAGCAGCGAGCCTTCGGCCAGGCCAAGCGCGACACGCTGCCGCGGTACTGTCGGGAGTGTGAGGTGCGTTTCGCCTGCAACGGCGAGTGCCCGCGCAACCGGTTCACACTCGCGCCCGATGGCGAGCCCGGGCTGAATTACCTGTGCGCCGGCTACAAGGCGTTCTTCAACCACATCGACCGTCCGATGCGGCGGATGGCCGACCTGCTCAAGCAGGACCGCTTTGCCGACGAGATCATGACGCAGCTGTGGCAGGAAGAGGCGCAGCGCTTCGCCGGCTCACCGCGCAACGCACACTGCCCGTGCGGCAGCGGCCGCAAATTCAAGCAGTGCCATGGGAAAGACGGAAGATGAGGAAGAAAGTCCGGGGGGCAGGCCGCTGGAACGTTCAGCCTGATGCTGGGTATGCTGGCTTCGCTTCTCCGAGTCATCCAGGTGGCGCGTCTATTCTCTTCCCGAAACACGAGGCGACTCCCGGCGCCTGCCCGGCAGGAGAAGCCCGCCAGCCCCTCAACTGGAGCACCGGGTGGTGGTAGTCGACAGGAACGGGCCAGGTGAGCGCGGACAAGTCATCCCCGACGGGGGTATTCCGGAGGACAAATTCGATCTGAGCGTACCAGGTCGTTCGCCGAGACTCCTCGAGAACGATCCAGCAAGTTGGGCCCAAGGAGGCCTCTGACAATGGAATCAATCGTATCCGCACGGTCAATCGTTGCACGTCGTCGCCGTGGGCCTGTGGGACCTGGCCCGGTCGGCCCTGGACCCGTGGGCCCTGGCGGCCCTGGTGGGCCGGGCGGGCCGGGCGGACCAGGGGGCCCAGGCGGACCGGGTGGTCCTGGCAGGCCGGGCGGTCCAGGAGGGCCCGGTGGCCCTGGCGGTCCAGTTGGGCCGGGCCCGGCGGGCCCAGGCGGGCCCGGGGGTCCGGGACGCCCCGGTCCGGGTCGTTGATGAACTGCGAGACAACGAAGGCGTTCAGGCCCGTTCGGCGGGATGGAACTGGACGCTCGATGGCCGCCTGGCCTGGAGGGTGCTCTTGGCGACGGGCGTTGGGGCAATCGCCGGGCCGCAGCTTGACCACGGATCCGCCGCCGGCATGGCGGAGCCCCGCAGACGAGGAGGAGGACCGATAATTGATGATCAGGCCGGAACTGCGGATTGAGAGCCGGCGCCAGGCGCCGTAGTGGGCTGTCGTCTTCGGGTATCGACCGGCGGCGCCCGCCCGAGCCATTCGTCGGCCACGGAACCAACCTCAGACCAGCGGGGGTTTCACGGGCTAGGCACAACTCAGAAGAGGTGGAGGAATCCGATGGAGTTAGGACCGATGTCATACCTGGCCTTCGAGTTCGAAGGCAACAAGTTCCGCGGCGATCTGCTGTCCGACCTGATGAACCTCGTCGAGAAGAAGACGATCCGGGTGCTCGACCTGGTGACGGTGATGAAGGACAAGAACGGCAAGGTGACCACGCGCGAGCTGGTTGAGATGGAGCCGTCCGAGATCATCCTCATCGACCCGCTCAAGTCGCAGATCAAGGGCGTCTTCACCACGGGCGATATTGAAGCGATCGGCGAGATGATCCGCCCCAACACGACCGCCGGGCTGTTGCTGATCGAGCACCTGTGGGCGGACAAGTTCTTCAAGGACGTCAAGGCCGCCAATGGCCGGATGGTGGACAATCAGTTCATCCCGGCGATCCTCGTCCAGGATGCACTGGATGAGGCCCAGAGCGACGCAGGCTGAACCGCGGCTCTCTCTTGGCGCGCAACGATGCGCGCCACAAACGAATAGGAGCGTACCAAGATGATGCGACGACGACGACGACGGATGATTGTCGGGGCGGCAGTTGTATCCCACGCGGCGGCCAGCAACGCCGCCTCTCAACAGGCAGCAGCGGACCAGGCGGCAGCCGCCGCAGCCGCGCCAGCAGCAACCCCAGCGGCCGCTCCAGCCGAGGCGGACCTGAACACGCAGCTGCAGCAGCTGGCGCAGTTGCACACCACCGGCGTGCTGACCGATGAGGAGTTCGCCGCTGCCAAGGCGAAGCTGCTGGCTAGCTGACCCTACGATTTCGCCTGGCGGACAGCCGGGGGGATCCATCCCGGCTGTCCGCCGGTGCAGGGGTACTTCCGACTGGGCTGATTCTGGCCGCATCTTGAGAATGAGTCCCGGGAATTGGCAGCCGACGAAAGGGAAAGGCTCGCAGCCCAACCGATGACGCTTTCGCAGGCACTTCAAGGAAGCCTCTTGAGTCGACCTCCAGCCTGGCCGATATCTGGGTGGGTACGCGTCGAGTGGCTCAGGGGCATGGCGGCTTTCTCCTTCGGAAGCCGTAACCCTCAGTGGGCGAGTGCAACTCGAGACGGAGGGCAGGCGGGGAATCCCCGCCATTTCCGCCAGCGAACAAGGAGGAGCACCGATGATTGACACCCAGGCGAGACCGAGAGGCTACGCGAGGCTTCTTGTCTTGGCGACCGTGGTCGGCGCCGTCGCGGCGCTCGTGACCTTCGCCTTCGTCGCCCTGGTGGGCGAGGGTACTGCCCTGATCTGGGAGAGCGCCGCCTTGGCGTCGGGGCTTCCCGCGCCGGCCTGGACGCTCCTCATCTGCAGTCTGGGCGGTCTCGTGGTCGGACTGCTGGTGCGCGTCTTCGGCGACCATAGCGGAATCTTCGCCGAAGTGATGCGCGAGTTCGGCCGGACGGGACGCTTTGATTATCGGAATGCGCCCGGCATCGTCCTCACCGCGATCGTGTCCCTGGTCAGCGGCGCCAGCCTGGGGCCGGAGGCTCCTCTGGCGGACGCCAATGGAGGAATCGGGACTTGGCTGGCCGATCGCCTGCACGGCGACGAACGCGAGACGCGCTCCCTGAGCTACTCAGGCGTCAGCGGACTGCTAGGGGCGTTCATCACCTCCCCGGTCGGGGGGGCGCTGCTGGCGCTTGAGTCGGCCCAGGGAGGTGGGGC
>Ga0105100_10001188_pt1 | contig 15350 bp, 15 predicted proteins | sample PPLLak12cMay2015_2_FD_87033 | JGI IMG/M metagenome (GOLD analysis project Ga0105100, IMG submission 87033) | Freshwater sediment microbial communities from Prairie Pothole Lake near Jamestown, North Dakota, USA - PPLs Lake P8 Core (1) Depth... | ecosystem: Environmental > Aquatic > Freshwater >...
ACCGGCACGCACTACCTGGACATGGCCGCCGCCGGGCCGCGCGACGTCGTCGGAACGGCGGACGTGGACGAGGAGCTGGCGCTCGACGGCGCGTTCCGCCGAGAGGCGCTCACCGCGCTCGTGTTCTTCGGCATCGACCCCGGCGCGAGCGACGTGTTCGCTCGCGCGCTCTACGATCGGATGGACACGGTCGAGCGCCTGACGGTGTTCGACGGTGACGCCGGCACCGTCGAGGGCTTCGACTTCGCGCCGGGCTTCTCGCCGGCCACGATGGTCGAAGAGTGCCTGATCCTGCCGCCCCATGCGTTCTCCGACGGCGCGATGGTGCGGCGGACGCCGCTCACCCTGTGGACCGAGTTCGACTTCCCAGAACCCGTCGGCCGGCTGAAGGTCTGGAACGTCGACCACGAGGAGTCGCAGCTGATGCCGATGTTCCTGTCGGACAAGGGCCTGCGGGACGCGGACTTCTTCATCGCGCTCGCCGACGAGTGGGTCGAGCTGCTGCTCGTCTGGCGGAAGCTCGGGTTCGACCACAACCGGCCGATCGAGTTCGAGGCGTGCACGTTCCGCCCGCTCGACCTGCTCGTTTCGCGCCTGCCGAAGCCGGTGGACCTGATCGGCAAGCTGCACGGGTCCGTGTGCGTCGGCACCCTGGCCGAGGGCACGGCGGGCGGCGAGCACGTGCGCCGGTTCATGTACCAGACGACCTCACACGACGAGGCGTTCGAGCGCCTCGGCGTCCAGGGGACCGGCTACCAGACCGGCGTGCCCGCCGCGTGCGCCGCGCTGATGCTCGCGCGCGGCCTTGTCCCAGGACCGGGCGTGTTCGCGCCCGAGCAGATCGACCCTGACCCGTTCCTCGAGCTGATGAGCGCGCACGGAGCGCCTTGGGGCGTGATCGACGTGCCGCCGGAGGGCTGAAACGGCGAGCGCCCGGCCCAGGGGCCGGGCGTCGCGCGCCGGTCACGCGGTCCGCGTGGGGACGAGGCCGAGCTCGCGCAGCACGCCGACCGGGAGCACGTGGCAGTACGGCTCGTGCCCGGTCTTGTCGTAGTAGCGCTGGTGGTAGTCCTCGGCCGCATAGAACGGGCCGGCGGGCTCGATCTCGGTCGCGATCGGCCGAGGGAACCGGGCCTGCGCCAGCTCCCGCGAGGCCAGGGCCGCCCGCTGCTGCTCCGCCGAGTGCGTGAAGATCGTGCTCCGGTACTGGTCGCCGACGTCGGGTCCCTGCCGGTCGACCTGCGTCGGATCGTGCATCGCCCAGAACACCTCGAGCAGCTGGTCGTACGTCACGCGCTCCGGGTCGAAGGTGAGCTGGACGACCTCGGCGTGGCCCGTCGTGTGCGAGCACACCTCGCGGTAGGTGGGGTTGTCGGTGTGGCCGCCGCTGTAGCCGCTCACGACGTCGAGGACGCCGGGGACCTGACGGAACACCCACTCGACGCCCCAGAAGCAACCGGCTCCGAACGTGGCGGTCTCGATGGGCATGGTGAGGATCCCTCCTTCGGGTAGATACCTCATGGTCTCACCGGGGACGGCGAGCGTTACGCCGCGGCCATCAGCCGGCGAGCCAGCCGGCGGCGTCCTTCGCGTGGTACGTGAGGACCAGGTCGGCGCCGGCGCGGCGGATCGACGTGAGGGCCTCGAGCACGGCCTTGCGCTCGTCGAGCCAGCCGTTCAGGGCGGCGGCCTTCAGCATCGCGTACTCGCCGCTCACGTTGTAGGCGGCCATCGGGAAGCGGGTCTCCTCCTTGGCCCGGCGGATGATGTCGAGGTAGGGAAGCGCAGGTTTCACCATGACGATGTCGGCGCCCTCGTCGATGTCCGCCTGCACCTCGCGGATCGCCTCGTCCGAGTTCGGCGGGTCCATCTGGTACCCGGTGCGGTCGCCGAACCGCGGGGCGCACTCGGCGGCCTCGCGGAACGGCCCGTAGAACGCGCTCGCGAACTTCGCCGCGTACGCGATGATGCCGACGCGCTCGGACCCCGCCCCGTCGAGGGCGTCACGGATCGCCGAGACCTGACCGTCCATCATGCCGCTCGGGCCCACCATCTGCGCCCCGGCCTCGGCCTGGGCGAGCGCGATCTTCCGATAGAGCTCGACCGTGCGGTCGTTGTCCACGTGGCCTTCGTCGTCGAGGACGCCGCAGTGCCCGTGGTCCGTGTACTCGTCCAGGCACAGGTCCGCCATCACGACGTGGTCGTCCCCGAGCTCCTCGCGCATCACGCGGAGCCCGCGCTGCGCGATGCCTTCGGGGTTCCACGCCTCCGAGCCCTGCGCGTCCTTTCGCTCGGGGACGCCGAAGAGCATGAAGGCGGTGACGCCGCGCGCCGCAGTCTCGGCGATCTCCTTGCGGAGCGACTCGAGCGTGTGCTGGTACTGCCCGGGCATCGAGGCGATCTGGATCGGCTCGCCGATGCCCTCCTTGACGAACAGCGGCGCGATGAGGTCGGTCGGCGAGAGCTCGACCTCACGGATCAGCGCCCGGAGCGCGGGCGTCCGTCGGAGCCGCCGCGGCCGATGCTGGGGGAAGCCCATGGGCGCGATGGTACTCCCGTTCGCCGCGAGCCCCCAGCGTCAGCCGGCGGACCTCACGCAGGACAGTGCCCTCTCGAGCGCGGCCACCAACCCCTCGATCGTGTGCGGTCTCGCGACGGCTGACACCGGGAAGCCGTGCTCGCGCGCCTCGCGCGAGGTCACCGGCCCGATGCACACCACCTTCGGGTTCCCTCTGGCCGCGCCGAGCGCGTGGACGAACCCCCGCACGGTCGAGGCGCTCGTGAACGTGACCGCGTCCACCTCACCGCGCCGGAGCGCGTCGCGCGCCTCCCTCGGGAGCGAGCGCGCCAGGCGCGTCCGGTACGCCTCGACCCGGTCCGGCCGCCACCCCTTCGCCGCCAGCGCGTCCTCGAGCCCCGCCGGCGCGATGTCCGCCCGAGCGCACAGCACCCGCCCCTCGCCGCGAGGGAACGCGCGTGCGAGCCCGAGGGTCGTGTACGTCCTGGGCACCAGGTCGGGGTCGCGCCGCGCCCACCGCCGGAACGCCTCGGCGGTGCCCTCGCCGATCGCGGCGACCTGCGCGCGCACCTCGCGGGGCTGCACGTTCGCGACGAGCATCTCGACGGTGCGCGGGCTCGTCAGCGTGACCCACGCGTACCCGCCGGCGGCGAGCTCGCGCAGGGCGGTCCGGAGCGCCGCCGAACGCGACGGCACGAGCTCGATCGCCGGCGCGACGATCGCCCTGGCCCCCCGGCGCTCGAGCGCCCGGACGAGCTCCTCCGACTGCTCGACCGGGCGGGTCACCACGATCGTCCGCCCCGCGAGCGTCTTCACGCCCGTGCCGCCGCTCCCGGCGAGACCGCCGTCACGGTCGGACCGCCGCGAGGATCTCGTCGGAGCCCGAGGCCCGCAGGTCGCCCTCGGCCAGCGCGGCGGCGTCCTCCGGGTCCTCGGCCTCGACGGCCGTGCGGGCCTCGCGCGCGCCGTCGGGGGAGAAGACCCCCGCGACCATCCGGACCCGTCCCTCCTCGACGTCCGCGAAGGCGCCGAGCGGCAGCGCGCACCCGCCGCCGAGCCGCCGCATGACCGACCGCTCCGCGATCAGCGCCGTCCTCGTCGCCGTGTGGTCGAGCGCCGCGAGGGCCTCGAGCGTCGGCGCGTCGTCCGCCCGCGCCTGGATCGCGAGGCACCCCTGACCGGGCGCCGGGATGATCTCGGTGACCGACATCGGCGCGGCGTGCTCGGGCACGATGCCGAGCCGCATGAGCCCCGCGGCCGCGAGGACGATCGCGTCCAGCTCACCCTCGGCGAGCTTGCGGAGGCGTGTGTCGACGTTCCCGCGGAGATCCTTCAGCAGGACGTCCGGGCGCCACCGGAAGACCTGCGCCTGTCGCCGCAGGCTCGAGGTGCCGACGACGCTGTCCGGGGGCAGGTCGCCATCGCGTGTCACGAGAACGTCGAGCGGGCTCGCGCGCTCGGGCACCGCGCCGAGCACCAGACCGTCCTCGTCCTCGGCGGGCAGGTCCTTCGCGGAGTGGACCGCGACGTCGACCTCGCCGTCGTGGAGCGCGCGGACGATCTCGGCCACGAACATGCCCTTGAGGCCGGCGGGGCCCGTCACGACGGTGTCGCGGTCGCCCGAGGTCGTGATGCCGACGATCTCGGTCTCGACGCCGTTCGCGCGGAGCCGCTCGGCCACCTCCGCCGCCTGCGCGAGCGCCAGACGCGAACGGCGGGTGCCGATGCGGAGCGTCACGGCTCGGGCAGCTCGAGGTCGTAGAGCTGGGCGAGCAGCGCCTCGTGCGCGCGCTCCGTCCCCGGCGCCGAGAGCTCCTTCAGCCGCACGATCGGGTCGTGCAGCAGCTTCGCGACGATCCCGCGGGCCATGCCCTCGACGGCCGCTCGCTCGTCCGGCGTGAGGCTCGCGAGGTCCGAGCGGAAGCGCTCGAGCTCGGCGGCGACCACGGCGTCCCCGCGTTCCCGTAGCGCGTGGATCAGCGGCGCGAGCCGGTCCGCTCGCCGGCGGATCGCGAAGCGGTGGACCTCCGCCTCGACGATCTCCTGGGCGCGCGCGATGTCCTCGGCCGCGCCGTTCGCGCGCGCCGAGAGCGTCTCCTTCAGACCCTCGATGTCGACCAGGTGCACGCCGGCGACCCCTGCCGCCGAGGGCTCGATGTCGCGCGGGACCGCTAGGTCCAGGACGAACAGCGGCCGCTCGCGCGTGGTCATGACCTGAGCGATCGTGCTCGCGCGCAGCACGAGCCCCGCGGCGCCCGTCGCCGAGATCACGAGGTCGGAGCTGGCGAGCGCGTCAGGGAGCTGCTCCAGGTCGCCGTGGACGGCGGCCGTGCGTTCGGCGAGGACGCGCGCCCGCTTGAGCGAACGGTTCAGGATCCGGACGGTGCCGACCCCGCGGGCGCGCAGATGCTTGACGGCGAGCGCGGCCATGTGCCCGGCGCCGATCACCGCCGCGGTGCGGTCCTCCAGCCCGCCGAGCGTCGTCGCCGCGAGGTCCGCCCCGGCCGCGACGAAGGCGTCCGGCGCGGAGCCCACGGCGGTCTCGGTCCGCACGCGGCGGCCGGCCCGCCCCGCCGAGTGGAACAGAGGGGTGAGGGCGTGCCCGGTCGCGCCCTCGCCCTCGGCGCGGCGGAAGGCGTCGCGAACCTGCGAGAGGATCTGCGGCTCGCCGATCACCATCGAGTCGAGCCCCGCGGCCACCTCGAACAGGTGGCGGACCGCCTCCCCCTCGTAGTGCGAGTACAGGGGCTCGGCCAGCTCGTCGGCCGGCAGGCTCCGGGACTCGGCGAGCAGGCGCTTCAGGGCCTGGAACCCGGCGTGATACGCGGGGACGCTCGCGTAGACCTCGACGCGGTTGCAGGTGGAGAGCACGACGGCCTCCTCGACCGCCGGGTCCTCGGCGACCCGCCGGTACGCCTTGACGAGGTCGTCGTCCGCGAACGCGAGCCGCTCGAGCAGTTCGACGGTCGCGCGGCGGTGCGAGACGCCGAGCGCGAGGATGGCCATCAGCGCTGGTCATGGTACCGGAGGTCATCCGAACGGCGACCGCTGCGGCTTCGGCCGCGGGTTCCGTAGGATAGGCGGCGGAGACGTGGCTGAGTGGCCGAAAGCAGCCGCCTGCTAAGCGGTTAGGGGGTTGATAGCTCCCTCGCGCGTTCGAATCGCGCCGTCTCCGCAGGCCAGACGGGTATGCCTCGGAGACCCGCGGCTTCGGGGACCGGCCGATGCAGCGACCATGCAGCCTGGGTCGGACCCATGATGGGCACCGCCCGCAGGTACGGCCCTCCGACGTCGATCAGGACCTCGGCGGCGCTGGTCGCTCGGACACGTGTGGTGGCATGATTCCTGACCTGGCGCGACCGTCCCAGGGAGCGCGGTGGCGAAGGTGGGGGAAATGGCGTCCAACGACGACACGCACGCGGCTGCGATCGGAGCCGACGCAGCGCTGGCCGCGACCCAGGAGACCGCCGACGCGATCGAGCGAGCGGCCGAGAGGAATGACGACCCGATCGTCGCGGAGGCCTTGGACGAGGCGACGATCCATGCTGAAGCCGCCGCCGTCCGCGTCGGTTGGCTCCGGGGCGTGATACGCCGAGTGTTCGGCCGGTCCTGACCGTCCCAACCCCGCTCGAGGGTCTGCGCTCCACTGCTGCCCCTCGGCAACCTCGCATTGGCGGCCAGCGCGCATGCACAACACGGCGCCTGCTTCGCCCCCGATGGCCCAACGTCAAGGCTCTCCGGATGCGGTCGCCGATGCGCTATCCCGTGGTCGGTGGAGGTGGCGGCGGCGTATCGCCCACGATATCGTCGCGGACCTGCTCCGTACGGGCCTTCGCTGTATCCATCGCTCCCGAGGCACGGACCTCCCCCACAGCCTGATCGGCGCGTCCGCTCCAGCGCTCGAGGTACCGCCGGGCGATCGGGATGCCGCCCACACCGAACGAGACGACCAATGACCCGGCCACAACCACGAGCAAGGCGTAGAACAGACCATCGACGATCGCCGGAGCGATCTCGAGCTGATCGAGGGCGGCGAAGATCCCGACAACCAGGATCGCGATCCCGGCGACGCGGGCTATCCATTCGCCACCACGAACCGCCCCGAGCGAGGGCGTGAGGACGTCGGTCACGACGCGCGCGATCGCCGCGGCGATCACCAGGATGATGACGGCGGCGATCACGTTCGGCAGGTAGGCGATGATGCCCTCGATCAGATCCGTGATCGGGTTCGGGCCCCAGATGCCGAAGGCGAGTTGGAGCGTGATCAGGAAGACCGCCCAGAAGACGATGAGTGCGATGAGGTCGGAGGCATCCGTCTTCGCTCGGACGAACGCGGTCTGAAGCGCCCCGCGCTGGACCCAGCCGTCGAACCCGACCCGCTCCAGCAGGGAGTTCGTCAGCTTCGAGAGCAGCTTGGCGATGAAGAACCCGATCAACAGGATGAGGAAGAACCCGAGGAGCTTCGGGGCGAACGTGACGACGTCCTCCCAGGCTTCCTCGAGACCCGCCTCCAGGTCGATGGCGGCGATCATGACAAACCTCCTAGACGAATGTGTTCGCCTTCCCTGGGTCGGTGAAGGCAACTAATCGAACAGACTGACTCCCCCAGGGCCGACCAAGAGACCAGCGATGATCAGCACGATGCCCCAGAGGATCTCGCCGCGGACCAACGTGACGATGCCGGCGATCACCAGGATCGCGGCGATGATCCACAGGATGAGGTCGGTCGTCCCCTCGTTCCCGCCGTTCTGCGCAAGCAGCATGAGCACGGTTGCCATGCGTCCTCCTTTCGCTCGAGCGGTCCATACCCACTTCGAGGAGGTTCATCCACGAGATTCTCGAACCGGGGGCGGCCCGTCGGGACGAAGGTCGTGGGTGTTGAGTTCCCCCCGCGAGTTCGGATCGCGCCGGCTCCCGCCGGTCAGGCCTCGCAGCCGCGCAGCGAGTCGGCGCCCGGTCCGCCCTTGCAGACGTCGCGCCCGCGACCGCCGATCAGGCTGTCCTTCCCCGGGCCTCCCAGCAGCGTGTCGTTCCCGTCGAAGCCCTTGAGGATGTCGCGGCGGTCCCCACCCGTCGCGCGGTCTCGGGCGTGCCCGCCCAAGAACGTGACCCTCCGGGTGCTCCAGTTCTCGTACCGGAGCGGCCCCGTCCAGTCGCGGGCGTTCACCGTGCCGCCGCCGGTGGCGCTCGCCTGCCAGAACACGTACGCCTTGTCGATGTTCGCGAGCGTGTATGTGCCGCCCGCGGTCGTCACCTGACCGGGGTCGAGATCCACGTCCTCGTACGCCTGGATCTCGAGGGTGTCGGTGCCCGCTGCCCCGTTGAACGAGCCGCTGTGGCCGCCGGCGAACACCACCGTGTCGTCGTTCGGACCGGCCGTCACCGCGACGGCGTCCCCCGCGACGATCCGTTGCCGTCCGTCGAAGGCGGAGCCGTCGTACCCGGTTCCGACGACCGTCAGGGCTGCGCGCTCGATGCTCGTCAGCATGTCGGTCTCGGCTCCGGCGCCGAGCTGTGTGTTCGTGAGCGTCGTGATCCCCGAGGGGAGGAACCCGCCGACCGTGTCGACGCCTCCACCGCCCCGGAGGTCATCGTTGCCGTCGCCACCCGTCAACCGATCGGGGCCACCGCGACCGACGAGCGTGTCGTTCCCGTCCCCGGCGTTGGCGAAGCTCCCGACCGGAGATGTCGTGACCGTGTCGTCGTCGGGGCCGGAGTAGACGCTCGGCTCGTTCATCCTCGGGAAGGCCGATGCGGTGACGGCGGACAGGTCGATCTGGTCGGTTCCCGCGAACGTCGTGACCGAGATCCCCGCCAGCTCCGCGCACGCCGCGGGGCCGTCGTCGGGGTTCGCGCCGTTGACCTTCACGTTCCCGTTCATGCAGGTGATGTCGACCGTGTCGTTCGCTGCGTCGCCGGTGACGGACAGGACGCGGCCTGTGACGTGGGAGGTGATCGCCGCGTGTGCCACCTGCGCCTGGAGCAACGGCACGACGACGATCGTCGCCCCGATCACCCCCGAGGCGATCCGTCGTGCGGTGCGGGTGCGTCGCGGGCTCGTCACGTGGAACCTCCAGTGGGTGAGGGGGCGCGCAGATGATGCGGTCCCCCGTGCCCACTGACAACCGAGCGCCGGGACCGTCCGGGGCTTCCCGACGGCCTCGTATGCTGGCCGTCGTGGATGCCGCGCTCGTCGACCTGTTCGACACCCTCGTGTGGAGCGACTGGCGCACCCTGCGCGGGCACCTCGCCGATGCGATCGGCGTCGAGCGCCAGGTCCTGCGACGCGCGTACGAGACGACGTACACGGCTCGGCAGACCGGCGCGAACGGCAGCGCCGAGGGCGACATCGTCGCGCTCCTCGAGGCGTGCGGGCTGGATCCCGAGCCAGACCGCGTGCGCATGCTGACCGACATCGTGGCCGTGCACCTACGCGACCACGTCCATCTGTACGAGGACTCGCTGCCGACGCTCCGCCGGCTGCACGACGCCGGGATCCGCACCGCGGTCGTGAGCAACTGCGACCACTTCGCCGGTCCGCTCGTGGAGGCGCTCGGCCTGAAGGACGAGGTCGACGTGCTCGTGCTGTCGTTCGAGGTCGGTGTGCACAAGCCGGCGCCCGGGATCTACCTCACGGCGCTCGAGGCGCTCGGCGCGCGGCCCGAGCAGGCGGTGTTCATCGACGACCAGCCCGAGTACCTCGACGGCGCGGCCGCGCTCGGCATCGACACGCGGTACATCCGTCGCTCCGGCGAGCCGTGGGATGGACGCCACGACACGGTCGCCCACCGGATGATCGAGGACCTCGCGAGCCTGGTCTGACGCTCTGAGCTCGAGCGCGCCGAGCCCCGGTTCACGATGCGCCCGTGGTTCGAATCCTCCTACCATCCTCGTGCTTAGGGCCCGCGGACCGACGCTGGATCGCACCGCCGGTCGCCGACCTACGGCGTTGTGCCGTAGGCCACAGGGGCGACTCGACGCCGTCCGTCGGAAGGTCCATATTGGGTGCGGCGGGAGGGGCGATGCAGGCCGCCCGCTCGGAGCGACTGGCGGTGAGGATGACGCGGCCCGCGTTGACGGTGGTTCCCGACGCGTCGGCGCGCCTGCGTGTCATCACCGCGGGTGACGTCGGCAACGTGGAATCTCGACTCGGGTCGAGCGGGTTCGACGTCGTGGCGGTCGTCGATTCGGAGGCCGATCTGATCGTCGCCGTCGGCAACGGCGACCCGGACGCGATCGTCGTCGAGGCCGACCTATGCGAGACGCTCGAGCCCGTCCGGGAGCTCGCGCCGGACGCGGCGATCATCGTCATCGGCGACCGCACGCCGGCCGGAGCCCTCGGACACATCGACCGGGGCGTGACCGGGACGGTCCTGGCCCGGCTGATCCAGGCGCTCGCGGCCGGTGGCGTGGCCGCGGTCGCGGCGGTCCCGGGGTTCACCCCCGCACCGGCTCCCCGCCTTGCGCGCCTGTCGCACCACGGAGGTCATGCCCTGGCCGCTGGTACGGCAGGCACGGTCGTCGCCGCGGCCGTTGCCGTGATGATCCTCGGCGGGGCCTCGCCCGCGCCCGAAAGCACGGACGTGATCCCCTCCACGCCGCCGTCCGTCTCGGCGGCGCCGCTGCTGCCACCCGCCTCGATTCCGCCTTCGGATGTCGCGTCTCCTGCCGACCAGAGCCCGAAGACGCCGGCTCCGCCGGTGGTGGCCGTGCCTCGTCAAGCCATCGACGTCAGGCCGGACACCCCGCCCTCTGCTCCGAACGAGGGTCCCGCGGACGACTCTCCGCCGCAGGAAGGTCCTTCGCCGCCGGACGGGTCTCCGCCGCCAACGGACACGGAGGGAACACACCCGCCCGGTCACGCGAAGGGGTGGGAGAACAAGCCGCCGAAGCACGACGACAACGGTCAGCACGAGGGGTGGACCCAGGGGAACGGCCCCAAGGACTGATGCCGCAGAGCCCGACCACGGTCCATCAGCCGCTCTCGCGCTCGGTGCTACCCTTGGGTGCGTTGCGCCGGTAGCTCAATGGACAGAGCATCTGACTACGGATCAGAAGGTTGGGGGTTCGACTCCCTCCCGGCGCGCCAGCAGGTGCGCGCCAGCAGGGTAAACGCGCTCGATGCACGAAGCGCTTGGGCCGCACAACGCTTCTCGCGTTCCCCCAAACTCGTCCAGAGGGGCCCGGTGACGGCACCTCCTCATCCGCGCCGCGGGACTCCTCTCAATCAGCCTGCTTCCACATGCCCGCGGGCAGGGGCGCATACGACGCACGCGGGTGCAGCAACAGATGCTCGCCATCCCAGGCTCGGATCACGGGGTGGATCTCGAGGGACGCGAGCCGCACGCCCGGGGGCACCAGGACAGGCACGCCTGCCCGGTCGTATCGCGCGTACACCTGGCCGTCCTGGGTCCAGACGAACTCTTGCGTCGCCTCCTCCCAGATGAACTCGGACGAGGGCGGTACCTCTGAAGGGAGGTCCAGGGCGTAATAGCCGCCCGGCGCGTGGATCAGCATGAACGGCCCCTCGTCAAGGTCCAACACGGCCATCGAGCGCTCCTGCTCCACGCGGCTCGCGTCCACCACGACGTATCCGCTCGGGAGGCGCTCGCCCTCGGTCAGCGGGAGCGGCTCGATCGACGCCACGATCGCCTGGAGAGTCTCGACCAGGTCCTCTGGCGCGTCGGCGCGGACCGCGAGGTCTAGAGTGAAGTCCGTGCCGTTCGCGCGGAAGTCGAGCGTGCTGCCGACGACGAGTCCGCCGGGAATCGCCTGGAAGTCGTCCCAGCGGAGCGGAAACGTCGAGTCGTCCGACTGGTGGTCGGGGGCGGGCCCTCCCTCACGATGGGTCACGATCAAGGCCACGCCGTCTGGGAACAGTTCCGAGAGGTCGGGATACATGCCGTCAGGTCCGGCCTGCAGCGGCTCGTTGCTGAACGCGACGCCCTGAACGGAAACGCGGCCGGTACCCTCGAACTGCAAGGCGTGCCATTCCTCGGGGAGATAGGCGGAGAACCCGAGCGGGAAGGAGTGTGGCTGCGTCTCCAGGGGCGAGTCCGGCGATGAACCCGTCGGGGGAAGGGGATCTGGGAAGACGCCCTCCCGGACGAACGGCATGCAGGTGACGGTTGCGATCGTGGGTGATGCCTCCGGCTCGCGTTCGAACGCGGCCTCCTGAGGACCCTCGCTGACGCTGAGGGTGAATCGATGGGCGGCGGAAAGCGCTTCGCCGTCCCAGAGGGCGGCGGTGCACGCGTTCGTGCCGGGGTACTCCCCCTCGGCGAGGGAGTTGGGCCATCCGACGACGTAGGTGATCGGAAGGCCAGGACCGATACGGACATCCGAGATCTTGTAGGCGACCGGCGTGTCCAACCGCTCGGTCGAGCACGAGCCATCGGCCGACGCTCCCTCGATCGGCCCATCCACCGCGACAGGGCCGACCCCTGTCATCTTCGTCGCCTCCGTCATCCGCGTCGCGGGTTGTAGGTTCTCCAACTCGAAAGGGAGGGAACCGATCTCGTTCCCGGCCGGGTCCCGCACGACCAGGGTGCAGTTGTGGACGCCGGGGAACTCATCGGTTGACCAGCGGACGTCCATCATCACATCGACTTCGGTGGTCGAGACCTCCTCCGTCCTCGGGTCCACGTGCGGCACGACCTTGAACCCGCTCAACACGTATGTGCTCGAAGGCGTCTCCGTTGTCGGGCGCTCCTCATGTGAGGGTCGCAGGGCCGACCACGTGAGCCATCCGGGTACCAGGAGGATCGCGATCGCCACGACGATCGCGGTGCCGCGTCGTGTCCGTTGCCGTTGCCGGACGCGGTGCTGGACCGTCTCCTCGTCCGACGCGAGCCGGTACGTTCCAACGGCCTCGTCCAGCAGTTCCTTGAGGTCAGTCATCGAAGCCTCCGTACGTCTTCCGCAAGCTCGCGCGAGCACGATGGAGCCGTCCACGCACCGACGCGGCGTCGATGCCGAGCAGCGAGCCAGCCTCTTCGGCCGTGTAGCCGAGCCAGCCGACGAGCATGAGAACCTCGCGCTGGGTTCGCGGCAGCGGCCGGATCGCGCGGAGCAGCTCGATCCGCCGCTCGGTCATCCCTGCCTCGTCGGTCGCCTGAGGTGCCTCCCGACGACGAGCGGCCATCGCGAGGCGCTTGATGGCGTTCCGGTGCAGGTTCAGCGCCGTCCGGTAGAGATAGCCCTCTGGGTCGTCCATCCCTGAGACGCGATCCCAACGCTCGAAGACCCGCGCCATCGCCTCCTGCGCGAGGTCCTCACCCTCGGCGGTGCTCCCGGTGAGCAGCAGGCACGCCCGAACGAGCCGCCCGTAGCGCTCGGCAAAGAACTCGCTGAACGCGACCGGTGCGGTCTCGGTCCCGTCGTCCACGATCCGAGTTTGGAGCACCAGCACGGCCCATGAACAATCGAGGGCTCCCATCCGTTTGGGGTGTGTGACCCGATCCCACCCCTCCGCGTGCACAGAAGCGATTCGGCGCGACGAATGGCCTGCTCGGTTTCGGCCAAATCCAAGGGTGGCTCCCGCCGGCCCGCCCGTCGGACTCGGTCTCTCCGAGCGCGAGATCGCCACAGCTGATAGCTACGCGCATACCGCTCGATCTCCACCTGCAGAACCGCAGGTCCGAACACCGTTCACCGCCATCTACCTACGGATCAGAGGGTTGGGGGTTCGACTCCCTCCCGGCGCGCTGAGCGTTCCCTCTGCTCCCTCGACGCCTGACGTGACACGGTCCGCGAAGACGTCCTCGAGGGTGCTCAGGCCTCGACCGGAGCGACCCGGGGGTCGTGTGTGTCGTCCGCGATGCAGATCCATGTCGGACGGGAGATCCGACGGAACGGCGTATCCTCGGCTGGTGGGACGCTTCGACGAGGAAGGCCCGGTTCCGGCGGGATACACGACTCGGCTGCGGTATTCCAGCGCACGTCAGCAGGAGCTCAGGGAGGCCGCGGCCGACGAGCGCGACGCCAGGGAGGCGACCGGCCGCCGGCGCCGCCGTCGCCGTCGCTGGTGGCCATCCGGCAAGCGCTGGGCGACGTAGCTGCCCCCGCGTTCCGTGACGATGGGCGCCGTCTCGTGAGGATCAAGGTGCTCCTCGTGGCTGCCCTGCTGGTCGCCGCGTGCTCTGACGCGTCCTCGGCGGGGGTCCCGTGGGGACCGAACGACATCCCCCCGAACCTCTACGGCAACCCGTACTCGGGCACGAAGGTGTACTTCGCCCCGGCGAGGACGTTCGAGAAGCTGACCGAGGCCCGAGATGCGGGCGTGCGCGTCATCGTCAGGCTGGCGGGGAGGCAGGAGCACTATCAGAACCCCGACGGCACGTTCAACCTCGAGATGTGGAAGGCGCAGGTCGATCGGTACCGCGACGTGCCGTTCGACCGGTTCGTGGCCGACGGAACGGTGGTCGCCCACCAGATCGTGAGCGAGGCGAAGGCGCCCGAGCAGTTCGGCGGCGCCGTCATCCCGAACGACGTGCTCGACGAGATGGCCGCGTACAGCAGGTCGATGTGGCCGACCATGCCGACGCTCGTCCGTGCGGACGCGACCGAACTCGAGGAGCAGGCGACCGCGGACGGCACGCCCTGGCCGGGCTGGACCTGGCGGTACCTGGACGCCGCGTCGTCCCGCTACCTCGCCCGCAAGGGCGACCCGGCCGAGTTCGCCGCCGCGGAGCAGGCCTCAGCCGATCGGCAGGGGCTCGCGCTCGCTCTAGGCCTCAACGTGCTGAGCGGCGGGGATGGCTCAAGCGGGTTCCCGAGCCCGGAGCTGTCCGGCTCGTGGGCGATGTCGGCCGACGAGCTGCGGAACTACACCGCGGCATTGCTCGAGAACACCCGCGCCTGTTCGTTCGAGATGTGGAAGTACTTCTCGACCACGACGTACTTCACCGAGCCGAGCATCGCCGAGGCGATGGACGATGTGGCCGAGCTCGCCGCCGACTACCCGACCCACAGCTGCGAGGCAGTCGGGCGCTCCGGTACCCGTACGCCGTAGTCGTCGTCCGGATGGATCCTCCCGCGGCTGCGTCGACGCGCGTATCATCGTGATCCGCGGCGATCGGCTCACGGCATCTCCGTACGGTGGGGAGAAGCGAGATGCTCGTCAAGGTCGGGACGTTCAACCTCAACAACCTCTTCTCCCGCTACAACTTCCAGGGCGAGATCGAGGCGATCGCGGCCGGCGACAACACGATCGAGGCTCGGTACGAGTTCACGGACCCGACCAGCTATCGCGTCCGGACGTTCATGGGTCGGCTGGTCAAGGGCAAGGACGCCGAGGACACCGTTCGGGTCGCCACGAGGATCGCGTCGATGGACCTCGACGTCCTGGCGGTCCAGGAGGTCGAGGACATCGGGACGCTGAAGCGGTTCGTGATCGACAACCTCGGTGGGCTGTACCCGCACGTCGTCCTGGTCGAAGGGAACGACCCTCGGCTGATCGACGTGGCGGTGCTCTCGAAGCTCCGATCGGCGGCATCACCAGCTGGCAGCGGGCGGTGCACGCATCCGAACCCGGAACGCCCGTCTTCGGCCGCGACCTGCTCCAGGTCGAGATCCTGGACGCGAACCGGACGCGGCGTCTGTTCACGGTCTTCAACACGCACCTGAAGAGCCGCTACCTGTCTCCCGGTGAGACCGCGGACGACGCGAACGGGAGGCGATCGCGCCAGGCCGAGGTCGTTGCGAGCATCGTCGACGCGCAGATGCGCCCGGACAGCTCGTACATCGTGCTGGGCGACATGAACGACCCGCCCGGCTCACCGTTCCTCGCGCCGTTGGCCGGTTCAGCGCGGTTGAGCCTTGTGGACGGGCT
>Ga0105100_10001190_pt1 | contig 15321 bp, 15 predicted proteins | sample PPLLak12cMay2015_2_FD_87033 | JGI IMG/M metagenome (GOLD analysis project Ga0105100, IMG submission 87033) | Freshwater sediment microbial communities from Prairie Pothole Lake near Jamestown, North Dakota, USA - PPLs Lake P8 Core (1) Depth... | ecosystem: Environmental > Aquatic > Freshwater >...
ACCCACCAGCCAATCGACGGCTTTTGGAGTCCGGCAGCTTGCTGCCGAAGCGTCGGAAGCAAGCCACCGGACTCCATAGTTTTTGTATATTTCTTGATGATATCGACACTTCCATCCGTGGAAGCGCCATCTGCGACAAGATATTCGATACGCGGATAGTCCTGTGACAAGACAGACTGAATTGTCTTCTCAAGATAAGAAGCCTGATTGTAAGAAGGAGTGATAATGGAAACGAGAGGATGTTCAGTCGACAAGTTTGCGTTCATAACAAGGAGAGAAACATGGGCCACGCCGCCGGTGCCGCTGCACGGCATCTGCGAGACGGCGGCGGGAGCATCTCAGAAAAGGGAGTTGTAATCAACTTTCGGAAAGATCGCCAGTTTGCCGCCGACAGTGGCGTCGATCACTTCCCGCCCGGCTTTGCGATAGGCTTCGCGCGCAAAGGTGTATCCGACCTCGGAGGTATCCAGATCGGGCAACTGCCACTTCGCGCCTTTCCCAAAATAATTCGGGGCAAAGTGGTTCGGATCGTCGCCTTGCGACACCACCGTCTTGTTGGCATCCCCTTTCGATGCAAAATTATGATCCACGCCGATCAGGACCACCTGTTGGAATCCCATATGGAAGGCGAGCTGCAACGCGACGTTGGTCACTGTCGCTCCCTCCCAGACGCGGCCTGTGACGGTTTTCGCAAAGCCCGGACCTGTGTAAGATGTATAGATAAAGGTAGGTACCTGGGAAATTGGTAAATCGGCGTTGAAATGCCGATGCGACCGCCACGCCAGGAATTTTGGCATAGGCTGTGCCAGGATCTCATCCGCAAATTGTTCAATGACCAGGTCATTGATCGAGGCAAAGTAGGTGGTGTGAAACCCCAGTTCAGGGAAAAGCAGGTAAATACGATTCATCCCAAACGTGAATTCATCCCGCAGTTTCGAGAGATCGGTTTGGCGAAGTGAGGGCCCGTTGCCGATGATGAAGGCGCGCTTGCCCCGATGGATATCCTTGAGCGCGCCTAATCTGCGAATGCTTTCGCGCCGCCAGGGATGGAGACAGGCATCCGGTAATTCGGGGATACGTTTTACCGAATCATACGTATTTCGTGCAAATTGCCAGAGAGGTGCGGGAAGAATTTTTTTAATGGATTTCATTGTACAGGACCAAATATATATATCGAAACAAACCGGTCTTCTTGAAGAAGATCCAACCCCTCAACCAGCCTGGTAAGGCCTTCACCGCTGGGAGGAAGGTGGTGAAAAATGACCAGCAGCACTTTTTTGTCCGTCCCATCCTTTCTTAATAACCTGAAATCTTGTAGATCATACCCGGAACGATCGGACCAAAGGTAGAGAGATGAATTGGAATTTGTGTACATCGAAAAGGAAGAGTAACTCCGCAAAGACGCTACCACGTCAGAGCGGTTCCATCCTCCACGAGCGATCCCAATTCCCCCTCGATGAAATACTTGAACGCCAATGATCGTTCCAGTTATATAATAAGTTATCAACCCAAGAGAAATAATCCCCACCACAATCCTTGTTTTCTCAATGTTATTCCACAGGAATGAAAGTAATGCAACAAACAGGATAAGGAGAGATACCAGCATTGGTGACAATATACGGTCACTCAGGCCTATATCTGGGTCCACGAATGTTTTTGAAACAATGATCATTACACCGTAAGCAAATGCGTAAACAACATGCAAAACAATGATCTCATTATTTTGGACAAGGCTGTTAGCCGAAGCCACCAGACTACGTTTGTGAAATTTCAACAAATAAACCGTCACTCCAAACACCAATAGACCGCTTAATATCAAGAGCGATTTTTCATTTCCCTGGACCAGGGGCGGTGGCAGAAACCATTGAAATATCACATCAATTGCAGATGTATAGTTCTTTTTGGTAAGTGGATAAAACCCAATAACACGTTCATTTAACATGGCAGTGATCAGATACCCGCGCAATGTCCAGATTACCATTGGCAAAACAGCTATGGATCCAAACGCCAAGGCATCTACCAGCTTTCGTCTGATGCTTAAATTGCCAAGGAAAAGCACTATGGTTATAGCGGCCACCAGGGATAAGCCGACATAACGCGTTAGAAAAGCACAGGCGGCAAAGAGGGAGGCTACGACTAACCAGGTCCATTCTGTTTCATTGAAGTATTTCTCTAACACCAGAAAGGTGCACAACCCCAGACAAATATACAGTGGCTCGCTCAATGCCCAGGAGTGCACCTCGATCAGCACCAACGAAAGTGAAACGAGCAAGGATGCTAGAAGAGAAAAATAATAGGAACGTGTCAGTTTATGCACGCTGAGGAATACCAGGAGAATATTTATCCCAAACAATAAAACGTTGATAAATCGAGCACTTTGCAACGTAGTCCAATTGCCAGGTTCAAAAATTGCCAAAACGACAGAAAATAATGGAGGATATTTTGTCATCGGCTCAAGTTCACCATCGCCGTAAGGGATCGAGAACCCCTGGCCCGAGACAAGACTTCTTGCACTTGCTACATATTGAAAGGTATCTGAAATCAGCCCTGCTCCCCATCTTGTGCTGTACCAAACCAGGAACATACCGACCCCACTCAATAAAGCAATCAAGAGATAACGCACACGCTTAGCGTTCAAAAGCGCATTGTTCATCCTTCCTTATTACTCCGTGCTTAACCTGGCAGTAGCGCCCCCATCCACGACCAACGCCTGGCCCGTCATAAAGGAGGATTGCTCGTTATCGGCAAGGAAGTAGATGGCATGGGCGATCTCCTCCGGTGTGCCCACGCGCCCGTTGACCGTCCTCCGAGCAAGATTATCGAGTCGCTCCTGCACATCGCCGTGACCGACGTGACCGCGCCCGAGGCCTGCGCGGAGCATGGGCGTATCCACCGCGCCGGGCAGAATGGCATTGACGCGGATGTTATCGGGCGCGAACTCAATCGCCATGGCACGCGTCAGCGCCAGCAGCCCTCCCTTCGAAGCGGCATACGCGGCGATATTTGCCGAGGTCTGGATCGCATGCACAGAGGAAACATTGACGATCGCCCCGCCTCCCGCGGCTTTCATCAGCGGATGCGCAAGTTTGACGAACAAAAACACGGAACGCAGATTGGAGGCCATGACCGCATCCCATTCTTCGACAGTGGTTTCTACCAACGGCTTGGCAACCTGCACCGCGGCGTTGTTGACCAGGGCATCGAGTGTGGGATGGAAATCGCGCGCCTGCTGAAAGATCTGTTCGGTAGAGTCAGGCTTGGAAATATCGGCCTGGATGAAGCAACCGTCGTTCGGGAAGTCTTCGCCGAATTCGGCACGATCCACGCCGATCACAAGCCAGTTATGTGAAGCAAAGTGACGTACCGCGGCACGTCCAATGCCACCCCCCGCGCCGGTGATGAGAATGGTTTTTGTCATAGGTTCTTTTCCGTGTTTTCCGTGGGATCCGTGTACTAAAGGTCTGATTCGTATTGAATCCCCAATCCATCGAACAGATTCCTGATCGTATTCCAATGGACTCGTTCCCAGGCCGCGGGACTGGAATTGGAGTTATGCGGAGCCAGCAGGACGTGATCCATTTTCATTAATGGACTGTCCGGCGGCAAAGGCTCGTGCTCGAACACATCCAGGGCCGCGCCGGCGATCTGCCCATTTTGTAATGCATTGATCAGGGCAGTCTCTTCCACGATGGGGCCACGCGCGGAATTGATCAGTATCGCATTGGATTTCATCAAGGCGAAGGTATCTGAATTCATTAAATGGTGACTTGTGGGATTCAGGTCGCAGTTGAGAGAGACAAAATCGCTATTCGAGAGCAGGGTTTCGAGACTCGTCATTTCGATGCCGGTCTCAGCGATGAAAACATGATCGATCTCGACAATGTCTGTCCCATAGACTTTCACGCCGAAGGCGCGCGCGCGGCGCGTCACTGCCATGCCGATGTTGACCACGCCGATCACGCCGAGCGTACACTCGCTGAGCGCCCTGCCCGGGAGTTTCTCCCATTTGCCCGACTTCATCTCCCTGTCCATCCATGGCTGGCGGCGGGCGAAGGCCAGCATATACCCCAGGACGGTGTCCGCAACGGGCAGGGTGAAGGCGTTCAGGGTGCGGCCGATCTTTATCTCATAACGGGAGCAGGCCTCGGCGTCGATCGAGTCGATGCCAGTCCCCCATTTGGAGATCACCTTGAGGCGCGGCGCGCAGGCTTCGATCACGCGCGCGGTATAGCGGTCATCCCCACAAATTGCCCCGTCGAAAGTACCTGCATATTGCAGCAGGTCGGCTTCCTCCAGGCGTTCCTGCACGGTCGGAACGATCAGTTCGACCGCATGCTTTTCGAAGACAGGTCTGAAACGGTCGACGAACGGGATCATGTAGGGGGCGGTGAAGAGAACGGTTTTTTTCATTGGCAGGGATACGGCACCCGGGTGAATTCATACAGCTTCGGCACCGGTGAGTAATAACTGATATCTGCGAGCATATCATATTTTGCCCCAAAATATTCGTTGAACACCAGGCGGAATGAATTGACGGGCGAGAGGGTCGAATAGAGTCCATCCTGATGCCCAGGAAGGTAATAGGCGTTCAAGATGAAAAAGTGCTGTGGGTTGGGTTGGATCCAGGGACCATGATCGCCCTGCAGGATGATGACCGGCGGAGTCTCTGAATTTGCAAGGATCACATCTATCGTTTCAAGCAGCTTGCGGTTGAGGAAGGTCACCTGGTTGGTATAACCTTTCTGATAATTGGCGCGGTTATAGATCTTTTTCTCATTCCAAAAATCAGCAGGATTGGTATATTCACCGTCCGGCCCAAAGACAAAGGGCGGGTGCGGCAGCAACAAATGGACATGGATGAACTGCGGGCCCTTCATCCTTGCCACATCCCCAAGTGTGTTGAAGGCCAGCATATGGCGGTCACGGAAGTTCTGCCCCACGATCTGATCGATATCCACCCAGCCGAGCTCCTGCGCCTGGCGCATCAGCGTCGTCTCAATGAACAGAGTCTCGAATTCCGTCATCCCGGAGGCAAGCGGCGGCGGGGTGAGAAAGACATCTGCATCCTCCAGCTCGCTCCACGGATAGCCGTTTGCATAAGAGACTGTTTGATATCCAAGTTGTTCGAGGTTGTAGCGCACGGCGCTGTGCTTGAGCGCATCCCACAGACGCAACCGCCCAATACTCTCGGGCACGAATTTGTCATCCAGACCCTGCAGGTAGGACATGTTCAAAGACGAGGCCAGCGAGAGTTCCGTGCGCGAGTAATTGCTCTGACTGCAATCCGCCACGTAAAACCCGCGTTCGCGTAACGCTGTCAGGAATACGCTATTATCATAGCCGTAGGCTTTTTTCAGCAGATCGCCACGCGTATACGAATCCAGGATGAAATAATAAATGTCAGGTGGATTCTCGGGACGCGCCAATGCCTGCACGGGAGCGTTTTGCGCCCCGAGGGCCCGAGCGCCTCTTTTCTCGGACCCGGAGTTGATCTGCACCAATGAAACGATTGCCAGCCCCAGCGCGATCACGTTGAGCGTCCGGGTCGAATCGACAAAGCCCAGGCGCGGTCGTGTCCCCCACCAGCCAATGAAAACTGCCAGAACCAACCAGCCGGCCAGAAGCCACCACTCGAAATTTATCTCCGGATATTTCCCCACCAGGGAGATGTACACGTGCCCGTAGGAAAAGAACAAAGCCATCCAGAGCGTGGACAAAAACGCGGCGCGATATATATTTCTCAGAAGCAGAAAAAGCAAGCCAAATAAGAGACCTGCGATGCCAAGACTGATCAACGCCGGGCGAAACCCGGCCTCCGGCTTGACCTGCCCCACATTGACGGCCAGCAACGCCAGAACGGGATAGACGCTGAACAGAAAAGGATACCAGGGCGGACGAAACCACTTCTTGAAAGTTCCAGTCAAAATTCGAACGGTTTTCATTTTTTGTGTTTTGTGCGTGATTCTCCTGGCCGATCCATTTCAACCATCTGCGGTGCAGTCATTGGGAATTTCTATGAATTGAAAGGGTTTCCGAAAAAAAGAAACATAACTCCGGTCCGGGAGCATGGGAAGCGATGCCCCAAAATACATGTTAAAGATGAGGCGAAAATTATTGACGGGTGACATGGATGGATACAGGTTTGGTTGTGAACCCGGAAAATAATAGGCGTTTAGAATGTCCACCAGTTTATCTCCTTCCACGAGGCGAGGGCCATGGTCGCCCTGCATAATGATCACGGGTGGCTGTGCCGATTCTTCGAGAATCGTCCTGACGACCTGCGGCAGACGCATATTGAGAAAAGCGAGCTGGTTTCGGTAACCAATTCCATATTCATCCTCCGGATAGTACTCTTCTCCGTTCTCATCATGCGGAGGGATAACCTGCAATTCTCCGGTGGGACCAACAACAAATGGAGGATGAGGAATCGTCAGATGAGCGAACACGAATTTGGGTCCGGGCAGCCGCGGGACATTTTCCAATTCATCCAGGACGTACAATGATAAGTCGTGTTTCCTCACGTCCGCGGTAAGGAGATATTTATCGAGGTAACCTTTCTCGGCGAAAACAGAAAGGAAAGAATTTCTCAACAGCAAGTCTTCAAAGCGATTGATCTTGGTGGAGCTCAGGGTGTAAGAGTAATCCGCATCTTCCCACTCTGTCCATTCGTAATCAGTTTCAAATGCTACGATCCTGTAACCGTGTTGTCTCAACACAGTTTCGACCGCGCTGTTCTGGATTACATGGCATAACAGAGATTCACTGCCGTTTTCCGGCGTAAATTCATTGCCTAGCGCCTGGACATAGTTTGCGTTCAAGGTTGCCGCCAATGAATACGAAGTGGTATGGTAATTACTTTGACTGCAGGAGGCAATGTAAAACCCCATGTCCTGCAATTGCTTGAGGAAGGGCCCGTCATCATAACCGAATTCTTCGGAGAGTACATCGTTCCGCCCGTACATATCCAGAATTATGAAGTAGATGTCGGGGGTCGTTTCAGTCGCCCGGGCAGGAACAGGAATTTCGGGAGGAATAATCTGAGCTCGCTTTGAGGTTTTATACTGATATGAGGCCAGTTGAAATAAGGGAAGAATCACGAGCACCGCGCCCATCGTGTTGAGAACAGGGATCAAGGCCCTATGCCATGAGCCCTTCAGGGCAAACCAGGCGACTCCCAGGAACAGGATCGACCAGACGACCATGAAGTAGGTGTGCCGACCCATGATCCGGCCACCCAGTTCCAAACCCCTTACGAATCCAAAAATATGCCCGTAGAAGAATAGGGCCAGAATCCACAGGACGGTCAGGAGGCCGGCTTTCCCCCAGTCATGAAGCAATAAATACAGGATGAAGACAGAGAATACGGAACCCAACCCACTGACGAGGAAAGCGCGATAGGCAACACTGGATTCCACCTGCCCCACATTGACAGCCAGCAGTGCCAGAACGGGATAGATGCTGAATAGAAAAGGATACCAGGGCGGGGCAAACCAGGCCCGCAGTCTTTCATAAATGCTTCTAAAGCGCTTCACGTTGATTTCGTCTCTTCAAAAGGAAATCGGTAAGTTCAAAATCCAACTCTTCATCGATGTCCCAGGCTTCATCGCGATCGATCTCGAACAGGATGGGACGCTCTCCGATGCGGTGATGACGTTTCAGCAGGTTTTCGCGGGTGAAGAGATACAGACACGAATTCTCTTCGTAAACGGGAGGCAGGTCCTGGGTCTGGATAAGAACCGCAGGGTCATGGTTGATGGCTTTGCCTTGTCCATCGTAGAGCCTGGTCTGCCAGCGCGTCACGGAAAAGAGCGAGTCCTTGCCGGGGTATTCGGCGAGGAAACTTTGGATCGCACGAGAGACAGTGTCCGGCTTGAGCAATGGATTCGTGCTGTGCGTTTGCAGGTAGAAATCCGCCTGTGCCTGACCTGTGTCGTAGATCAAAATGTCGTTCATTGGGACATCATCTGCACGCAGATGTTCAGGACGGCTGATGAGATGTACACCGGGAAAATCCTGGCGGATGCGATCCATCACCGGCTCTGAATCGGTGTCCACCACAATCTCCTGGATGTCAGGGACGGCGAGCAGTGTTTCGATAATGTGATAAAAAAGGGGCTTGCCCGCCAGCAGCCGGTAATTCTTGCCAGGCACTCGCTGGCTGTGATGGCGCATCGGAACAAGGGCGGCGAGTTTGGTCATAGAGGTTGATTATACCGAATCGGCTTCGCTTTCCTCCCCGCGCTCTCGAGAGGGAGTGGCTAATTGAGTGTGTTAAGCCACAGAGTCCACAGAGATCTAGGAGATTTTTTCTCAATGGGCTCAGTGCTCTCCCCTGGCACCGCCCGCCAGGGCAGGTGTGTGGCCAAGCAAGTTTCACCCACCTTTTTAGCCACTCCACTTCGAGAGACCGGATCAGGTTTAACCGTTCCGGTAAGGCTTATCTACCTCTTCGATCTTTGTCAGCATTTCGTTCCGGAGTTCCCGGGAAATCTCCGAGCTGGCAGCATAAACGTTATTCAGTTCTTCCGGATCGCTTTCAAGGTCATACAATTCAAATAATGGACCGGTCTTCTTCAGTTGTCCATAGCCAAAATAATAAGTAAGCTTGTATCTATCCTTGACGAGCATCGCCGTGGCAGGGTTTAGCACTGCATGTGCCTCGCTGTTAGTGGCCTCCAGGGCATAGAGACTGCGCTCGGGGTCAGGAGCAGTATCCGCGAATGGAGGCAGGACCGTTCCTTCGGCCCAGCCCGGAATTTCCTGGCCTGTTATTTTCAGCAGGGTTGGGAGCACATCCACGGCACTGGTAGGCGTGAACACATCCTGCCGCTTCGTTTGCCCGGGTTCCAGGATCACCAGCGGGATATGGATAACCGGCTGATACAAGACCGGAGTTCGGTGTCCAAATACGCCCCGTTCACACATCTCGCCGTGATCCGATGTGAAAATGAGCCATGTGTTTTCAAGGATGCCGCTCTGCTCCAGGGAGTCATAAAGCCGGCCGAGCTCCGCATCCGCGTACAAAATGAATTCATCGTAGAACTGTCGTTGTGCGCCCTGGTATCTGAAATTTGGCGGCTTCCCTTCATTGCTTGCGTATAAGCCGGGCCTGGGCTTGTCAACATAATAATCATTTGAAAACACATTGACAAATTCCCGGCGTGTATTATAGGGACGATGAGGCGGCAGGAAGTGGAAATAACCCAGGAAGGGACGCGGGAATGCACCGGCTTGTGATATCAACCAGTTCATGCCATCTTCCAGAATGAAGTAGTTATCTTCACCGGTACGCGGCACACCTCTGGGAAAATCATCCCGCAGGTCATCCACGATCTTCTGGCTGTATCTTTGATAGAACGGAGCAAAGAAGAGAGAATACGTGGATCCCTTCTCGGCCTCCGTCATCATCCGATCCCAGGTGATCGGCGCTATATCATTATCGTGGGGGAACAACTCATGCAGAGCCAAGATATTCGAGATAAATAAATCCTTGCGGCTTTTGATCTGCTCCAGGTCAGGGGCAAATTGGTCGAAGAATGGATACAGGTTTGAATTGTGAGAATAGCCGATGCGATAATACTGATCGAAGAAATGAAAGATGTTATTCCGTTCCCGGCCTTCGAGGATCGTGCGGTATTCATCGTTGAACGCCCGGTGCGTCCAGGGATAGGTCCCGGTGAGGAGCGAGGCTGTTCCAGGGACCGTCCAATTCCCGCCTGCAAAGTGGTTATGGTATACGGTTCCCTTCTCTGCGATTCGGGCAAGGTTGGGCATGGTCTCGCGTGGATACCCATAGAGCGAGATATTTTTGGCGGACAACGTATCGAACACGATAATCAACACATTCTTTGCGTCGGGATTCTGTAGTAACAGATCGGGACGTTGAAACGGCTTCGAAAAATAGATACTCGGCGGCAGGGCGGCCAGCAATTTCAGAAAATCACGCTTGTTCAATGCTTTACCCATGAAATCCTCACTCTATACACGCAGGTTCCGTATCGCGATAATGATGATACCCACCAGGTCAAAAAATACGTAGATCGCCGAAAGCAAAGATATCCGGTCGAACATATCAATAATCATCCCCTTCGCCTTTTCACGTTTTAGAATCCAAAGGGCCGGCAAAGCCGCACTGACGACTGCCAGAAGAAACGCGCCTCCCCAGAGCATCCGCAGTGGATGTTCCGTCCAGACGAGAAAATTAACAACCCATTTCGGAACAGGATATCCAGCAATGGAGTACATCTGGCCCAGAATAGCCCAGAGACAAACGATAAGAAATAAGATTCCCAGGAGCGCCAGCCTTTTATCTGCCCCCCACTCGGACGGCACGAGAAGGCCCAGCAGAACGACGATGAGAAAGACCCCGATGCTCTCGAGCATTGCGAAGGCCATGGCGTAGGATAACAGGCCCAGGGCATCCCAGACGTTCGTTCGTTCTGCCACCCAGCCAAAATCCCTGAACGCCATTAGAAACGCCCAGACATGGATCGGAAATGCACACAGCATAAAGAGCTGGTACAGACTTTTTTTTGTATAGCCGCGTGTAAGGAAGCTGAGTCTCTTCAAGGGTTTCTCGAGGATTTTCCAAGATTAATGAGGATGCCAGGAAAAATGACGAAGCACAGTATATCATTATTCAAATCCGAGGCAGGATGAACCATGGTGCCCGACCATGGAAAATCATTTATCAGCTTGCGAAGGAGAAAAACAGCCTATTGCACAAACGAACCTATAAAGGCAAGAAGATAGAGGATAGACATTGCACAGAGTACAAAGACCACAAATATTCCTAACGAGAGATAAATCCTCCAGTCCTTCGTTTCTCTCTGCAAGACAAGGATCAGGGAACCACAATAGGCCAACTGGATTATTGTAAGGATCAATGCTGTTGCAAAATCATTCTGAACAAACAGCAGGATTGGCCAGAGAATCGCACCTGCATAGGCTCGAAATAAGGTGAAACTCCGTGCGCCGGAATTCAGTCTCAACAGGCCGATAGCAAGCCCCACATCGATCACCAATGCGACCACATTGGGGACACTGCCGAACACCAAACCAACCAGAGCAAGGAGTGATGAAGTAAAGAGTATGCCTGCCGCTATCCTAAAGGCAATCGGCTTTACATCATCAATGGTAGCTCGTCCGATAACACCACTGCTGCCGGATTCTGGTCCAATGGATGGGAGATTCACGTTGCTCATTGTTTGCTCCTCCTTAGTTGCAGCTTCGTCGGTCTCCAAGGTTTGGGGCGAAAGAAGTTGAGACGAGAAGTGGACACACGCGTCGATTATGCTTTGAGGCCTAAACTTTGTCGTGCTGTAGCGCGAAAACTTTTGCAGACCCTCTGAGCAAGTTTCGCGATTTCCAAATCCGCTGAAGCCCCCGGATACCGAAATTCGATTGCATAATCAGTTAAAATACGCATTTCTTGTTCATAGGCTACCCAAAGTGGTTCAAGCGGCTTGACCAATTCCAGCAGGTAAGTTAAGTCGTGGACTTTCTTGAAGTAAATATCCGCTTCAACCAAACGCGCCTTGAGATATTTTTCCACACACTGTTGCGCAAAGAAACATGCCGCGTCATAGTTGGGATTCTTGCGAGCCCGAACCTCGCGATGTAAGGAATTCCAATCCTTTTCGGCCTTTTCTACCCACTCAAGTGCCAGTGGCCTCATAAAGCACTTTGCCTTTTTCCGTGATCTCCAGCAAGAAGAAATCTCCCATCTTTAATCGCTTCTTCAATTCTGCTGGTTTGCGAACCATAATGTCAATTGGGAACCTCGGCTTGGTTGCCATCCAAATCTCAGTCGCCTTTTCTGGATTACGTCCTTTGAAAGGTATAACCACCAAGATATCCACATCCGAATCTTCTGTTGGCTTGCCGTAAGCGTATGAGCCGAACAAGATAATCTTGTCAGGATTGAATTGTTTGGCAACCTGACGGGCAAATGCAGAAATAATTCGTTGGCTAATTGCTTCCATATTACTCTTCATTATACCGTATCGGTTCGACATCTCTTTGCACGCCCTCGTTCGGCTTTCTCTCCCGCGCGTAATAAAATATCTCGCGGAGTTGTGGGGTAAGCAAACCTGACTCTCGATAACCCAAACGCGTACCATAAAACTGCATAAATCGGAACCAGAAGATCGAAGCGATATTCTTCCAGAGTACACGTTCACGGGCCGCATGCCAGACGTCGCTGAGAATATTCATCGTCGTCAGGCGAACAAAATCATAGTAATTGAAATTTGCCTCGGGATGAATCTGTTTGAAAGCCATTGCTTCACGTCGATAACGATTGAACACGCCACGCGGCGTCTCGTTATGAACATGGATGATTTCCGCTTCAGCCACATAAGCGATATCGTAGCCCTGCTCCTTGACCCACTTCGCCCAGGCTAAATCCTCCAGTCCGGTCAACGTTTCGTCGTAGGGATTCTTCTCCCACAGACTTCGTTGTATCGCGGCATTGGCGTTATTGCAAAACGCGGTCTCTTGCCGCGGTCTGCTCACGTCGGGATACCACTGATGAAAAATCTGCTGTTCCGAAAACTTTGCGGAGTCAGGCCCGCGTTGTTTGCCGTACGTTAGTGCAACTCTGTTATCTTCATAGGGATATAGTAGTGAAGCCAGCCAATCGGGGTAAACAGGATAGACGTGCGCGCTGGCAATGACCACCAGTTCCTGCGTCGCGGCCCGGATCCCAAAATTGAGCGACCGTCCGAAGGTGAATTCGCCTGGCGGGATTCGCACGATGCGCGCGCCGAAGGATTCGGCAACGGAAACCGTTCCATCGGTCGAGCCTGAATCGACGAGGATGATCTCCACATCTTCGACCGTCTGATGCTTAATCCCCTCCAGCAAACGTCCGATATGCTTTTCTTCGTTGTAGGCGCGGATGACGATGGAACAATTCACGAGTTTCACGAGTATCGTTTCACGCTGTTCCACAACTCAGGCCACGGCAAACGTGGACCGCGGCACACAAAAATATTTGGCGGATTACGGAGGTCATTCTCAACATCATACGAATTTGTGATCCTGCCTGCGACGCCACATTCTTCGAACATAGAATAGACTTCTTGTGAAAAACCCACAACGATCAACGTCTCTGGCGGTGGATCACCATATCCGCGCAACCAAAATGTATCAGAACCACTGATGGCTTTGGGCAGACCGTACTCGCCGCCATACAGATTCAGCGCGGCGGCTTCGTCGTTTTCTCCCGCGAGAATTCCGGCGCGCGCTTTTTCATGCTCAGGCAAACCCGCATAGATGCCTGCCACAGTTTCGATCATCTCGTGCCAGCCAATCTGCTCGGTGAATGTATCGTGGACTTCACTGGTGATAGCCCACAAGGGAGAATTGATCGGCGCAATTGGCAATGCCAGGGCTCCACTGATCACGGCGCCGATGACGATACCCGCCCATGTTTCTCTGATTGCAGCGCGGGCTCTTTGTGCGGGCAATCTATCAATCCGTCCCTGCCAGACAACGGCGCCCGCGGCGATCAACATGGGATAAGCAGGCGCAAGATAGTACGAACGTCCCTGTGTGACGAGATAGATCAAAAATGGGATGATGTACATCCAACCCATCATGCGATAGCGTTTTCCAGCCTCGCCTCTGAAACAGAAAATCAATCCCGCTACCCATAATGGAATCGCAAAGGGATTCGAGCAAAAAAGGAACTGCTCGATGAGGTATCCTTCGGCGCGGCCAATTTCAACGTCGCGCTCATGAATGCTCGAGAGGAATTCCAGTGAGATGAAGTCGTGCTGGATCTGCCAGATCAGGTTAGGAAGGAAAATCAGCAGCGATAATGCGACTCCGCCCCACAGCCACGGACTCTGCAAGTAGCGCCGCGCACCGGTCAGTAACACGCCTCCGACCAGGCCCGCGACGAACATCACCATCGTGTACTTGGTCATCATTCCCAGGCCGATCGCCGCGCCAACCGGAATCCACCAGCGCGGGTCTTCCGATTTCAACAACCGAATCACCAGATAGGCAATGAGCACAGACCAGAGAAAGTCAAATGTGACGTATTGAATCAACGATCCTTGAATCAGGGCAATCGGTGCAATCGCCGCAGCCAGCGCTGCCATGATTTGCGTGATCCGCCTCCCACCGAGTTCGCGCGCCATCAAGCCCGTCAGGATCAGAACGATGCTGTGTGCCAGCGCGGCAAACGTCCGTGCGCTGACCAGTGACAGGCCGAAAAATGCCAATTCAATGCGCGCCAGAAACGGCGTCAGCGGTGGATATTCAATGAAACCCCAGTCCAAATTGTTGGCGTTATCTAACACAACCAGTTCATCCTGGTGGAATCCATATTGGTGATTGGTGAACATGTGGAGGAGAAATAATGCCAGGCCCAACGACAGCAAAATATTTGTGTCAGTGAAGAACGTATTTGATTTTGATAATTTCATACTACATCACCAATCGTTATTCTTTTCATATCCCAATCGCACCAGCAAATCTCCTCCCACATTTTTGAAAATCTTCTTGTGTTCCTCCGTAAAATACTTCTTCCACTCGCCGGTCTTCCCTGAACGGAAAGTAGGAGAACGCTTGGGATTGATGGACAACTCAAGGGATTCGAGAATCAGCTTTCGGGGTGTTTGCAGCGGGACGCGGTCGAGGAAGTGGTCAATGATGCGGTTCAACATCCCGGCGCGGTCGTTAATCAGATCCTCAAAGTGGATCTTCATCACAGAAGGTTGGTCCAGCCATCCGAGATAGGGAGCAAAGCGCGCCGCGATGTCAGGAAATTCCACATCCGCATCGGGCCTGCCCAAAATACTGACCTTGAGGCGCGAGTCGAAATCAGGCAGGGATTGATAATACGAGTGATGAACATGACGCGCTTCCATCTCGGTCACATAAAAAACATGCGAGACGACCACATCACGCGGGTCTCGAAAAATAAAATAAGGGATGAATGCACGCGTGCAAAGTCGTTCTACAACTTCATCACGCGCAAAAAGATGTGCAGAAGCAACATCGCCTGGGCGCAGTGAATCCAACCATGCCAGGGCTTGTTCGACCGAACGTTTACGCCCGCTCTCGCCCTCGTATTCGGCGTAAAACGAGTGCAGTCGGCGAGAGAAGGGGGCGACACGATTGAAGCCGAGCAGGATTTGATCGAGCAGATGCGTGCCACTCTTGGGAAAGGAGATGCCAAGCAGGATGGGCAAGTCAGCAGGTTGAGATGCGAATCGGATTCGTTGTATTAGTTTCTCTATGTGATAGACTGTGCTGCGGAGCGATGATTTCAAAGTCATACAGGTCTTTAACTACAAATTCGCCATG
>Ga0105100_10001192_pt1 | contig 15314 bp, 22 predicted proteins | sample PPLLak12cMay2015_2_FD_87033 | JGI IMG/M metagenome (GOLD analysis project Ga0105100, IMG submission 87033) | Freshwater sediment microbial communities from Prairie Pothole Lake near Jamestown, North Dakota, USA - PPLs Lake P8 Core (1) Depth... | ecosystem: Environmental > Aquatic > Freshwater >...
ACAACAGCGCCAGAACTGCCACCAGCGTCACGGTGGCCTTGGCGCTCGCCAGCGGGGCAAAGACGTTGGGGTCTTTCACTTGCGCCAGCAGGACCAGGAACGCGCCCACGCAAATCCCCGAGCCGATGGCCAGGCCCAGACTGCGCCGCCGTTCCCCCTGCTGCACGCCGGGGGAGGCGGAGACCAGCCAGATCCCCAGGCTGCCACATACGAACCCTGCGCCCTGTCCAAGGCTGGGAAGGCCTTGCAGGAGCACACCGACCGCGACCGGGACGGCTGCACCCACCACGGCGACTGTTGGGGCAACAATGGCGGCTGCGCCCAGCGCCAATCCTCGGTACAGCGCCGTCACCCCGATCGCGCCCGCTACCCCCGCCCCGATCGCCCAGCCCCAATCAGAAGCCGCCGGCACGGAGGCTCCACTCAAACCCGAGAGGAGGAGCAACGAGAGGAAGCCAACCAGTGAGACCAGCGCGACGACCTGGAAGGGGCGGGCTCTGCGCGTGGCGAGGCCCCCGGCGAAGTCGCCGGTTCCCCAGACAATCGCCGATGCCAGGCCGAGGCCCAGCCCGATCCACGCCGCCTGCATTCTCCCGGCTCCCTGCCCGCCGCATCCGCCACCAGCCAGCCGATCTCCCGGAGGCGGAGCTGCGATTCTGCGACAAGCTTCCAGCTAGGGCAAACGCAGCTGGCTTTGCTTTGGCGGTCCCGTCGGCGTGGGCTGAGTTGCGCTCTCCCGAGGCGACGTTAGAATGGGATGCGGTGAGTGATCCTGGATGTCCCGCTACACCCGCATCCTGAAGGCTTCCCTGCTGGTCGGCTCGGCCTACTTCCTGGCCGTGGCCCTGGCCCATTTGAGCCAGACCAAGCTGCCTGGTCTATACATCTTCTATGACGTGCCTTCGCTCGTCTACCAGGACAGCCTGATCGCGATCCTGGCGTTCGGATGGGCAGCATTCTTCTTCACCGCCTTCACTGCGCCGGAACGCAACCGTGGACTGATCGCCGCCATTCTGCTGAGTGGTGCCCTGGCAATCCTCGGCCTATGCTCGATCAACGCCCAGCCGGAACTGCACCCGGTGGGTGGGGAGGCCAGCCGCAGGATCTACTGGCTCGAGACGGCGGCTCTGTTCCTGTATTGGCTCTGGCTGCTGACCTTCCATACTCTCGCCGGATGGAAAGGCTCGACCAGCAGGCTGGCATGAGCGAGCTCAGGGCAACCGGCACACAGGCTTCGCCGTGTGCCGCAGAGGCGCTGCGGGACCGGCTTGCGCTCCACAACGCACGCTGCCAGATCAAGCGCCGCCTGGCTTTTCTGGGTGTCCCCCAGCTCAAGGAGACCTGATTCGATGGACGAGCAGAAGATCCGGTGGGGGATCGTAGGCACCGGCAAGATCGCCGCCAGCTTTGCCGAGGATATCGGGCATGCCCCCAATGCCGAGCTGCTCGCAGTCGGCTCGCGTTCGAGGGCAGCGGCCGAAGCTTTTGGGGACCGTTTCGCCATCCCGCGCCGGCACGCCAGCTACGCCTCGCTGGCCGAGGACCCACAGGTCGATATTGCCTACATCGCTACCCCGCACACACAGCACCACGAGAACAGCGCCCTCTGTCTGCAGGCTGGCAAGGCGGTGCTGTGCGAAAAGCCGTTCACCGTGAACGCCGGCGAGGCTCGGTCGCTGATCGACCTCGCCCGTCAGCGGGGTCTATTCCTGATGGAGGCGATGTGGACACGCTTCCTCCCTGCGACTAGAGAGCTCCGCCGCCTGCTTGAGCAAGGCGTTCTCGGCGAGGTACGCATGCTGGCGGCTGACTTCGGCAAACGCTTTGACTTCGACGCTGCAAGCCGACTGTTCGCTCCTGAGCTGGGCGGCGGCGCGCTGCTCGATCTGGGCGTGTACCCGGTCTCACTCGCTTCACTGGTCTTCGGCCCACCAGCCCGCATCACCAGCATGGTATCGATGGGCCGGACCGGTGTGGATGAACAGGAGGGGATCGTCTTCGGATACGAAGGCGGCAGGCTGGCCGTGCTGTACGCTTCGATGCAGGCCACGACTCCGGACGAGGCCACGATCCTGGGGACCCGGGGTTATCTGCGCATCCATACCCCAATGCACGCCCCGGAGCGCATGACCTTATGCCTGGAGGGGAGCCAGGAGCAATCGCTGGAATATCCAATTCGAGGGAATGGGTTGCACTACCAGGCCATTGAGGCAATGCGCTGCCTGCGAGAGGGCATGCGGGAAAGTGACTCCATGCGGTTGGAGGAATCGCTCGAGGTGATGCAGGCCATGGACGCCGTGCGCAGCCAATGGGGGTTGCGCTATCCTGGCGAGCGGTGAGCAGCCGCCCCCCCCGCCGTACAGCGGCTTGCCGATTCTCGCGCACCTGCTGTGCGACCATCATGAACTCTGGATGGTCGAGGGCGGCCATTGAGACGACGGGATCGGCCGCCGCGATCTCTACCCCGGCATGGATCGGCGGGACTACGACGGTGCACGAAAGCAGGGTCCCGATCCTGCGTTCCGGCTGCAGCACCCTGCAGACGAAGGGCGGATTGCAGGCGGCGAGGAGTCGATGGGGGCGGAAGTCCGCCTCAAGCCTTTTCGCTAGCTTGGCCTGCACGTCCATCTCTGTGAATCCACCGACACCCTCCGGCTGCGACTCCTGGCGCTCGAGCCTCAGGGCTCCCATGAATGTCCCCGACCCGATCGCACAGGAGTAATCGCACATCTCTTCTAACCTGCTCCGCCCCTCCGACCATCGTGCTGAAGATGCTCGCGCGCAGCAAGAGATCCAGGTCACCCGTCGGGCCATCCAATGCGGCGAGGACGCTCTCTCCAATCGCAGCTGCAGCGAGCCGTGCATCCACCTGCTCAACCATGCGGGCCGGGCGCTGCGGGCAATGCCTGCTCGCCTGCCCCAGCAGGCGCTTCTCTCCAGGGTGCAGCGCTCGGTTGACGGCGAACAGGATGTCGAAGTAGCTCGCCAGCACAGCCGCCACCCGATGATTGACGTTCACTCAGTCGTTGCGTGCAAGCGCCGGGCGCAACTGAGAACTGCAGGCAGACTCCGTGGCCCGCAAGATCGGGTAGTTCATGGCGACAATCGCCCCCCGCCAGCTGCTCTGGATAGGAGGCGCTGGCGGCCCGTTGCACCCCGTGCAGCCAGCCGCTGCGGTCCATCAGGATGCTGGCTCTGCGCAGGTTGTGCCCGATGCAGGTTGAGTAGCCGGCCGACGCCGGATGCCGGCGCAGCACCCGATCCAGTTGATCCACAGCCCTGCCGGTCTGGCGGTAGATCACATCCAGGGGCAGCTCATCCCCCCGCTCGATCCATTCGTCCCCGGATTCCCAGAAGTCATTGCCTACTTCCACGCAGTCGGCTCGGGCCCGGGCGATGGCGGCGCGGGTTTCGAGGGGCAGCACGTCCGTCAGGTAGACATCCGAATCGACATCTGAGACCTCAACGGCGATCTCACCAGCAAGCGAACCGCCGAGAGCAACGGCTTCCACCCGGGGACGGCTGCCGCATTCCGCAACCAGGGAGTTGGCAATGCCAATCCGAGCGTCCATTCGTCGCCACTGCCACACCACCGAGATCGCCCTCGCAGACGGTACACCCTGCGTCATCCTATTCGGAAGCGGACAGCTTGCGGGGGCCAACCTCCCGCAGCCTCATTCCGCCTCGGCCGTCCCTTCCGATTTCACCTCGGCCCAGGTTGAGGATGGGGCGCTTGCGGCCACTGCGCAGCGGAAGCCCACCTTGTGACGGGAGTAATCGAGCGCATTTCCTCCGCGGTTGGTGCTGCGCAGGTTGTCCGCCAGGTCAAGCCACGACCCACCCCTGGGGATCTTCGAGTCCCCGGTCAACGGGCCGGCCGGGTTATCGACTGCAGCCTCCAGATAGGGGCCATACCAGTCGCTCACCCATTCCCGCACGTTCCCCGCCATGTCCAGGGCGCCGCACCAGCTGATCCCCGAGGGGTAGCTCCCCACCGGGCTGGTCTCGGCGTAGCCATCGTCATGCAACGGGTCATTCGGTCCGAGCGGGCAGCGGCAATCGCAGTAGTTGAGCCGCGCAGGGTCGAAAGCATCCCCCCAGGGGAAGAGCCTGCCCTGCGGCCCGCGTGCGGCATACTCCCATTCGGCCTCGGTCGGCAGCCGGCCGCCGGCCCAACTGCAGTAAGCGTCCGCCTGATCCCAGCCCACCCATATGACAGGGTAGTCCCCGAAGCGAGGTTCGCCGAAGTAGGTTTCGCCCGCCATCGAATGGAGATCCTCAGGCGGCTGGCAGCCGCCTACTTCGACGCATCGCTGGTACTGCCGATTGGTGACCTCGGTTTGATCGATCCAGTAACTGCTCAACGTGACCAGATGCTCCGGCGTCTCATCGGCGAAAGCCGAGCGGGTGCAAACAGCCCGGGCAAGATCCGCCTCCGGGCTGTGATCGGCGCATAGCGCGCGAGCCGTAGCGACCGCCATCGCTGACGAACCCATCTCGAACTCCCCTGGCGGCACAAAGACCATCAGCATGCCATCGGCTGCCCGGATGCGCTGGGCGCCCGGCGCCATTTCGGTTGGCGGCGGGGTGGAGCTGAGAAGTGAGGAGGGTGAGGCGGTGACCGGAATGGTGGAAGGTGCAATCGAGGCAGAGGCGGCCACCCGCTCAACGGTCGGCGACTCACGCGCCCAATCCTGGGTCGCCACAGCCGCCTGCGTCGAAGGCGCAGCGGCCAAGTCAGCGGGGTCAATTGAGGGCGTCAGCCCGCAGGCCGCACAGCACGGGCTCGCGAGGCCACAGGCTGCCACAAGGAGCCAGAGTCTCGGCCACGCTGGTGGCGATCCTCGCCAGCGCCCTTCGCGCCACTGCTGGCTGGCGAGAGCGAAGCCCTGGGGCCGCGGCGGGCACGCCCTTCTGGTATCCACTCACAGGTCCGGGGGCGGATCCGGGCGCATCCAGTCGAAATCCATCTGGCGGGCGGTCCGTCGCGCCAGATCAATTCCCGCCAGCCGGCTGACGAGGTGCAGGCTCATGTCGATGCCGGCTGAGATTCCTGCAGAGGTGATCACCTTGCCGTTGTCGATCCAGCGCACGCCGGACCGCACGTCAAGATCCGGAAACATCGCCTGTAGGTCCGCCAGATCCTCCCAGTGGGTCGTGGCGGGGGCGGCGCACAACACCCCCGCCCTGGCCAGCAGGAAAGCACCTGTGCACACCGAAGCGACAATCTCGCAGCGTTCGGCCACACGCCGGATCCAGGCGCCTGTCGCAGGCCGATCGAGCTCGGCGGTGACGATGCCGCCCGGGATGACCAGCACATTGACCGGCAGGCTCTCCGCCGTAGTACGGCTGGGAATCACCGCCAGTCCCCCGCGCGCCGTCACCGGCCCGGCCTCCAGCCCTACGGTTACCACTTCGAACAAGGGAGAGGCCACGGGATGGTTGCGCCGATGCAGGCGGCTCGCCGTCGTGAACACCTCAAACGGGCCGGCGAAGTCAAGCACTTCCATCTCGTCGTACAAGTAGATCGCCACCAGGTACGCCAAGGCTGATCCTCCCTACGTGTCACCGACTGCCCACTGCCCAGCCCACATGTTCCGCCTGCTTGCCGTCAATGACCGATGCGGCCAAAGAGGAAGTTCGTCAGTGGAAGGCGACAATGTGGTCAGCGAAGTAGACCTTCCACGGCCCACTCCCGTGAATGAAGGGCTGCATCAATGCCCGCTCCGCTTGAACCGTGTGCATCAAGTCGTGCCCCACCCACTCGTGCAGCAGCTCGGCCAGCGTCACCTCTCCCAACTCAGCATGCCGCGCCCTGCGGGGCAGGTCGGCCTCCGCCAGGCGGGCCAGCGCGATCAGGCTTTCAGCCCGCAAGCTCGAGAAGGAGCCAGCCAGGACAGCCGGATCCTCGGCGCGCGGCGGGTCCGCGCCCTGCGCATCCGGATCGAAGGCCGGGAAATCACGACCCGCCAGCAGTGCCTGGACCCGTACTGGGAACACCTGCAGCTCCGTCTCGACCAGGTGCGCCAGGCAGTCCAGCGCCGACCACTCCCCTCGGGCGGGCGCGGTGCGCAGCAGTTCCGCCGGAAGGCTCGCCGTCAGGTCGTCCCAGCGGCGAGGGGTTGTGCGCAGGATGGAGAGGGTATGGGGGATGAGGTGTTCCATGGTGCCTCCTGCACCTCCGCCCTGCTCCGGGGGGACGGCGCCAGCGGCGGGCAGTGCGCATGCCGATCTGCGGGCGTGCCGATCTTATTTGGAGAGCGCTTCAACCTTCGCGCAAAGCGTCGCGTGGGCGGGACACGGCCAGGCGCTCCCCTGGGCTCAAGTTCCCACCGCGCTCGACGACAGCCACCAAGCCGCGCAGGTGGAGCGCGGTGCGCGGGAAATTCCGCTCGAGTTCCGGTCGGGCGAACTGCGCAGCCAGCACGCGCCCGGGTCCAGCACAGGGCATATTCTCCGCCTGCACGACGAGAACCACGCCACCCGAGAAGCGCAGGCGGGTGTTGTGCGGCAGGGTGCTCAGCCCGGGAATGCCCCCCACCAGCAGGTTCGCGCCGAGCCACTCGGGCTGGATCTCCTCGACCTCGAGCCGTTCAGCGACCAACTGGAGTTCCTCATAGCTGACCAGACTGACCTGCCGGTCGTTTCGGATGCGGGTGCCGCGGGGATAGTTCGGCGTTCGGCCGTCGGCCCGGCGCGTGAATCCCGCATGCTTGTCGCCGCTGAACCCCTCCAGGCTCACCTCGACTTCGCCCACCCGTCGGGAGACCAGGCTGTCAGCCTGGTCGGCAATCAGCACAGCCAGCAGAGCCGCACTCGTTGTGTCAGGTCCACTCACTGGGCCCGGTTCCTCCTACGAAGTACTTCAAGCAGCGGCCAGCCTCAACTCCCTGGGCTATCGTCCACTCTGGCTGAGCATCGGCAGGGACTCCTTCGCCCTCCGCCGGCGGCCCATCTGGAAGAGCTCCGCTAGGTCCGGAAGATCAGGCTACAGCAGGTCACGGCGCCCTCAGCCTTCATCAACTCGGAGACATCAACCGGCTTGAGGCGCACCCCATGCTGCTCCAACCGGCGGCTCGTCTCACGGTGCGCGGCGGGGTAGATCACTGCTTCCGAAAGCATCAAGGCATTCGCCGCGTGCGGCTCATCGTAGGCAACTTCGATGCGCTCCATCCCCTCGAAGCACCGTCCATCCACCCAGTCCGGGTTGACCAGCAGCCACCGCTCGCCGACCTGGGTGACGGCGGACTTGAGATGCAGACAGCCGCTCATCTCGACAGGATGAACCCGATAGCCATAGGGCGCGACAAACGATTCGACCTGGCGGATCCCATCCTGCGTGCTTCTGCCGCTCACACCGATGTACAGATCGCGGTCGATTCGCAGCACATCTCCCCCGTCCAGCGTTGCGGGCGCCTGCAGCGCGCGAAGCTCGCGGTACTCCTCGAGCGCTTGCGCCACCGAAGCGGCCTCCGGCCTGCGCGAGGGCGCGCCTGAGCGCAGGACCACGGCCACCTCATCGAGCACCAGCGCCATGTCCTCCACGAAGACCGAATCTGGGAGATCCGGCTCGACCTCGAGTTGGCGCAGCGTACAACCCAACTCGGTCAGCGCCGCTTCGTATGCCGCGTGCTGCTCGACCGCCAAATCGACATCAATCGGCTGCCGCGCAAGGTGCGTGAGCTCACAGCTCACGATCGATGGACTGACTGCACGTGTGATCGCAACCAACATACCTGCCTTCCCTCCTCCCCCGTGCGCCAATCAACACAACTGACCTGGCCCCCATCAACCAAGCCGGAATGGATCATTCGAGGCGCGCCTCCATCCAGGCAAACAGGTCTTCGGCAACCTGCACCGCCTCAAGGTCATTGTGCGTCTCGTGCAGGCTGTCGGGGTAGATCCGCAACTGCTTGTCCTCAAAGGAGATCTGCTCGAAGAATGCTGTCGTTCCGCTCGGCAGGTTCAGCGGATCCTTGCCCCCATGAACGAAGAGCACGGGCAGGCGGATCGCTTGCGGGTGGCGCTTCACGCGCTGGACCGCATCCAGGCACTCCGTTCCCCAGCGCGCGGTCGCCACGCGGTGCACCAATGGATCGGATCCATATGCCGCTGCCGCGGCGGGGTCGCGCGAAAGCTGGCCGCCACTCAGCCTGAGGCTCAGCGTGAAGCTCGGCCAGATCCGGGAAAGCAGGCGGGCAAGGGCAATCTGATATGCGGGCGCCACGCCGGCCGGTTCGATCGGGCTGCCGCTGAGGATCGCGCCGGCCAGGTCCGGGCGCGGAGCTTCGATGAAGTCGAGGACGATCAGCGCTCCGAGGCTGTGCCCCAGCACGAAGCGCGGCACCCCGGGATCGCGCTCGGCGATGAGGTGCAGGAACGCAGTAAGGTCCTGCTGGTATTCTGACCACGAGCGGATATGCCCCGGCTTCCCGGGCGAGCGGCCATGGCCGCGCAGGTCAAACCCCCAAACGCCATACCCTCCTGAAACGCCCCGCTGGACGAGGTTAGCGTAGCGGCCGCTGTGCTCGGCAACGCCGTGAACGATGGCTAGATGGGCGCGCGCCTTCCCCTCCGGAAGCCAGGCCTGCATGTAGAGAGAGGTGCCTTGTGAGCCAGCAAATCGGCCTTCAATGTGCGTCACCGTGCTTGAGCCCTCCTTCCCCGCCAGCCATCTGACCCTGGAGGCCTCGGGCTCCTTCGCTGGTCGGTAACGATCAACAGACGACAGCGTCCGATCTCCGGTCGATCGACTTCAGCACGGATAGTATACGGGGCCGCCCGGCCGCGTAGGGGCGTGCCCCGGTCAATCCGCTGACAGCCTGTGCCAGGCGCCCGCAGATCGCCGCTCACACCCTGGACGAGCTGCGTCTTGAGGCCCGCCTGCCGTGCGACCGGTCCCTGCGGCGAGGGTTCAGATCCACTCCAGTTGATCGAGGGTGTGCTCGTCGCGCACATCGCCCGTGTTCAACGTGTCGGCCGGCTCGAGCAACACGACCCAGGTCTCCTCCGCCGCGACCGGCCGATGCTCCACACCCGCCGGGATCACCGCCAGATCCCCCTCCCCGAGCTCAAGGACTCGGTCGCGCAGGTCTATTCTCAAGCGTCCGCGCACGACCAGGAACAGTTCATCCTGCTGCTCGTGACGGTGCCAGATGAACCCCCCTTTCAGTTTCGCCACCTTCACCAACTGGCCATTCAGCGCGGCGATGACTTTGGGGCTCCACAGCTTGTCGAACCTGGCGAATTTGGCGGAGAGGTTGATCACGTCCATGGCGCCCGTCCCTTCGATCGCGCCTCTGGAGCCTACTGGCTGGCCGACACGGCCGGGTTGCCTCCGTAATGCAAGACAGTGTGTGCCCTGGCGCCGGCGGCTCAGCCGTATGCGTAGGAAACCTGGACGCAAGCCTGCGCAGCGGCCGGGTCGAATATCAGTAGCAGGTACTCGAACTGCCCTCCACTGCCCAGCGCAAGCGAGGTGGGACGCGCCCCGATCCAGTATGCAGGCTGGCCCTCCACCGCCCCGGACCTGCCCGCATCCAGGCAGCCGACCGGGCCCTCCGAGGCCAGCGGCGGGACAGACTCCCCGTCACTCAGCGATGCCCTTCGGGGGCTTAGCCCAAGCGACCTCGCCCAGGCGTCGACCTGTGTCTCGTCGGCCGGGAGGACACAGTAGCCGGTGCGGGTAGTGTCCACCATAGCGCACTGCATGGATACCTCAGCCGGGTCGATCGACAGCACCTGAGCGACATCCGTCTCAAGCGAGGATCGGTTGGCGGCATTCCACAACCCGCTGCATGAAGCGAGCAGGATGAAACATGCCCCCAGGACGGGTATCTGACTGTTCATGCCTGCCATGGAATGTCCGGCCTTCGGGCAAGATTCGCACCGATCGGTGCCCTGGCCGGGGGAGGCTGCGCGCTTAGTATCGACCGCGGGGACGCCCTGACGAACCTCGGCTTCCGCGGTTGTCGTACCCGCCGCCTGACCGCTCCTCGCGCGGCCGAGCGAAGTTCACCGTCAGCGCTCTCCCATCCAACTGGGTCCCACTGAACATCGAGATGGCCTTCTGAGCATCTGCCTGGCTCTCCATCTCGACGAAACCGAACCCCTTCGAGCGGCCAGTGTCCCGGTCGGTGATCAGGGACACGGACTTGACCGTGCCGGCCTTGGCGAACATCTCCTGCAGGTCACTCTCGCGGGCAGTGTAGGGCAAATTGCCAACGTACAGTTTGGTCTCCATGCGTGCGTTTCCTCATTGGGAACGAGCGGTTTCTGCGGGCGCCCCCCTCACCCGGCAGATTCAGCCAAGTGTGAAGCGCCGACGGTCCCAGGAGTGTATCACGGCGTGGGGCGGCGCTGGATGGACGCCACGTTGGCCTACTGCTCGCATGCTCGGCCGGCCAAGGGGTCAAGGGCGTCAGCTGCGCCCACCCCAGCCTCAACCAGTCGCCGCCCTCGCTGCGGCCAGCAAGTCGTTCAGATCGAGTGGAGCAGTGAACATGCTCAGACGGTCGTCCGCCTCTCTCGGCCAATGCTCGCGAGGGCGGTCCCAGTAGAGCTCGAGGCCGTTGCCGTCTGGGTCGCGCAGATACAGCGCTTCGGACACGCCGTGATCGCTGGCGCCCTCCAAGGGAATGCCGGCCTCGAGCAGCCGGCGCAGTGCGCTTCCAAGATCCCTGCGCTCCGGGAAGCGGATGGCGAAATGGTACAGGCCGGTCGTTCCCCTGGGCGGCGGGGACCCGCCTCGGCTCTCCCAGGTGTTCAGCCCAATATGGTGATGGTAGCCGCCGGCGCTCAGGAAAGCAGCCGTGTCTCCGATCCGCTGAACCAGGTCAAAGCCCAGCACGCCGTGGTAGAAGCCGAGGGCGCGCTCAAGATCGGCGACCTTTAAGTGCACGTGACCAATATCCACACCCGCCGGGATACGCTCCACCATCTCTCCCCTCCCAAAACCGCACTTACCCTGACCAAACCGAGCCACGCCCCGGGGTCTCTGCTTCAACATTCCTGTGCGCCTGCACCGGCGGACACCTCACCTCACGCCCAGTGCGCCTGTCTGCCCAGCACGGGAACCGCTTAGGACCCGTGGCGCGCCCCACCTGTACCGGGGCCTGTGCGCGCGTCCGAAGACGCCACCGCCAGGTCGAAGCTCACCGCCACCGCCGCCACCTGCAGTTCCGGCGCAACTGCAGTGCAGAGCGGCTGGCCGTAGCCCGATCGCCGCAGCTCAGCCTGCACGCATAGGGGCTTCGCTTCGATCAACAGGTCAGCCTGCATCCCGCCGATCCTCGTTCCCTCGATGACGCGTGTATGGCGCCGCATCCCCCTTGCGGGGTCACCGCGGCGGCTCCGCCAGCTGCAAAGTGCTACTCGCTTGCGGTCCGCCAGGCGCGCACCTGCTCACGGTGCTCGCCATAGTGCCACCAGGTATTGGCCGCCACCATGTGCCACATCGGATCGCCTTGCCGCCAGGCAAACCGATCGCCGTCGAAGAGATCCGCATCGTCCATGCGACCGATGGCGGCGACGACGTCGGCATGCACCGCCTGCGCCTCCTGGCGCACCTGCTCCAGTGACTTGTCGCGGTTCTCGTCGAAGGTGAGTTGGTTCAGACGATCGAGGTCATCCCAGGTCATGCCGGGCGCGGGCCGCTGCGGTGTCAAGCCGCGGTAGCTGGCGTCCAGCCATTCCAGCATGCGCCTTTCCCAGGCCGTCACGTGGGCCAGGAGGTCCTTGGCGGATCGGCCATCGTCGAGGTCAGGTCGCGTCCACTGGTCAGGGTGGAGGCTGTTCAACGTCGCCTGCAGTTCTTGCCATTCGCCGCGCACCAGGTCAAGAAGCGCCTGGGCCGAGGCTGGAGGCTGCTCTGCATCACTCATGGCGGCTCCCCGTGCAGGGTGGCCGGCGGGGGACCGCCTCAGCGGTCGGGCCTGCCGACTAGCGGATTCTACCGTCGTGGTAGCCTGGATTTCCTGCGCAAGTACTGCCAACCGCGTAGCGGTGTGGCCTGTAGTCGCCCTCGGGCCACCTCACCTAGCACCCGAACGCGAGCCGGCCCCTGTTGCCCGCTTGGCTGGAAGATCTCTGGCGAACGCCAGCCCCTCCTCCACCCATGCCCGCAGCTGCGCCTCGGTCCTCGTCCCCGCAGGACGGACCTGCACCCAGCCCTTCGCCGGACCCGCTGCCATTCGAAATGGGTCAACGTGGCGGTCCGCTTGAGCCTGTTCCTGCCGCTTGGCGCCGAGGCGGACAATCAGGTCATTCCCGATCACGCCGCAAGCCATGTTGCCGTGCAGCATGAACCCAATCCCCCCGAACATCTCCTTCTCGGTGATACCCCTTCGCCTCTTGAGCGTCAGCCGCACGCGCTCTGCCAGCTTACGGTCATAGGCCATGGCCATCTCCCAAGATTCTGGTCACCGATCCACTTGCGGGCTCCCTGGGCAGGCTGGAGGCGTACAGCCGATAACGGACGAATCTCAGTCCGTCGATCTCCGCCTCCCCATCAGCCACGTAGCCCAAGTGGAGCAAGCCTCGGACCCTGGTGCGACCTGGGGGCAGGAGTACCGTCACCGAAGCCAGGTTGTGCTCGCTGAATGCGCGGCGCACAACGAAGTCGCGCAAGGCAGGACCGGTGCCCCAGAAGCGTGGTGCGATGACCAGTCCGAAGTCGGCTTCGCCCTGCTCAGGCTACAGCCCGCCCCAGCCGGCGAACTGGCCATCGACCCATATGGCCCAAGGACCATCGCCGTGATCCTCCCACATCGCCTTCTTCGCAGCCAGCAACCCGTCACAGTCGAACTGTGTGAAGGGCAGACTCGCCAGCGGCATCTGCCGCACCCCGCGCGGGTCGTTCATCAAGGCCATCAGTCCCGCCCTCGGCGCGGATGACAGCGGCTGAAGCTGGATCTTCATCCCGGAGCATCCATGCTGGGAGACAGTCTGCTCGCCACCTCAGCTCCTGCAGAGGACCCCGCTTCTGAGGCCGGATCGTGTACCGACCTGTGACACAAGGCGCGCATCGGCTCCTGCGCGGCGACGCCGGCTCGCTTGCCTGGGCCGCGAGTCCAGGCCGGCAGCCTATCGATCGAGCCTCAGGGTCGCGGGTTGGAACCGGGAACCTGGAATCCTGCCTGCGAAGCAGCCCCCCCAACACCGGCTGGCCGCGTTCGGCGGGAATTCCAGCAGGGGAAAGCTGCGGCCAGGGGAATCGTAGGACATAGAGACCCCCGCCCAGGCAGGAGGCGCCCAACTGGCACTGCGCGACCGTGACGAGCGGAGGCAGGCCAGCCGCGCACATGGGCCGCCAGTTGCCCGATCGGAAGGCTGCGGGCCCCACGCTCCAGGCTTGTGGATGCCTCAGCCGGCTCACCCCTATTCTCGGTCAAGTCGGACTCTGATCCAGATCCTTGGCGATCGACATCCCCCAGGCCCGGATCTGATCCCAGTCGCGGAAATCGCCCACTGGCGCCTTGACACCCTTGACCACCATCCGCTCTGCCAGACTGATCTTCTGCGTGTCCAAGACTCCGTGGAAGAAGGCGATATCGCGTGGTCGGATGCGCTCGGCAAGCGGAGCCAGGTCCTTTGGGAACCTGAAACCACTCATCAATTCCACTGGGTCGCCCTCCCCGGTTGGCCCGCTCGAGAAGAGCCAGACAGGACGGCGAGCCAGCGCCACGACGTTGGCCCGCAGGAATGCAGCCGCCTCCTTTCGCCACTGCCCCATGTAGACCGCGCTGCCAAGCACAACGGCTTCATACCCGTCGAGCGAGCCGAGCTCGCCCACGTCGAGCACTTCGGCCTGCAGGCCTGCCGTGCGCAGCACTTCGCCGAGGGTCTGCGCAATCTGCTCTGTCCCGCCGTACTTGCTGGAATACGCCACCAGGATCTTCATGCTCCTCGCGTGCTCTCCTTTCTGTGCTCGCTTACATGCTGGCCAGATTCCCAAAGCAGCCCGTGGCGTGCCGGCCCATAACTTCTTCTAATTGCCTGCGGGGGCGTCCCGACCAAGGCGGACTTCAGCGAGCCTGGCCGGTCGGGGACAAGCGGCATGGCACAACCGGATCTGCGGACTCACCGCAGCCGACACACTCAGGCCGCCTTTGTCAGTCCAACCCCGCGCTAGGTGCAGATGACAAGGAACAGCTCCTTCCCGTCAAAGGCGGCAGACTGCGCCAGGAGCGCGACACGCTCGAGCATCTGTTCCGCCCATTGCTCATCGGCCGCTTGCTCCTGGAACCGGTCGCAGGCTGCCCACTGTGCGGCCAGTGCAGGATGATCTTGCGGCGGGTAGTCTGCCAGGCTGCGCACCATCTCCGGCGGGACGCGAATCAGCCACGGGCCCTTCTCCGACGCCTGTGCCGCCGGGCGGTACGCTGCAAGCAGCTCCCCTGCCGTCTGCCCCGTCAGCAATGCGTGCAGTTCGGCAAGCATCAGCGGGTCGAGTCCGTCAGCGTTGCTGCCCTTGTAGCTCTCCAGCGGGTAGTCGGAGGCGATGATCGCCTGCGTGTCGGCCATCTCAGCCACGATCAGATCTGCCAGGACTCCCATCCAGCCCTCCTGTCAGATATGCTCTGCGCCGGAACGCGCACCCAGCCTGCACTCGTCGCGCTGATCCGATCAGCCTCAGCCGGCGGACTTCGCCAGATGTCTGAGCGAAGCCCGGATCAGCCGTTTGAGCACCGCCAAGTCGAGGTCCTCGAGCGAACGCACATACAAGCAGGACTTTCCCGTCTTGTGCTTCCCGAGTTTGGCCAGTAGATCCTCAACCTCATCGAACCCCGACATGATATATAGCGTCAGGTTCGCCTTGCGCGGCGAAAACCCGGTGAGGAACCAATCTCCTTCCCGCCCGCTGGCGTACTTGTAGTGATAGCAGCCAAAGCCGACCATGCTCGGCCCCCACATCTTCGGCCGCGCCCCAGTAGCTTCACCCATGAGCGTGGTCAGCAGCTGGCAATCTTCACGTAGGCGTTCGTCTGGGATTGCCCGAATGAACTTGCTCACGCTCTCACGGGTCGGTTTGGTCTTCAGCCCCGCCATCGTCCATGCCTCCTACCTATCCGGATGCCCATCCAACCCCTCACAGCGGTCGCCGACGAGTCCTGCGCCGCAGATTTCAATCTGCGCCCAGCCCGCCTGTGCTGCGATTAGCGTAGCCGGACTGCCCTTCAACCGCAAGCCCACACCGGGATTGATGCCAAGATCGAGACAACCTTGCTTCACTCGGGTTTGCCTGTTTCCCGCCAAGCCAGAGCCTGCTCGCCGTGCGCCGTGAGCCGCGCCCTGGCCCTCTGCGCCCGGACTTG
>Ga0105100_10001193_pt1 | contig 15311 bp, 13 predicted proteins | sample PPLLak12cMay2015_2_FD_87033 | JGI IMG/M metagenome (GOLD analysis project Ga0105100, IMG submission 87033) | Freshwater sediment microbial communities from Prairie Pothole Lake near Jamestown, North Dakota, USA - PPLs Lake P8 Core (1) Depth... | ecosystem: Environmental > Aquatic > Freshwater >...
GGCTGCGCGCGTTCTGCAGGGCACAAGGGGTGCCGAGTCGCCCCCCGCAGCACCTGCCTCACACTCGCAGACCCTGAACGGCTAACGTGTTCGAGGATTGACTACCGTCCTCTTGATTCTCCAGGCACTCGTGACTCGGGACGCGCATCTGGATGATCCCGAAGGGGGTTGACAGCCTGTGCGTCCTGACATACCTTCACGCCATGGCAAGCAGTGATCCGCTTTGGAGCGCTGGGAGACTCGCCGTTGCGCTACAGCGCGCGCCCGAGCACGATCTTGCCGATCATCCCGAGCACCCAGGCCGCTTCGCCGGTTTCGAGGCTGTCCTGCAGGGATTCCCGGACGGCACCCTGTACCCGATCACGCCTCTGCTGGCGAGCGAAACCAGCCTCCACCGCGTCCACCCACCCGCATACCTCGCCGCACTGCGCGAGGCGGCCGCCCAAGGCCCGGCGATCGTCGACTACGCCCCCACCTACGTCACACCAAGCTCCTACGAAGATGCCCTGCTGGCGGCCGGCGCCGCAGCAGACGTGGCGGCCGCGGTGTGGGAACGGCGCGCCGCAGCCGGATTCGCCCTGATCCGCCCGCCGGGCCACCACGCTACACCAACACGTGCCATGGGTTTCTGCCTGCTCAACAACATCGCCATCGCCGCCCGCCACGTCCAATCCTTGGGCTGCGAGCGGCTGATGATCGTGGACGTCGACGTGCACCATGGGAACGGCACGCAGGAGATCTTCCAGGCCGACCCGAGCGTCCTTTACCTCTCCACCCACCAACACGGCATCTACCCAGGCACTGGAGAACTTGGCGAGACCGGCGAGGGCGCCGGAGAAGGCACGATTGTCAACCTGCCGCTGCCCGCCTACGCCGGCGACCAGGCGCTCTCCTCCGCCATCGAGCAGATTGCAGTCCCGCTGGCCAGACGGTTCGAGCCCCAGATGATCCTGGTATCGGCCGGGTTCGATACGCACTGGTGCGATCCGCTGGCTAGCCTGCAATCGACCTGCAGCGGCAGCTACCGGCTGACGCGCCAGCTCGCCGAGTTGGCCGATGTGGTGTCTGAAGGCAGGCTATGCCTGTGCCTGGAAGGCGGATACGACCCTGCCGCGCTCGCCGGCTGCGTGGAAGCCTCGCTGCACGCGTTGGCTGGCCGTCCCCCTCCGGCAGACCCGCTCGGCCCGTCACCCTACCAACCGGCCGACATCGGACGAGTGCTTGCCAGCGCCCGCAGCCTGCACAGGCTATAGTCATCGTGCGTTGGGTTGCCTCCCGTCTGGCACGCCACTGGCAACCTGGCACCCACGCCGGGATTCCGCCCGGGAATGCAGGACTCTGGCGACGCTTGCGCTACTCTCTCAAGTGGGGCATACTCTGAAAAACTAGGCAAATATGGCAGAAATCGCCCTCCGAACCTACATAAAAGAGATCGACGATTCGATCGAGCAGGAGCAGCTCGATCAGGCGATTGCCCATTGCCGGCACATCCTCGAGACGTACCCCAAACATCTCGACACCTATCGCCTGCTCGGTAAGGCCTACCTGGAGGCCAAGCGCTATGGGGACGCGGCTGACCTGTTCCAGCGCGTCCTGTCTGCCGTCCCGGACGACTTCGTCGCCCACGTGGGCATGTCCATCGTGCGCGAGGACGAAGGCAACCTGGATGCCAGCATCTGGCACATGGAGCGGGCCTTTGAAACCAACCCGGCCAACCCGACCATCCAGCAGGAGCTCCGCCGGCTGATCGGCCGACGCGACGGCATGGAGCCGCACAAGGTCCGCCTGACCCGCGGCGCTCTGGCCCGCATGTACGCCCACGGTGAGCTGTACCAGCAGGCCGTCGCCGAGCTCCGCTCGGCGCTGACCGAGGATCCGGAACGGCCGGACCTGCAAGTACTGCTGGCCAATCTGTACTGGCGGATGAATCAGCGACAGGAAGCGGCGAGTGTCGGCAAGGCGATCCTCGACAAGCTCCCTTTCTGCCGCGATGCCAATCGCATCCTGGCGGCTTCCCTGCAGGGCGCGGACAAGATCGAAGAGGCTGCCGCCTACCATCGGCGGCTGGCGGCCCTGGATCCGTACGCTGCCTTCGTCGAGTCGGCGATGGTCGAGCCGACGACCGTCGACCCCGCCTCAGTCAGGCTGGAGAAGCTTGCCTGGTCACCGGGACAAGCGCTGACCCCGCTGGCGCAAGGTCGCCCGGTCTGGGCCACCTCGCTGAGCGAGGAGTTTAAGAGCCAGCAAGCCGCCGCGGCGCCCGTCAACCTGCCCTCCTGGCTGGAGTCGCAGCCCTCTCCGGAGCCTGCCCCCATCCCGGCGCCGAGGCCACCTGCAGAAGCCGTCCACCCTTTCGACGCTGCCAAGGCCCCGCCAGAGGCCCCGATCCCTGAATGGATGGAAGATGCCGGATGGTATCCCTCCAAGGGAGAAGCCGTGGAGGGTACCGTCGAGTTCAGCGAGAGCGAGCTGGAAGGCTCCTCGGAAGAGGTGGAGCCTGCGCAGCCGCTGGCCGCGGCCGAGATGCCCGGCTGGCTTAGCGAGATCTCACCGCCATCCCAGCCGCCTCCCGAGCTGACGCCTGAGCCAGCGAGGGGCAGCGGATTGCCGGATTGGATGCAAGATATTCCCGCAGCGGGTGCCGCTGCAGCGGCCGCAGTTGCCGCCAATCGGCGCGAGGAAGAAACGCCTGAGCCTGAGCCGGCTGCTCAAGAGCCAGCCGCCGATGCGCTGGAAAGCGCCGAGCTCCCGACCTGGCTGGACGACATTTCGCCCGGCGCCAGCGAGACGATCGTCTACTGGCTGGGTGATCGGGATAAGACCGACGCCGGCGAAGCAGAGCCAGCCGACCTGGAGACCGCTGGGGTCCCAGAGGGCGCACCGGATTGGCTGCAGGATGCCGCGACGGAGGATCTGGAGTTCACTCCCTCCCCAGCGGTGCCCGAAGCGCAACCCGCTGCTGAGCTGCCCAGTTGGCTGAGCGGCGTCGCCAGCGCTGCGGCGCAAGAGCCCGAGCCCGCCGAAGCTGCCGAACTGCGCAGCTGGATCGATGAGGCTCCCGAAAGCGCTTCGATGCCGGAGTTCGAGGCCGAGGCCGGGCAGACCAGCGCTCCGACCGAGGAAGCGCCGGATTGGCTGCGCTCGATCCTCGACACCGACGAAGAGGCCGAGGCAGGCGCCCAGCCGCCTGAGCCGGCAGAGGGCCAGGCCTGGGGTTCGGCCTCTGAAGCCGCCTGGCTCGAGCCCGAACCAGGAGAGGGCGAGCTCGAACCCGCTCCCGACTGGCTCGCCAGACTGACCTCCCCCGAGCCGGAAATTGAAGCGCCTGAAGAGGTCCTTCCACCCGCCGCTGAAACGCCTGTGGCCACGGCAGCGGCCGCGGCCTCCGTCGACTGGCTGCGCGGCCTTCTTGACACTTCGGATGAGGAGCCGACAGCGGCCGAAGGCGAGGCTGGGCCGGAAGCCTGGTTGAGGGGCCTGGCCGGGCCCGAGGTCGAGGAACCTGAGAATGCGGCTGAGGCGCCGATCGCTGAGGTCGACAGTGATGACTGGCTGCGGAGTATGGTCTCCGAACCCATTGAGGAGACACCAGGTGAGCAGCCCTCCTTCGAATTGGAGCAGCCTGAGTGGCTTGAGCGCCTGGTGGCGCCCGAACCGGGTGAACACCCGGGAACCTCGCTCGAGGCGCCGGATTGGGTCAAGGCGCTGGCCGCGATGGAGCCTGGCCCGGAAGAAGAATCTGGAGATGCCGAGGAACCCGCCGCGCCTGAGTGGCTCGGGCGCGTGCTTGGCGCCGAGGCCCAGCCTGCAGTTGAGGCGGCCGAGCCAGAAGCCGAGCTCGAAGAGCCGCCGCCCTGGCTGTCTCAGACAGCCGAGCCCGGGATCGGCGTGCTGGGCGCTCAAAGTGCGCAGGAGTCGGAGTTCCCCCAGATCGGGCGTATCCCAGGGGCTGCGCCACCCGAGACCCCGGATTGGCTGCGAGAGTTCGCCGACGCCGCGGCCGACGAGGCGCCTGCCCCGACGACCCGCACGCCTGTGCCGACGCCTCCCCCGCCTGATCTCGAGTATGAGGGTGCACTCGATTGGCTGCGGGAGGGCGAGACAGGCCCCATCCGTTCGGAGGAGTCAGGGCTGCCGGAGCCATCAGTCGCCTCCGTCGCCAGCACCCCCGCAGGCGACGTCGATGATGAAGAGATTTTCCGCTGGCTCGACGATCTTGCCCAGCGACAGCCAGAGGAGAGCGTCCCGTCTGGGATCGTCCCCCGGGCGGAGCTTCTCCCCGACGAACCAGAAGTACCGCCGGTGCCCAGAGCGCCGATCCCCGAGGAGGCTGAGGCCGGTATGGAGTGGCTGGAGCAGCTGGCCGGCGACCTGGAGCCCGCTTCTCCCGTGCCCGAATTTCCAGCGATGCGGGTGCCGGAGGAGACCCCGGCAGCCATCCAGGCATATCCTGCGCCAGTGGAAGAGGTGATTGCAGTGCAACCCACCCCGCCGACACCGCCACAGCCGGAGCGCCCCGCAGCCACCCCGCCTGAGCCCGAGGAAGAGGACATCACGGTGTGGCTCAAGAGCCTGAGCATGGCGCAGCCCCAGCCGGCGGCGCCACCGACGATGGCCGCTACTCCCCCGCCGGAGCCCGCCGCCCCCGCCATGCCGCCTGCGCCGAGCGCTCCGGTTACGGCGGCTGCGGAGCCAGTCGCACCCATCCCTGAGGAACCCCCGCTGAAACCAACCTGGACGCCGGTGGATGAGGCGTGGCTGCGCCCGACGGCCCAGCCGGTTGAGGCGCAGTCGCCAGAGCCTGTCGCGCCTGCAGCTCCTCCGCCGCCCATTGTCGAGCCGCCAGTTGTGGTCCCGCCAGCGCCCCCGCCGCAAGCCGAGCCGGCTGCCAAGCCACGCGCCAAGGCCCCCGGCGCCGCTGACGTCCTGATACGCGCGCGCGGTCACCTCTCGCGCGGCGACTTCGCCAAGGCTTCCAAGGACTACTCAACGGTCATCAAGAAGAAGTATGAGCTTGACAGCGTGATCACCGAGCTGCGCATGGCCGCTGACCACTTCCCAGCCGAGGCCGGGCTATGGCAGCTTCTGGGTGACGCGTACATGCGCGCCGACCGGCTCGACGAGGCGGTCGAAGCGTACAGCCGCGGCGTCCAGGCCGCCTGACGCCAGGCGTCGGCGCGGCAGCACATCACCCAGTTCCTGGAGGCGAGTTTGGAGAAGACGCTGGTCCTCATCAAGCCAGACGCCGTTCAGCGCGGCCTGATCGGCGAGATCACCACCCGGCTCGAGCAGCGCGGGTTGAGGCTGGTCGCAGCCAAGTTCCTCAAGGTCGACAAGCCGCTCGCCGAGAGACATTACGCCATCCATCGAGGCAAGCCCTTCTACGCCGGACTGATCGACTACATCACCTCCTCTCCGGTCCTGGCCATGGTCTGGGAAGGCCCGTCGGCCATCGCCGCTGTCCGGCAGACGATGGGGAGCACTCGCCCGACAGAAGCCGCTCCGGGATCGGTCCGGCACGACTTCGGCCTGACCGTGGGCCGGAACCTCACCCACGCCTCGGACTCGCCTGAGACTGCCGCCGAGGAGGTTGGACTGTGGTTCTCACCCGCCGAATTGGTGTCTTGGAGCCGCGACACCGACCGTTGGGTGTTCGAGCCCTGACGAAGACCAACCGTCCGCCTCGACGGCTTACCTGCGCCAGAGCAGGAAGGACGGTCAGATTAACTCGGGAGCAGCCCAACTGGCTGCTCCCTTGTGTTTCCCCCAGCCGGGTGCGGCTGCGTCACGGCATATGGACCAGCGGGCGCGCGCTGCGCCAGAGTTCCTCGAGCGCATAGTAGCGGCGAACTGCGGCCAGGAAGAGATGGACGACGACCGCGCCGAAATCGAGCAGGATCCAGCCGCTGGCCGTAGTTCCCTCCTGCCCACGGCAGATCGCCTGGTGACGCTGCTTGGCTCCGCGAACCGCCTCATCGGCTAGCGCCGACAGCGTCCGCTCGCTAGCGCCGGAGCAGATGATGAAGTAGTCCGTGAAGCCTGCTAACGCTGTCAAGTCCAGCAGCAGGATGTCTTCCCCCTTCTTCTCCGCCAGCAGGTCAACCAGCGTATGCGCCAGTTCAAGATCGTCGATGGGATCCTCCTCCAACGCTCGCGACTACCGGCTGGCTGAGATCGCAGCCGCAAGTGCGGCTTCGGCAGCTTCGGCGGCAGATTGCACCCGGACCACGGGCAGGGGCTCGCCGCCCGGACCAACCGCTTCCCACGTGCCAAGCCCGATGACCGGCCTGCCGGCCTTGAGCGCCAGCGCGATCTCAGACAGAGTCCCCAGCCCGCCACCGATGGCGATGACCGCATGCGCACCGGCCGCCACCAGCCAGTTGCGGCCATCGCCCATGCCCGTGGGCAGCCGGACGGACAGCCAGGGATTGCCCGACTCTATCATCTTGCCCGGCAGGATCCCAACTGTCGTCCCGCCCGCCAGCCGTGCGCCGCGGCAGGCCGCCTCCATCACCCCGGTCGTCCCGCCGCAGAGCAGCACCGCCCCTGCCAGTGCTACTCGGGCGCCAACTTCCTCGGCGTGAACAGCTTCCTCCGCCGAGCAGGACGCGCCACCGATGACCGCCACCTGTACCCCCGGCGTGCGCGCGCCGGAGCGGTCGCTCGCATGGCTCATCGGTCTTCCCCCTGGAGGGTATGCCTGCTCACAAGGTGGTATACCGCTCCATCCGGGCGCAGGTCGCTGCGCACCAGAATGACCTGGCCCGACGAGGAGGCCACGGGCGTGAATGCGGGAAATGACGTGAGGGCTTGCGCCAGCCGCAGCAGGGCCTGCCGCCCGATCCCGTCCCGCACCCGTCCCAGGGTCAGATGCGGCGTGTACGCACGCCCCTCGCGGTCAAAGCCCGCTCGCTCGAGCGCGGCTTCCATGCCTTCGTGCAGGCCGGCCAGGTCGCCTGCCGAGTCCTGCAGGCCTACCCACAGCACCCGCGCCCGCTCCGGATTCGGGAACGTCCCCACCCCTGCCACGGTGAATTTGCATGGCCCGTGGCGGGCAGCCGCCGCCTCGATGGCCGAAGATATCCCCTTGACTTGCGCGGCCTCAACCTCACCCAGGAACTTGAGGGTCAGATGGATGTTGTGCGGCTGAACCCATCGAACCCAGCGCTCGTCCAAGCTGCGCCGCAGCCTGTCTTGAGTCTGCCCCAGCAGTTCACGTACGGCTGGTTCGAGTTCAAGCGCAATGAACACGCGCATCCGTGACCTCTACCCTGCGCCGTTCGGGCCAAACTCACCGCAGCAGCGCAGCCAGCTCGGCATTGCGGGCGAGGATACACCTCAACTGTCGATTGCGGGAGCCAGGGACAGAAGCCGCGCCGGCGTGATCGGCTCGCGGCCGATTTCGGGAAGAGCAGGCGGGCAGCGAGTTGCGCCTGGCGCGCGGGAGAGCCGACTCCCCCCACGATCGACGCTGGTCTGCCCCGCACCGGAATCCTTGGCCGCGCCTGTGGGATCGTGCAGCTGACCGGGAATGCCCTCCCCACCGCCGCGTGGGAGATCCGCCTGTCGGGACGTGTTCAGAACCGACTATTCCAGCGCGGAACCCTGCACGGCGAACCGGATTTTTCTCATCGGGATTCCTATTGATACCCGACCCGCTCGTCGGTAGAATCCATTGCGTCAGATGGAACTCACACGCCGGGACTTCCTCCGCTCGAGTCTGGCCGCCCTGGGGGCACTGGCGCTCCCCTCGGATCCGCCGGTGCATGCCGAGACCGGGACCGTGTCCCTTGGCAGGGTGGCGACGACATGGATTGGCTTGTATTCCGAGCCGCATTTCCGCGCGCCACGGCTTTCCCTGCTCCGACGCGATGAACTGATCCCACTGCTGGCCGAGGAGACCCCCAAGGACGGCCCGAAACACAATCCGCTCTGGTATCGCCTGGCGGATGGCTATGCCCATTCGGGCAGCATCCAGCCGGTGCGCTGGGAGCCGCAGCCGCCCGTCGACTACCTCCCCGAGCCGGGGCGCCTCGTCGAGGTGTCGGTCCCCTTCACGCGCGCCTACGCCCAACCCGATCCCGCCTCCGACCCGCTCTATCGGCTGTACTACCAGTCAACGCATTGGGCCGAGCAGGCGATGTACGGAAGCGATGGGCGGCTCTGGGTTCGCCTGGTGGATGACCTGCTCCATATCCGCTACCACGTCCGCGCCGAGCATACGCGCCTGATCGCCCCCGAGGAACTGACACCGATTTCTCCGGACGTGCCGCAAGAACTCAAACGCATTCAGGTCTCTCTGGCTTCCCAATCGTTGGTCGCCTATGAAGGCGAGCGCGCAGTGCTGGAGACCAAGATCTCAAGCGGGATCCCCAGCAGCATTCCGGGCCCCAACGGAATTCCCACCGAAACCCCCGATGGGCGTTTCTACATTGACAAGAAGCTGCCGATGCGTCATATGGGAGACGGCAAGATCACCTCGGATCTGGAGGCCTATGAGCTTCCCGGGGTGCCGTGGGTGGCGTTCTTCCACCCGACCGGCGTCGGTTTCCATGGCACCTACTGGCACAATGACTTCGGCCGTCCCCGCAGCCACGGCTGCGTCAATATGCGCACCAGCGAGGCGAAGTGGCTGTACCGCTGGACGCTGCCCGAAGTTGACTCGAGTACGACCCTGCGCATCGGCCGGGGAACGCAGGTGATCGTGGTCTGACAGCCTGCTACGGGGCGCCCCTTCCTGCCCCCGGCCGCCAGGCCCCCACAAGCACCTCCGCCAAACCTCGGTGAAACGCTGGAGCTCCCTGCAGACTCCGGCCGTCGTTCGCTCATCCCTGGCGAGACGGCTGGACCGCGGCGTCAGAACCTCCGGCACCCGCCATCACCAACCTGGGCGACACTCCGGGCCGCCGCCTGGCCTCGCCCCCACCTCGGCGATCCCATGCAGCCTCAAGCCAATGCCGAACCGCCCGGCTGGGCGACGGGCGGCTGCTGAGTGCCTTCGTTGAGGACAACCTGATTCAGGCGGAGTCCGGACGCCGCTTCACCTGCGCCAGCAGGTCGGGGAGCTTGCCGGTCTCGCCGAAGCCGCTGGCGCCTCGGCGGATGGCGGCCTGGCCCTCGGCCTCGCTCATCGCCTCGGCCATCACGACGATCTGCATATGCTCAGAAAGCTGGCGCAGCCGGCGCATCAGCCAGTAGTCGCGCGCTTGGGCCACCTCGGCGTTGACCAGGACCACGGCCGGCTCGAGGCGCTCTGCCAGCACCAGAGCCTCCTCTGCGCCGCTCGCCTCGGTCACCCGGAAGGCCTGCTGCTGCAGCATCACGATCATGTTCTCGCGCAGAATGCCGTCGGGCTCGACGACCATCACTCTCGAGGAGCGCTGCAGTCCGGCCGAAAGCACCGATTGGATCGCCGAGAGCACTGCACCCGTCCCACTGGGGCGGAGGACAAATCCCACCGCCCCCACTTGCCGCGGCGCCTGGTCATCCGCGCTGGTGGTCAGGAACAGCACCGGGGTGGCGTGAACCGTTCGATCCTGCTTGATCAACATGGCCAGGTCGAACGGCGGAGAATCGCGCAGCATGACATCGAGCAACACCAGGTCCGGCCGGTGCTGCCGCGCCAGCGGCAGCACGTCCGACCCGCGCTCGGCGACAACCACCGAATAGCCCGCCTGCTCCAGATCCTCCGCCAGCAGCGCCCGCAGCTCAGCCTCTTCGACCATCAGCAACAGTGTTCTGGCGCCCGGGTGCAGGGAAGACAGGCGGGTCTCGACTTCCCGCTGAACCGCCTGCACACCCGGCGCCAGCTCGCGCGCCGCCCACAAAGGCAGACTGATGCGCAGCTCGGCGCCCTGCTCCGGGCGCCACAGGGCGACAAGCACCCCGTTCCAGGCCTCGGTCTGGGCAATGGCTCCGGCGAGCTCGGGCCACGCGTGCACCATTTGGCCCGGCTGCCCCTGCACCTGCTCTAACTGGAGGACAACATGCGGCAGCACCTCGCCGGCCCCGAGCCGCACCGAGACGGCCGCCGCTGGGACGCCTCCCGCCCCCTCGCCGGAAGCCAGCTCCGCTCGGACGCGCACTTCCCCCTGGGATACCCAGGCGGCTGCCTGCCGGACCATCGCTTCCACGACCGTGGCCAGCTCGTCGGACTGGGCCCGCACCGCCGGCAAGTGCGCAGGGTACTCGGCGATGATCGCGATCTGTTGTTCGCCGACCGTGGCAACGGCGCGGCGCACAGCCTCGTCGATCACCGACGGCAGGTCGACCGCGACCAGGGAGGTCGGGGTCATTCGTTCTCCGTCGGGGTCGAGGGCTGACAGTGGGACTCGCACATGGCTGCAGACAACTGTAACGGAAGGATACACCCAACTTCCTTGCCCCTACCTTACAGATTGGTGCGCTGGGGAGGCATGGGTGGTCAGCCGGCAGGATTGGGCTTGGTGGAGAGGGCCTGGAGCCATCCATTTCAGCCTGAGGCTCCGTCGCTGGGCTAGAAGAAGGGTGGGCGCCGTGTGCTTGCGCACGTGTGTGCCGCCAGTCACGAGCCCGGCAAGGCACGGTGCCGTTCCCCCCGGGATAGGCAGCTTCGGCAGCGCGGTGGGTCCGGGGCTCGACACCCAGCCTCCCGGGCCCTGCCCGGCGGGTGCCATGCCACAACGGAGCCGGCTCGATGCGGCGCGCGGTGCGGCCTTGATCATGGAATTCCAGCCGGAAGCAGGTCTGCTGGGCATTCGATCCAGGCACACCGTCAGCTCTGAACACCTCACGCGTCAGGGATCCTTCCCCAGATTCGACACCCTCCGGGTGGGGTTGTAGAATCGGCGCATGCAAGCTCAGGTAGGCGTAGCCAAGGTCGGCAAGTACGCCACGCCGGAGAGCGGCGACTCGCTGGAGATGATCGAGCGCCCGGCGGGCGGCCTTTCCTTCGTCCTGGTCGATGGGCAGAGCTCGGGAAAGGCGGCCAAGGCGGTCGCCAACGTCGTCGCCCGCAAGGCGATCGGACTGCTGGCCGAAGGCGTGCGCGATGGCGCCGCGGCTCGGGCAGCCTCCGACTACCTGCACACGTATCGATCCGGCAAGGTGTCGGCGACGCTCAACATCCTCTCGATCGACCTGCATTCGCACACCCTGGTGATCACCCGCAACAACCCCGCTCCCGTCCTGCTGCTCGAGGCCGGTCAGGCTCGGCTGTTGTGCGAGCCTTCCGAGGCAGTCGGCACGCGCCGGGATATCCGCCCTCAGATCATTGAGGTGCCGCTGACCGTCGGACTGGTGGCGGTGGTCTACACCGACGGCCTGGTGCACGCCGGCAGCCGTACGGGTCGTCAGGCGGACTGGCTGGCAGAGCTGCGCGGCTTGAATGACTCCGGCTGCTTCGACCCGCAGCACTGGGCGGACCATTTCCTCGATGCCGCCCTGAAGCTGGATGACGGCCGGCCAACGGACGATGTCAGCGTGGTGGTGGCGATGATCACGCCTCATATCGGGGATGAAGCCCGCCGCCTCTCTCTGAGCGTCCCGCTCTAGGTCATCGCGCTAGGATCCTTGCATGCCTCCCACGGCTGCGGGCCAAGCCGCCAGCGACATCGTTGTGGTCGGGCCATGCGCCTCCGGCAAGTCCACCCTGGTCGAAGGCTTGCGCCAGAACGGCCTGCAGGCGCGTCAGATCGCCCAGGAGCACTCGTACGTGCCGGCGATGTGGCAGATCCTCTCCCGGCCGAGAGTCCTGGTGTATCTGCATGCCTCATACGCCGCATGCACCACCCGCAGACACCTGAACTGGACAGAAGGCGAATACCAAACGCAGCTCGGCCGCCTGGCCCACGCCCGTCAGCACTGCGACATCCTGGTGGAAACCGACGGGTTATCGCCTGAGCAGGTGCTCCAGACCGTGCTCGCTGGCCTGGGCCGTGGCGCGGGGCCGGGGACGGTATAATCTGCCCGCCCAGAACCCCGCCGCCGATCCGCCCCATTACCCCTGCCCAGGACCGTGACCGCCGTACAACCGTCCGGCTGCGGCAGGAGCGCTGCACACCGGCTCGGCGGACTTGGGCAAGTCAGAGAGGACACAGCACGCATGAGAAAGAGACGCTGGCCACGCCTGGTCATGATCGGCCTGATCATCCTGCTCGCCGCCTGGGTGGTGTGGCCGCAAAACCCGGGGCTCCGCATCGGGAGCTTCGAACAGCCGCTGCGCCTGGTGCGGGGGCTCGACCTCCAAGGCGGGTTGCAGGTGCTGCTCGAGGCCGACCTGCCGGAGGAAACCGAGGTCTCCGCCGAGCAGATGGCCACGGCGCGCACCATCATTGACAACCGGGTCAACGGACTCGGGGTGACCGAGCCCATCGTGCAACTGGCCGGGTCGCGACGGATCCTGGTCGAGCTCCCGGGCATTGGCGACACCCAGCAGGCTGTCGAGACGATCAAGGAAACCGGCTTGCTTGAGTTCATCGCCTTGACCGAGGAAGAAGCCATCGGCATCCTCCCGGACCAGGAGCTGGTCACCGATTTTGGAGGCGCACCGCCTCCGGTCGCCGGCGAAGTCGAGCCCAGGGTCTTCCACACCATCATGACCGGCGCCCAGCTTGAAAATGCGGGCGTGAGCCAGGACGAGACCGGAAGCATCTACGTTGTGTTTGCCCTGGATGACGAGGGCAGTGAGATCTTCGGGACCTACACCACCGAGAACGTCGGCGGCCTGATCGGGATCCTGCTCGACAAGCAGTTGATCTCGGCGCCGATCATCGACGAGCCGATCACTGGCGGGGACGTCAGCATACGCCGCACCGGCGCCTCATTCTCGGTCGATGAGGCGAACCAGCTGGCGATCCAGCTGCGCTACGGCTCCCTCCCGGTCCCGCTGCGGGTCGCCGAAAGCACGGCCGTCGGGCCGACCCTGGGCGAGGACTCCCTCCGCAAGAGCGCCATCGCCGGCCTGATCGGCATGCTGGCCATCATGACCTACATGGCGCTGTACTACCGCCTGCCCGGCCTGGTGGCGGATGTGGCGCTGCTGGTCTACGCGCTGATCACCTTCGCCCTGTTCAAGATCATTCCAGTCACCCTCACCCTTCCCGGCGTGGCCGGCTTCATCCTGTCGGTCGGCATGGCCGTCGACGCCAACGTGCTGATCTTTGAGCGGATGAAAGAAGAGCTGCGCGGCGGACGCACAGTCGATCAGGCGATCGAGCAGGGTTTCTCGCGCGCCTGGCCCTCGATCCGCGACTCGAATTTGTCGACGTTGATCACCTGCGGCATCTTGTTCTGGTTCGGCAGCACCTTCGGCGCCAGCCTGGTCAAGGGATTCTCGCTCACCCTCGCCCTGGGTGTCCTGGTGAGCATGTTCACCGCTATCTTCGTCACGCGCGCCTTGCTGCATCCGATCCTCGAACGATCGGCCTTTGCCCGCAACAAGCGCTGGCTCGCGATCTGAGAACGGAGCTGATATGGACATTGTCGGCAAGCGATATTGGTACTTCGGCCTGTCTCTGCTGATCATCATCCCGGGGCTCATCGGCCTCGCCGTGTGGGGCCTGCCGCTGGCGATTGATTTCACCGGCGGCAGCTTGTTGGTGGTGGAGTTCGAGCCGGGGAAGACGCCCCAGCCGGCGCAAGTGCTGGCCATTTACGACGAGCTCGGCATCGCCGATCCGCTTGTCCAGTCGGCCGGAGAGACGCAGATCCTGGCTCGCAGCAAGTTCATCGAGGAGGCCGCCAAGTCCACCCTGGTGGCCGAGATGGAAACGCGCTTCGGCGGGGAGGTGACGGTACAGCGGTTCGAGACGGTTGGCCCGGCCGTGGGGGCCGAGGTGGCCCAGCGGGCAGCCGGAGCAGTCGCGCTGGCGGCGGTCGGGATCCTGGCCTACATCACCTACGCCTTCCGCCGGGTACCCCACGCCTTTCGCTACGGAGCGGCCGCCATCGTGGCCGCCCTCCACGATGTGCTGGTCGTGGTGGGTGTGGAAGCGTTTCTCGGCCACTTCCTGGGCTGGGAGGTCGACGCCCTCTTCCTGACCGCGCTGCTGACCGTGATCGGCTTCTCGGTGCACGACTCGATCGTGGTCTTCGACCGCATTCGCGAGAACCAGCGCTTGCACCGCCGGCTGGAGTACGCCAAGCTGGTCAACCACTCCATCGTGCAGACGCTTGCTCGCTCGGTGAACACCTCGTTGACGGTCGTTCTGGCGCTGACCGCCCTGCTGCTGTTCGGCGGCGTGACCACGCGCCACTTCGTCACCATCCTGCTCATCGGAGTCCTGATCGGAACCTACTCTTCGATCTTCAACGCCGCTCCCCTGCTCGTGGTCTGGGAGAAGCAGGAGTGGAAGACCTGGTTCCGCAGGCGCAGGCCCCAACCTGCCGGCGCCTAAGTCGCTCGCTCCTCCCCGTCCCTGCCCTGCGCAGGGACGGTTTGCTTTCGGCGGATCTCGCCGGTGGCCTTCTCGACCTGGCTCGCTGCACCCGGGGATGCCGGCCCACCGTCTGCTTCGAGTGGGCCGACAGGGATGACGGATGCGGGCCTGGCTCATTGCCGTTGTCTACCGGAATCGGGCGGGCTTGTCCACTTGCTCTGGCGGCTGCGCTCCGTGGATCCAGGCGGTCGAACACCCCCTTACGGGCGGTGACCCTGCACCGCCGGCTTTGGCCCCCGGTCGAGGGCTGGCGCCGTCGCAAGCCCTCGCCTGCCCAGCCTGGTCACGTTCGCCGCCGGACTGGCTGTGCCCTGGCCATCCAGCCAGCCCGAGGCGCGCCCGGCAAGCCTCACGCTCGGGGGGTCGGCCAGCGGGCTCGCGGCCCGGTCAGCAGGGCGCGTCAGACCCCTGAAGCCCACCGGGCGGCGAGATGTCTGCCTCGGCTTGGACGGCAAACGAGAGCGGTGAGCCGAACCCCGACGCTTCGTCCAGGGGCCAAATGACGATCATGGGGAGTGGCGTCGGGTGGCAGTGGCGCGCCGAGTTCATCGGTTATCGCCTGTCCCCTATCGCACGAGCCATCCGGTCCTGCCCGCAACTCGAGCGCAAGCGACGAGCCGTCATGGAAGCTGACGACCCCCACGATGGGCATGGGAGGCGGGTAATCCGCAGCGATGCCGCTTGGGGGAAGGACCCTTGCAGCGAGACACTCCATCGGAGACAGCCAGCTCCACGCGTCCCTGGCGGGAGGTCGAGCGGGGTGCCCGCCTGGCTTGTCTCCGATTGGGTCGGGGTTGCGTGTGCCAGGGCAGCTGCCGCAATTGTCAGCGCAAGTGGAGCCGTCGCCGCCAAGACATGCAGGATGAGTGCTGGGGCAGACGCAGCCTTTGGGGA
>Ga0105100_10001196_pt1 | contig 15291 bp, 14 predicted proteins | sample PPLLak12cMay2015_2_FD_87033 | JGI IMG/M metagenome (GOLD analysis project Ga0105100, IMG submission 87033) | Freshwater sediment microbial communities from Prairie Pothole Lake near Jamestown, North Dakota, USA - PPLs Lake P8 Core (1) Depth... | ecosystem: Environmental > Aquatic > Freshwater >...
AGACCGATATGCAGGTGGTCCTCTCTGCTTTGCGCCGCCTGGGATGTGTTCACTTCGACGAGTTGGCTGAATCACCCCAGGTCTCTGCACGCCCATTGACACTGGATCGCCAGACCCTGCAGAAGCAAGAGGATTCGAATTTTCTACGGGCACGTCTGGACGGCTTGCTGGATACTCTGGGTTGCGAACGCGACGGACAACCTTCTCCCACCACGGAAGAAACCCTGAAAGAAGCCCAGGCTGGCCTGAATGAAATCATGCCAAAAGTGCAGGAATTGACCGGCCGCCGGGAGCGATTGCTGGCAGAGCAAGCGTCCTTGCCTCGCTATGAGACCACGCTGCGCAAGCTGCTTCCAATCATCCCGCCGTCGGCGCGCCATCCAGACAACCGCTCGATCGGTATCCTGGTCAGTCGAGCGCACATGGCCGTGCTAGACTCGGTTGGTAAGCGCGTTCTCGATCTGACCGCCGGTCGAGGAGAAATTATAGCCTCCGACGTGGACGCATCCACCCGAGCAATGTTGATTGTATTCCCAAAAGAATATACAGAGGAGATCGAAGCCTTACTGGGGCGGGAAGATGTATCCCGCTTGCGATTGCCCGCTGACCTGGACGAAGGTCCCCCAGATCTGATCCTGGCCAAGCTCCACCGCCGGATGGCTGAAATTCCTAAGGAGTTGAACGCCATTCAAATCGAGCTGACCACACTGACCCAAGAATGGTGTGGGCGGCTGACGACGTGGCGCGATCTTGTGCGGGATGACCTGGATGCCAATAGTGTCCTTACCCGTCTCGGCGAAACTGATACGACCTTTGTTATCGCCGGCTGGGTGCCAGAACAACGCCTGATTCAAGTTCGGGAAAGCCTGCAAGAGAACATAGGTGATGCATTCCTGGTACGAGCATTGCCTCTCACCCCAGATCTTAAGAAGCGCGCCCCAGTCATCCAGCACAACCCGAAACCAGCTCAACCCTTTGAGAGCCTGGTCCGATTATTAGCAGTGCCCCGCTACGGTCATATTGACCCAACCCAGTTGATGGCTTTCTTCTTGCCAATTTTCTTCGGCATGATCCTGGGTGATATTGGCTACGGCGCCATTCTGCTTGTTCTCAGCTTGCTGCTCATGCGCCGGTTCAAGCCAGGTGTCGTCCGCGATGTGTTGATTGTCCTGGCTATGGGCTCTGCCTGGGCGATCGTATTTGGGGTCTTATACGGCGAGCTTTTCGGAACTCTAGGCGAGCACCTGGGTCTGCAACCAATCTGGATCGACCGGGCAAGTCCGGAAGATGTAGCCAGCCTGCTGGTGATGTCCCTGGTTGTAGGGGCTGTCCACCTCACCCTGGGTCTTATCCTGGGTGTTTTGGAGGCCATACGCGATCGCAGTCGCAATCATTTGCTGGAACGAGGTGGGATGCTGATTGGTCTGATCAGTTTGTTTTTCATCGTAGCGATCGTTTCCGATTACCTGCCGGATAATTTTATGACACCTGCCATCGTCGGAGTGATCCTGGGAATTGTTCTCCTGGGGGCCTCGCTGGGCTGGCTAGGGATCATCATGGGACCGATTGAATTTATAGGATTAATTGGAAATCTGCTCTCTTACCTGCGGATTGCTGCCATTGGTTTGGCCTCGGTGTACCTGGCCAAGGTGGCAAATGATATCGCCGGGATGGCTGGAAGCTTGATTATTGGAATTATCCTGGCGGTCTTAATTCATGCTTTGAACCTGGTTCTAGGCGCATTCAGCCCCACAATCCACAGCCTGCGTTTGCACTATGTGGAATTTTTCCGTAAATTCTACGAGGGAGGGGGCAGACCCTACAGGCCGTTTCAGAGCCAACTGAGCACAGATCACCACAAACGAGTATAGCGAGAAAAGCCTCGCAAAGGAGCAATGGAGGACGATATGGATGCAGGATTGACGGCAATCGGAGCAGGGCTGGCGGTAGGATTAGCAGCCATCGGTACTGGGCTGGCGCAAGCACGCATTGGATCAGCAGGAGCTGGTGTCATCGCCGAGAAGCCAGAGGCGTTGGGAACGATCATCTTACTTGTCGCCATACCGGAGACAATGGTCATCCTGGGGTTTGCAGTAGCAGCCATGGTCTTGCTGCTGGGCGGATGAGATGAGCCTGGATGCCATCTTAGAAGCGATCTGCGCTTCTGGACAGGCCCAAATCACCAAGATCGATGGTCAGGCTGCGCGCCAGGCTGCTGAAATCCTGGGTAAAGCTCGCCAGGAATCCCAACAGCAGGCCGAAGCTGCATATCAAGCAGCGATTGAGCCTACAGCAAAAGAGCGCGCTCGCATTCTACACCAGGCTCGCCTGGAAGCCCTGCGCCTGACCGGTGAGACACGCGAAGCGTTAACAGACGCAGCCCTAGAACGGACCCGTGGGCGTCTGGCCAGCTTGCGCACCGATCCCTCTTACCCCCAGGTGCTCAAACAGTTGACCCAACAAGCGCTCTCTGAGCTTTCTGGTTCGGAAACAAGCCATAGCCTGACATTCTCACGCCTGGAAGCAGATCCACGCGACGAGACTCTCTTGGAGAACCTCCTGGATGAAATCGGTCTTGATCTGCCAGTGCGCTATAACCTACACTGCTGGGGTGGGATTGTGGTAAAAAGCGAAGATGAGCGGGTGGTGGTGATCAACACCCTGGAAGCACGGCTGGAACGCGCCACCCCATACTTGCGGCGCTATTTGGCAGCAAGTTTTGAAGAAGAGCCATGCCAGGTTTTGAATACGGAAACGCGCGATTACGCGCCATGACCGCTCGCCTGCTCCCACGCCGGGAGCTGGAAGCGTTGAGCGAAGCGAAGACCCTGCCAACGGTGATCGCCGTTTTAGCTACCACCGCTTATAGCAAACCCGTAGAAGCTGCTCTGGCGCGCACCTCCGGGATGCAGGCAGTGACTGAAGCCTTGCGCGCTGACCTGGTCAGCACTTTAGGTAAAATTCGCCGGTTCTATTCGGATGAACCGGGGGAAATGGTCACCCTTATTTTGCGCAGCTACGATATCCACAATCTAAAAGCAGTGCTGCGTGGCCTTGCCAGGCAGACCTCCCAGCTTGAGATCCTGAACACGATCCTGCCGGTAGGCGGACTAGATTACAATCTGCTGGCAGAGCTAGCCAACACTGCCGGGCCACGAGTTGCCATCGATCGGCTTGCCAGCATGAATGAACCGATCGTTTTCCCCTTGATCCGGTTGCGCGGCGAGCACCCCGGAGCAGACATCCCCGAGATGGACCTCGTCCTGGATCAAGGATATTACCAACAGGCGCTGAAGTTCATTAAGGAAGAAAACCTGGGCGGTTCATGCCTGGAAACCGCGATCATGTTGCAGGCAGATGTCGCCAATCTGTTGACAGTCCTGCGCTTCGCTCACATGCCATCCGAACGAACGCTAATTCGCCAGCAGTACAACGTCCAGGCCGTGCAGGGTTTATTTGTCGGTCCGGGCTACTTGCCATTTGAATTGTTGCAACGCGCGGCCGAACAGGATAATGTGGACAAAGCCATCAACACACTTGCCGGCAGCCGGTACGCTGATCTACTCCAGGCTGGTCTCAAGAGCTACTCCCACTCCAGTCGCTTGAGCGATTTCGAGAGACAATTCGCTCGATATCGCTTAAAGTGGATGTCCGGGTTGATTGCTAAAGACCCGTTGGGAATCGGGGTCGTATTGGGGTATCTGGCGTTAAAAATCAACGAGGTGAACAATATCCGCTGGATTATCCAAGGCATCCAGCAAGGATTGGAAACCCAGGTGATTCGCGCCGAGATAGAGTACGCAAGATGAGCCGGTTATTCATTATTACTCGACCGGCATTGGTACCTGGCTTCCAGTTGGCTGGTGTTGACGCCTACGGAGCGACTGACGTGGAAGCTGCCCAAGAATTAATCACCACCTGGTTGGATCGTGGCGAAACCGGTTTGCTGGCTATCGACGACGGCATACTGTTGAAAATGGACCCGGCAATCATCAAGAACCTGCAATCTTACGAACACCTTCATTACCTCTCCATTCCTAGCGGGCAGCCCCTAGGACCAGAGGCTTCCCGGCGGCATCAGCTGGCTGAAAGCATTCGACGTGCAATCGGGTTTCATATTACCTTCAAAGGGGAGGAAACTGAGGGCGTGGAGCGATGAATGGGTTAAGCTCTCAGGTTGGGAAAGTGATCCGTATCGCTGGTCCGGTAGTAGGCGCCAGTGGTTTAGAAGGTGTGCGCCTGTTTGATGTTGTTAAAGTGGGCGACCTAGGATTGGTCGGCGAGGTGATCCGTCTATCGGGCAAGCTGACTACGATCCAGGTGTACGAAGACACGTCTGGCGTCCGGGTGGGGGAACCCGTGATAAACACCGGGATGCCGCTGGTTGCGAGCCTTGGCCCAGGGCTGCTAGGGAGGGTTTACGACGGGTTGCAGCGCCCGCTGCCGATCCTGGCTGGCTTGAGCGGGGATTTCATTCAACGTGGTGTGAATGCCCCTCCCCTGGCAGAGGATATCACCTGGAAATTCACTCCCCAGGTCAACCCAGGCGATACAGTCGCCCCGGGAGATATCCTGGGAGTTGTGCCTGAATCTCAATCCATCCAGCACCGGGTGATGGTACCCAGTGGACTGCACGGCAGGGTGCTCCAAATTCATCCTGGCGAATATCGGCTGAACGATGTCGTCGCGGTGATCAGCACAGATCAGGATCACAAAACCCAAAACGTTGAGATCACTCTCCTCCAACATTGGCCTGTACGCCAGCCACGCCCTACCCATACCCGCCTGCCCACCAACCAGCCGCTGGTGACCGGCACACGTATCGTGGATGCTTTATTCCCAATAGCCAAGGGTGGCTCTGCGATCATCCCCGGTGGGTTTGGAACCGGAAAAACCGTTGTAGAACACACCCTGGCGCGCTGGGCTGATACAGATGTGGTAGTTTATATTGGTTGCGGTGAACGCGGCAACGAGATGACCGAAGTCCTGGAGGAATTTCCCCTGCTGGAAGATCCGTACTCCGGTGCACCTTTGATGGAGCGCACTGTTCTGATCGCCAACACCTCCAATATGCCGGTAGCCGCCCGCGAGGCCAGCATTTACACCGGAATTACCATTGCTGAATATTATCGAGATATGGGCTACGATGTGCTCATCCTGGCTGACTCAACCTCCCGGTGGGGTGAAGCACTGCGCGAGATCTCCGGTCGCCTGGAAGAAATGCCTGGCGAGGAGGGCTACCCAGCTTACCTGGCAGCCCGTCTGGCAGAATTCTATGAGCGATCTGGACGGGTGAGTTGTATGGGTGAGAGGGCGTTACCAGGCTCAAAAAACGGCGATTCCAGGTACCGCACCGGATCCGTGACAGTGGTAGGGGCGGTATCACCACCAGGTGGGGATTTTTCTGAGCCAATGACCCAGAACTCGATGCGCGTGGTAGGCACCTTTTGGGCTTTGGATTATGACCTATCACGTAGGCGTCACTTCCCGGCGATCAATTGGACACGTAGCTACTCGCTTTACCACTTGGATGAGTGGTTTATCCGCCAGGTGGCAGATGACTGGAGCGACCTGACCGGAGAAGCAATGCGGTTGCTCCAACACGAAGTGGAGCTTCTTGAGATCGTTCAGCTGGTTGGTCCTGATGCGCTGGCAGAGATCGAACGCGCCGTGCTGGCCGTTGCACGCATGTTGCGTGAAGACTTCTTGCAACAATCTGCTTATCATGAGATCGACCGCTTTTGCCCGATTGGCAAAACCTATTGGATGCTCAAGACTATCTTGGAATTCCATCACCTGACTCAGGCTGCCTTGCAGAAGGAGTTGCCTTTAGAGCAGATCACCAGCCTGCCCGTGGTCCAGGAAATCGCCCGGATGAAAGAGCTGGAGGTAGAAAGCGCTGAAGAAACGATCCAAACTCTTTTTACTCGCGTCCAGGCAAACTTTGCTGAGATAGGAGTGGGTGTGCATGCTTAAAACCATTCCTAAACCAAGCCTGGTTACCAAAGAGTACCGGACCTTGAGCGAGATCAAAGGTCCACTAATTTTCGTTGAGCGCATCCGCGAAGTAGCATACAACGAGATTGTAGAAATTACAGGACCAGATGGTATCACCCGCCTGGGGCAGGTGCTGGAAGTTGACCGCGAGCGATGCATGGTGCGGATTTTCCTGGGCACGTCTGGCCTTGACCTTGAAAGGACACGCGTCCGCTTCACCGGCGATGTTGCCCGGCTGGATGTAGCTCTCTCGATGCTAGGGCGGCAGCTAGATGGTTCCGGTAAACCGATTGACGGAGGCCCGCCGATCATCCCTGAGTACTCACTGGATATCAACGGTAATCCGATCAATCCATCAGTGCGCACCCACCCCAGCGAGTTTATCCAGACCGGAATCTCCGCCATTGATGGATTGAATACGCTGACCCGCGGGCAAAAATTGCCCATTTTCTCGGGTGCCGGGTTGCCAGCGAATGAGCTTGCGGCGCAAATTGCATCCCAAGCCCGGGTCATCTCGCGAGGGGAACGGATCAACGAACCCTTTGCTGTGGTGTTCGCTGCTATTGGTATCACCCACCGCGAAGCATCTTTCTTCATAGATCAGTTTCGCGCCAGCGATGCCATGGACCGCACGGTCCTGTTCGTCAACCGGGCTGACGATCCCACCATCGAGAGGTTGCTCACTCCCCGGGCTGCGCTGACTGCCGCCGAATTTCTAGCTTACACCCATCACAGGCATGTGTTGGTCATCATGACGGATATGACCAATTACTGCGAAGCTTTACGCGAGGTTGCGGCAGCCAGTGAAGAGGTTCCCGGTCGGCGCGGCTATCCCGGCTATATGTACTCTGACCTGGCAAGCCTGTATGAAAGAGCCGGGCGCTTGCAAGGGAACCCGGGCTCGGTCACCCAGTTGATCATCGTGACTATGCCGGATGACGACATCACTCACCCTATCCCTGACCTGACCGGTTACATCACCGAAGGTCAGATTGTGTTGAGTCGAGACCTGCACCGCAAAGGCTTCTACCCTCCCGTTGATGTGCTGCCCTCCCTATCCCGCCTGATGAACGCCGGGATTGGCAAGGATAAGACCCGACCTGACCATCGCTATATCGCCGACCAGCTCTATGCTCTGTATGCGCAGGGACGCGATCTGCGTCGCTTAACGGCAATCATTGGGGAGACTGCCCTGTCAGCCGAGGACCGCCGGGTGCTGGCGTTTGCCCAGAACTTTGAAGCCAGCTTTGTCAGTCAGGGCATGGTCAACCGAGAGGTTGAGGATACTTTGACGCTGGCTTGGAAATTGCTGGCAGATATGCCTGCCGAGATGCTCAAACGCATCCCGCGCGAATATCTCGAACAGTATCACGCTACGTAGAAGGCAATAAGTTCGCCCAAGACACGGATCAAAATGCTAAAAGTTTCCTGCACCCGGATGGAATTACTTGCCCGTAAGGCGCAAATTACTCTGGCAGAACAGGGTCGCGAATTATTGGAGCAGAAACGAACCGCCTTAATGAAGGCACTATTGCAAACTGCTGACCGGGTGCTAGAAAAATCCGATGTATTGCAGCAAGTTGCTGCCGAAGCACGTCTGGCTCTGGCACGCGCGGAGGCAATAGCCGGGTCAGAAGCTGTGAAGTCTGCAGCCATTGCCTCTCGCCAGGAGCTATCCCTGCAAGTTAGCACCACCAATATAATGGGTGTACGTGTGCCGCATATCGAAGAGAAGCAAGTCACTCGCCCAGCATTAGGGAGAGGCTTTTCAATTGTTGGTACATCGGTCACGGTAGATGAGGCAGCTTCGGCTTTTGAATATGAGGTAGATGCCATCCTCCAGCTTGCGGAGAGCGAGCTTCGTCTCACCCGGCTGGCGGCTGAAATTCAAGGTACTTCCCGCCGTCTTAATGCTCTGGATCACTTGCTCATTCCGCGCCTGGAAGCGGAGCGTGATTATATCCAGATTGCTCTGGACGAGCGAGAGCGCACAGACCATTTTCGTCTCAAGCTGGTAAAACGAGTCTTGGAGCGAAAACGTGCGCGTGACATTCAATCCATATAAATTTTATTACTTTGTAAAAGGAGAGAGGTCCTCCATATGAGCCTAAAAATCTTACAAAAAGAGAAACTGACCGAGTTCATTGAACAGCTTTTACCGCAGTATCGTATTGCCGGTCCAATAAAGGATAAAGGCGGATATGCATTCCAGGAAATCACCGACCCGGCTGAATTGGAATTGGAATATACCACCACAATCCTGCCGCCCAAGAAATATTTACTGCCAACCCGAGAAGTTCTGTTCGAGTTTGACAATTCAAATGGCGGTGTTTTGCAGCCCCCTCCGCAGGCAAAACCGACGATTATCTTTGGGATGCACACCTGCGATTTGCACGCCGTCCAGCTGCTCGACCAGGTCTTTTCAGCTGGTCACACAGACCCCAACTACCTGGATCGCCGCAAAAATACCTTAATCGTCAGCATAGAATGCCTGTCACCCTGCGATGAAAACAGCTTCTGCAAATCGATGGGTACCCTGAGCGCGGATGAAGGCTACGACCTGCACCTGACCGATCTGGGAGATGCATATGCAGTGGATATTGGCACAGAGGCTGGCGAAGCATTGCTGAAGCAAGTACCCACCAACGAACCTACTACGGAAACGATCCAGCGCTTGAATGCTGTGCTCAGCGAGAAGTGGCCGCGCTTCCCATACCGGCTGAACTTCGATGTGAGCGATCTGCCTTCTCTGCTTAACCTGAGTATGAAAAGCCCGTTGTGGAATGAACTCGGCGAGCGCTGCCTGGCATGTGCAGCCTGCACCAATGTCTGCCCGACCTGCTTCTGCTTCGATGTATACGATGAAATTGGGCTAGATTTGCGTCACGGCCAACGGTTACGCACCTGGGACTCGTGCCAGCTTGATGAGTTTGCTACCGTCGCTGGCGGGCACAATTTCCGGAAAAGCCGCGCCTTACGCCAGAGACATCGCTTTATGCGAAAAGGTAAATATATTTTGGAAGCGCACAATTACCTGGGATGTGTCGGCTGCGGTCGCTGCGCCCGGGCATGTTTGGTCGATATCACTCCGGTTGGAGTGTTCAATGAGCTCCACCGCCAATTAGAAGTTGAGGGCCGATTATGATCCTGACTACATCTCATCCTCCCATAGCAGAGGCAGCACATGATGAAGAACTCTTCCTGCCGACCTTTGCAACCATTAAGTCGATAAGACAGCTCACCGAGCTGGAAAAGGTGTTCACGCTGGAGTTGCCAAACAGCGCCCCATTGGGTCACCGCCCCGGACAGTTTGTTGAGGTGTCCATTCTAGGGGTTGGCGAAGCACCGATCAGTATCAGCAGCTCACCCAGCCGCAGCGCAAAGAGCTTCGAGTTTTGTGCTCGCAAAGTCGGCGATGTAACCGGGGCGCTGCATAAGCTGCAACCGGGTGACCGAGTTGGCATCCGCGGCCCGTTCGGGCGTGGTTTTCCGATCGAGAAGTTCCGAGGTAAAGACCTGCTCTTTGCACCGGGCGGTCTTGGTCTGGCTCCATTGCGATCTTTGATTAACCAGGTTTTGGATGAGCGAGCCATGTTCGGGCGCGTCGTCATCCTATATGGTGCCCGCACCCCTGATGAGCTGCTCTTCAAAGACGAACTGAAGCGCTGGGGAGAACGCAAGGATGTTGAACTGCTACTGACGGTTGACCGGGGCGATGAATCCTGGACCGGGAATGTGGGGGTGATCACCACTCTCTTCCGGCAAATCTCTGTCTACCCGCGCAACACAGTGGCAGTAACCTGTGGACCGCCGGTTATGTACCGGTTTGTTTTGATGGAGCTGTTCGGGAAAGGCATTTCGGAAGGCAATATCTGGCTGTCTTTAGAGCGCCGCATGAAGTGCGGTGTAGGCAAGTGCGGACACTGCCAGATCAACAACGTATATGCCTGCCAGTCCGGTCCCGTATTCTCATATAAAGAAATCAAAGGGCTGGAGGAGGCACTATGAGCCAGAATCATAAACCAAAAATCGCTTTCTTTGACTTTACCAGTTGTGAAGGCTGCCAGCTTACAGTAGTAGATTCCCTGCAAGATCACCCCGAGTTACTGGAAGTGGTTGATATTGTCCAGTTTCGCGAGGCGATGACCGAGAAAGGCGAGGATTACCTGGTCGCGTTTGTCGAGGGATCGTGTACGCGCCAAAGCGATGAAGAGCGCCTTAAGCAAATCCGCCAACAAGCTGCAATTGTGGTTGCGCTGGGTACCTGCGCTCACCTGGGCGGGGTCAATGCGCTAAAGAGCTTGCACCCGCTGCAGGATGTGCGCCAGTATGTCTATGGGGAGAAGGCAGATTGGTACGAGACCTACGATGCACGCCCCATCGATGCCGTCATCCCGGTGGACTTTGCCATTCCGGGCTGCCCAATTGACCGCACCGAGTTTATCAATAGTGTGAAAGCCCTATTGCTGGGCAAAAAGCCTCCGATCCCAGATTACCCGCTATGTGTTGAGTGCAAGCTTAAGGAGAACGCTTGCCTGTTCACTCTCAACAAAGTATGCCTGGGACCAGTAACCCGAGCAGGTTGTGGAGCGATCTGCCCCACCTACGGACAATCTTGCGAGGCCTGCCGTGGCTTCATCACCGACCCCAACGACTCCTCAATGCGTAATGTGTTAGCCGAGCATGGCATGAGCGTAGAAGAAATCACATCAATATACACCATGTTCACCGCTTACCAGGTGCGCGAGAAGCTGATGCAAGCTGAGAAGGCCACAGGAGGCTAGAACCATTATGAGCAAAAGAATCGATGTTCATCACGTCACGCGCGTTGAAGGTCACGGCAATATTGTCGTGGAAGTTGCTAATAGCCAGCTCAAAGAATGCCGCTTCGATGTCGTAGAGACACCCCGCTTTTTCGAAGCCATGCTGCTCGGTCGCCCGTACACAGAGGCTTCCCACATCACCAGCCGCATCTGCGGCATTTGCGCCACCGGTCATGCGACCACCTCGCTGCGAGCCAGCGAAAAAGCGCTCGGCATTGAGCCCAGCCAGCAAACGGTGTTGCTGCGCAAGCTGTCTTTCCATGGAGAGATCCTGGACAGCCATATTCTTCACGTCTACATGTTAGTCGCGCCGGACTTCCTGGGTGTAGGCAGCGTTATCCCGCTGGCTTCAAGCCACCCCGAAGTGGTGTTACGCGCCTTGCGCATGAAGAAACTGTCTGGGGATATGTGCGCTATCGTTACCGGGCGGCACACCCACCCGATTGCGATGACCGTTGGTGGTTTTACCCACTTCCCAAAGCGCGCTGAGCTCGAGAGCTTGCGCCAGCGGTTGGAGGCGGCTCGAGCAGATGTAGATGCCACGGTAGAGCTTTTTGCATCGCTGCCCTGGCCTCAGTTCGAGCGGGACACCGAGTATATCTCGCTCACTAAACCGGATGAGTACGCTTTCATCGACGGGGAGATCAAGAGTAGCGACGGCATGAAGCTGCCCATCGAAAGCTACCGGGAGGTAACCAACGAGTACATGGTGCCTCATTCAACAGCTAAATTCACCCGCTTCCAACGTGAATCTTACATGGTCGGCGCGCTGGCGCGTTTCAACAACAACTACGACCAGCTCCACCCGCGTGCAAAAGCTGCTGCGGCTGCGTTAGGTATGAAACCAAAGGTCACCAATACTTATCTAAACTCAGGTGCCCAGGTAGTTGAAATTACCCACTGCATCGAAGATGCCATCTTGATTGTTGACCAGTTACTTGAGAAAGGGGTTACGCCCGAAGAACCGGTTGCGCCGACCCGCCAATCTGGGGAAGGAGTAGGGTCGTGCGATGTGCCGCGCGGCATTCTCTTCCATCACTACTGGATCGGCGAAGACGGCAATATCACCGGGGCAAACTGCATAATCCCCACCAACCAAAACATCGCCAACCTGGAAGCGGACATGCGGGTACTGGTACCGCAGATCATGGACAAACCGGTGGATGGCATGCGGCTGGATCTTGAAATGATGGTGCGAGCATACGACCCTTGCATATCTTGCTCGGTGCATGTTGCCAAGCTTGTAACCAAGTAAACGGCAGATAATAAGATACAGGCATGGAACCCAGGACTCTGGTGATTGGGATTGGCAACCCGCTGCAATGTGATGACGGTTTGGGGGCTTGCGCAGCCCAACTGCTGGCAGAAGAGGCGCTACCCGCTGGCGTACAGATAGAGGAGCTTGGCACCCCCGGATGGGGTCTGGTTAACTTCCTCCAGGGCTGGCAGCGGGTGATCTTGATCGACGCCGTCTGCATGGGCGAGGAACCCGGCACATGGCGCCGCCTGGAAAAAGATGAAATCCAATTGGTTGCCAGCGACCAGGTGCGCTCGCTGCATGAGCCCGGCCTGGCGGAAAGCCTGTCACTGGCGCAAACTTTGGGTTTGTTGCCGGATGAAATCGTTCTCTACGGTGTAGAGCCTGCCTGTATCCAGCCCGGTGATAAACTTAGCCCGGCGGTCAGGCAGGCAATGCCCCCCCTTATAAAGCATATTCTGGGAGAATTATGGAAAAAAACACAAACCCCAAACGGATCCTTTTGATCGACGATGATCCCGATTTACGGCTGGCTTTGCGCCTGCCGTTGGAATCCGCCGGTTACGCGATTTCCGAAGCAGATAGCCTTAGCGCTGGCAAGATTGCAGTCAGGGATGTGAGTCCGGATCTGATCATCCTGGATGTGATGATGGACACGACCACGGCTGGCTTCCAGTTTGCCCTGGAGCTGCACAGCGCCGATCCCCAATCTGAGATGAGCGAGTATCGCAATACCCCCATCATCATGCTGACCGCAATCCATACCACCACGCCATTACGCTTCGCGCCGGATGAGGACTACTTGCCGGTACAAACTTTTCTGGAAAAACCGGTCGAGCCAGACGTATTGCTGAGCAAAGTACGCGAACTGCTGGGAGAATGATGCAAGCCCCCGCGCCAAAGAGTTTTGACCTAGATGAAAACGGCCTTACCAGGGGAACGCCTGGACTGACCTACGACCGCAATCTGGTTGAAGCCGAACTGGTTGCCAGCTTTGGCTGGCTGATTCGGATCCGCTGGATTGCCGGAATCGGCGTTCTCCTGGCAACCTGGGTGATAGGAAATGTATTCGACCTGAGCGCCCCTGCACTCCAGTTATATGCTATCGGGGCTTTAATCCTGGCGTACAACGCGGTTTTCTTTTTCCAGGAGCGCAGGTTAGCGCAAGAAGGCACGCAGGCGGGGAAAGATGCCCGGGCAGAGAAATACATGTCGCTGGCGAAATGGCAAGTAGGAATGGATTGGGTAGCCATGACTCTGCTGATCCACTTCTCTGGAGGCATCGAGAGCCCGGCGATCATGTTCTTCTTCTTCCACATCATAATCGCCTCCATCTTTTTTCCTCGGCGCATCGCGTACACGTTCGCCCTTCTGGCAATCGGGCTGGTTTCGGCTTCCGCCTTGCTGGAATACACGGGTATTCTGCCTCACCAGTCAATTAGCGGCCTGCTGGATACACCTCTCTACCAAAACGGGGTATACGTCATCTCGGTGCTCTTCTTCTTCACCAGCACCGCTCTGATGGCGGCATACCTGACTACCTCTATCCATGAGAGGCTGAGGCAGCGAGAGGAAGAAATTGTCCGACTGACAAAGAGCCTGCAAATTGCAACCGTCAGGCTGCAGGCGCTCAACGAGGGCGCCCGTCTGGTCGGGTCTACGCTCGAATTGCCTCAGGTTCTGGATCGGCTGGTAAGGAGCACCGTAGAAGCTATGGGGGTGCGCGCCTGTTCTATCCGCTTGCTCGATAAGACCGGTCAAAAACTCGATCCAGCGGCTGTGTACGGACTATCTCCTGCCTACCTAAACAAAGGACCGGTAGAAGTGGAAGCCAACCCGCTGGCGCGGGAAGTGCTCGCCGGCAAACTGGTCAATATCCCCGACGCGCCTAACAGCCCAAAGCTCCAATACCCCGAAGAAGCCCGCCAGGAAGGTATCCAATCGATGTTGTCCGCCCCGCTGCTGGGTAAAAGCGGGCCTTTGGGCATCCTTCGGGCATACGCCATTGAGCCGGCACGTTTTGCTCCGGATGATGAGGCTTTTCTGGCAGCAATCGCCGCCCAGGGAAGCATCGCTATCGAAAACGCTCTGGCTTACCAGGCGATCGAGGAATTGGACGCAGTCAAGAGCCAGTTTGTGCGCATGGTTACCCACGAGCTGCGTTCCCCGGTCAGCGTCACACGCAGCCTGTTGCGCAATATCGTTGACGGTTACGCAGGCAAAGTCACCGAGCAACAAATGGATATCCTCAGCCGCGCCTCGCGCCGGGTAGATTTCTTGCAAACCCTGATCGACGACCTGCTCGACCTGGCTGAAGGGAAAACCGAGCTGAAGGTACATCAACAGAGCGAGCCAGTATCCCTAGAAGAAGCAATAGCGCGAGTCATCAAACGCTTCGAAGTCCCAGCCAACGATAAAGGAGTCACCCTGAATTGGTGTGATAAAGCCGATTGTGGCAATACCCTGGTGATGGCAACCCCAGATGGGCTGGATCGTATCTTCAATAACCTGGTCTCCAACGCAATCAAATACACCCCTGCGGGAGGCCAGGTAACTGTCGCTCTTTCCAGCACAAATGGCGACGCCACAGTCATGGTGGAAGATACCGGCATCGGCATTCCACCAGATGCCATGGTACACCTGTTTGAGGAATTCTTCCGCGCCCCCAATGCAAAATCCATGGAGAGGGAAGGCACCGGCTTGGGCTTGACGATTGTCAAAGACCTGTTGAATCGCTTCGGCGGGCTATTGACTGTCCAGAGCGAGCTTGATAAAGGATCTCAATTCAAGATTACCTTCCCCCTGGAAAACCCCGAGCCGGAGAGCAAGACCGGATCGGTACATTCCTCCAATGTATAAAGGATCGCTTATGTTGACTGACCTGATGTCTGAAACCAAGTGTTTGGCAGGAGAGAACATCCAGCTATGCTATCATTGCCGTAAATGCACAGCAGGCTGCCCTGTGGTTGAAGCTATGGACTACGGTCCCGACCAGTTGCTGCGCATGGTGGCACTCAACCAGCAGGAGGCAGTGCTCTCGAGCAGAGACATCTGGTTATGTGTGGGGTGCTACACCTGTGCGACACGATGTCCAAATGATATTGACATTGCTGCCGTCATGGATGCCCTGCGGCAGATTGCATTACGAGAAGGATACACGGCCGGTGAACGAGATGCACTCCTCTTTCACCGGCTTTTCATTGGTGTTGTCCA
>Ga0105100_10001198_pt1 | contig 15285 bp, 14 predicted proteins | sample PPLLak12cMay2015_2_FD_87033 | JGI IMG/M metagenome (GOLD analysis project Ga0105100, IMG submission 87033) | Freshwater sediment microbial communities from Prairie Pothole Lake near Jamestown, North Dakota, USA - PPLs Lake P8 Core (1) Depth... | ecosystem: Environmental > Aquatic > Freshwater >...
GCACTGATCATGGGCATCAGACAGGGCGATTGGATGCCATTGCGTCTGGTCGTGGTTGCCACGCTGGCCTTTAACCTGGCTTCCATTTTGGCCTGTGCGGTGCAGCTCGTGGCCGGCAATACCAACCTCGTCATTTATCTGATCCTCGGCACGTCCATCGCCATCACGGCCATCACTGCCTCCATGCTCAACCGTCATGCGGGCGGCGAGCGTCCAGCCGCCGATGTCTCGGTCTGGTACATCCGCTTCCTGATCCTGGGTACTGTCCTCTCTGGGGTTTTCGGTTTGATGCCATTATTGATCCCGGTCTTTGGAGCGCAGTTGTTGGGCTTCCATGGCACGGAGGTGTTCCTGATGCGCCAGGCCGGTGCAGCCTCACTGGGCTATGCCGTGATGGGAGTATTTGGGATCCGCTCCGGTGCGTGGAGCGAACTCAGGCTGCCACTGATCATGGCGTTGATCTTCAACGGCTTCAGTTTCGTTGCCAGCCTCATTGCGCTGTTCAGTGGTGAACCAGTGCTCATCAGCGTTGTCATTGGCGCAGCCTCCCTGTTCGTGACAATCGTTGGAACCATAGCCTATCAACGCAAGGGAATGTTGTAAAAACGGAACGTCCCGAAGGTTCATTGTGGCAACCAGCGCTTTCTACTCAAACCTTCGGGACGGTTGACTCTATGAGGAACTATGACTTCTGATCTTACCACCTACGCTGAAATGATCAACGAAGCCTGGAATTCGCATGATATCGAGAAAGTCATCAACTTCTATTCGCCTGAATACATCGCTGACGATGTAGGACAGGTCTCACTGCTGCGCGGGCACGAAGGTCTGCGCACCATGCTGGAGCAGCAATGGAAGGCCTTCCCGGATCTGCGGTTCGAAGTCAAAGAGACGGTCGTCCAGGATTCGCGCGTGGCCATCGTCTGGGTGGGAGAGGGAACGCATCAGGGGTCGATCATGAATATTCCGCCGACCGGGCGCAAAGTCGAGGTAAGAGGCGTGTCCATTATCGATGTGGAAAATGGGCTGGTCATACGCGGTCAATATATCTGGGACCTGGCCGGCATGCTCCGTCGCATGGGTCTTCTGCCTGAACTTTAATCCAGACTTTTATTTTTGAATGCAAGACAAGCCGCTGTATATAAGAAGCAGAGCAATGAAAACATATTTCGAATCTCACCCTATTCATATCAGGAGTTTAATCATGAACACGAAACGAGTTCTCTTTCTGAGCATCATTATTGTGCTGATGCTGGGAAACGTCGCTTTCACACCTGCGCTCACCGCGAGCGACGAGGCAATCACTTGCCAGGGCGCATTCGAGGCCACCGTACACCGAGGCCCAGATACAGGCCTGTCGCTGGTCGGCGGGCTGACGATTGAGATCGAGCTGTCAGGTGAACTCGATGGTGTCCTGGTCTTACAGAATGGGTCGCAGGTGCCCGTCACCGGCGAAATCAATCGGCAGAAAATCAAACTAGAGTTTGATTTGGGAGATGGCACGGTGATCCGAGGCAAGGGTAAGCTGGACAATCGTGACCAGCGTTGTACCGGGGCGACCGGTGGTACATTTGTCGGCCCTAATCCAGGAGATAGGGGCGATTGGGGCTTTGCCTGGGGAACTTAAACAAGCCTCAGATAGAGTTTCGCGGGTAGTAGAGTCCCTGTAAATACGGAGTAGAGAGCAGAGTGGATGAAGCAGAAATTCACCAGTGATAGACGCTTTCTGCTGGAATTGTGTGAGCCCGGTAACCTCAAGGTAGAAAACTGAACATGAATTGAGCAATAAATGGACTGGAAAATGAGCAAAGCCATGCCGTAAATTATTCGCAATAGAAGTCTCGCTTCTAAATCTTATTTGTAACCAAAGGAGAAAACACCATGATCGAAATGAACAAGACCATTGCCCGACAAACGATGGAAGCACTTCACCAGCGCGACCTGGACGGTGTGCGCGCCAAGGTTACACCAGATTCTCGCTTCTACGGCTGGGCACCCGAACCTCTGGATGTCGACGGGTATAAGGCTTTTATGTCCGCCCTGCTCGCGGCATTTCCAGATTCGAAGTTCATTGTGGACGACATCATTGCGGAGGGCAACAAGGTTGCTGTCCGGCACAGGCTACAAGGTACGCATCAAGCCGACTTCCAGGGTATCCCCGCCACGGGCAAGCAGGTTGAGGTTGGCGGTATCGTGATCTTCCATATCGAAAATGGGATGGTTACAGAAGCCTGGCTGAACGCTGACATTATGGGACTCATGCAACAATTGGGCGTTGTCCCAGCGTAGCAATTTATAAAGAAAATAAGGAGAATGAGTCATGTCCGAACAGTACAAAAATGCTGCGAAAAACCTGATCGACCGGGGATTCAACCAGAAAGATCTGAGTGCCTTCGAAGCCTACTTCAGCACTAACCTGAAAGACCATGCTCTCCCGCCGGGTCTGCCGGAAGGGTTCGAGGGCCGCAAGCTGTTCTATTCAGCGTTCCTTGCTGCTTTTCCTGATCTCCATGTGCACATCGAGGATACGCTGGCAGAGAGCGACAAGCTTGTGACACGCTGGTCAGCCCACGGTACGCACACCGGCGAGCTGATGGGCATCCCACCCACTGGCAAACAGGCTTCCATAAGCGGGATCGCCATTGATCGCTTCGAAAATGGACAGTCCGTGGAGCATTGGGAGGTCTTCGATCAGGTAGGCTTGATGCAGCAGTTGGGAGTTATCCCAGCCTAACAAACCGATAAGACCTGACAGGTCTTCTGCGGGCAATGTCTAACAAACGGCGCCGCGTGGGCAGTGGTCTTGATAGATTAATGACCCGCGGAGACCTGTAAAGAACTAGACTCATTTTTCAAGGAGTTCCCATGCCGCACTATGGTTTGATGGATGCGACCACAATGACCGAAGCAGAAGCAGCCCTGATGCGCGCCCGTCTCCATCTACACGGGGGAAAGCGGCGCCTGCAGGCGGGCCTCACCGCGCCCGGTATTGCAGCATTATATGACTCGGTCCTCTTTGGGATGCGCTATTACATTGCCAGGCATAAACGCTGTGCAGCCTTCGTGGAAAACACGGATCTCTGGGATGCCGCAAGTCTGTTCCATGCGCTCACACGCGCAGGCGTCTTTGATGATCCACGCACCTTCAATCGCTTCAGCCTGATCGTCGAACGCACGCTGTGGCAGGAATCATTTTCGTTCGACGTAGATACCACACTGGCCGAGGTTGAAATGATGCTGTCAAAACTCGGTGTCATGCCAAATGAATCACTGGCGACGCGCTGATCATTACATGGATGAAGACTCGGTCTATCGGTAGGAAAAAACAAATGATGAAAAGAATAGTCATACATAATCTCGCTTTCATGCTGATCCTGACCGCTTGTAGCAACCTCACGCCCGCATCAGCCACCGTAGTGCCGAGCGCTTTGTCCACATCCATCCCTCTGACGTCTACGCCTGCGCCAACCTCTGTGCCAACAGACACGCCAGTGACAGTTTCCCAGTTCCAATCCTTTCCCCGGGTTGGCTGTTGCAGGGGCAAAACAATAGAGCCGGGTGAATATGAGCTGCCAGCCTGGCTTGGTATTCCGCTCACTCTCGAAGTCGGTGAAGGCTGGCGCGTGCTGAATGAAGAGGCAGCTCTCCTGTTTCTGCTGGCCGGTCAGGGGCGCAATAGCCTCGGTGATCCCAGTCAGGTGCTGGTTTTCATCGCAGTTCCTGACGGGGATCCACAGGCAATTCTCACATCCATTGAGAACGCGCCAGAGTTAATGCCTACAGGTGAAGTGACCGAAATTACGATTGCTGGTTTCTCCGGCTGGCAGTTCGATGCATCTGCGAAACCGAATCCCGAAAACGAGGGCAACCCGGGGGATGGTATCCCCGCGGGAGCGCAATTCCTGCCAGTCATCAACAAATATTTTACGGAAGGTTTTATCTGGACCACCTGGACAGCTGAGCCTCGTTTGCGGTTCATTGCCTTGAATGTGGGTGAGCAGACTCTGCTCATTGAAATAGAATCCCCGCCCGCTGAATTCGAGGCCTTTGTCAGCGAAACAGACCAGGTACTTCAAACTCTCAAGTTACGGAGGTGACGTTACCTGGTGAAAGAATTGACTGTAATGTCCGTGTCGTTTTAAGAGTGTTCATTCATGTGTCTCAGACAAGCAATCTGGCTTGCTGAAGACCGTCAAAGGAAAAACATGAAAACTTCATTTGAGAAATTTGCAGGCTGGGGCGCAGTCCTGGCGGGAGTAAGTGGATTTCTTTATTCCATTGCTTTCATCGTTTTGCAGGATAACCTGCTCAGTGCACTGTTCCTGATGTCCGGCGGACTCTTCTCCACATCCGCATTGACAGGCCTCTATCAGCGCCTGCGCGGGGCCGAGAGCGGGTTCGCGTTGCTCGGGCTGCTGCTCAGCCTGAGCGCGGCTCTCGGCTCCGCCATCCATGGCGGATATGACCTCGCCAACGCGCTCCATCCACCCGCTTCGCCCAACACTGATCTACCGAATCCCATTGATCCGCGCGGCTTATTGACCTTCGGTGTGGCAGGCTTGGGACTTTTCCTCCTGTCCTGGCTAATGGCTCAAGAGATGAGATTTCCAAAAGGGCTGGCCTATCTTGGATATCTTTCAGCCGCTCTGATGATCGTTCTTTATCTTGGACGCTTGATCATCCTTCAAGCCACAAGCCTTGTGATTGTCATCCCGGCTTTGCTCGAAGGTTTTATTGTGAACCCGATATGGTATGTGTGGCTGGGAATCACGTTCATCCGTAGTCAGAGTCCATCCAAATGAAATGTGCCGATGCCCGTGCTGCGTATTTAATGTGATCGTCAATCTCTTATCGTTTGGAGTTAACAATTCATGACCGCAGAAATTGCTATTCCTTCGTCTGAAACGAACAAACCGCAAAAAGTATTGTTGGGTGGGATTACTGCTTTGGCGCAGAGCGCCTGGATGGGCTTCGCTCTGGCCTCGGATGTGCTCGAACAGTTACGGCTCGCTCCATCAGGGATCCTGCGACGAATCCAGGTGATCCGTCCTGCTATTCCGCGTAACATCAGCTTGAAGAACTTGTTAACGCGCGAATATAGCGTCGGGGAGGCCAGTTTTATTTTGATGGCCTCATTCTTCCTGTCAGCCGCTCTCGGCGCTGTGCGTCAAGTGCTTTTCAACGCCCAGTTCGGCGTCGGTCCGCAGGCGAACGCGTACTATGCAGCCTTCCGGCTTCCTGATACTCTCTTCAGTCTGATTGCTGGAGGGGCCCTTTCGAGTGCCATGATCCCTGTGCTGCTGAATGCCAAGCAAAAAGATGGAGAAGCCGCTGGCTGGCGTTTAATTAGCGTTGTGTTGACCTCGTTGTTATCGGTTTTCGCGTTGCTCATTCTTGCTGTTGAGATTTTCACTCCGGCCCTGGTCACACGCCTGCTGGCACCCGGCTTTGACGCTGAAACCTCTGACCTGACAGTGACGCTCACCCGCATCATGCTGATCCAACCCATGATCCTTTTACTGGGCAGTGTGGCGACCGCAGTATTGAATAGCCGCAATCAATTTCTGCTGACCGGCCTTTCCATTGTCAGCCACAACGTTAGTCTGATCGCTTCTATCCTGGCTCTGAAGCTGTTCCCGAACCTCGGCATCTTCGGCCCGACAGCTGGGGTCATTGGTGGCGCAATACTGCAAGCGCTGATCCTATCTCCAGGGCTCCGAGGAGGGGGCCACAGCGTCGGCATCCTGTTCGACCTCGCGAACCAGCGTCTGCGCGAGGTGGTGCGGCTGTTGATCCCCAACGGACTCTCGGTGAGCGTCAATTATGCCGGGTTCATCGTGGACACCTCCTTCGCCACGCGAGCAGTAGATCCCGCGGGACTGGCCGCCATCTACAATGCCTTCCTGCTGGTTGGTTTACCAATTGCACTGCTTGGACAGGCTGTCGGGCAGGCAACCTTCCCTCGGCTGGCAGCCCAGGCTGAGGCTGGTAATTGGAGCGAGATGCGCCGTATCCTGCTGCGATCTCTCGCCGGAGCCATCGCACTGGCGCTTCCGGCTGTAGGCGCTCTCTTGCTGCTTGGTCGTCCGACCATCCGCATCCTCTTCGAGCACGGTGAATTCACCAGCGCGGCGGGAGACCTAACATTTCGCGTGCTCGTCGCGTATGCAATAGCCCTGCCCTTCTACGTCGCGACGGAAGTGATCACGCGCGGATTGATTTCACTGCGCGATACGCGTACACCGTTGTTTACCAATAGCGGTCAACTGATACTGCGTATCATTCTCATCTCGGTCCTGCTCAGCAGTATGGGAGTGGTCGCGATCCCCGCCGCATTTGCTATCTCTTCAACTGTGGAAACGTTGGCTCTGGCTCTCGTGCTCTTCCTGAAGCTGCGCAGCAGATCATTGTCGCAGTAGTAGATGTGCAACCATCGTCATTGAAAGGTAATTCAAAAATGAGACCTGATAATCCCATACACAATATGGATCCGCGCAAACTGGCGCATTACGAAAAAGAGAACTACGTTGCTTATTATGAGAAGGACTGGCTGAAACTGTTACGTGTGTCAGTTGGGATGGTGAAAGAATTATTTGGCCTTTCTTGGTTGCAGGCAATCTATGTGGCTTATCTCATGGCTCGGGCGGAGATCGCCTTTGCCCCCTTTCCAAATAACGACATTCCACTTGCCGAAGCCTATGTGAGACGTTTCTACCAATTCATCAAAAACGTCCACCGCGAAGACTTCGACGTGGAGCGAGCTACGAAACTTGAAGTCAACTGGTGGGGTATTCATCGCAAATTATTCGGCAATGCAGAGAATCAGGAACTGGTCGACGCGCTCACGTGCCTGTATGAGGAGGTCTATGGCGCAGAATCAGAGAAATTCAAAGAGGCTGCTTATCAACGGGCAATGGGAATGCTCTATTCCGATCTCTGGGTGAATGAGGGGAAACCGGCGGCCAGCCCATTACTCGTCAAGGAAGAAGAAGCCTTGTATCAAGGGTATAAAGCGTTGAAAGAAGCGATCAAGAGTTGAGGAAGGATTTGAAGATGGTTGAAAATATATTTGTGAAGAATAAAGCCGAGGAAGCTGCAAACACGCTCCAACCAGCGCGGACCGAATTGCAGGTTGCGCAGGAACTTGCAAAGCATCAGCGCGCGCAAGGATTAGCAGCGTTGAATACGCTCTTTCGAAGTGGCACAGTGCCAGAACCATCCCTCAACGGCGGTTATGCAGGCAAACTCATTGCAATCGATATCGCGCCAGGCTTGACACACCTATTTCAATCGCTGTTAAGCACCTGGATGCCCTGGCTTGGTAAAACCTTTAATGTCACTCACCAGTCGGGAGACAATATCTTTACGCAAGATTCATACCCGCTGGCGCGCTTCTTCAATCCATTTTACCGAGGCTTTGTAGCCGATGAACCAGGCTCTTATCGGGGCTTTGCGTTCCAGACTTATATCGCGCCCGGCTTAGTTGATCCTGATCGCTCAGTGCTTAAGATTGACTACAATTTGAAAGAAAATCCCTCTCTCACCGTGCGACGAGTGCTCGATGAACTTGTGCAACTAGCCGATAATATATATTTAGGCAAAGCACATGTACACTGGTGGTGGCGCCCTGCGGGCGGTTGGCAAACGGTTGCCTACTTTACGCTCTCACGAGATCAGGCGTCTTTTTCTGGATCGGAAAAATTCTAGAGTTGAGGTTGCTGAAAACCTAATGTTGGCTAAGTACCACCCAAACCGCGCTCATGGGTTGAGCGCTTTTGTTGATCAAGCGATGTGGTACTGTTGACTCAAAAATAATACTATCCCCTTTGCACAGCGTATAAGATTCAAACCCCAACTCAACGACTAATTCGCCCTCAAGGATCAGCCCAAATTCACGGCCTTCGTGGTGTGACATGCTCACCCCTGACATGGCACCTGGTGCATATGTGATTTCCAGAAATTCTGCACCTTTCTCGGCGAGCGCTGTTAAACGTGACCAGGTTACCCTGCCCTTGAGCTCGATCATCGGTCTGGTACCGGCATGAACAACTGGTGACGAAGACTGCGTGTCGGGTACGAATTCTTGATCAATCCCTGCTTCTCCCTTTAACCTGGCATCGCGCATCTCACTCGCTGTCATTGTCCCTAAGGCGCTTTCCTCTGAACTAACGGGAATTGCCCGGCCGTCATGCTGTTCCGGAAAAAAATAATCCACCGAGACGTTAAGGGCAATTGCAATGCCATACAGGGATCGTACAGAGGGGAAAACCTTGCCCGTTTCGATTTGGCTGAGCATGCTCGCGCTCACGTCGGCTTTGTCGGTTTAGGCTTGATGGGCAGTCGAATAGTAAAGCGTTTGCTTGCGGCTTGTTCTCAGGTAACTGGCCACAATCGCACGCGAGCCAAAGCCGAGTTGAAGAAGTCGGAGATCGGTGCGTTGCTGTGCTTCGATATGAACAACATCCGCTATATCACCAACACGACGCTTGGGACATGGGCGATTGACAAACTTGGCCGCTTCTGCCTCCAACGAGTGAATTGACACGTCCGCTTGTAGAAATCCTGCCTATGCAGATGCTGACCATCGTCATAGCAAATCGTAAAGGGATACAAGCCGGACGCTTCCGACATGTCAGCAAGGTCACAGATCGGGAGTGATAGGACGTTAGGCTCAAGCCGCCGTCCTCGGCGGCGTTTTCTCGGTTACTCCTGCGCCGCGCTTGCGTGCGGCGCAGGGAGCGATTGCCTACCATCTTTCACGTGCACATGATATAAAACAGAAAAGTATTTCTTAAATATTCGTTTATAATGCGGATATAAACCAGAGATTTCTTATTTTCTGGTAGTTAAGAAAACTAACTTGGGTTCTGCTTTCCAACATTCTCCCCCTCAAGAAAAAACCTTCCACGACGTTACTCGTCGAGTTGATATTCTCCAGCGCGTCATGGCGTTGATCAGCAGCGGGCTGGAACTCGAACCGTTACTATCGAAGATTCTCGATAGCGCTGTGACCCTCATTCAAGCCACACATGGAACCATCGGTCTGGTCGTCGAACGTAACGATGGATCAGTTATAAAAACGGTGGCTGTCTACAATATGCCAGAGGATGAACTGGGCGCGGAGATGAGTTCAGGCGTGGGGTTAGCCGGAAGTGTGCTGCGCGACGGGCGGGCCATCCGGCTGGATCGATACGGTGAGCTCGAACAACCAACCCTGCCTGAACTCGCTGAGCATTCGGTCATTGGTGTTCCCATCCGCTGGCGTGGGGAAATGATCGGTTTCTTCGGCATTGGTGCCGAGGCGCCACATCGTTTCAACGAGCAGGATGTGGAAACGCTGGAACTCTTTGCCCAGTACGCAGCCGTTGCCATTCACAACGCGCACTTGTTTGAAGCCAGCCGGGGTGCTTTGGATGAAATGCGCTTGCTTTACGAAACGAGTCAACGCATCGGCCTGGGCCGCGACGTGGATGAGGTGATCACTGCCTATCTTGAACAGGTGGCTCGGCGCACCCACTATGTTTGCAACGTGTGCCTGTATGAGTTGGATGCAGAGGGACAGCGCACAGCAGTAGTCGTGCGTGGTCGTTGGAACCCTGACAGCGGCTTTCAACATTTTGAAGAGCGTATGCCTTATTCACGAGACGATCTGGATCCTGTTTTAGATGCTGGTCAAACCGTGACGATCGTTGATGTTCGCAATGACCCACGCGTATCGGAAGAGTTGCGACGGATGCAGGAAGAGTCAGGCCGCCTGGCATTAGCAATGATTCCGTTAATGGTGCGCGGGTGGCGTATAGGTCTTGTTGTGCTTAGTTATCCTGGTGTCCATGAATGGAATGAAGCGGGCCTGCGTCCCTATCATGCTACAGCTGCTCAACTGGCTATTGCGATTGATAGTCGATTACAGCAACGACTGCTTTATGAGCGCGGCCGGCAATTGGCCGTCCTACAGGAACGCGAGCGTTTGGCGCGTGAGCTGCATGATTCCGTTACGCAGTTGATCTTCAGTACCACGTTGATCGCTCAATCCATTGCGCCAGCCTGGAAGCGGGATCCTCTGGAGGGCCAACGGCGTGTGGATCGCCTGCTCGAACTCAGCTCGACAGCTCTGCGGGAAATGCGTTTCCTGCTGCTTGAACTGCGCCCGGTGGAAGATGTAGATCCACCCACATTGACCGGGCCGGAGCGAGTGCGTCGCTATGGATTACTTGAAGCACTCCGCCTTCTGGCAAAAGATTTTACGCATGACGGTGTCCAGGTGGGTGTGCGAACGTATGAATACTCGCCAGCACACTTGGAGACAGGAGCAGTTGTGGGATCGGGAAACGAGGCGACGATTGAACAGGATATTTATCGCATTGTCCAGGAGGCTTTAAACAATGCCATCAAACATGCTCGTGCTCATGAAATCCTCGTTCTGCTGGATGGAAGTGAGTCCAAGCATCTTTGTCTTTCGATAGCAGACGACGGGGTAGGTTTTGCTCCTGGCCCGAGCGAAGAATCGCAAGCAGGTGGCTTTGGAATGAAAACTATGCGTGAGCGCGCTGAGAAGCTAGGGGGCAATCTGCGGGTTATTTCTGCTCCAGGGAGAGGTACAACCGTTGAAGTGACAATTCCCAACCGCGAGATAAAGATATGAAATCAATCCGCGTTCTCATCGTCGATGACCATGAAATTGTTCGCGAGGGATTACAGACTCTGCTGGCTGAAGAGGCTGACTTCGAAGTGGTTGGCGTGGCGGGTGATGGTGCAATGGCAGTGGCTTTGGCGGAGGCAACAAAACCTGATGTGGTTATTATGGATCTGGTCATGCCCGGGGTGGATGGGATCGAGGCAACCCGGCGCATTCATGATCAAAACCCGGACGCGCGCGTGCTGGTGCTGACCACATTTGCGGATGACCAACATGTGCGTGAAGCGATTCAGGCAGGCGCAACGGGCTATTTGCTCAAGGACATCCTGAAAGCTGACCTGTTGCGCGCCCTCCGTGATGCAGCCATCGGCCGACCATCCTTGCATCCGGAAGTGCAGCAGCACCTGATGCGAGAGGTGGCGGGAAAGACGTCTGCTGCGCAAGGGCAGGCGTCGCCTCACCTCAGCCTCACGGAGCGGGAAATCGGTATCCTGCGCTTGCTCGCCGAAGGACGCAGCAATAAAGAGATCGCCGCAGCTTTATTCCTGACTGAGGGGACCATTAAGGGCTATGTGAGTACGATCTTCGATAAGCTGGGAGTGGAAGATCGGACACAGGCTGCGCTCTACGCTGTAAAGCACAGGCTGACCTAGAAAAGAATCTACCTGCTCACTTTCGTCAGTTTTGTTCTCTAACTTTCGTTAGCTAAAACAACTAATTAGTGTTCCTTTGATTCCTTCCCTTTGATAGTTGGCTCGGGAAGGAATTTTCTTATTATGTAATTATGCAGCAATCAGAGGCTTTTGCCTCCATTGCCCTTATTGGTTTGGAAGGAGAGATTTATGAATCGGTTTCGTACCATCATTACTGTAAGTATTCTAGTTCTGTTGCCAGTCCTGCAAGCCTGCGGAGGTGCGCCTGCACCTGCTATCGAAGCAACTCCTGCTGCTCCGACTCCCGCAGTCCCTGTTGACACTCAAGCTGTAGTGCCGGCAACTGGGGGAGCTATTGCCAAAAATCCCAGTTCGTCGAGTCCGATTGCGATCAGTGAGGATGATTCATTATTGTTGGTCGTTAACAATCTGGACGATAGTGTCAGTGTTATCAATGTGGCCGGAGATGCGAATATCAAGGTTGCCGAAATTGAAGTAGGGGATGAACCTCGCACGGTCGCGATCTCACCGGACAAACAGTGGGCCTATGTAACCAATCAAGGCAGTGGCACTGTGTCGGTCATTAACCTGACGACCAATCAGAAGGAGAAGGATGTTCCGGTGGGTATCGAACCCTATGGTATCGCATTGACGCCGGATGGCACGCGGGGTTACGTTGCAAACTCGGCTTCGAACACAGTCTCGGTGATGGAATTGCCCGGCAATAATGTGATTGCCACGATTTCTATTCCCGGTATCCAACCGCGTGGTGTGGCGATTACCAACAATAATGGGGGCCAAGGGCAGCAGTTTATTTATATTACCCAATTCCTCTCACAGCCCACCGCCTCAGGCGGTCCGGGGCAGGATCAAGGTAGCGAGGGAAAAGTTTTCGTACTCTCCACAACCGATGACGCGCAGATTCAAGGCGCTATTACCCTGTCCGCGCATGAGACTGGCTTTGCTGCTAATCGCGCTGCTTTCGGTGGCACAGAGACCGATCAAACGTTTGCATACCCCAATCAGTTACAGGCAATCGTCCTGAAGAACGGGCGCGGTTATTTGCCCAATGTGGCTGCCTCGCCGGAAGGACCGGTCCGGTTCAATGTGGATACACAGGCTTTCCTTTCCGTGTTTGATGTCGCTGCCAAGGCAGAACTTTCCGGCGGTACGATCAATTTGCATGAAGCTGTTAAAAATCAGACCTTTACGCCCAAACTCTTCGTTGCCAATCCGTGGGCGATTGCCTTTAAACACGCTAGCAATGACGGATACGTGGCCTCTGCTGCCAGCGATGTACTGGTGAAAATTACCATTGATGATAATGGCATACCAGGTGTGGTGACCGTTCCCGCAGAAGGCGATACGACCAGAGTGGCATTAATTGACGTGGGCAAGAACCCGCGCGGGGTTGTGGTTAACAATGCCGATACACGGGCCTACGTGATGAACTACATTTCAAAAGACGTTTCAGTCATTGACCTGACGGCCTCACCTGAAACAGAGATTGCGCGCATCCAGTCTGCCGATTTGCCGGCTGCCGGTTCGGACGGGGAAAAGTTCTTATTGGGTAATGAGCTTTTCAATTCATCGCGTGGTGAGTTCGATGAAGGTGTAGCGGAACGCATGTCGAATGAAGGCTGGCAGGCGTGTTCGAGCTGTCATCCTGATGGTTTGAGTGATGGCGTGGTGTGGGCATTTGCATCCGGTCCGCGCAAGAGCGTGCCATTAAACGGCACGTTCAGCCCCAAAAATCCAACCGGTGATCAGCGGGTGCTGAATTACTCGGCGGTCTTCGATGAACTCGAAGACTTTGAGTTGAACATTCGTGGCGTATCAGGTGGAAAGGGATTGATCGTTCTCGAAGGCACCGCAGATCCGGATCCCAATGTGAAGGCCTTTGATCCCCCGAACGCGAGTCGGACCCAGTTACATGTCAACGGTATTCCAGCATGGGATGCAATCGTCGCATGGACGCAATCTCGCATCCCCTCGCCTGTGTCACCCTATCGAGGCGTGGATCCCAACAGTGAGCTGGGCCAGCAGATCATCCTGGGACGCGAACTCTTTATCGAGGCCAATTGTCAGATATGTCATGGCGGCGCCAAGTGGTCAACCTCTCAAGTAGATTATGCACGTGTCTCACCCTTCCCTGAAACGGTTACTCCAGGTGCTGATCCTGAACCGCCTCTTGGACAACTCAGCCGCTTCTTACGCCCGGTGGGCACCTTCGATCCGGCGAACCCACTCGAGCGCACCGCCAACAATCAGGCTGCTCTGGGACAATTAGGTTTCAATCCACCGTCGCTCTTGAGTATCTATGCCTTCCCGCCTTTTCTCCATAATGGAGCATGTCTTTCATTGGAATGTGTGCTCGAAAATGAAACGCATCGGAATGCCGGTGGGGCAGATGTTCTCGGCGACCCGGCTGCCCGCACGGCGCTTGTGCAATTCCTGATTTCGATTGACGCGCAGACTGAACCGATTAATCCATAAAGGAAGCCTGAAATGAACAAGTCTATTTCGCTCCTGATTCTATTGACCCTATTTCTCTCGGCCTGCGGTACACCCGCGGCAACAGTTACTCCTCCTCCGGCAGTAGAAACCACAGCACCTCCAACAGTGGAAGCACAGCCAACTCCAGTGATTCCAGCCACTGGAGAGACAGCAGTGCCGCCAACCTCAGCACCCCCGACTTCTGGTTTCACGATCCTTGGGGTGCTCAACCGGGACGCTACACAAGCCGCGCAGTATCCTTCTTTGGTCCTCAACCCAGCCGCTGCTGATAACCAGTCTGGTCTTTGGGCAGTCTGGTCAGAGAACTTATCCGGAGGTACACGCCAGATTTTCTCCAGCGAGCTGGAAGGTGAATCTTTTCAGGCCCGTGGAGCTTCGTTAAATATCCACGTCAATGTAGTCGGCGACTTTCCCACTATCACTCTGGCTGGTGAAAATGAGTCCGTGCCCTGGGCAGCCTGGGTTGAACCCAGTCCAGGTTTCAATGATATTGCACAAGTTTTCGCAAGCCGCTTCAATGCAGCGACAGGTTTGTGGCAGCAAGCTGGACAAGACCGCGGCGGAGGGGAAGCCAGCTTGAACCTCCAGACGAACCGGAACGCTTCTCATCCATTTATTTTCTCCGGCTCAGGTGACCCCACCAGTCCGCCGGTACCATGGGTCGCCTGGGAGGAACCCTCGATCAATTCAAATGCCACTCAAATCTTCGTTACGAAAGGTGTGAAGGATGACAGTGGTGATGCGGCGGTGCTGGGCGGATTCCGCTGGGAGCCGGTTGGCTTGCTAAAGGCCAGTGAACCGACCTTAAACGTGGATCTGTTCCGCAGTTCCTTTCACCCAACCGGTGTTTTTGCCGAGACCGCCAATTCGGTGCCGTGGGTAACGTGGCATGAAGAGGGCGGCGACCGGCCCAGCCGCATCTTCACGGCGCGTGGTGTTGCCGATGCCAACGCCCCCGGTGGCTTCAAGTGGATTAACGTTCCGGCCTGCCAGCCCAACGACGAGACTACCTGTGCTTTGAACACTAATCCTTTGAAGGATGCAAAGGATGCATCGATGGCTGCTGGCAGTCTCATTGCAGGCGAGAGTACGGTGCCCTGGATTGCCTGGCCGGAGATTGGTCCGAACGGGAAATGGCAAATCTTTGTTTCCCGCCTGGATACAGAAACGCGCAATAGCTTCCTGCAAGTGGGTACCAGCTTGAATGTGGATCCAAACCACAACGCCCGCACGCCCATCATCACCTTTGTCGGGAACGTGCCTTACGTTGTCTGGCTGGAAGATGATGGCAGCGGCAAGTTCGAAGTCCAGGTCCGGCATCTGGCTTCCGATCCGCAAACGGGAACCTGGGCATTGGATACTCCAGAAGGCGGTTTCAATGTCAGTGCAGATCTCTCCAATTTTGGCGTAGCGTCCGTAGCTTCTAACGACACGCTGTTCATGACCTGGACGGAAGGCGATCCAGCATCAACGGCCTCC
>Ga0105100_10001199_pt1 | contig 15280 bp, 12 predicted proteins | sample PPLLak12cMay2015_2_FD_87033 | JGI IMG/M metagenome (GOLD analysis project Ga0105100, IMG submission 87033) | Freshwater sediment microbial communities from Prairie Pothole Lake near Jamestown, North Dakota, USA - PPLs Lake P8 Core (1) Depth... | ecosystem: Environmental > Aquatic > Freshwater >...
CCCTCAGGTTAGCTTGTTTTCATATATCCCCACCTCTTCTTGACTTCACTTTCTTAGAAATGGTATGATGAATGCATGTACTTGCGTGGCAATCGTTGGAATATGACGCGCCGCACACAGCGGCCACCTCTATGGCGCGTCTTCTTGCTCCTGGCGCTCATCGGGGGGGCTCTGTACGTCAACCAGGTAGTCGTCCCCGCCACCCCGCCGCTCTTCATCCCCACCCCTACCACCACCCGCAGCCCAGAATCTTTCGTCAACCTGGCGGAGGAGAACATGCGAGCCGGCAAGATGCCCCAGGCCATCGACGCCTACAAGCAGGCCATCGACTCCGACCCCACCAACCCCTCCAATTACATCAATCTGGCCCGCATCCAGGTCTTCCTGGGCGAATACGACGAGGCAGTCACCAACGCCCAGAACGCCCTGCTCAAGAACCCCGACAACCCCCTGGCGCACGCCGTACTCGGCTGGGCGCAGGGCTTGAAGGGTAACACCTCCGATGCCGAGCTCGAGATCCAGAAAGCGTTAACGCTGGACCCCGATAACGCCCTGGCGCACGCCTACCTGGCCGAGATCCTGGCCAACCAGGGCAACTATGAGCTCTACGAGAAAGCCGCCGACGAATCGAAGAAAGCTTTAGCCCTGGACCCGAACCTGCTGGAAGCGCACCGGGCGCGCGGCATCGTCCTGCTCAACACCCAGAACCTGGAAGAAGCTGCCCAGGAATTCCAGGCCGCCCTGGCCATCAACAAGAACATCGCCGACCTGCACCTGTACCTGGGCGTGACCTACAAGGCCCTCGGCCAGCTCGACCTGGCGCAGGAATCGCTGCTGGCTTCCTATGCCCTCAACCCCACCGACACCGTCGCCCTCACTGAGCTGTCGCGCGCTTACTTCGCCGACGGCCGCTACGCCCAGGCCGGACAGTACGCCGAGGAAGCGCTGCGCGTCGATCCCAGCGACCCGCGCCTGCACGGCAACTTGGGTGTGGTGTATTACAAGAACGAAGAATACGATAATGCCATCACCCACCTCAACCTGGCGGTGCGCGGCGGCATGTCCGACGACGGCCAGCCGGTGGAAGGCCTGCCGCTGGAATACGGGCGTGTGGAAGAGTACTACTGGTATTACGGCTTCGCCCTGGCACGCAGCGACCGCTGCGACGAAGCGGTGCCCATCTTCCAGTCCCTGCTCACCGGCGTCCCGGCCGACGACATCGCCGTCTACAACGCTACCGAAGGCATCGCCTTCTGCCAGCAGAGCCTGGGTGAGACCACCGCCGAGCCAGGGACAGAATCGGCGGTCACCGAAGAGCCGGCCGTCACCGAGACGCCGGAGCCGTGAAATAAACCATGGAACGTCATTTTGCAGGTAAACGGCCCTCCTTCCGCCCGGCGCGCAGCGGCAATAATTTCTACCGCGTGATCCTGCTGATCAGCCTGATCCTGGCCGGTGTGTGGGTGCTGATGGGCATCGAGCGCGGCCAGATCATCTCGCCCCTACTGCCCACACCCACCCCCACCCGCATGGCCGAGTCCTACTTCCTGGAGGCGCAGGCCTATTTCGAGGCCGGCCGTCTGGACGATCCCAGCAACGAAACGCCTGAAGCCCCGGCCGTCAACGACGCCATCGAAGCCTACCAGGCCGCCTTGCAGACTGAGCCGGATAACGCCCAGATTTGGGCCGAGCTGGCGCGCATCCAGACCTACTCCTCCAGCATGCTGCGCAACGACCAGGAAAAGCTGGCGCGCCTGGAAGAAGCCATGGAATCTTCCGCCCGCGCCATCGAGCTGGCGCCGGACGACAGCACGGTGCGCGCCATCCGCGCCTTCGTGCTGGACTGGTACGCCTACACACCGCTGGTAGGCGGTGAGCGCCGGGAAGAGCTGCTGGGCGAGGCTGAGCGTGAAGCCTCGCGCGCCTTCCAGCTCGACCCCGAGAATGCCCAGGCCCTGGCTTATTACGCCGAAATCCTGGCCGACCAGCAAAAATGGACCCAGGCCGAAAAATACGCCGCCCAAGCTGCCGCCCTGGATCCTGAATCGATGGACACGCACCGCGTGTACGGCTACGTGCTGGAGACCCTGGGCAAGTACAACAGCGCCATCCAGCAGTACCAGGAAGCTGCCCGCATCAATCCCAACATGACCTTCCTGTACATCCGCATCGGCCAGAACTACCGCGAGGGCATCTGCAGCCAGTCACTGGCCGAGAGTTGCTACGACCGGGCGCTGGATTACTTCGACCGTGCCGCCAAGATCAACGAGCAGCTGGGTATCCAGAACCCGCTGCCCTTCATCGAGATCGCCCGCACCTACACCCAGATCGGCCAGTTCTTCGCCGCCTCGATTAACGCCGAAAAAGCCCTGGAATACGACGCGACCAATGCCCAGACCTACGGGCAGCTGGGGATCATCTTCCGCCGGGCGCGCAACTACGAAGGCGCCATGTCGCTGCTTAAGTGCGCCGTGCGTGGCTGCACCGCCGAAGAAAACGAGATGGGCAAGGCCGACGTGCAGGGGCTGCCGCTCACCAGCTTTTCGGTGGCCTATTATTACGTCGAATACGGCACCAACCTGGCCTTCCTGAGCCGCCCCAATGAGAACTACTGCCCGGAAGCCATGCAGGTGCTCGAGGAGACCCGCCTTGCTTACGGCAGCGATCCTACCCTGCTCAGCATCATCGAAGACAGCGAAGGCATCTGCAACCGGCTGCAGGGTGGGCAGGTGGCGGTGCCCACCATCACCCCCATGCCCACCGAGACCCCTTCTGCGGGCCTGCCCTGATATTGGACATGCCCGGGTAGAGGGCATGCACTGGTCCTGCGTCTGCCCCACTATAAGATTCTTATAAGAATCCCCCCTCCTGCCCCTTGACTCCTGCAGATTAATTGGGTATTATTCTGCAGCGGTTAGCACTCTTCGTGAACGAGTGCTAACCCGAAACTATGTAAGCAGTTGATATCAAATCTCTGGAGGTCAATATGTCAATGTCTCTCAAACCTTTAGGAAACCGCGTGGTGATCGAACCAAACGAGCAAGAAGAAGTCACCTCTGGCGGAATCGTGCTTCCCGAAACAGCTAAAGAGAAGCCGCAGAAAGGCAAGGTGCTCTCGGTGGGACCTGGCGACCGGGATGAAGACGGAAAGCGCATCCCCATGGACGTCAAAGAAGGCGATACGGTTCTGTTTGCCAAGTACGCCGGCACCGAGATCAAGGTAGAAGGCAAGAAACTGCTGATCATGCGCGAAAGCGACCTGCTCGCAATCGTAATTGAATAATTCTTATCGAATAAACAAAGGAGTATAGACCTATGGCCAAGCAATTAATCTTTGCTGAAGATGCACGTCGCCGCCTTTCGCGCGGTATGGAAATCCTGGCGAATGCCGTCGCCACCACCCTGGGCCCCAAAGGACGCAACGTGGCTCTGGACAAGAAATTCGGCTCGCCCACCATCACCCACGACGGCGTGACTGTGGCGAAAGAAATCGAGCTGGAAGACCCGTTTGAGAATATGGGCGCCCAGCTGCTCAAGGAAGCTGCCACCAAGACCAACGATATCGCCGGAGACGGCACCACCACATCCACCGTCCTGGCGCATTCTATCGTCGTTGAAGGCATGAAGAACCTGGCTGCCGGCGCCAACCCCATGCTGCTCAAGCACGGTATCGAAGCCGCCACCAAGGTTGTGGCTGACAAAATCAACGAGCAGGCTATCGAGCTGTCCACCAAAGAGGAAATCGCCAACGTGGCTTCGATTTCCGCCCAGGACCGCGTCATCGGTGAGCTGATCGCCGAGGTGATGGACAAGGTCGGTAAAGACGGCGTCATCACCGTCGAAGAGTCCAAGGGCCTGGAGTTCGAAACCGAGTACGTCGAAGGTATGCAGTTCGACCGCGGCTACATCTCCCCCTATTTCATCACCGACCCCGAGCACATGGAAGCCAACATCTCGGAGCCCTACGTGCTGATCCATGACAAGAAAATCTCCGCCGCCACCGACATCGTCCCCGTGCTGGAGAAATTGGTCCAGGTCGGCAAGCGCGAGCTGGTGATCATCGCCGAAGACATCGACGGCGAGGCGCTGGCCACCCTGGTATTAAACAAACTGCGCGGCATGCTGAACGTGGTAGCCGTCAAAGCCCCCGGCTTCGGTGACCGCCGCAAGGCTATGCTTCAGGACATCGCCGTTCTGACCAACTCCAATGTGATCTCCGAAGAGACCGGCCGCAAGCTGGAAAGCACCACCATCAGCGACCTGGGCCGCTGCGAAAAAGTCGTCGTAACCAAAGATGACACCACAGTCATTGGCGGCAAGGGTGATGCAGCCATGATCAAGGGCCGCATCGAGCAAATCCGCGTCGAGATCGACAAGAGCACCAGCGATTACGACAAGGAAAAGCTGCAGGAACGCCTGGCCAAGCTGTCGGGCGGTGTGGCTATCATCCGTGTCGGAGCAGCCACCGAGACCGAGCTGAAGGAAAAGAAGCACCGTGTCGAAGACGCCCTGTCTGCCACGCGTGCCGCGGTCGAAGAAGGCATCGTCCCCGGCGGCGGCGTGGCGCTGATCAATGCCATCCCTGCCCTGGCTAATCTGAAGATGGATGGCGAGGACGAGCAGATCGGTGTGAATATCGTGCGTAAAGCGCTGGAAATGCCGCTGCGCAAGATCGCCGAAAACGCTGGCAAAGAAGGCTCTGTCATCCTGGAAGGTGTGCGCCAGGCCCAGAAGAGCAAGAAGAACCTGCGCTTTGGGTATGACGTGCTCAAAGAAGAATATCGAGATATGGTTGACGGCGGCGTGATCGACCCCGCCAAGGTGACCCGCGGCGCGCTGGAAAACGCAGCTTCGATCGCTGCCATGATCCTGACCACCGAAGCCCTGATCACCGATCTTCCCGAGAAGGATAAACCGGCTCCGCCTCCGATGCCGGAGTACTAGAAGAGCGTAATCCGTAATTAGTGACCAGTTGATCAAGTAATTGGGTATCGATTGGTCCGTAGAAAAACAGGTAAAACCCGGCCTCCAATCAGAGGCCGGGTTTACTGTTATAATAGGTCGGATTTGTGGGATTTGTTTTCGATCGGAGACTCGTTTTAATTGGACCAGGTCAATAGTGAATATCTGGTAGGAAAACAGGCGGTCGGCATCCGGGCCATGGACTCGCTGCGCGGGACGCCGGCAGTGCTGAAGATGGCAGGAGGGAACAGGTGACAAACGTGGCTGAGCTTGGCTGATCAAACCTGCAAGAATTGCGGTTCGACGAACACTGCCCAGGCTAAATTCTGCCTCAGGTGTGGTGAGTCGTTATCGGAGCTGCATGAAGTACGCCAGCCTGCCAGTAAAATTTTATGCTGGAACTGCGGCGTTTCGAACCGCCTGGATGCAAAATTCTGCCTGAGCTGCGGCCAGTCGCTGGTTCACCTGCAAAGTCGCACCTACCCAATCAGCATCGTTTCCTCCGAGAAACCCCCGGTCCGCCAGGCGAGTAAAGGCGAATACAAATTGGTAGTGCGCTGGATGGGCGGCGCCGAGCAGGAATACCCGCTCGACAAAAGCAGCCTGCGCGTGGGGCGCAATGCCGGCAACGACATCATCGTCGACCACCAAACCGTGTCAGGTACACATCTGGTACTGGAAACCTCAAACGGCGCCTTCACGGTCACCGACCTGGACAGCAAAAACGGCACGCTGATCAACGGCCAGCGCATCAATCCTGGAACGCCGCACAAGCTGCTGCTGGGCGATGTGATCCGCATCGGCGACCTGCAGGGCAACTGGGTCACCCTGAACCTGGAGCTGGAAGGCTGGGAGGCGCACGGGCGCCTATCCCTGGGTCAGATCAATTTATCCAATATAGCTAGTGGGGTCATCGGGCGCGCTCCCGACAATTTCCTGCCTCTCAACCACCCGACAGTTTCCTACCGCCATGCCATGCTCTTAAAAGAGGCTGGTGGGATAACGATTCGTGACCTGGGCAGCACCAATGGGACCTTCGTCAACGGGCGGAGGATCAAGAAAATACCGGTGCCTTTGCAAAACTTCGACAGCATCCAGATCGGGACATTCCGGCTGACTTTCGATGCCCGCAGCCAGAGTCTCTCTCAATCGCTGAACCTGGGCTACCGCATCGACATGCTCGGGCTGGGGCGAGTTGTGCCGAAGAATAAGATCATCCTGCAGGATATCGACCTGACCATCAATCCAGGGGAGTTCGTGGCCCTGGTGGGGGGCAGCGGGGCTGGAAAGAGCACCCTGCTGAAAGCGCTCAACGGCTATGAGCCTGCCACCCAGGGGCAGATATTGATCGACGGTGAGCCGTTGTACCCCAGGCTGGATCTATACCGTACACAAATGGGCTACGTCCCCCAGGACGATATCATCCACCTGGTTCTACCCGTGCATTTGGCCCTGTGGTACGCAGCCAGGTTGCGACTGCCAGACGCCCGCCCGCCGGAGATCAAAGCTCGCATCCAGGCTGCCCTGAAATCGGTGGACATGCTGGAGCATGCCGGCAAACCGGTGCGGGTGTTAAGCGGCGGGCAGCGCAAGCGCGTCAGCATCGCCGTCGAGCTGCTGGCACACCCGGCGCTCTTCTTCCTGGACGAGCCAACTTCCGGACTAGATCCCGGTCTCGAAAAGAAGATGATGTACGACCTGGCACGCCTGGCGGACGAAGGTCGGGCGGTGGTGCTGGTGACGCACGCCACGGCGAACATCGACCAGTGCGACCAGGTGGCCTTCCTGGCGGATGGTCGGCTAGTTTTCTACGGCTCGCCGGACGACGCCCTGCAGTTCTACAACGTGCGCGACTTTGCAGATATCTACCTGAAACTGAGCCAGGAAATCGACCCCTCCCAGGGCAAATTCGCATCCCTGGAAATCAAGCCGCTTTATGCACAGGCCTCCCACCAGGGTAAAAAGCCCTCCTCCGGCGCCCTGTGGGCCGAGCATTTCCGCCAGTCGCCGTATTTCCAGAATTACATCGCCGACCGCCAGCAGAGACTGGATGCGGACGCGTCAGCCCCAGGCGCTGGAAAGAAATACCCGCCGCGCTCGCGCGACTCCTTCTTACGGCAGACACTGGTGTTGGCTCGCCGGCAGATCGACCTGATCCGTTTCGATATGCGCACCCTGCTTACCCTGCTGTTGATCGTACCCGTCATTGGCATCCTGTTCGGGGGAGTCAGCAAACCCTATGCCTTCAAAGGGAAGGTCACCTATGACTCCCCGCAGGTAGACACGTTCGAGGAGATCGTCGATTACCACGAGGAGCAGCTTAAAGGTAAAACCCCCGGTGAAGCGGGAGCTGAAATCCTGTACATTCCCATCGCCGGCGCCCGCCAGCTGGTCAACATGGTGGCGCTGGCCATCGTGCAGGCGGGGACGTTCATTGCCGCCTTCGAGATCGTCAAAGAAAAGGCGATCTTCCAGCGGGAGCGGGCAGTCAATATGAAGGTGCTCTCATACCTGCTCTCCAAATTACTTGTCCTGGGCGGCGTGGCGGTGTTTCACGTGCTCAGCATGCTGCTGATTCTGGGGCTGTTCGGGGTAGACCTGGATGTTCCGGGTGCGGTCTTTGGGAATAGTACCCAGTTGGAGCTGTTCATCACCTTCTACCTGGGCATGCTGGCGGGTATCACCCTGGGCCTGCTGATATCGACCATTATGCCTTCCACGGAGCTGGTGCTGTTCGTGGTATTGATCCAGCTGTTTGCGCAGATCATCCTGAATGGAACGCTCTTCCAGATCGATAACCCCATGATTCAGCAGATGTCGCCCACCTATTGGACCACCGTGGGTATAGGCTCGACCGTCGACCTGCCGGAGCTGAACAGCCGGGGCATGGTCTGCAAGGTGGTCGAATTCCAGGACCCTGCTAGCGGAGCACAATCCAGCGAGGTGCAGTGCTCTGCTTCCCGGGCCAGGCTGCTCCCGGGGGGAACCGCTGAAAACAAAGATGGCGATTACAGGCATTCAGCCGGCCGGGTCATCACCACCTGGGTAGTTCTGATCATACAGGGGGTGACGTATTTCATGCTGGCGCTGCTGCTTCTGTGGCGACGGAGGTAGCGCAAGAAATCGAGCAGCGCGAATCGGGTTGTTGGCTGCGGCGTGCAGCCTATCGGCGGATTGGGGGTTGGTTGGAATTCCGAAGTAACTTGACGTCGGCCTGGAAGGGGAGGATATCCTATCGATAGCTAATCTTTTACCGCTCAAAGCCGTGAAAGAGACTTCCGAAATCTTGCAGATTTCGGAAGTCTTTTCTCTCTTTGACATTTCCCCCCATCCATGCTACAATCCTCCGCAGTTAGCACACAAGCGTACGCTGGCTGGGGTGAATCCCAGCCTGTAAGGCCGCAAAAGGTTAGCGGGCAATCGAATTCGTTGAGCATGTTCCAAAAACTGCACTAGCGCAAGTTCAAGCCCTGGCCGGCTGACTCATGGCAGGGCGTTTTTTGTTAAATAGCGCCTGCATCCAACCGTCGCGAGATTTAGCGGTTCAAAGAGATTCTTCAGCCTGGAAGATCGCCGGGCTTCAGAATGACAAAATTATCAAATACTGAGCTGGGGACGAGTTTTAATAAACCGGAACGCCTGGCTTCAGAATAACTAGTAAAACAAGGATATTATTAAGGTAAGCAACAATGAGTGACAAGAAATTACGCATCATCCCCCTGGGGGGATTAGGGGAAGTCGGCAAGAACATGATGGCCTACGAGTACGGCGAAAATATTTTGATCGTCGACACCGGTCTGATGTTCCCCGAGAACGACATGTTAGGGATCGATTACATCATCCCCGATTTTCATTACTTAGACGACAAGGCCAGCTGGGTGCGCGGCGTGGTGATCACCCACGGGCACGAAGACCACACCGGCGCCATCTACCACCTGCTGGAGAAGATCAATGCCCCGGTCTATGCCACGCGCCTGACACGCGGGCTGGTGGAGCTCAAGCTGTCGCGCGGCGGCCTGCTGGATAAGATCAAGCTGCACACCGTGCAGGCAGGCGAGATGGCAAACATCGGCCCCTTCCAGGTGGAGTTCTTCCACGTCTGCCACTCCATCCCCGATGGGGTGGGACTGGGTATCACCACCCCCGCCGGTCTGGTGATCCACTCCGGCGACTACAAGTTCGACCACACCCCGGTAGACGGCTGGCCGACCGACTACGCCAAGCTGGCCGAGCTGGCCAAGCGCGGCGTGCTGGCTCTGCTGGCCGATTCGACCAACGCCGACCGCCCCGGTTGGACTCCATCCGAGCGGGTGATCGACCCGGCCTTCGACGAGGTCTTCCGCAGCGCCAAGGGGCGCATCATCATCGCCTCCTTCGCCTCCCTGATCTCGCGCATGCAGCAGGTGGGCAATGTGGCGGCTCGCTACAACCGCAAGATGGCTTTCGTCGGCACCAGCATGCAGGACAACGCCAAGATGGCGCGCAAGCTGGGCTATCTCGACCTGCCAGACGACCTGGTGATCCCGGTGGAGCAGGCTCTCAACTTGAAAGACCGGGAAGTTGTTTTGATGTCCACCGGCACGCAGGGTGAGCCCACTTCGATCATGGGCAGGTTGTCTACCGGCACCAACCGCCAGTTCGACATCGCACAGGGAGACACGGTGGTTTTATCATCGCACCCCATCCCCGGCAACGAAGAGAGCGTCTACCGCACCATCAACCGTTTGTTCCGGCGCGGTGCTAGCGTGATCTACGAAAACATCGCCCCGGTGCACGTCTCAGGGCATGCCAGCCAGGAGGAGATGAAGCTGCTGCTGCACCTGGTGCGCCCCAAGTATTTCATCCCTATTCACGGCGAGCTGCGCCACCTTAAACAACACGCTAACATCGCCCGCCAGGTGGGTATTCTCGACGAGAATATCGCCGTGATCGAAAACGGCCAGGTAGTGGAATTCAAGGACGGCGAGATGAGCCTGGGGGAGCGCCTGCCCGGCGGCTACATCTTCGTCGACGGAGCGGGCGTGGGTGACGTTGGACCCACCGTGATGCGCGAGAGGGAAGCCCTGGCGCGCGACGGCTTCGTCCTGGTCAACCTGACCATCGACAGCAAGACAAAGCGCCTGCGTGAAGACCCGGAGATCATCACACGCGGCTTCACCTACACCGGAAACGGAGACGACTTGATGGACGCCACCCGCAAGATGGTAAAGGATGTCATTAAACGCGGCGATGTGGATCTGGAGGCAGACCTGGAGCCTACTATTAAGAGCTTTCTTTATAACAAAACCAGGCGCCGACCGATGATCTTCGTGACGACCAGCCTGCACTAGCATAAGTTACACGCAGACCTCACAGGTCTTCTTGAGACCTGTCCCGACGATTTTCAGGTCGGGACCTGTGAGGTCTTTTCTTTAATATTCAGTCCTTCCAGCCCTGTTCACCCACCAGCGGGACGAAAGCCACCGGGATCACCAGCTCCTGGTTAAGCTCTGCCCCTTTTCGGCGCCAGCGTTCCAGGTACTGGCCTCCGCGCCCCCCCACCGGGATCACCAGGCGCCCGCCCTCCTTGAGCTGCTCGCAGAGCGCCGTTGGAACATGCGGTGCGGCTGCGGTCACCATCACCGCCTCAAAAGGAGCGAACTGCGGCAAGCCAAGTGAGCCGTCACCTGTGTGCACCTGCACGTTAGCCAGGCCAAGCTCAGATAGCAGTTTTTCGGCGGAGCGCGCCAGGGAGGCATGCCTCTCAATCGTGTGCACCTGGGCTGCCAGTTGCGCCAGGATCGCTGCCTGGTAACCGGAGCCGGTGCCCACTTCCAGCACAATCTCCCCGCCTTTCAGCTCCATCAGCTCCGTCATCAGAGCCACGATATAAGGCTGCGAGATGGTCTGTCCACTGCCGATCGGCAGCGGGCCGTCGCTGTAGGCCAGGTAGCGGTACTCGGGCTGGATAAAGGCATGCCGCGGTACCTGCCGCAGCGCCTCCAGGACTAAAGGATCGTGCACCCCCCGGGCAACGATCTGGGATTCGACCATGTGGTTGCGATCGCTGATAAACTCGTTTTCTTCTTTCATCAGACCGCGTCCCCCGGGCGTCTTACTTCAGCTTCTCATCCCGGCTAAAAACCGCTCCCAAAAAGCGTCGCGCTCGCCCGGCACCAAAGGCAGGTACAGTCCCAGGCGGTCAGCCAGGTCAAGGTAGCGCTCTGTCAGGTTCTCCGGCAGGGAAGCCGGGTCTGTGACCACTGCAAATGCCGCCAGCATCTCGGGCTGGATCAGGCCGGGCATCTCGCCCCACAGGCCGCGCACTGCCATTCCAGACAGTTGCTCGGCGGTCTCTTCCCAGCCGTGAAATGCCATCACCGCCCGGTAAGATGGCGTGGAGGCGTAGAACGCGATCTGCATGCGCACGAAAGCCTCTTCTTCCGGGGAAGTGACTGCGAAGGCAGTGGTGGAAACCTGGATATCTTCACGCTTTCTTCCCGCTTTTACCGCTCCTGCCTGGATGGCCGGAAGCAGCACCTGCCGCAGGTACTGCGGCGAGTGGAAGGGGTGCACCAGGAAGCCGTCAGCCAGCTCGCCCGCCAGATGCGCCAGCCCGGTGTTCACCCCGGCGATGTAAATCGGGATTCGGGGGTGCTCGATCCGGCCCGGGTTGAAAAACGGTGTCATCAGGTTCAGCTTGTAGGTTTCACCCCTGAAATTTAATGCCTCTCCGCTCTGCCAGGACTGCCACAAGGCACGCACCCCCAATACTATTTCCCGCAGCCGCCCGACCACCGAATCAGGCCAGGGCATGCCGAAACGCCTGACGATGTGGGCTTTGACCTGTGTCCCCAGCCCTAAAATGAAGCGCCCGTTGGACTGCTGAGCAAGGTCCCAGGCGGTGTAGGCCAAGTTACCGGGGCTGCGGGCGAAGGCGATCGCCACCGCTGTGCCGTAGGCCATGCGGTTGGTGTGCTCGACTGTCAGCGCGCCAGCCAGGAAGGGATCGTGCATGGTCTCGCTCCCCCACAGCGCATCAAAGCCCAGGGTTTCGGCGTGGCGGGCGATTTCGGGCACAGATTTTAATGGAACAGGAGGGAGGGAGGCGTCGATATACATTTATATTTCCTCTTTTATCTCTTCAAACTCCCCAATCACCCTCCTCCACCTTTCCGGAATGGGGATGGTCGTCCGGCTACGGTAATCGTAAGCCACCAAAACCGATTCACCGGAGGCGAATTTTTCACCGCTTTCTGCCTCCGACAGCAGGTATTCCATCGTCAGGCTCTTATTCCCCATCCGGATGACACGCACATTCACCTGTGGCTTTTGACCGAAATGAATCGGTGAATCAAAGGTCAGGCGAGCTTCAGCCAGGATGAATCCGATGTCGAAGAAAGATTTTCCTTCCCACAAACCCAGGTGGATTACATAGGAGATACGAGCCTGTTCGACATAAGTAAAGAATTTGGCGTTGTTGACGTGCCCCTGCGGATCCAGGTCCCCATAGCGCACTTCGATGGCATGCTGATACCGGAATTCCTTCATGTCAGGATTATACCTCCCAGAGGATTAGCGAAGCGAGTCGAGCACACGACCCTGGCGGTTAAAGACCTCCCCAATCGATAGGGTATAATGTGCGCCATGCAAATTCCAAACGACGATGAAATTCAACCGGAAAACGGGGAACCGGAGGAAGACGAAATCCGCGGCCTGGAAGACACCCAGGCTGCCTTGATTCAAAATACACCTGAAGGACCAGATGCCGTTTCACAGGCTTCGACCGGTCAAATCAGCGCTGGAGAGCTGATCCCGCCTGATGAGGAACCATCTCCCGGTGATACCACCCGCAGCACTTCCCTCAGCGCTGAACCCAACGAGTCTCCTGTCGACGCGGGAGAAATCGACCACTCCGCCCAGACCATGCGCGTGGTAGCCCGCCCGCCTGCCGGGGATATACCGCCCTCCGACACAGCCACCAGCCAGGAACCAGAGCAGGCGCCTGCTCCGACCCCCCTGGAGAGTGCCGGCAAGCGCCGGCCGCGCTGGATTCTCTTTTCTGTGCTGGGCTTATTGGCGCTTGGAACCATTGCATTGCTCGCCGGTCTGGGAGGATATCTTTCCGGGATTTCTATGCGTGAGAACGCAGCCATTAGCCAGGTCGCCCAGGCAGCCAAAGAGCAGTACGATTTGGGCGTGGAAGATTATGTCCAGGGGAATTATTTCCGCGCCCGCCAGCGATTTGAATACGTGATCCAGATCAATCCTTCCTACCCCGGCGCGGTCAATATGCTGGCAGATGTACTGCTCGAGCTGAGCACCACCGCCACTCCAACCCTCCTTCCAACACAAACCGTTATTCCGACCGCAGACCTGCGAGGCGTGGAAGAGCTCTACAACCAGGGCGAAGGGTACCTGGTCAGCGGGGAGTGGTCGCAGGCTATCGACGCATTTCTGCAGCTGCGCAAGACCAACCCTGAGTACCGTACAGTGGAAATCGACGGTAAGCTTTTCCTGGCCTTGCGCCACCGCGGCCGGGATAAAATTCTGCTTGAATCCGACCTGGAAGGTGGGATCTACGACCTGACGCTGGCCCAGCGCTTCGGCATTATGGATGTCGAAGGCCAGTCTCTGTTGAACTGGTCAACCTACTACCTGACCGGTGCCAGTTTCTGGGATCTCGATTGGTCTCAGGCAGCCTTCTATTTTGGCCAGGTGGCGCCGCACGCACCCAACCTGGTGGACAAATCCGGAATTACGGCTCGTGAGCGCTATCGTGTGGCACTCGTGCGCTATGCCAGCCAGCTGCTTAACCAGAAGCAGTTTTGCACGGCACAGGAACAGCTCGCAATTGCCCTGACCATTTTGCAGGATCCCGAGATCCAGACTGCTCACGACCAGGCTGCCCAATTGTGCTCCGGTGTCCCTGCTCCTGGGGAAGAACCTACCCAGGCTCCCTGATAAACTCCAGCTAACCGATGTCCGTCCCGGCCTCCGCGCTCACCCTGGCATATTGGCTGCACATGCTCGCCACCGTGTTATGGATCGGTGGTATCTCCACGCTGGCGATCCTGGTACTACCCGCTGCCAGCAAAACTCTGGATGCGGAGGCTTACGCAGCTCTGCTGGAGAGTATCCAGAAACGCCTGGATCCCCTGGGTTGGGTTTGCCTGGCTGTTCTGGCAGCCACCGGGCTGGTGCAGATGAGCGCCAATCCCAACTACCAGGGATTTATCGCCATTCACAACCGCTGGGCAGCAGCGATCCTGGTGAAGCACCTGCTATTCCTGGTGATGACCGGGTTATCTGTTTATTTGAGCTGGGGGTTGTTGCCGAAATTGAGGCGGCTGGCACTCAAACGCCAACGGCTGCCTGCCGAAGCACTTTCCGACCAATCGGCTTCGTTGGGCAGGCAGGAAGTCTTCCTGCTCAGGCTGAATCTGATCCTGGGAGTGCTGATACTGGCTCTCACAGCCATTGCACGATCCGCCTGAACCTGCAAAACTTTTATCACAGTTGATCCGCTCAGTCCTACTTACACCTCCCGGACGCGCGGTTATTACACGTTCCTGCGGAGTTGCCTGTAACATCAATTTGCTGTAGATCGGGGCTTGAGACTGGAGTCTTCCGGAATCAGAACCTGCACGCCACCCAGGATGCGAGTGCAGCAGGCCAATCGGTGGTTTGCGACCAGGTTGCCATCAGCTAGACACGTTTCTTCCAGGTCGGTGGGTATGGTAACCGTCCCTGCCATGATTTCCACTTTACACTCACAGCAGTCTCCCTGGCCGTGACAGGTCGAAGGCAGGCCAATTCCGGCGAGTTGGGCTGCATCCAGCAGTGTGGTGCCGGGGGATACGGCCACGCTCCTGCCAAGCGGCTCAAATCGCACCAGGTAACGGCGGGCGTATGAGGAACCAGTCATGGTTATCTACACTTTATATTCATTTCCCCAATAAATGTCAAGCGTATTGTAAAACGCGGCCCATAGGCTCACAGCTTCGACTGTGAATTTCCATGCTAGAATAACCTGTGCATACGAATGGAGCGCTTTAGAGGTGTCTGGTGAAGCCCCGTATTTTGATCCTTGGCCTGCTCTTAACAATCCTGGCCTGCCAGGTGATTCCCACTCCCCCGGCGCTGCTTAATTCAACCCGGGTCGCTGCCACGCCGCAGGCTGATCCAGTAACTGGCTCTCTTGAGACACCTACCTCCCTGCCCGCTATCACCTCCACGCCAGACGACGTTCAGAAAATCATAACGCCGGGAGAATTACTCCCCTTTCCCGTTTCTCTGTATCGTACTAAACCTACCCATATCCCGGCACTACCGATTC
>Ga0105100_10001200_pt1 | contig 15277 bp, 10 predicted proteins | sample PPLLak12cMay2015_2_FD_87033 | JGI IMG/M metagenome (GOLD analysis project Ga0105100, IMG submission 87033) | Freshwater sediment microbial communities from Prairie Pothole Lake near Jamestown, North Dakota, USA - PPLs Lake P8 Core (1) Depth... | ecosystem: Environmental > Aquatic > Freshwater >...
GTGAAGTCGATATCGTCGATCAACAGGGAGTTTTTGACTTTCTCCTGAAACGCCGGATCCGAAAGAAATCGTTCATCATACTCACTCTTGATAAACCACTTGAATGACATGGGATCGATCGGGATTTGACCGCCTTTGATACTGGCTACATCCACCGACATGCGGCCGTCCTGGAATTCATAGTACGGGGCGGTCAGCTCAGAACCGAATACGCCGGTTTTATCCCCGTCATCTCCCAACCTGTCATGGCTGGTGGTGATAATCAGTGCCCTTCCCTCGGGCAAGAGGTACCTTTGGCCCACGTATTCCGGGTGCAGGCCCATGCCTTTCATGGCAGCCGGCAGTCCAAACCTGACTGCGAACCCGACTACGATAAGAACTATCAAAATGATTAGAATTCGTTTCGTTTTCATAAAAACCTCCAATAGGTTCTTGGGTAGTTTGCGCAGTAGATATACTCATCACCTTCTTCCACAGGCGCATCCAGGGTTTTGTCGGGCTGTCAGCAAGACAAGTACCTGAAACGCTTAAGAGAAAAGCGACTACCAAAACAGGCAATACTGTAATTATTCTACCCGCTTTGGACACCTACCAATAAAACATTTTACCTAATGGTAAAAAAGATAATTTGTCGGGATTAAAAAGTCAACAATTATTTACCACTCGGTAAAAAAATATTGACTTTACCAACACTGAACCTTAGAATCCTATTCCATGAAAACAACAACTGAAAAAGGCCCTTCAAAGAGCAAGGCAGCTAAGGAGCCCAAGAAAGAGATGATTCTGAGAGCTGCAAAAAAGGTCTTTTGCCATTATCCCTATTCGACAGCCAGTATGCGCATGATTGCAAATGAGGCGCGCGTCGATCATCCCCTTATCATCTACTATTTTTCGACCAAGGCCGCCCTTTTTAGAACAGTACTGAAAGATTTGATCGAACAGCACAGACAGGCAATGCCGGGCTGGTTTTTGGGTCTCAGGGAAATGGGGCTGGCTGACGCGGTGTCTACATATCTGGACAGGGCATTAAGTTTCCATTTTAAACATCCTGAAATATACAGGATCATATTACTAAACATGACCCAGTCCGTTAAAAAGGGAGGAATGGTACCCCATTTTCAGGTCATTCAGGATAGCTTTAATATGTCGGCTGATGTATTCAGCAAAAGTTCCCGTTTCAACATTGAGCCTGAACAAATTGTTTCATTTATTAGATGCATTAGTTTGCTGATGTTAAACCTGATAGGAGCAAGAGAATACCAGGCCGAGATTCAGGATATGGATCCGAAAAGCGATGCATATTTAAGATGGGTGAAAAAGCAGATCATGCTTATTGCCGTTCCTGTGCTAATCAGCTTTGAATCAGAGGAATAATATATGAAAAAAGGCCGCTCTTTAGATTCTTTAGATATGGATAGACGAAAGTTTCTCGAACTCATGGACAGAACGGTTTGAAGAGGCAGTTTCGGCATATAAAACGGGGCTCCAGCGTGCACCTAATAATATTTTTCCCCATATTGGTCTGGCAGGTACATACAGTATGATGGGCCGAGAGAAAGAGGCCCGTGCCGAAGCCGAAGAGGTGTTAAGATTAGCTCCTCAGTTCTCTCTCGAACGTTATGGAAAAGGAATGTCACTTATGTATAAAAATCAAGCTCAAACAGATCGCTTCATTGATGCCTTGCGCAAGGCAGGTCTGAAGTGAGGAAATCTCATGACCACCCGAGAATCCAAACCGCAAGCTCACTGCCATCCTAAGCGCAGATGTTAAGGGCTACAGTCGTCTCATGAGCCAAGACGAAGAAGCCACCGTCAAAACCCTGAAGCAACATCGGGCAACAATCTCTGGGCTTGTTACTGAGCACAGGGGGAGAGTGGTGGACTCTCCTGGCGACAACATCTAAAGAGGTGAAAGAGGATTTCCGCTGTTTGCCCAAGCCGCCAAGTCTTCCGCGATCATATGTCATTTTCGCCCGAAAACCCCGGTGGCGTTTTTCCAGGGCAACACCCTTCCCTCCTTGCGTACCTCAGTATTTTCTCCACCATAGACCAAGAACAAGTTTCTGCCGCCTCCACCAGACAATCGGTTCCAGTAAACGAGCCCGTCGAAGAACCCTGCGCTCAGAGTTCTTCCCGATTTGATCTCTACAGCGATGAGGTCCTGCCCCTCTTCGATCACACAGTCCACTTCATGGCCCGTTTTGTCGCGCCAAAAATAGCAGTCGGGCTGCAATCCTCGATGAAGACGGTACTTGATGAACTCAGAGATGATCATTGATTCAAAGAGAGCTCCCTTTAGGTGATGCGAATCCACTTCTCCAGGATTGGAGACCCCCAATAGGAAACAGGCCAATCCGGGGTCAATAAAATAGAGTTTGGGCATTTTGATCAGGCGCTTGTTGAAATTCCGGTAATGGGGCTTCAGAAGATACACGATAAAGCTCGCCTCCAGAATGGAAAGCCAAGATTTTGCCGTATTGTGACTGATACCGCAGTCGATGGCGAGAGAGCTCAGGTTCAAGATCTGGCCGACGCGCCCCGCACAGAGGCGGATGAACCGTTGAAAAGACGCAAGGTCAGTGACGTTCTTTATCAGCCTCAGATCACGTTCGACATAAGTCTGGACGTAACCCGGATACCAGTCGCGCGCCGCAACAGGCTGGTCATAGAGGCGAGGATAAAAGCCCGACAAAAGAAAGTCTTCGTACCTCGACGTCTTTCTAACCTGACTGCCCAACTCCTCGATGCTGAGCGGTAGGAGGTTCAGAATGCCGACTCGGCCGGCAAGGCTCTGGGAGATCTTCTCATGGAGCAGGAAGTTTTGAGAACCGCTTAGCACATACATACCGGGTCTGTTCACTTCGTCCACTTTCCCTTGAATGTAAGAGAAAAGAGCCGGTACGCGTTGGGCTTCGTCGATGACCGCCCCTTCTCCATAGGTGGCCAAGAACCCGCGCGGGTCTGCTTCTGCGAATTCCCTACTGTCCAGGTCCTCAAGAGAAACATAAGGCATTTGAGGAAAAGCGCTTCGCACAAGCGTTGTCTTACCGGATTGCCGCGGGCCTGTCACAGTTACTACAGAGAATGAACGGGCCATTTGTGTAAGCTTCTTTTCAAGCGTTCTGCCAATCATGTCGAGCAGCCTACCTCAAATTGGCCAATTTGTCAATCGGATTGCCAAATTGGCCAATTCAAGAAGGGGCTGTTCTCAAGTCTGATCGAGCTGTCACACCAGGAAACTTCGCGGACTATACGTCACCCTTCTCCTCTCGGCTAGAATCTTGGTTGGAAGCTAATCGATGTCTTCTCAAAGGCGGTGACGCTTCTGATAGCGTAGTGGAAAGCCAGAACCAGTTTTCCCACCGTCCACTTGAAATGCTAATCGCTTGTCAAATTAGGCAAATAAGAGGTCTAGACATTGCTCCCAGAAGGGTCTATCCTCCTTTTAGTATCCATACAATTCAGTCACCCGGTAAACTTTCAGCATAACCGTAACCTTCTTGAGATGGCCATGAGAACATGCCGCCCGAAGGTTTTGAAAGTGAAGCCTCTGAGGGACTTCGGTTCCTCTCCAGAGGCTTTTTCAATCTGGGGGGTGATCCCATGTCAGCAGAGTCCTTTAAGCGCAAACTCACGGCTATTCTGAGCGCGGATGTGAAAGGATATAGTCGCCTCATGGGGATGATGAGGCCGAGACTGTCAAAACTCCCACCACCTACCGGAAAATCATGGGGGAACTGATCCAGCAGCATCGTGGACGAGTCATCGACTCGCCGGGGGACAACATCCTAGCCGAGTTCGGGAGCGTAGTGGATGCAGTGCAATGCTCGGTGGCGGCCCAAAACGAGTTCAAGGCCCGAAATGCGGAGCTTCCCGAGAACCGTCGTATGGAGTTTCGTATTGGAGTCAACCTGGGAGGTGTCATTGAAGAGGAAGATAGGATTTATGGAGACGGTGTGAACATTGCAGCTCGACTTGAAGGGCTTGCGGAAGGAGGCGGGATTTGCATCTCCAAAACGAATCAGGGTTTTTATTCACATCCTGACCCGGTCTACGCAGAACCGAAGTTCCTGTCCGAGAAAGAACCAGGCAAGAAATGGAATTCCAATAAGGAGGGCAAACCCATGGGAAACGTATATGAGAGATTGCGACAGCGGCTGGACGAGCTCGCCACGGGATATCCGGCCACGCAGAGTGGGGTGGAAATCCGGATACTGAAGAGGCTCTTCACTGAAGCAGAGGCCGAATTCTTCCTGAAGCTCTCCCCTTTACCCGAGGCTCCGGAACACGTGGCGGGAAGGCTCGGCCTTGAGCCTGGCGAAACGGCGGCGCTCATGGAGAGGATGGCCGTGAAGGGCTTCCTCTTCCGGCTGCGAAAAGGGAATACGGTCCGCTACGGAGCTGTACCTTTTCTGGTAGGCATTCTGGAGCACCAGGTGAACCGGCTCTTCCCCGAGCTTGCCTTGGAGCTGAACGAGTACTTTGAGACCGGATTCGGAAAAACCGTCCAGTCGTTCAAGACCCCGGTGATGCGCTCGATCCCCATCAACAGGCAGATCGCCGTGAAGTGGCCCATCGCCCCCTATGAGGATGTGCTGGAGATCCTCAACAGCCAGGAGGTCATTGCACTTGCCCCCTGTATCTGCCGCACCTGGATGAAGATGGTCGACAAAGGTTGCGACAAGCCCGTGGAGACGTGTTTTATCTTCGGGCAATATGGCCACTACTATGTCGAAAACAAGATGGGCCGCTATGTCTCCAAGGAAGAGACCTGTGAGGTCGTGAAGCGAAATGAGGAGGCCGGTCTGGTCATGCAGCCTTTCAACTCCCAGAAGGTCGGGGGCATGTGCAGCTGCTGCGGTGACTGCTGCGGTATGCTCAGGTCGTTAAAAAAGCAGCCTTCTCCGGCAAAGGCTGTCCAGAGCAACTATTTCGCGGAAGTGGACCAAGAGGCTTGTGCCGGATGCGAAACCTGCCTAGAGCGTTGTCAGATGGAGGCCATCCGGATCGTGGACGACAAGGCCGTGATCAACCTTGAACGGTGCATTGGTTGCGGGCTGTGTGTCACCACATGTACCGCCGGTGCCCTGCAGTTGCAGAAGAAGCCGGAGGATCAGCTCTACCAGCCGCCCCAGTCGGGAGCTGAGACATACATGCGAATTGCCCTGGAACGAGGCAAGAATCTAATGCCGCAATCAAGGCGTTGAATAGAGGAGGAAATGACAACGAAATCCTGAAGATGTTTACCTCCGGAGCTTTTCCAAATTTGTCTACTTAGCGAGCTAATGGTATCGAAATCGAAAGCGGGCGGATGGTGCTTTAGGAGCGCGATTGGCAACTCAAGCCATAACATCGCTCAAAACAGAAAAGTCGGAGCGATACACTACCAGCCTCAAAGGCATATCGGCTATTTTAAATGAAGGTAAGGTGATAAAGGCCATTATCGGAAGGAGGGAACTGGGAGTCTGAAGAGTCGATCCAGGGCTCGGTGTATGTGGGCAACGCTTTGTCGCTTCGGCGTGGTGGCCTGGGCTTTACCCGCCGGAAGTATAGCGGGTTAACATCCCAGAAATCAAGGTGCTTGCGGGGTCTTTCACACCCGACCCAGGATGGAAAGGATTCTCAGGGCTTTGCTAATTGCCGGTTAACTTAGCGCTCAACCGCACATAAAGTGGGGAGCTTTGCTTTCGGGTGCATTGATTCATGATTCGGGTAACTGCCCGCTGACCTGTGATCAGGAAGTAAAAGAGGGGGTCCGCTTTTTCGAAACGCGGAAGCCCCTCGCTGCTTCATGGCTACACTAATTTTCTTCCTACTTGGCTGACTTCTTTAGCGCCTCACGAAGTTTAGCCGATCCCTTGTTGCTCACCTTCTTCTCTACGATAATTTGGACAGGCGTCACCTCTTTGTCATAGTAGGCCTTGTTGAGACCTTCCCTCACATCGACCGCAGAGCCTTCAAGGTTCAATCCCGCATAGAGACCTTTGCTTTTGGCATAGGAAATAAAGTCAGCCATGACATTCGCCTTAGCCCCGGCTCCATAAGGCCCCGCGGCAACAGACGTATCCCCTCCAAACTTCACAGAAGTGGTGAAGAGCGAATCGATCGCTTTCTGTGTCATTACCATCACGATCACCTCGGCAGCCTCGCCGCCGATCTGCAGGCCGAAACTCACCGAACCAATGGTATAAAAGGCTGGCTGGCTCCAGTCCTTCGCCTTCGCATCTCTCACCACAAGAACACCCGTGCCACCGGAACCCCCCAGAATAAAACCTGCCTTGAGGACCTGGGGATAAATCAGTAGGGCCTTAGCGTTCTTGATGTTTTTGTGAAGATATTCATAGTTCTTGTCGCTCATGAAGCTCTTAAAAGTGATCCGAGCTTTGTCAACGAGCGCTTGGGCCTCGACCTTGTCTTGCGCCCTCGCCTGCGCGACACCCGCAATGAGCAAAGCAACGGCAACCATTAACACCACTGTGAATACGCGTACCTTTGACCCTTTTCCTTTCATGTTCCCCTCCTTTGGTTCTGTACACCCTCTCAATACAGATGTATTTTGAGCCTAAATAGTTTCAGCCCTACTTCTCAATGCCTTCCCACGACTTATTATTCGCTTACTGATGCATACCAAGTTTGGCCTAAAGTAACGCTCATGAATCAATTTGCAAGCCACTATGCTTCTTTTTCTCAATTTTTGTCAATATGACTTGCGGTATCGACTTCACACAGATGGCGTTTGCCTTTCGCGGGATAATACACCTATCCATCTTTGCAGAAGAGGGAACAACAGGCTGCCTCCGGTCCGCAGGCACCGAAGCCTCAGCCTGCCCCCGCAATGCAATGGTATCGTATTGGAAAGCGGGAGATGGTGTTCCAGGTGCGCGATTAGCAACTCAAGTCAGGATATCGTTTGAAGCAGAAAGACGGAGCAATACTCTCCTCGGTCCCAAAGACGTATCGACTGTTTTAAGTTCACTTGAGGTGATAAAATCCGTCATCTGAAGGGAAGACCTGTGGGTCTGAATCGTCGGTGTGGGGCTCGGTGTACAGGGCCTGCACTTTTGGCTTCTGGAATGGAAGTCGAGGACTAACTTTCCATAATTGGGTTATGTTCCAGGAAACACAAGAAATCTTCACTCATTAAAGCGGTATGCGTCTCGCCTTATCACATCGACTAAGTGGCTGTAATTCACCACCGGCTCACAAAAGCCCACATGGCAATGACGAAAACGTACCAGAAATAGTGCCACTTAAATGTGTGTGCAAGGGCCGCATGGAAGGAGAATCTATGCTGTCCCTGAATACGGTCGCACAAAGAAGAACCGCCGCGGGACGTAGCGTCTGGGCCATCCGGCTTTTCTTCTACAGCGTATGCCAGAGATAGATCAGCAAAAAAAACCGATTGAGGCGATGGAGATCGTCAAAAGAATGTCCAGAATCAGAGAAGGATGATAGGTGTCTTCATCGATCTGCTTTTCCGTCCGCTTATAACGGACGAAGGCCAAGACCCCCATGAACGCCCCCAGACCTATCAGCGTCATTCCCAAGAATGATGAATAGCCAGGGCTCCAAGGGGCATGCTGAACAGCGGGTGCGCCGAAAAAATCACTATCGAATCCTCCAGTAAGATATCTTGTTGAGTATAACCGGGATGATCAGGGCGGTGGAGATGGCCGATTCCATGAACCAGCCGATTCGAACCTGATCGGGACCGGCATTAAGGAACTAAAGAAGCAGCGCAAAAGTCAGGCCACCAAAAAAGGAACTGATGAGACCAACGGTTATCATAAAATTCGGCGATCGAATCACCGCTGCAGGATGTGAGCGGCCTCCAGGGGAACCGCCACGCCTGAATAGTGCGGTATCACCCGAGCCGTATAGGTGAGGATGATAAGAACTTCCTGTTTCGAATTTCGACTATATGGGATTCGGCCTTGTGGGTCAAGGATAAGGCCGGTCCACGAGATTCTGGATGGAGATTTTCCGCGTGCATGGCTCAATGTCGCCAAGGCAAATGAGGCCTGATTAGCATCAGAACCCTATTGTAGGGGCAGCAAATCGGCAGGTTACGGTCGGGTAGACGAGGAAAGTTCCCTTCCCCCGTCCCCCATAGATCCGGACGTGCGCAATTGTTCTGCCCTTCGAAAAAATTTAAAACTATTGACAATAACGTTTTGGAAAAGCTATAGAAATAATTTGGGGATTGGATAGGGTAGAATCAAGGCAACCACTAATTTCCCAATCCCTTTTTCGAACCAGTCTTAGCCTGTTCCATGTTCCCTCTTCAGAGGAGAGGAGGAACCCCATGGCTACCCTTCGCAAGACCCCCTTTCACGTATTCCGCTTATTCATCTTCTTGCTACTCACCAGCCTGACACTCAGGGGGTTCACGTTTGCTGAAGTGGTCACAGACGGCAGCCTCGGAGGGCCGAAAGGACCCGTGGGCTCCGGAACAGTTCCAGGCGTGGGCACCACCACCTATCACATCACGGACACGATGGGCAAACGGGCAGGACAAAATCTCTTCCATAGCTTTGACAAATTCAACGTGCTTGCAAATGAAAGCGCCACCTTCACAGGACCCGGCGATATCAGGAACATCGTGAGCCGAGTCACCGGTGGAACCTCCTCGTGGATTGACGGCACCCTTCGCTCCACTGTCCAGGGAGCAAATCTTTATTTTCTCAATCCCTGGGGAGTGGTTTTCGGCCCGAACGCGTCATTGGACGTGAAAGGCTCCTTTCATGTCAGCACTGCAGACTATCTTGGTTTTGAAGACGGGCTCAGGTTTTATTCCACGCCGAGCCCGGCAGATCAAGTCCTCTCTACGGCATCTCCCGCGGCATTCGGCTTTCTGAATGCAAACCCCGCTCCTGTCTATGTGGACCAAAGCTTCCTGGAGGTGCCTGCCGGAGAGACCCTTTCCGTGATCGGAGGTAACATTGACATAAGCGCCGCTTTCCTAAACGCTCCCGGCGGCCGGATCAATCTGGCAAGCATGGCCTCGCCGGGCGAGGTCATCCCACGTCCCGCCGGTGTAATGCCTGATCTTCAGGTTCGACCCCTGAATGCGTCCGGCACCATACGCCTTGATGCAAGTCTTCTCAATGTCGGCGGCGTTCCGGACGGGACCATTTTGATCCGTGCAGGCCGTCTGGTCTTGGATCATGGTTCGTGGGTAACTGCTGACGGCTTCGGAGGGACTTCCGGCGGTGCCATCGATATTCTCATTGGAAACCTCGATACCTCCGGAGGAAGCAGCATCTCTTCAGACAGCCAGGGGATTGGAAGTGGAGGCCACCTGACCATCAAAGCAAGTGAGCAGGTTCATTTGAATGGTAGTTATCTTTCTAGCGCGAGCTGGGGCTCCGGAGATGGAGGCATCATGGCTCTCTCATCTCCATATCTTCTCATGGAAAATGAAACCATGATTTACGGGGACTCCTTTGGGGACGGAAAGGGAGGCGATATTTCCATCGCCACTGACAAACTGAATCTCCTGAGCGGCAGTTCTATTTCAAGCAACACCTTCGGCGGAACAGGAAACGGTGGAATCGTGTCTATCACCGCCGCGGACAGTCTATCCATCAGCGGCACAGGGCCATACGGGCTACGCAGTTCTTTGGAGAGTCGCACCACGGGCTCTGGCGATGCCGGCCGAATCCAGGTGGTTACCCCTGTTTTGGACATCGGTGAAAGCGGAAGCATCAGCGCGGAAACCCTGGGAACCGGCCGGGCCGGTGATATCGATGTGACTGCAGGCACAATCAATCTCAGTGCAGGAGGTAGAATATCGAACGGCGCTTTCGGTAGCACAGGAAAAGGGGGCAACATTTCTATTAAAGCAAGCGACTCCGTAACGATTGCAGATAAGAGCGCTCAGGATATTCCAAGCGGCCTATTCACTTTTGCGGCAGCGATAGGAGAAGCCGGAAGCATTCTCTTGTCAGCGCCACACGTGGTCTTGAGCAACGGGGCGTCGATTGGCGCCGATACGGTTGGAGACGGTCGCGCCGGGAACATTGAATTGACGGTTCAACGATTGACCCTTTCAGGTGGAGCTACGATCTCGAGTGGATCTATCGGCGGCTCAGGCAGAGGAGGAAACATCCACGTGGGCGCCACGGATGCGGTTTCTCTCTCGGGCCTTTTTAGTGACATCTCTACAAGTACTGAAGGCGCGGGCCGGGGCGGAGACATCGTGATCTCTTCGTCAACGCTCACCCTGCAAAATCAAGCAGCCGTTTACGCGGACACCATCGGGAACGGACAAGGGGGCAACATTGGGATCAACGTCACTTCCTTGGCCATGAGTGACGGATCGAGGATTTCGAGCAGCACCCATGGCAGTGCTGGGGACGGAGGCCAGGTGACGGTTCAAGCGAACAAAGACATCTCACTGACAGGCCCATTCACCGGGATTTATTCGGTCTCCTCAGGGGAGGGGAACGGAGGCGACATCAAACTCAGAGCAGCCGAAATCCGCCTCACCGACAGAGCCCAAATCTCCGCAAGCAGTCAAGGAACAGGCGATGCAGGAAACATTGACCTCGCCGCGACCGGGAGTTTCTTCAGCAGGAGCAGCGAAGTTAGCACCGCTTCGAAAAATGCTGACGGAGGAAACATCACCATTACCGTACCATACATGGTTCACCTGAAAGACAGCGAGATCACAGCGAGCGTGGGCGGCGGGGCCAGCACCGTGGGAGGCAATATTTCGATCGACCCTCAATTCGTCATTCTCGATCACAGCAAGATCGTCGCCAATGCCTATGAAGGTCAGGGAGGAAACATCCAAATCGTTTCCAATGTGTTTCTCGCTGATCCTTTCAGCGTCGTCGATGCTTCCTCCACGTTGGGCATCGATGGAACCGTGGACATCCGTGCGCCCATCACGGAGATCAGCGGCACGCTCGTGCCCCTCGGCGAAGACTTCATCAGCGCCTTTGAGCTTCTTCGGGAACCCTGCATGGCGAGAATTCGGGGAGGTAAGTACAGCAGTTTCATTGTGAGCGGAAGGGATGGCCTGCCCCTCGAGCCGGGCCGCTTCCTGTCGAGTCCGATGCCCTAAGCATGGTCCATCGCAACCGGAGGTTGTTCCTACAGTGAACCCTGCCTATCTGAGCGTGTGGTTCCTTGTTTCAGTTCTCGTGATCGTGCTGCCTACGGTTACGGCCTATGCTCAGCAGGTTCTTCCCCGCATTGACCCCACAGGTCGATCGGGGGACAAGCGACCGGACCCCCTTGAGGAAGAACTTCCGCCCTCTCCTCCTCCTTCTCTCAAGCTCCCGCCGCCACCCCTTCCATCGGGTGAAGGTCAAGAGCTGTCTTTTGAAGAAGTGTTTGTGCGGAAGGTCCTTGTCACGGGGAACAGCGTTTTCACCCCAGAGGAACTGGCGAGGATCAGTGCTCCCTATGAGAACCGCTTTCTCATGAGCGAAGACCTGGAATCCCTTCGCAGAGCTCTGACCCTCCACTACATCAATGCCGGTTACATCAATTCAGGCGCGATCCTTCCGGATCAGGTGGTGAGGGAGGGCCTGGTGACCTTCCAGATCGTCGAAGGGATGCTCAGTCATGTCGAGGTGGAGGGAAACAAATGGTTCCGGGAATCCTACATCCGGGATCGTCTGACTATCGGCGCCGGTCCTCCAGTCAACGTGAACCCGCTTCAACAAAGATTGCAGCTTTTGCAGCAGGACACTCGTATCCGGGCGATTCATGCAGAACTGAGACCCGGGGTCAAGCCCGGGGAAGCCGTGTTGAAAGTGAATGTGGAGGAAAAAACCCCTTTTTATGCTTGGTTTTCGTTCAACAACTACCAGTCCCCCTCCGTGGGCGCTGAACGGGGTCTTCTCACCCTGGCTCATCAGAATCTGACCGGTCACGGAGACATCTTGTCATTCACCTATGGCCGATCGGAAGGACTGAAGCCTCAAATGGATGTGTGGTGCCTTTTTCCTGTCACGGTCCATGATACAACCCTGCTCTTGAGGTACAGGAAAAACGACTACGCTGTCATTGACGAAATCTTCGATCCTCTGAACACCAGGAGCGAATCCGACATTTATGAAATCACCCTGAGGCATCCTGTGCTCCGAACCCTCAACCACGAGTTTGCCCTTGCTCTTACCGGGGAATCCCTGCAGGACAAAACCTTTTTGCTGGGAGAGCCTTTTTCATTCTATCCGGGCGTCGACAACGGCGAATCCAAAGTGACAGCCCTGCGCTTTTCCCAGGAACGGACCTACCGGACCCAGCATGAGGTGGTGGCGGCCAGGTCCCGGTTTAGTTTTGGGATTGATGCCCTGGACGCCACCATTCACTCCTCGCACAGCCTCCCGGACGGCAAGTTCCTTGCGTGGCTGGGCCAGTTCCAGTGGGCCAGGGCTCTCAAGACATGGGACATGCAGCTCCTGTTCAAGACCGATGCCCAGCTCTCGAATCAGCCTCTTCTACCCCTTGAACAGATCGCCGTAGGAGGCCGATACACAGTGCGAGGGTACCGTGAGAATCTTCTTGTCAGGGATCAGGCCGTCATCGCCTCTTTGGAGTTGCGGGTGCCCATTGTGCAGAACGCAGCCTGGGCAGAGTATCTCCAGCTCGTCCCCTTTTTAGATTATGGTTATGCAAAAAACAGGGATCTTCCGAGCCTCGATCCAAGAAGCATTTACAGCGTGGGCCTGGGCCTCCGCTGGGGGCTTCCGCTCATGAAATCCCCTGCAGAGCTCAAGCTCGACTTTGAGTTCTACTGGGGATACGCTTTAAAGGATGTGAGCACTCTTGATCACAATATTCAGGACGATGGAATTCACTTCCAGGTCGCTGTCACAGGGTTTTGAATGAGCTTCCGATCTCTTTTTCTCTTCCTACTGCTCAGCCTCTGCATTGGAGGGCCGGCGTGCTCTACCTCTCAAACTAAGGGAGATAGAACAGGCGCCGGCTCCATGGATGCGCCGTCCTTGTTTGCCGAAAGCCTCATGGAACAAGGTACGGTTTCTTTCAAGAAAGGCGCTTTCGCAGCGGCCATCTCAAGCTGGTCAGAAGCGGCCCGGCTCTTTGAAGAAGTTAGAAACGCGGGAAAATACGTTGAGGCCCTCACGAAACTCTCTCAAGCCTATCAAGGGATAGGACAGCACCAGGACGCCCTGAAGACCATAGAAAAAGCTCTCTTTCTTGCTCAGAAGGAAAAAGACGAAAGGCAAACCGCTGAAGCCCTGGGGCTTAAGGGAAACATCCTTACCAGTTTGGGGGAAAATGAAAGAGCTTATCCGACTCTTCACGAGGCTCTCAAGACTGCTAGACCCCTTGGCGATCCGGACCTCAGTGCCAGGATTCTCAATAATCTCGGAAACCTTTTGGCTGCTCAGAAAAAGCTTGAAGAAGCACTTCATGCCTATCAAGAAAGCGCCTCGATGATTCGAGAAACAGGAGGCACGGCTGCGCTGGCTTTGGTCAATAGCGCCACGGTGTCTTTCAGCCTGGGGCATTACGGAGAAGCAAAATCCCGGATCGACAAAGCCCTCCTTCTTCTCCGGGGCTTGGAGGATTCCTTTTACAAGACCCACGCTCTCATCAATGCGGGCCTTCTGTATCGCGACTTGCAACCCCACTTCCCCGGCCAGGAAATGGTTTTTTTGATTCCGGCTTCAGAGACGTTTGCCGAAGCGATTCGTATCAGCCAGACGATCGGTGACCTGCGAACTCTCTCGTACGCTTACGGATATCTCGGCAGCCTCTATGAAAGCGAAGCCCGTCTCGAAGAGGCGCTGACGCTCACCAGACGCGCGATTTTTTACGCCCAGCACTCTGACGCGCCGGAATCGCTCTATCGCTGGCTTTGGCAGAGCGGGAGGATCCTGAGAAGACTTGGGAAGACGGAGGAAGCCGTCGCAGCCTATCGCCAGGCGATCTCCATTCTCCAGCCCATTCGGAACGCAATGACCGCTTGCCATCCCGACGCTGACTCGACTTTCCGAAGCACAGCCGCCTCGCTCTATTCACAATACGTAGATCTGCTCCTGGAACACGCTTCCTCGCTGGAGAACCCTCAGGCATACCTCGCAGAGGCAAGGGAAGCCCTTGAACTCGTCAAAGTCTTTGAGTTGCGGGACTACTTCAAAGATGACTGTGTGGATACAGCCCGTTATGTGGAAACAAAACTGGACTTTCTTTCCGAGAGAGCTCTGATCATCTACCCGATACTCCTCAAGGACCGCCTGGAACTCCTGGTCCGTTTCCCTGACTCGCTCAGAAGATACACGGTTAAGGTCTCCACAGAGAACCTGACCAAAGAGGTTCGGGAGTTTCGCAGCAAAATCGAAAAAAGGACCACGGAGGAGTTTCTGCCTCACGGGCAACAGCTCTATGATTGGCTGATCCGGCCCTTTGAGAAGGATCTCGGTGCCCACAAAATAGATACGTTGGTCTTTGTTCCTGATGGACCGCTTCGAACCATCCCCATGGCTGCCCTTCACAACGGCAAGGAATTTTTGGTCCAGCAGTACGCCACCGCCATTACCCCTGGTCTCAATCTGACCGACCCAAGGCCGCTCAGGAGAGACCAGGCCAGAGCGCTTGCCCTCGGTCTCACCGAATCTGTCCAGGATTTCCCCAGCCTCCCCTATGTATCCGCCGAGCTCAAGGAGATTCTTCAACTTCTCGGAGGCCGCTCTCTGCTCAACCAGGATTTCGTTTTGGCCCGCATGGAGGAGGAATTGAGGAGAGAACCCTTCAGCATTGTCCATATTGCCTCCCATGGTCATTTCGGGAAGGATGTGGCCGACACCTTCCTCCTCACCTTTGATGCTCGATTGACCATGGATCGTCTTGGCGACTATGTAGGCCTATTTCGGTTCCGGGAAGAGCCCCTGGACCTTCTGACCCTGAGCGCCTGCGAGACGGCCGCCGGGGATGATCGGGCGGCGTTGGGGTTGGCGGGCATTGCGATCAGGGCAGGAGCGCGCAGCGCCCTGGCAACACTTTGGCACGTCAGTGATCCCGCCTCTTACAGACTGGTCGTGGAGTTCTATCGCCAGGTTCAGATTCCCGGCGTGTCCAGGGCGTTCGCCCTTCAGGCCGCCCAGCTTGCCTTGCGCAAGGACCCGCGTTATGATCATCCTTGTTACTGGGCTCCTTTTCTTCTCATCAACAACTGGCTGTGAGGCAGGGCCGGGAATGACCTTCTTTTCCAAGATGATTCGGAATTCAATGTTCGCTGCGGCACTCAGTTGTCTCATCGTATTTCTCGCCATCGTAGGGCTGAGACGCCATGGCA
>Ga0105100_10001203_pt1 | contig 15244 bp, 13 predicted proteins | sample PPLLak12cMay2015_2_FD_87033 | JGI IMG/M metagenome (GOLD analysis project Ga0105100, IMG submission 87033) | Freshwater sediment microbial communities from Prairie Pothole Lake near Jamestown, North Dakota, USA - PPLs Lake P8 Core (1) Depth... | ecosystem: Environmental > Aquatic > Freshwater >...
ATCGCTCGCAGTCTCAACTTGCCTGTGCGAGAGGCTGATCCAAATATTCAATGCCAGGCAGGTGATCAGGTTTCTCAGGGAGACGTATTGGCAGGACCGGTCGGTTTCACGAAGCGAGTCGTGCGTGCCCCCAAAAATGGCCGTGTCATTGTTGCTGGTGAAGGGCAAATTCTGCTTGAGTTGGAAGGTCCGCCGGTGGAACTAAAAGCCGGGATGCCGGGTATCGTGGCAGATCTGGTGGGCGACCGCGGAGCAATTATCGAAACCAGCGGTGCTTTGATACAGGGTGTGTGGGGAAATAACCGAATTGACTTTGGGTTGATGCATGTTCTGGCGCGATCACCAGATGATGAGCTTAAACCAGATCGTATGGATGTGAGCTTGCGTGGTTCGGTAGTTTTGGGTGGCTATTGCCGGGATCCCCAATCGCTCAAGCTTGGCGGGGAGCTGCCTATTCGCGGCATGATTCTGGGCAGTATGGATGCGGCTTTGCTGCCTTTTGCCCTCAAAGTGCCTTACCCGGTGATTATTCTGGATGCGGTCGGGCGCCGCCCGATGAACCCGGCAGCTTATAAGCTGCTTTCCACAAACGATAAACGCGAGGTTTCTCTGAACGCAGAAGGTTGGGATCGATTTGCTGGCAAACGACCGGAAGTAGTGATCCCTCTGCCAGCCAGCGGGAATACCTCCCTGCCCCGTGATGTGGTTGAATTTCTGCCTGGCCAATCTGTGCTGGTCACCCGCGCCCCGTATGCTGGGCAGACCGGCACGCTGAGTAACATATTGCTTGGCCTGACAGTATTACCTAGCGGTATTAAAACCCAGGCGGCTGAAATTCGATTAGATAATGGTGACAACGTTGTGGTACCATTGGTCAATCTGGAAGTTCTGGTATAGGAGGGTTTAAGCAACTTTCACACAAGGATCATTGAGAATGCCGGCTGGTAAGGATAGTATCTTTCTCACGATTGTGATAAGAGCGAGGAATTTATCAGGAGGAGAGTGCTATGAGTTTTGAAGATGAAATGAACGAAATGCGACTGGATTCCGATATGGACCTGGATTCTGATCTGGGACCCGAGGAAACACCACCGCCAGAGGAGTCGGGCAACCGTACTTTCTTGATTGTCGCTGGTCTCCTGGGCGCGATTACCATTATTGCTCTGGTATGCATTGTGGCGTATGCCATGTTTTACTTGCCACAGCAACAGAGCCAGCGGGCAACCCAGGAGGCTGCTTTAAATTCACAAAACACTGCAGTTGCCCAGGCCATCACCCAGACATCAGCCGCAGCGGCGTTTACCTCCACTCCGACCAGAACAGAGGCGCCTCCTCTGGTGACCCCTACGGCATCGCCCACACCACTTCTGGCAGTTCCAACGGATACACAGGTACCAACCGATGATCCCAGGACGGCTACGGTGGCTGCCTTGCTGACGCAAGCTGCTGGAGCCCAATTGACGGCGACACCCAGCACAACAGCTCTGCCAACTACAGGGTTTATGGATGATGCGGGTATCCCGGGCTTGATCGGAATGGCGATATTATTGATTGTCGTCATTTTCCTGGCTCGCCGCTTGCGGACTGCCTGATTGCCGGACTGAAGCGTTTGGCTTGCTCTAAGATAGATTAAAACCCTGGTAGCCTTGCCCGGGTTGGCAGTTGCATCGGATTAAAAATTAGGAGAGCAGAGGACTTGTAGGTCTTCTGCTCTCCTAATTGTTTAAGTATCTTTCGTGGCTAATTGATGTTTGCGGCTACATCTTCGCCAAAGCCGATCATTGCTTGAACCATCTCGGGCGTGCGCCCTTCGGCGTACACTCGTAGAACGGGCTCGGTTCCCGATGGACGTACCAGAAGCCAGGAGTCATCTGCAAGAAGATATTTCACCCCATCCACAGTCCGGATCTCATCGACTTTCACGCCAGCGATCTCAACTGGCGCTTTTTCCAGCAAGAGCTGTTTCATTTTATCTTTGGCAACCGGGTGGGCCAGGCGCAGGTCGTTGCGCTGGTAGTAAACCGGTCCAGCAGAATTCAACAAATCCTGTACCAGCTCATAAAGAGATTTTCCAGAAGCAGCTACGATTTCGATCAAGAGCAGGCCCATCAAGACACCATCGCCCTCGGGGATATGCCCCTTGAAAGAAATACCCCCCGATTCTTCCCCGCCGATTAAGATGTCTTCTTTCAGCATATAGTCGGCGATGTGATTGAAGCCGACCGGGGTCTCGTACACCGGCAGCCCGTAACGAGCCGCCAGCCGGTCGATCATGCGCGTTGTGGAAACAGTGCGCACGACCGGGCCGCGCCAGCCGCGCTTTTCGACCAGATGGGATAAAGCCAGGGCCATGATTTTGTGCGGGTCAACGAAATTTCCCCGCTCGTCCATCGCGCCGATCCGGTCGGCATCACCATCCGTTGCCAGCCCGAAATTCCCCATGTGAGTGCTGATGGCGCCTGCCAAAGCTCCCAGGTACCTGGCAATGGGTTCCGGGTGCACCCCGCCAAACCCGGGGTTCATTTCGCCTCGAATCTCTTGAACCTCGCAGCCCGTGCCTTGCAATATCCCTTTGATGACGCCTCTGCCAGAGCCGTACATCGAGTCAACCACGATCCGTTGTGGGTTTTCAGCAATCGTGTCGAAATCGATCAGGGTCCGCAGGTGCTCGTAGTATGAAGGCAGGGGATTGAAGCGCTGGATCAGCCCCAGTTTCCGCGCCTGCTCGAAATCCATCAGGTTTGGACCGCGGGCACGCTCTTCGTTGTCGTTCAGGTAGACTTCCACTCGCCGGCACTGCTCGCTCAAAGCCGAGCCGCCATAGGCGGCTTTGAGTTTCATCCCGTTATAGCGTGGGGCATTATGCGAGGCTGTAATCATAATCCCGGCAATTGCACCCAGATGGCGTACCATGTAGGAAATAGCAGGTGTCGGTGCGTCTGCCTGAGCCAGGTGGACGCTATACCCATTCGCTGCCAGGACGCGGGCTACATCGCTGGCATAGCGGTCAGAGAGGAACCGCGTATCGAATCCTACCACAACCGAGCGCGTGTCCGGGTTGCCATGGATGGCGATACCATTATTCCAGGTTTCCGATTTAACCGCATCGGCGATTGCCTGGGTTACCATGCGTAGATTGTGGAAAGTGAACGTGTCCGAGATCACCGCTCGCCATCCGTCGGTGCCGAAATGAATTGGCATATACGATCTCCTCGTGATGATTTTGGAAGGTAATTCTATCACTTCTTCATTGAGAGATAAGCCTGGGAGATCTGCGATGTGAAGGATATACAGAAAATAGTATTCATGTACTGGTGAAATGATAGAGTATATTCGATGTGCCCATTTGGTCTGAAACATGCAACCCACCTGTGCATGCTTTTTGCCTTATACTCAGACTTCATGCTAAAATGCAGCTATGGTTGATGATCAAGTCCCTCAGTTTGCCGATTTGCTCAAACAGCTTTTCCTGTTTCAGGGGCTAAACGAGGCTGAGCTTGCCCATATCGTAGCCCGCTTTCAACCTTATTCTTTCACAGGGGACAAAGAAGTCTTTGCTCAGGGGGATGAAGATAACATGTTCTTTGTTATCTTCAAGGGCAGGGTGAAGATCACCCAGGCAGACCGCAAAGGCGAGCACTTGCTGTCGGTATTCGGAGCGGGGGAATATTTCGGTGAGGAAGCGTTGCTTTTCAACCGCCCGCGCTCTGCTACTGTAACAACCCTCGAGCCGACCATATTGCTCGGTATGGAGCAAGGCTCATTCTACGACTTGATTAGAGACTTTCCCAACATTCGTACATTCCTGACAGTTACCGCAGACAGCCGGCACATGGCACAGCGCGAGAAGTTTGACTGGTTGGGTGAAGATGAAGTAGTTCACCTGGTGCGCCGTAAGCACGAGGTATTTCTGCTGACCTCGCTGCTCTTACCTTTGTTTGTCGGTTTGATCAGTATCCCTATCCTGGCTTATGGGGTTACCGACCTGGACTCTTTTATCAATCCCAGGCTTCTCTTATATGTGGGAATTATGGGAATTTTTATTTCTATCTTTTGGATTGTCTGGAACTGGGTTAACTGGGGAAACGATTTTTATATTGTCACGAACCAGCGGGTCTTGTGGGTTGAAAAGGTTATCCTTTTATATCAAAGCCGGCGAGAAGCGCCTTTGACTCAGATCCTTTCAGTTAACGTGAAACGAACCTGGTTTGGGCGGATCCTGGGGTACGGGGATGTGGAGGTGCGCACCTTCACCGGCGGGATACGCATGCGCCGCTCTGCCAGTCCGATTCTATTTGCTGCTTATGTAGAGGGTTTCAAAGCCCACGCCGGATACTTGTTGAAACAAGCAGAGAACGAAGCTATCCGGCGCTCCCTGCAGGAACGCCTGGGTTTGCCAGTGGATAGCGACACGCTTTGGCCTTCACTCCAGCCAAGATGGCGCAGGAGGTCTGGCAATCAGCCTCAACCCGGCAGCCTGCGGGATTTCTTGAACACCCTCTTTGTGGTACGCTATGAAGAAGAAAATGTTGTCACTTACCGCAAGCACTGGCTTTTGTTGCTCAGGAAAACCTGGATACCGACGCTGCTGATCTTGTTCCTGGTTGGATTTGTAGCCCTCCAGTTCGAGGATTATCTCGCTGGTAGTACAAGCATCTTTGCATCTTTCCCTATGTTCCTGCTGTACGCGATGATATTCTTGGTCTTGTTGGGCTGGTGGACGTATGGGTATTTGGATTGGAGCAATGATATCTACCAACTTGCCCCGGACCAGATCCGAGATATTGAGCGCAAACCGCTGGGAGATGAGCTCAAGAAGACTGCACCCCTTGAGTCGATCTTGAGCTTAGAACACCACCGCGACGGGATTATTCAGTTGTTATTTAATTATGGCAACGTGGTCATTAATGTCGGTGAAACCCGTTTCATCTTCCGCGGTGTCTATAACCCTGATCAGGTTCACCAGGATGTATCGGATTATATTGAGGCTCTCAGCCGCAGGAAACGCGAGATTGAAGCAGCACGGGAGCGTGAGCAGATGCTGAATTGGTTGCTTGCCTATAAATCCCAAATTGAGTTATATGAATTAATTCAAACTGAGAAAGACTGGGACATATTTCCGGGGTAAAATATACGACTGAATTGATATGAAACGTATTGATTGCCAGAGGGATTTATGCCAACCAGAAGAATTGTAATCCATCCAGATCCGGTGCTGCGTCGCAAAGCGCGCAAAGTAACGGAATTTACCCCAGATCTGCTGGCTCTGATTGACGATATGGTCGAAACCATGCGCGTCGCTCCAGGAGTGGGGCTGGCTGCCCCCCAGGTAGATGTATCTTTAAGAGTGATCGTTGTTGAGTTTGGCGATGAAGATGATCCGGACGTGCCTGCCAAACTGTATGCGGTAGTCAATCCTGAGATTACCCGCTTATCGCAAGAGAAAGAAATCGGCGCCGAAGGCTGCCTGTCCATTCCGGGGTTTGGCGGTAATGTTGAGCGACCATTGGAAGCGGTGATCAAGGGGCAGAACCGTCACGGGAAGCCAGTGCGGATCAAGGCGAGCGGCTGGCTGGCGCGCATTTTCCAGCACGAGATCGATCATCTGGATGGGGTATTGTTCATTGACCGGGCTGAGAAAGTTTGGCGGCTGGAAGACGAAGACATCGAGGCGGTCGCGGCGGATTGATGCTAAGCGGATGGCTAAAGCCCCATGCAGGTGCGGGCAGAATTGACAGGAACCACAATCTTGCGGCACAATCGGGTGCCGCAAACCTTTCGTTTGCGAAAAGATTAGCCCAGCCCGGGTAAAGCCCATATGTACCTGACTCACCTCTCTTTGACAAACTTCCGCAACTTCGCCCGCCTGGATCTGGATGTGCCCCAGGGTGTCGTTTTGCTGGTAGGGGCAAACGCTCAGGGGAAGACCAGCCTGCTGGAGGCGATCTACTTTCTGGCGACGTTTGTCTCTTTTCATGCTTCCAGTGACCGAGAGCTGATCAATTTCCTGGCAGCCCGCCAATCGCTGGCAGTGGGCCGGATTGTTGCCGACTTTTGCCGTGAGGAAGTCGATCCCAAGAGCGCCGCTCATAAGAGCGCTGCTCATCGCCTTGAAGTGCGCCTGATCCAGGAAGCACAAGGGACGAACGGCTCGCTCCGCTTGCGTAAAGAAGCCTTGCTGGACGGTATGCGCTATAAAGTGAGTGAAGTGATCGGCAGGTTCAATGCGGTCCTGTTTTTACCGCAGACACTGCGGATTATCGAAGGGGCGCCGGAAGAACGGCGCCGCTATTTAAACCTGACCCTGGCTCAAGTCTGGCCGCATTACGCGGCTTACCTGGCGGAGTACACCCGGGTGCTCGCCCAGCGCAATGCTTTGTTGAAGCAAATTGGCGAACGAGGCAGCGACCCTGCCCTGCTATTGTATTGGGATGAGCAACTGGCTGCATCGGGGGCGCAGCTGATCCATGCTCGGATCCATGCTGTGCAAGAGCTGGAACGCCTGGCAACCCTCAGCCATGGGGAGTTAGCTGCTGGACAAGAAATTTTACGACTATCCTACGAGCCGGCATATGACCCTCTTCCTCACCCTGGCAGGCAAATCGCCCTTCCGCTGGATGCGCCCATCGATCGCTCGGCCTTAACGTTAAGCAAGATTCAGCAAGGGTTCCTGGAAGAGTTGCACCGCGTGCGTGGAGAGGAGATCGCGCGGGGGGTTACCACCATCGGTCCCCACCGGGATGAGCTGAGATTTCTCAGCAATGGGATTGACCTGGGGGTGTACGGCTCGCGCGGGCAGGCGCGCAGCGCTGTCCTTTCGCTCAAGCTGGCAGAGATGGGATGGATGAAAGAAAAAACAGGCCAGTCGCCGGTTTTGTTACTGGATGAGGTGCTGGCTGAGCTGGATACCCAGCGCCGTGCAGACCTGCTGGCTCGCCGTACTGAGTCTCAACAGGCGTTGCTCACTACAACCGACCTGGACTTGTTCCCGCCAGATTTCGTGCGGCGGGTGGCACTCTGGCGTATCGAGACAGGCAGAATGGTCGCCATGGAATGAGCCGGCAGGTTTAGAGGGGTTTCTTTGCCGGTATGCCAACACGGCGGGGGTATGTGGGGGGGGTTGCTGCCACTTTGTCGATCACAATCAAATACCGCTGTTCAGCTACACCCGGTAAATTCACCGGAACCAGGCGTCGTAGGCGGCCTCCCAGCAGCCGGTTGGCACGCTCGGCTGTGTGCGATTCGGATGGGGCAGACACTCCTTTCATTGCCAGCGCTTTTCCTCCGACGCGCACAAAAGGCAAAAGCAATTCCATTAACACCGGCATATTGGCAACCGCCCTGGCAACCGCCCAATCGTAGTGCTCGCGGTGCCCAATAGACTGGCCCAATAATTCGGCTCTTTCCTGGATCACGTCCACCCCCTCAAGCCCGAGCTTCTGCAGGATATGGCGGCAAAAATCAGCTTTTTTTCCAACCGATTCGACCAATGTCAGGCGGATCCCGGGGAGGAAAATCTTGAGCGGGATTCCCGGGAATCCTGCTCCTGTCCCAATATCGATGATTTGCTCCGGGTAAGGGTCGCGCATCACCAACAGGCAAGATAGCGAGTCTAAGAAGTGTTTGGTGCGTACCTGCGCTGGGTTTTCGATTGCTGTCAGGTTGAAACGGGTGTTCCATTCCAACAGTTCGTTCTCGTAGATGCTCAGGGCGGATAATTGGGCGGTGGTCAGGCGAATGCCGAGGAGTGAATAGGCGGATTGGGCTAGCTCGTTCATCGCCCTGATTATAACTGCTTGCGATATGGATTGGTTTCAGATAAAATCGGTGGCAATGAGGCTTTGGCGTATCCTGGCAGCGCTGGTGGTCGGCTGGCAGCTCCTGTTAATCCCTGCTCCTGGACGGGCTGAGCCAATTCCAGACAAAGCCCTTATCTCTGGAGTGGTAGGATATCCGCAGCGTTTCACGCTCTCGTGTGAAGCCAGGTCGGCGGTGGACTGGGCGGCATATTGGGGCGTGAATATCCGTGAGAAGAAGTTTCTAAACAACCTGCCCCGTTCTGATAACCCGGATACAGGCTTTGTAGGCGACCCAAACGATGAATGGGGTAATCTGCCGCCCTATTCTTATGGTGTGCATGCAGAACCCGTGGCAGAAGTGCTGCGCCAGTTCGGCCTCCGGGCAGAAGCCCGCCGGGATCTGTCCTGGGATGACCTGCGAGCTGAGATCGCGGCCGGGCGCCCGGTGATTGTGTGGGTGATCGGTCAGATGTGGCGGGGAACCCCGGTTCGTTACAAGGCTCAAGATGGCAATACTACTCGTGTGGCACGCTTTGAGCACACCATGATCTTGCTGGGGTACACGCCCAAGCGAGTCCACGTCCTGGATGCCTTCTCCGGGCAGGCCCAGACCTACCCTTTGAATACTTTCCTGGCATCCTGGGATACGCTGGGCAGGATGGCAGTCACCGGCGAGGGACCGCGAATTGCTGCCGAAGACCAGGAAGTACCTGCAGACCCCACCGAACCTGTGCTGGCTCTGCCCCCCGAATTCGTACACCACTCCTTTATGCCACTGGTATTCGGTCCAACCGGTCCCCTGCAAGCCCTTTCATCTGCCCGGGAAATCCCTTACACCTACACAGTCAAGCCCGGAGACTACCTGGCAGATATTGCCCGCCGCTATGGGCTGGTTTGGTGGCAGCTGGCAGCCCTGAATGGCCTTGAGTATCCGTATGTCATCCATGCCAGGCAGGTGTTGAGATTGCGGTGAAACCCGGATCAACCCCTGCTAAAGAACGCCCCCGGTCAGATTACTCAACCGGGGGATATTTGTTGTATTAGGGGTCTTGCGCTTAGCCTGGGCTTTGGTCAGATTCCGTTGGCGTGGCAGCTTGTTGGGTAGCTGCTTTTGCCTTTCTTCGCCGGCGCCAGACCCGGAGAAGCAGGTAAACCGGCAGGATGAAGATCAATGCCAGCAGTGCCAGGGTTGGCAGGATGAAGAGGATGATCCAGATGGCGGCATCGATGACAAATTTGAAAGAGCTGATCAGAGCCTGGATCGCCTGTTTTGCCACGCCTACAGGCTGCCATCTGCCAATCGTCAGGGGTTGCACAGCCTCGTTGGCGAGCAGGCTGGTTGTGATTGCCGAGAGAGCCGCGGATTGCTCATAGTATTGAATCTGACCTTTGATTACCTCGATCTCTTCCCGCACCCGCACCAACTCGTTGTACACGGATAAGACATCCTCGGTTTTGGTCGCCTCATCCATGATATTTCTTAGCTGAGCTTCGGCTTCTTCCAGGTTTCGCAGGCGGGATTGCAGGTCGGTATAATCGCGGGTTACATCCTCGCTGCTGAGAGTTTCGCTCAAAGGCAGCTGGTCGCTTTCCTGCCGGATGCGTTCCAAGGCCTCGCCAAGTTTTTCAGCAGGTACCCGGATCGTGATATTTGCCTGGGGAACCTCGGCGCCGTTTTCCAGTTGCTGATGATACAGGTTGGCAGAGACAACAAAGCCGCCCATCTCGTCTGCCATTTTTGAGATGCGATCCATCGCCGCTGCTGGATCACTGACCACGAGTGAAAGGTCGGCGTTCTTGATTACCAGGTGCTCAACTTCCTGCTGCTCCCGGTTGAAGCTGTAATCAGCCGGCTCGTAAGCTGGCGCTGAGGCTGCGCCCATGCTATCGGCTTGCTGGATAAATTCTTCGCTCACTGAGGTGGGAGCCATCGCTTGCCCACAAGAAGCCAGTAAAGTTGCGATGATGATAACAACAATAGCCAGTAGTGGGAATGATCTTGCCTTTGAGCGAGTCGAGTTGGTCATTTTACCCTCCACATTTCTCATTTCCCCATAGACGCAACCCGGTGTGATTCTGTTCCCTTTTTATGCTTACCAGCCAGATTCCAGGCGCTTGATATGGCGCTCGGGCAGCCCGGCGTGTTTCATCCGTTCCTGAACTTTATCAATATTGTATTTTACGCGGTGGTATTCAAGCGTCTCTTTGTACGGATCATACAGCATATAGGAAGCTCGAGGGTCACGGTCGCGGGGTTGGCCGACCGAGCCGGGATTGATGATTGCGCGGGGGGAAAGCAGGATTTGGGTGTTCGGATCGGGGATCAGAGGCCGGGTAGACCGGTTGTTCTCTAGATGGTGAAAAATTATCGGCAGGTGGGTATGGCCAACGAAACAGTAGGCTGTGTCAAAATGCTCGAAGTTCTGGGTTGCGTTATGCAGATCAAGCAGGTATTCCCAGACGGGCTGCCTGGGACTGCCATGCGCCAGGGTGATGTGGTTCTCGAGGCCGGTGTAAAGCTGGCGAGAATCGACTTTTTCAGGAAGGCTGCGCAGAAAGGCGAGGCTGGTCTCGGTCAGTGTATTTTTCGTCCACTCGATCGCCTGGCGGGCTTCGGAATTGAATGAGTACGGATCAATTTGGTCGAGAACAGCCGAATCATGATTTCCAATGATGCACACCAGGTTGGGGAGCTTCCGCACACGGGCTATGCACTCGTTTGGATCAGGACCGTAACCGACCAGATCCCCCAGGCACCAGACAGCGTCAATCAGTCCAGCATCCGACAACACTGCTTCCAAAGCAGTTAGATTTGCATGAATGTCAGAGATGATCAGGATGCGCATTGCTTAATGGTAGCACAGAAAGACAGGGCGGGGAAGAAATTAAAGCTTCTCAGCGGGTTAAGAACACGTTATCCCGACGGATTCACCGCGGTAACACCGCCGGTAACTCCGCCGGTAGCCCCGCCGGTAGCCCCGCCGGAGTGCTCTCCAAGCGGTGACCAGAACTGGTACAGTCCTAGCTTGCCCGCCTCGCCATCGGACACAAAGGTATGTTGAATAGAAAACCCTGTCTCGGCAGCGAGATCATCCAGCTCTTGCAATGAGAAGTGGTGCACGTAACGCAGACCGCTGCCGCCGCGCCGCCAGTCTAGCAGATAATCTCCCGGGTCAACCTGCGCAGGGCTCAAACCGGCGTTCTCCCAGGGTTGGATGCGGGCTTGTAAGCGAGGGCTATTCATAAACTGCCATACAGAGTGAATGAAGCTGCCGGAGGGTGAAATGTACTGTCTGACTTTGCGCAGCAACCGGGTACGCACCTGTCTGCCTGGGAGGTGATGGAGCACGGCAAATGCCAGGATCAGGTCGAAAGGAACCCTTCCCGGCGCGGGAAAATGAGCACTTAAGGATTCCTCCCAGCTTTCTGTTGCCAGGTCAGCCTGGGTAAACCGAAATACCGGGCTGGTGTTGGGGTCTAAAGGATGGATTTTTTCCCTGGCGTGTTGCAACAAAACTGGGCTGAAATCCAGTCCGATATACAAACCGTTAAAATTCCGCCGGGCAAGCTGCCTGGCCAGCTCACCATTGCCGCATCCCAGATCCAGGATACGAGCGGTGGGGGGGATGGTTGCCAGAACCCGGCTCACGCCGGGCTGCAGGCGCGTCCGCGTAGCGGAAAATTCCTTTCCCATGGTCTGGTAAAATTGACGGTTAAGCGCCAGTAATTGAGAGGCTATGTCTTTTTCCACAGGCCAATTATAGCTGCAAGGACGGCTGGCGCGACGAGACATCCTGGTTGCTGAAGAAAACGACGGGCTTATTCGGTGATGGAAGAAAAAATGTGGTATAAAATCCGCCGCCAGACGCCGGAACGGCTGCTCCTGGCGCGCAAAGTGCTGGAAGAGGTGCGCGCCGGTCGTTCTGTGCTAGGCGCTCTACGGAATAATCCACTGCCAGATGGCGGCTATCTAGGCAAATATATGCTGGTGGCTGCCTACCGCCAATTGACTGATAGCGGCGAATGGCAGTTTGACCAGAATTTCCTGGCGCGAATACGCATGAAGCCCGTGCGCACCCTGTCTGGTGTGACGACAGTGACGGTGCTGACCAAGCCCTATCCGTGCCCTGGGAAGTGTGTCTTCTGCCCCACCGATGTGCGCATGCCGAAAAGTTACTTGCCGGACGAGCCAGGGGCGCGGCGAGCTTTGGAGCATGCTTTTGATCCGTTTGATCAGGTGGCAGCTCGGTTAGAGGCGTTACAGGCAATCGGGCATCCCACCGATAAGGTCGAGCTGCTTGTTTTGGGCGGCACATGGAGCTCTTACCGCCGCGATTACCAGGAGTGGTTTATCCGGCGATGTCTCGAGGCATTGAATCAGACCCCAGCTGCCACTTTGGCTGACGCCCAGGCAATGAATGAGACAGCTGCAAACCGCAACGTGGGCTTAGCTATCGAAACCCGCCCGGATCACGTCAACTCAGGCGAGCTGGTCTGGTTGCGCCACCTGGGGGTAACGAAAATCCAGATGGGGGTGCAGAGCCTGGATGATCGCATCCTGGAATTGAATCGGCGGGGGCATACCGCCGCCGAGACATACCGTGCCGTTGCCCTGTTACGGGCAGGCGGGTTCAAAATCGTCCTGCACTGGATGCCCAACCTGCTTGGGGCGACTGTCGATCTCGACCGCGAGGATTTCAGTCGCCTGTGGCAGGGTTTATGCCCGGATGAGATCAAGATCTACCCAACCCAGTTGTTATCCAACGCGGAGCTATACAATTATTGGTTGCGGGGTGAGTACCAACCCTATACGACCGAAGCGTTGATTCATTTGATCGCGGATATCAAGCCGACCATCCCGCGTTACTGCCGGGTGAACCGGGTGATTCGTGATATCCCATCGACCAATGTAGTGGAGGGAAACAAGCGCACCAGCCTGCGCCAGGATGTTCACTTAGAGATGCAGCGGCGAGGGACGCGCTGCGAGTGTATTCGCTGCCGGGAGGTGCGCGGGCAAGAGATCACTGCCGACTCGGTTGACTTGCAGGACCAGGTGTACCCAGCCCAGGAGAGCGAAGAGCATTTCCTCTCGTTTGTCACACCTGAAGATAAACTGGCTGGTTTTCTGCGTTTATCCCTGCCTGGACCAGGTGCTGTGAGTGCTGGCATTCCTGAGCTGGAGGGAGCTGCGATTATCCGTGAGGTGCATGTGTATGGGCAATCACTCCAGGTGGGCGAGGCGCAGAGCGGTGCGGCCCAACATGCCGGGCTCGGGACACGCTTGCTTAACCGGGCGGAACAGATCGCCCATGCCAGAGGCTACCGGCAGCTAGCCGTTATATCAGCAATTGGGACCCGGCGTTACTACCTGCGCAGGGGGTTTGAGCGCAGTGACCTGTACTTGATCAAATATTTGTAAGATAAGCCTTGGCGTTACGCCATTTGTAATTACCATATCAGGAGGCGCCAGGTGATCCGATGGTTTGCACTCTTCTGGATTTTTGTAAAAGTTAACTTGCTTACCACCTCCGGTCCGGCATCGGTTGGGCTGCTTTATAAAGAAGCGGTAGGTAGCCTGATGACCGAGAGCGAGTTTGTGGAGGCGGTCGGCTTTTCCAGCGTCTTACCCGGCAGCGACGCTCTACAGCTGGCTATGTTTGTGGGCTACGCGGCGGGTGGGGTGCCGGGAGCGCTGGCAGCTCTGATGGGCTCAATCTTGCCGCCAACCATTATCATGCTAGGGATTGTTACGATCTTACAGCGCTTGCGTGGGGAAGCCTGGGTAGGGAATTTTGTGCGTGGGCTTACCCCGGCTGTGGCTGTTTTGATGGTGGTGGTAGCCTGGCAGATATTCCGCGGCAATGAGAGCGCTAAGGGGATGGGAACCCTGGTAATCGCAGCGATTAGCCTGGCAGCCTTGCTCCTTAAGGCTCCCGCTCCGCTTGTCTTGCTCGGCGCAGGTGTGTTGGGAATCATATTCTTTCGCTAGAGAGTACAGCCTTATGGAAAGCAAAAAACCGATCCTGTTATTGTGCACAAATGGCGATTTGCACACTCACCCGGCGCTTGAGTACGGCGTATGGCTGGCAGGAGCCTTAAAAGCGGATGTGGAATTATTGGGGATTTCGGAATCATCCGAAGAAGCCGGGATGGTAGAAGCTCTGCTGGATGAGACTGCCAGCCGGTTGGATTTGCTAGGGATCTCTTACAAAACGATCCTCGAATCAGGGCATGGACCAGAGACAATCGCCCGCTATGCTGGACCACAGCATCTGACGGTTGTTGGCCCACTGGGACGAACCACCTGGCAGCGGATGGTGCACGGGCGCTCGATCCGCCAGATCATGGAAAAGGTGGCGACCTCGATCCTGTATATCCGCCAGGCGCACCTTAAACTGGAGCGCATCTTATTGTGCATGGGCGGATTGGGTTATGCATCCAGTATGGAAATGGTTGCCCTTTATCTGGCACAGGCAACTAAGGCCAGGATAACTTTGCTGCATGTTGTTGAACCCGTCAATCTGGAATACAAGACTGCCAGAGAAGTTCAGGCTAACTGGCAGAACATCCTGGAAACGGATACCCCGCAGGGACAAAATCTAAGCCAGGCGCTGGCTTTAGCCCAGGGGACCGGTCTCAGGGTAGAGTTCGAGGTCTGCAGGGGAAATATTGTCCATCAAATACTCGAAGAGGCGCGCCAGGGCAGTTACGACTTGATCGGGATGGGCTCTCCATACAGCGCCCGCAGCTTGCGCCACCTGTACATGCCCAATGTAACTGCCGAGGTGGCGGAGGCCCTGGAATGTCCCATCCTGACAGTCCGCCATGGGCATGGTGTTTTTGATCCATAGCTGCTCCCACAAACCTTTTAGATCCAAATGTCATGGTTTAATCGATTATTTGTGACACTCGACACACCCAATTAAGATATGCGTCTCTTGAAAAAAAGGCGGATATCTGTCACAATTATCTAGTCAAATCAGCCCGAACATACATTTGAAAGGAAGTATCTATGAGTGCATCAACCGATTTTCCTGGTCTTCGTCGCTTCACGCCGACGAAATTAAATCTACGCGTCCCCGTTCCATCTGATATTGAGATCGCCCAAGAGGTTGAGCTAAAACCTATCAACCAGATCGCAGAAGAGGTGGGTCTGCGCCCGGATGAACTTGAGCTGCATGGTAATTTCATGGCGAAAGTTAAGTTGGAAACCTTGGAACGCCTCAAGGATGTCCCGGATGGGATCTATGTGGATGTCACTGCAATCACGCCTACCCCGCTGGGGGAGGGGAAAAGCACTACCATGGTCGGTTTGAGCCAGGCTTTAGGTGCCCACCTGGGGAAGAGGGTGTTCACCTGTATCCGCCAGCCCAGCCAGGGGCCGACCTTTGGTATCAAGGGCGGTGCTGCGGGCGGTGGTTATAGCCAGGTTGTACCCATGGAGG
>Ga0105100_10001205_pt1 | contig 15231 bp, 13 predicted proteins | sample PPLLak12cMay2015_2_FD_87033 | JGI IMG/M metagenome (GOLD analysis project Ga0105100, IMG submission 87033) | Freshwater sediment microbial communities from Prairie Pothole Lake near Jamestown, North Dakota, USA - PPLs Lake P8 Core (1) Depth... | ecosystem: Environmental > Aquatic > Freshwater >...
CTTCTTATTACAAACAATCATAAAATTCAACAATAACATGAAAAAAGTAATTAATCCACTTGCAGTAATAATGGTTGTATCGCTGATTATTATAGGATTAGCCATGAGTGCCTTTACCACCCGTAATCCTGAGAAGGAAGCCCCCGCTCCCGCACCTAAAGAGTTCACCGTTGTCTGGTCCATCTATGCCGGCTGGAACCCATGGTCGTATGCTAACACTTCGGGCATCATGGACAAATGGGCTGCTAAATATGGCATTAAGATTAAGCTGATAAGGATGGACTACATGCCTTCCATCGAAGCCTTCACCACACCTTCAGTAGATGCTTGTGTAATGACGAACATGGACTGCTTAACTATTCCGGTCGCCGGCGGCATATCATGTTCTGCAATCATCGTTGGTGACTATTCCAACGGTAACGATGCACTGATCGTGAGGAACAACCTTACAATCCCGCAACTTAAAGGAAAGAAGGTAAACCTTGTTCAGTTCTCCGTCTCTCATTACATGTTGTCGCGTGCATTAGACATGAATGGCATGACTGATGACGACGTTAAGATCGTCAACGTAAGCGACAGCGACATCGGCCCGGCATTCATCGCGAATAAAGATCAGGAAGCGGTGGTGACATGGAATCCATTGGTGATGGAAATCATGAAAACCCCGGGAGTCAAGAAAATATTTGATTCCTCGCAAATTCCTGGTGAGATACTCGACCTGATGGTTGTAAAAACCAAGGTTTTGCAAGCTAATCCTGAGCTGGGTAAAGCCCTTGCTGGTGCCTGGTTTGAAGTAATGGATGTCATGTCCTCAAGGACTGATAAAGGGAAAGGTGCACTGGAAGATATGGCTAAGGCTGGCGGTTCGAGCCTGATAGAGTATCAGAACCAGCTGAAGACCACTGCAATGTTTTACAGGGCAGCCGACGCTGTCGCTTATACGAACGGTGAGGAAATTAAGACGAATATGCGCCGGGTACGTAACTTCTGCTCCAAGTATGAGCTGCTTGGTGCCGGCGTAAAAGCTGATGATTTAGGTATCAGGTTCTCTGACGGTACAGTGATCGGAAATCAGAACAAAATCTTATTCATTTACGATGCCAGCTACATGCAGGGAGAATCCAGGTAACACATACCACTTAAAACCCGAAAAGCCAATTTGATATATACAAACAAATCAGAAGATGTTTTCCTTACGTTTGAAACTTAAGTTTATGGAATTGTTACAGTGGCTGAAGGGTTTCCCACGAAAAACACTGGAAGTAATCAGGCGCTTACCGCGGCTCATTGCTCTGGAGCTTGTCGGACTGGGCAGGGAGTTCCTGGAAATGATTAAGAATTTTTACAGGCTCAGAACAACACCTGGCAAGCGCATCTCGCTTTTGCTCTCATTAATTATCTTCCTCGTCTGCATTAAGCTGTATTATAATACTTCCGTTGAGAGGCACGCGGAGAACTCGCAGGATAAGCTTGTTCCTACTGGCGAACAGTTGTGGAACGGTTTCAAGAAAACTGTTTTTGAGGTGAAGGTCCGAGAAGAGTACGATGCAAATGGCGAAATCATCAAAAATGATATGCCCAAAACATTCCAGGAGGCCCGTAAGCGAGACAAGCAAACGTTGGCAGCTGGGAAGTCCGGGAGCAGGCTGGAGATATGGAAAAACGGGGCTACCCGTGAGTATCTGAAGCAGGGAGAATCGCTCCTCTGGCAGGATACCAGGGCAAGCGGCAGACGTATTCTCATAGCCATGGTGTTCATTTTCGCCGGCATCTATGCAGGATTATTTATGGGTGCCTACCCTTATGCGGAGAAGATGTTTTACAGGTTCGTATTGTTCTTTGATAAGATACCGGCATTAGCGGTCCTGCCAATTCTGTTCATCGTCTTCGGTCTTGGAGAAACTGCAAAGATCGCGTTAATAGTTATCGGCGTTGCTCCTACAATCATTCTTGACACATATCTCAAGGTGAAAGAGGTGCATGATGAACAGCTTGTCAAAGGGATGACTATGGGCGCAAGCCAGTCGGAGATTGTTTTCAGGATTATTTTCCCGCAAATCATCCCTAAAGTGCTGGATACAGTGCGTCTGAACTTCAAAGCAGTCATCCTGTTTCTTATAGCTGGTGAGGCGCTGGCAGCTGAAGCAGGTATCGGTTATCGTATCTTCGTCGTCCGCAGGTACATGGATATGGCGACTATATTTCCTTATGTTGTCTGGATCAGTATGCTGGCTTTCCTGGTTGACATGGGTTTCCGCGCCTGGATTAAAAAGCAATATCAATGGCTGAACAAGTAATAGTTGTATTTTATGGAAAAATACATTGACAGGAAGTATGTTATAGAATTGTTCAACACGTACCAGGAGTATAGTGGGAGAGTCATTCTTAACGATATCAGCCTGCGTATCCGTAAAGGAGAATTTGTCTCCATCGTGGGTCCCACCGGATGCGGCAAATCAACATTGCTGCGTATGATTCTGGGATCCGAAAAGCCCAGTCAGGGCATAGCTGCTATGGAGGAGAATCTCATTAAGCGTCCTGATCGCCGTCGTGGTATCGTCTTCCAGAAATACTCATTATTCGATTTCATGAATGTTCGGGATAACGTGATGTTTGGTCTGGAGCTGGAGCAGTTCAACCTGGCGGATAATTACCTCAGGAAAATATTTCCTTTTCTGTATCGGAAGAAAGTTAAGAAGTTCCATGAAGAGGCTGATCATTTTTTGGAGAAGGTTGGCTTGCTTGAACATGCATATAAGTATCCTCACCAGTTATCAGGAGGACAACGGCAACGAGTGGCTATCGCCCAGGCGATGATCATGAAACCGCAAATCCTCCTTATGGATGAGCCCCTGGGCGCATTAGACGTGGGCACCCGTGAGGCTATGCAGATTTTCATTCAGGAACTATGGGGCCAGACGGAACAGACGATCCTGTTCATTACGCACGATCTGGAAGAGGCTATCTTTATGGGCACGAGGCTTATCGTGCTGTCTCAGTACTATAAGAGTGGTGGAAACAACGGGTCGAAAATTGTACAGGATATAAAGATCCCCTGGCCACAACCGCGACCTACAACTATAAAACATACTTTGGAATTCAATGATATCATGGAGGGTATTCGTCACACAGGACTTGATCCTTCTCAGCTTCATGAGATTAACGAGTTTAATATCCAGCATGAGGATGCGTTATGCTCAGTGAGAAAGTTTGGAGAACAGTAATTTGTCTATGAAACCGTTATGGTTATGGAAGGAAATAACAACCCACTACCGCAGGAAGTAGTAAATAAATTGACACTGGAGCTTGAGAACACGAAGAAGCTTTTTCAACAGAAAACTGCTGCTGCTAACAAGCTCCAGATCAAGTCTGATGAGCTTGAACAACAAATCATTCACCTTCAATCGAAAGTCGATGAAATGACTATTACTTTGGCAAAAGCTAAAGAGAAACTGTTTGAACAACGCGACATGCTCGAAGCTCTCACCAGGGAACCGCTCCCTTTGGCCACGGTCATTAAGACTTATATGAATGATCCTGGTGTGTGGGCTGATCACGGCAATTATTTCAAGGACAATGCAGGTCATAATGAGTACAAGATCGGACTTATAGTACGGATTAAGCCTGAGAACGATCGATCGCATGAATCCATGGCTGAGGGTGAGATCAAAGCCAGGCAGAAGAGTGGATGGGTAACGGTTGAGTTTGCGGATGGTAAGAAAGGTGATTACCGTACCGATGATCTGCTCCTGAAAGATCGCGATGCGATGGATCGTGATCGTTACGGCACAGCTGTCCTGCATTTTGAAGGACGACTCGTGGAAGTAATCTTCCCCAGGCACCTTCACGGGAAATTGCTACCAGGCGACATGGTCAGGCTGTCACCTTCTACGAAACAGATAGTAGACAAGACTGAAGGTATCATAGCCGGAAACATTGGTATCATAACTGAAATTGTCGATAATGAGAGTTGTGAAGTGGCCATCGGCAGCGGCAAATCGGTCGCTTATAAAGGTCGTTCTGCTGATGTGAAGAAAGGTGACCGTGTAGTGCTTGATCTCTTTAATGCAATTATTATCAGGAATCTTGGAAATATTGAGACGAGTTACACTTTAAATGACTGGAAAGAGGTATCGTGGGACGATGTTGGTGGTCTATTTGAGGCAAAGCGTACCATGCGTGAAATCATCGAAGGGCCTCACCAGTTCAAGAAGTTCTATGAGTTCTATCGCAAAAAGCCGGTAAAAGGCGCCTTGCTTTTCGGCCCTCCCGGATGCGGGAAGACGCTCCTTGCGATGGCTGTCGTCACAGCAGTAGCCAATATGTATGGTATAGATGCTAAGGAGGCCATGCAGTCAGGATTCATCTATGTAAAGGGTCCGGAACTTTTGGAAATGTGGCTCGGTAAGTCAGAGGAGGCTATCAGAAGTCTGTTTTCAAGAGCTAAAGAGCACAAGAAGAAGTACGGCTTTCCTGCAATTATTTTCATTGATGAGGCAGAAGCGCTGCTTCGGAAACGCGGTTCTGGAATCAGTTCTGATATCGAGAGTACGACTGTGCCAACGTTTCTTTCTGAAATGGGAGGTATGGAGGAATCCAGTGCCCTTGTTTTACTGGCGACTAACAGGGCAGATATTCTTGATCCTGCGGTAGTTCGCGATGGCAGAGTTGATGTTAAGGTGTATGTTTCCCGGCCGACGTTAGAAAGTGCCGGTGAAATATTCAATATTCATCTGAAAGGAGTGCCGCTCGCAGATGGTCTGAAGAAGGAAGATGTTGCTGCTTCTGCTGCGAACCGGTTGTTCTCTGATGAGTACAAGTATTATGCTGTCTTTGATCGCAAGGATCCTAAGACCCCAAGGTATTTTATGCTAAGGCATATTATCAATGGTGCTTTGATTGCTGGCATTGTGGATAAGGCGACAACCCTTGCTATCCGCCGTGACGCTGATCATCCTGATAAGAATCCTGGCGGCATGCAGGAGCAGGATTTGATTGATGCCATTGATATGGTGTTCAGGCAAAATATCGGTTTGGACCATGAGGAGCCATTGAGCGAGTTTATCGAGAATGAGGGTATTGAGGTTGCTGGTATGGATAAGTGTGTTACCTTGAAATCGTGAGGTCATGAAACGGCGTTTTAGGCAGAAACAGGATCTGGAGCCAAAGGATGACCCGGAAGAAGATAAGGGTTTATCGGATGATGGTGCCCGGGAGAACGTCGATATTGATGATGTTATCCGGGAGATTGATACCCAGCTGGAGAATCCTACGGATAATCCTGAAGAAGAGTAATTTTTTTCAGGGGCAGAACCGGTCAGGATTTCTATTGAAACCTTATATAAGAAAAATAGTTAAAGACTAAATTATGGTCGAAAAGCCATTTGTCCTGACCATTATTTCCCGGCGTTGGCGTGTTTAGAGAACCCTGTAATATTGCCGATCCAGGCAATAAAATCTTCCGGATCCTCATCAGCACCATGCTTTGCGTCCCAGTAAAGCCAGGTATTCACTTCCCTGTTACGGTTCTCCAGACTTGCAGCCAGGTTGGTAATGACAGTTTGTGAGGTGTGGTTATCTGAAGTGCCCTGGCGGAGCCACCAGTTTTTAGTACAGCCGCTGTTATTCAATCCGATGAAGTACATGGCATTCATCAGATTCACCAGTATTTTTACCTCACTATCAACCTCCGCACTTTTGTTACCTGAAGCTTGCTGCAGGCTGAAATTGGTAAAGTGTCTTGCTTCGGTTGTCTTATTACCGAATAAAAGTGGTTCAGGCTGCTTCATATTAAAATCATCGAAGGCCGGAAGCCCTTTCATTCTTCCAACATGTGTGACATAATCGGCGAATGAAAACGAGGCCCCTTTATCACTCCATGTGATCCATTTATTATTTGCAAGGTATTCATTGCGTTTATCGTCCGGAAGCCCTTTCAGGTACTTATTTGCTGATGGGACCAGGTAAAATTGCAATAAGTACCTGTCATAGTTGTCAGCCGTGATGGTTCCGAAGTCATTTTTGCCCTGAAGGTTCAGTGAGGCCTGATACAATGTATAAGAGGCTTTCAGCTGTTTTGAAAGCTCCTGATCCACCAGGCCCGAACGGCCCGGTGTGGTGCCATACATCCACTCATAAGCCCCGTCGGCATGCTCCAGATCAGTGATCGGACAGAAACAGGCGCTGCCAAAGATGCTGTCATCCGTGACTGCCGCACCAATTTCTTTAAGATATGAGTCATACAAACTGCTGTTGCCCGAAGCGCCGAGAAGTGCTGAGAGTGCTCCGCCTGCGCTGACACCTGTTGAGATAATCCAGTCGACATTGCCTGGCATAATACCCTTGTTATGTCGTATGTAACGGACAGCTGCCTTCAGGTCAGCTATGGCAGCAGGAGCCTTTCCATAATATGTTCCGTCTGCAGCCTTATCGTCCCGCCCGCGGCAACCGGGAGATACAACAACATATCCTGCAGCCAGGGCAAGGTCAGCTTTACCGCTGATATTTCCGGTTCCACCAGGACCGCCACCCTGAGAGTTACCGGAACCGGTACGTGCATTATTCACCGACATATAACCGCCTACTCCGATAATAAAAAGAATTGGTGCGTTGGTGGCATCGACAGTTATATCATCAACCCTGACAGGAACACTTACGTTCATGCTCTGATAATCTTTATCTACTGGATTCGCAACATAAGGAATGTGCATAAAGGAACGGTATGTGACTTTCTTTTCACCTGCAGAGGTCCTCACAGTTTTAATCTCCACTGTAAAGTTTTCCTTCGGGAACAACATTGGATCTTTGTTCTGGTCTCTTTCAGAATCCCATATGAGGGAACATAAAGCTGTACATGCCAATAAAATCTATTTTCTTTTACTCATTATTAATCGTTTTCTTTTTTATTTAAGGTAAGCTTTTTTATTTAACGGGGGAGAATTATGTTCATAAAATAAAAGTGTGGATATATTTCACCATCACCGTTTCGTTGAAGTATTTTGGAGGTTCAGGTATTGAATTTTTATTGGAAATACTGCGAAAATCGTTGAACACCAGGTAGAAGTCATTCCCTTCGCGTGGGTTATACCGTAATCTGAAATTGGTGATCAGCTCATCTTCAGTATTCACATACTGGAGAAGCAGCGATGCAGAGAGTTTTGTGCTGAACATATATAGTCCCTTTATGTTCACAGAGTGGATGTTGAGAGAATTATTTGTCTCCCTTTCAGGAAAACGGATTGCATTAAACTCATACATTGCCGACAGGTTAAAGCTGGAGGATATATTAAAGTTAGGTTCTGCCCTGAATCCTATCCTGTTGCCATCGTAAAACTGTCCTATATTAGCATCGGCATCGATAGAGATCTTTCTCGCCTGTGATGTTCCGAACCTTAACTCCGCTCCTGTAAAGGAATAATCTCCTGCATATATTGTAATGCTGTCGGAAAGCTGAAAATCTTCCAGCACCCCTTCTTCCTGAATTTCCATGGAAATTTCTGCATGAATTCCTTTTTTTGTATTTAGTTCAAATCCTGGGGAAATCTGCATCGATTCAAGCCCTCCGTCCTCCAATCTGATATACCTTTCGCCCCTTACATTGAAATTGTAATTGAACAGCTTTGATTTCTCGCCCGGAATCCAGCCATACATCAATTGACCATTCAAGCCCTGAACACCTCCGCGCATAACGAATCCGACTCCCGGGTTAAATTCCTGACCCGAATAGGTATAGTTCAGCTTATATCCAAATCCTTCCTCTGAACGTCTTTCCCAATCGACAAGTATGAATGAAGGATCGAGGGAATTCAATTTTGTGTCAGTCTTGCTGTCATATGCCTGAGACCATTTAACGTTAAGGTAATCATCGCCGAAGAGACGGAATATGCCATCGACACCATAGGCGATATTCTGATCGCCATTCATCCCGAGCCGCGAAGTCATAATTCCTCCCACATAGCTGTTCTGATTGATGACCTGCCTGCGCATCCTGAGAACACCAAAATTTTCTCCCGGTGTTTCCTCGTGCTCTGCTGTCTGCATGTCGAGGAAACCCATATCCCATTGTCCCAGTCTGCCGGTAAGTCTTGCACCACCATAGATCCTAATGGGTTCTCCGTTCGCTATTCCGATATTCCTGCTGTAAAACAGGTTGTCCTCATGCCCTCCGAGGCTGAAATCAAAAAGGTTTGAACGTTCCTGGAAAAATTTCCTTTTTTCGGGGAAGAAAAGGGAATATCTTGTAAGGTTGACCTGCTGGTCGTCTGCCTCCACCTGAGCAAAATCGGTGTTTGCAGTAAGATCCAGGGTAAGATTGCTGTTGATATTATATTTTATGTCAATACCGGCATTATATTGAGGGTTATCTTCTTTAACATATTCTGTTCCATCTTCATTAAGTGACCAGTCGCGTGAAAGGCCCCCAAGTAAATAAGGTGAAACATATAATGGCTTTAGCGGCCTTGCTCCATTGATTTCAATAGTCTGTGCCTGTGAAGGCTTGTTAGTGGAAAGAAAGCCATATTTGGGATCAATTGCAGGATAAGTGGCTGTCTCGTTATTTGCGCTAATATTACGGCTGATTATCAGTCCCATTGTTGCAATATCATTTTCGGATTTAAATTTCAGGCTTGAAAAAGGAATTCTCATTTCCACATACCATCCTTTATCATCTTTTGTTGTTTTGACATCCCAGAATGTGTTCCAGCTGTAATTCATATCTGAAGGTCCCCCGGGCCCTCCGCCGCCGCCTGCAGCATCGTTCGATATTGTATAATCTGTTCTGAGCCCCGTCGGAGCAGTAAAAAATGCCAACCCGTTTTCATTGTCATTATATGTATCCAGTATAATCCCAAATGCATCATAATCAAAAAGCTCTTCGTCTCTTTTCTTCGTCACTGTAAAAATCTTCGATACATCTTCCATGAACAGACTGGCACCTACCCAGAGGAATTCATCGTCGTACCCGATTCTGATGTCACTTTTCTCTGAAGGCTGAGCTTCATAGTTTGGCTTATGCATTGTAAGCGGGAAAAGGTCCAGGACTTCCCAGGCTGCTTCGAGTGGTATTCCGTCAAATTCTATGGGACTGGTAATCCTTTTTATACTGACAGCCTCCTGGCTGAAAAGATTATTATGAAATCCCGGGAATAAAATCATCAAAAAAAATCCAAAAGCTCCCTTGGTAAGTGTTATTAAAAATTTCATCATTTATTCATTAATTTAATCTGCTAATTATCCCCGAACCATTTTTTAAATTCTGCTATCCTCGCTTTGCTGACAAGAATTTTATCGGAGACAGCTACTTTCAAATTCACAGAAAGCTTGCTGCTGAACCAGATATCAATGTCTTTAATTGCTTTGCGTGAAATGATATACTGCCGGTTGGCACGGAAAAAAGCTTCAGGATCGAGCAATTTTTCGAGCTCATCAAGTGTATAACTGAACATAAAGGTCTTTCCTTCATATGTTAAAGCTTTAACAGTACCGGTATCTATGTAAAAACAAGCCAGATCATCAGTCTGAACTGGTATCAGTTTATCTCCTTTGGAGGGAATCAAAAAATGTGTTTTATATTTTGCAGCTTTTCCATAGGAAGATATAAGATTCTTTATGGCAGTCTGAATATTTTCTGAGGCTGTAAGTTCATTCAATTTTTTTAATGCAGCCTGCACCTCAGCTAATTCTATTGGTTTAAGCAGATAATCAATACTGTTTACCTTAAAAGCTTTCAGGGCATACTCATCATAAGCGGTCGTAAAGACAATAGGACAGGTGATACTAATGTGTTTAAATATCTCAAACGCGGTGCCATCTGACAGATGAATATCCATGAACACGATATCCGGTTGCTGATTTTTTCCGAACCAGTCAATTGTTTCAGTTATGGATTCAAGTACAGCGATAACTGAAATATTTCCAACCTCACCAAGAACCTGTTGTAAATGTTTTGATGCCAGTATTTCATCTTCAATAATTAACGCTTTCATTCGTCATGGTTTTATTAAAGGAACCTCCACACTGAACTGGTTATTTTCCCTGGTAATTGTAATATCCTTATCTATAAGCAATTGAAACTGCTTTGACAGGTTTGTCAGCCCTATTCCGGTGCCCTCTTCGTCAGTAAACTTCTTCTGTATCTCATTCACTACAATAAGACTCTCCTTTTCGGTGGTCAGAATATTAATTATGAGGGGTTTTCGTTTACTTATCTCATTATGTTTAATGGCATTCTCAACAAGAGTCTGGATTGTAAGAGGAGGCAGCTTATGCAAAGCGAGGTTTTCATTTATACTGGTGTTCACTGTAAGATTAGTATCAAACCTCATCCTTATCAGGAACAGATAAGATTCCATGAATACCATCTCCTCCTTAAGTGTTACAAGCTGTTTTTCATTGCTCTGCAGAGTATAACGAAGCGCTTTCGATAGACTGTTAACATAGTCTTGAGCTGTTCCAGGTGCATCCTTAATCAATATTTTAAGGGCTGTTAACGAATTGAAAAGGAAATGAGGACTCAGCTGATTCTTTAATGACTCAAACTGGCTTTGCAGGGCTTCCATTCGCAGTTTTTCATTCTCAAGTACAATTGTCTGCTTCTGAAATATCAGACGAATGATAAGCACACAGCCAACAACCAGCGCTGAAACAAAGAAGTTTGTATAGTCAAATTCATCCCGGTGTCCCCTTGGACGTGGCCCGGTATCTATTACATTTTTAATGGAATATAAAAAATGGTTCAGAATAAAAACCGAGACCACCGTCAGGGAAACAGCCAGAACAATATTCCAGATATGCAATTCCCCGTGTCTCTCAACCGGTTTTAATATAAAGAAATTTAAAATAAACATCAGAAGAGCCACAATAAAGGTTATCAGAAGTTCCGTTCCGAGATGTGTAAAACTTACCATGAACCTGTGATTATAGCGGCCTCCCTCTTCTCCAAACAGGTAATTCATAACCAACGGGAAATTGATCGTTACGGCAATTGCCAGCGACAGAAGCAGTGCAATAATAAAATATTGTTTCGTTGAATTTGTCTGCATTTAAAATTAGGTTCTACTTTTCAGCTCTCTTGTAACTAATTAATGTTCCGTTATTCAGTGTGGTTTCATAGTTTTTTAAACTCCTGACATATTCCAGATAATCGTCTGAATATCCACCACCTCCACGGCCTCCGGATCTGCCGTATCCACCGGAACTTCTATCTGATATATTATGAGTAGTGTAACATCCCCCGATCTTTAATTTTGGATCGACATCAATAAAATAGTTTTTATACCAATCCTTGTCCGCATCACTGAAGACAAAATCAAAGGGCCCTTTAAGATCCTTAACCAATGTATGAGCATTTCCAAGCCTTGCATCAATGTATTCAGCAAGACCTGCCTCCTTAAAATTCTGAAGGGCAGTTTTATGTCTCGATTCATCATATTCAAGAGTAATAAGTTTGCCTCCGGTTTTACTTAATGCCCAGGCAATCCATATCCCTGAATGACCTGTTGAGGTGCCAATCTCAAGTGCACTTTTGTATTTTCCCTTTATGATAAGATCATAGAGTAATTGTCCGTCAGAAGCTGGAATATTCAGGTCATGCCATTGGCCTGAATGGTCTGCAAGAAATTTTTTAACTTTCTCATCGAGCGCGGGATTTTCTTTCAACTCCTGTGCATTCAGAAGTCCGGAAAATAATGCGGTTGCAATAAACAGATAAAAATTAAAACTAAAGATTTTGTACGTTTTCACTTTATATATATTTTTTCAAAAATACTTTTTGATAAAGTATCTTGATGAAAAAAATCAGTGAAAAGGGAAAAATCAGGGTTGAATCCGCTTTTATATCGAATGAAATTATTTTAGTGGTTGCCTTTGTGAGGCACTTGGTGATAATTTGAGGTTTATGACTTTATGTTTAACCACCCCGACATGACCCTTCGGGCATGACATGGGTTGTCTAAAAAGTGTCAAAAATGAACCGCAAAGGGCGCAAGAGGTTTTACGCTGAGGTCGCAAAGAACTGGATTACAGTATCTTGACTTTGCGAACTTTGCGACTACTTTGTGCACTTTGCGGTTAAAAAGGATATGTTATACAGTCCCAAAGCTATGATACACAATATGTTATCTTTGTTCTCCTCTCTGAGGGGGAGTACCCTGAATTATCCTGCTGATGCTATTTCTTATAATTGATAACTTCTTCTGGACTCTTCCTCGGTGTTGCAGCTGACACAGCATCAACGCTATTATCAACGTTGCCGATTCGCAGGACCACTATAGCCTTGTAACCTGCCGGGATCTGAAACAGCTCTTTCTTTGAATTGATGTTTCCGGCCGGACTGCCATAAATGCGTGCACCAAGGCCAAGACCATGTGCAGCAATAAACATACTCTCCGTAGCCAGGCCGCAATCGAAATCAGGTGTGGTTCCGGTTTCAGATATAATCCCTGAAACAACAACCAGTACATTGCCGGGAACTGCATCATTTATTATCTCCTTCACGGTGGCTTCGTCTTTTATTACAGTGAACTTCCACGGCTGGATGTTCCTTGCGCTGGGGGCCTTAATACCGCATTTCAGAATCAGATCAAGCTGTTGATCGGTCACAGGTTCTGATGTATATGCCCTTTCGGAATACCCTGAAAGTATTACATTTGTAACTCCATTGCCGGATATCTGACCGGACAAATTTGAAATTACAAACAAAGCAATAGCAAGTAATGATAGTCTGATTTTCATTTTACAATTGGTTTAAAAGGTCAATACGTGCACAACCCTATTGACATTTCAGGTTTGTTCTTTCTGCTTTTGACGGATTGGCAAAGGCTCCGTACATGGCATTCTTAAATGAAGCACATGCATCTGCAGTTTGTCCTTTACCTGCCTGGGCAAGGCCAAGCTGGAAATAAAACTTCGCTTTTGCTTCGGCAGCTCCTGTTTCGAGAGCCAGACCTTTCCGGGCATACTCTATTCCTTTGTCGAAATTCTTCTGTTTGTTATAAACATCGGCAAAATAGTAAAACAGGTCTTTGTCGTCTCCGTATTTTGCAGCTTTGTTCAACGATACGAGAGCTTCATCAAGTTTGTCTGCCTGGTTAGCCTGCGATCCGGCAGCACGAAAATATTCAAGAGCCACTATAGATGCCTGTTTAGCCCTTTCTGCGTCTTTCACCGTATCAAGCTTACCCAGATATGCATCGATTGTTTCCTCAAAATAGGCAGCGTTATTCTGACTTCTGTAAATTAAAGCCTTATTGTAAATAGCGGCAGTGTAATCCGGATTGATCACCAAAAGGGAGTCAAATGCCTTCAGTGCATTGTCATAATCTTTCTTTGTAAAGAATTCGTTTCCCAGGTTGTAATAACCCTGCACCAGTATCTTCCCTGCATTCTCTTTATTTGTGGTGCTTCCGTATTTTTCAGCAGCAGCAGAAGCAATCTTTGCAGATTTAATTATTTCCGGCGCTGGCTTTTTGTCTTTAATGGTGTTGTTTGCAGCCCTTACATACAAGCCTGGCAATACCTGTACTGCTTTTTGCCTTAGGTCAGCGGCTGTCTCACCCACTTTGTCAGAAAGGGTAACCACCTCCTCAAATGCCTTAATAGCAGCTGGAATGTCAGTTTGCATAACCTTTGCCCCTTCATTATAGTATTTTATAACGTCATTACGGTCCTGTGCATTCAGGTTTGCACTGATAATCGCGGAAACGATCAGAATACCTGCAATTTTTCTTATTGTTTTCATATTCAATTTTATTCAGATTATCAATTTATTAGAAACATTTTTTATTTTTTCAGCCTGTAAAAATATAAATTATATTTGAATTACATGTTGGTGTGACAAACTTATACCTGGCCTCAGAGTCTGACGACCTGAATCATTGCCAAAATGACCCGCCGAAACACTGCGAACAGAACAAAAGATTGATATTTTCGTTATTATTGCAGAAGTGTTTAATTAAGTATGATTAAAAGAACAGCATCAATATTTCTTATCCTGTTTGCCAATGTAGTATTATTGGCTTTTGCTGTTATACCCCATCATCATCATCATCACCAGATTTGTTTTGTACAATCGCATTGTGAAAATGATGATGATAGAGACAAAAAAGATTCAAACGGGGATTCTCACAAACATGATTGTGAAGGTTATGCAGCTGGTTGCATACTGCAGGAACCGGTTGTTGTTCCGTCAAATCAGTGGAAACCGGAGATTAAGTTCGTTAATGGTATTAATGACAACTCCGGAAATGATGATTTTCAGTATCGCCTTGCAAGCAACGTGATCAAAGCATTTATCCCTGTTTTATATAATATTGCTTCAGTACCTCTAAATAATTGTTCTTATTCCTTTCACGTTTCCTCTTCGCTGGGATTACGTGCCCCCCCTGTCGTTTAAATTTTTAGTTAATCAGGCATGCAATAGTACATCTGACAATGATGTATTAAGCCATTTATATTAATCATTACTAAAAATTTAAAGGACATCATTATGCATTTCAGGACAATATTGATTGCGGCCTTTGCTTTTATATTGGCAGGATGCAATCACAACACCGAAGCTGAAAACCATGCCGGAGAGGAAGAAGTAAAGTTTCAATATACTGCATACTCTAATAATTTTGAACTTTTCGCAGAAGCTGATCCTTTTATTGTGGGGCAAACATCAAATATTTTGTCGCACTTCACAAGCCTGCCGGGTTTTACTGCTCTGGAGAAAGGTAAAATCAATCTGAAAATAATAGTTGATGGAAAAATAACGGAACAAACTCTTGAGGCTCCAACCCGAAAAGGAATATACAGCTTTGATATTAAACCCTCCGACCAGGGTGAAGGCTCACTTGAATACACCATTTTAACCGATGATGGCGAATATAAAATAATTGTGCCCGGAATAATTGTATTTACTTCTCTGCAGGAAGCTGCTGATGCAGCCTCGAAGAATGTGGTTTCAAAGATCAATACCACCGTTTTTACCAAAGAACAGTCATGGAAAACTGATTTTGCAACAGACTGGCCTGCGAAAGAATCAGTCGGACAGGTAATAAAAACAACTGCACAAATTCAATCGGCACAGGGTGATGAAATATTAGTGACTGCAAAAGCAGATGGAATTATTTCTTTTACAGAAACCACCATTTCAGAGGGTAAAAGTGTTTCAGACGGACAGACACTATTCATGATTACGGGCAGTGGATTTGCCGATAATAATTCGGCTGTCCGTTTTACTGAGGCTCA
>Ga0105100_10001207_pt1 | contig 15222 bp, 9 predicted proteins | sample PPLLak12cMay2015_2_FD_87033 | JGI IMG/M metagenome (GOLD analysis project Ga0105100, IMG submission 87033) | Freshwater sediment microbial communities from Prairie Pothole Lake near Jamestown, North Dakota, USA - PPLs Lake P8 Core (1) Depth... | ecosystem: Environmental > Aquatic > Freshwater >...
ATAGGAGGTATTCATAGTCTCCCTGTCAATAAGTTTAATAAGCAACTTCCCCTGAGTGATTGTCATATCCCTGACGTCATCCTCATACTCTCCGAATATATCTTTTTCAAGCTTCCTGAGATATTTTTTCCTCTCCTTATCGTCCGGGAGTTTCGCAAGTTCGATGTTTATATCGTCAAGACTCTCCCTTACCAGCAGTGAATAAGGATAGACCTTTTTCAGGTTATAAACCATGCGCTGATATTTTTGGTATGGAAATTTCTTTGAGTTACCAGGCCGCCCGATGATAACCACCTCTTTTATATCTACTTCGGGCAGTCTTTCACCATTCCTGTCGACAGAATGCAGCTTATAAAAGTTTTCTGGAAGGGTATCAATTTTCATTAAGCCTGTATCAGTCTGGCCTGAAACAGCAAATAAGAATCCAAAAGAAAACAATATAGATATAAGGCTCCTCAAATATGCATTGTTTTGTACAAAGTTATCAAATTACGGGCCATTTAGTAAACAAGTAAAATATGAGAAAAGTGCAGACCGGTGAAGAATAATATTAAATATACATTCTCTTATTCTAATTCTTTTTACTAAATTGTATTCTAATATATAATCAGTATTAACCCGGTAATATTTTGAGATCCACTTTTCTTCATAAAGCAGATAAATGGATTACAAAAATCCTCAGCCATCCGGGTATTCATGAGGATACAATTGCACAGAAAAAGATTTACTGGATAGCGAGTGTCTCAGTTACTTCAATGATCTTGCTGCTGACAATTGCCTACCACATAATCTTTCCGCAGTTAAGGATATTGATTAATTACGGATTCTTTCTTTTTCTGATTTTTCTGCAGGGGGTTATTTATCCGCTGTTATTTCGTCGTTCCAGGGTTGATGAGAAGTTATGGGTAATGTTCTTAAATCAGACTCTGGTAGCCCTGATAACTTTCTACTGTATTCTGAAGCTGGGTGGAATACCTTATTCAGGAGGGCTGATCTTTGTTGGTCTTGCTCTTGTTTTCTTCTCTCTTAATTTCAAGAAGAAAGGTCATTCCATCGGAATCTTCATAATCTATATTATAACTGTCATTCTTGCCGGCATTCTTCACCCATGGCTGAGTGTCCCGCCTGAAATGACGCCGGCGGTAAACATTTCCCTCTTTGTCATCAACCTGCTCTGGATCTCAGGTTTCGCTATGGTTTTTGTTCTTAATTTCATTTCTCAAAGAGTAAAGCTTGAACAACTTGAGGCAAAGCGCCTTAAAGAGCTTGATGAAGCAAAGACCAGACTTTATACCAATATCACTCATGAGTTCCGGACACCGCTGACCATAATCATCGGAATGAATGATCTTATGAGGAATGAACCAGAAAAATGGCTTGCTGAAGGCAGCAAAAAAATTAACAGGAGCGCCGGGATACTTCTTAACCTGGTGAATCAGATGCTTGACCTGTCAAAGATTGAAGCTGGCTCAATGCCCTTAAGAATGATAAGATCAGATATTAATAACTATATCAGACATATTGTTGAAATGTTCCGGTCAGTAGCGGCAGAGAAAAAAATAATACTGAATTACAAGCCTGCTGAACGGAAGTTGGTTGTCGACTATGATCCGGACAAGATTACGCAGATCGTCTCCAATTTGCTGTCAAATGCTCTTAAATTCACACAGAACTCTGGCATTGTAGAGGTAAGCACTTCACTGCCGGAAGAAAGGACACTTGAAATAAGGGTGAGCGATAACGGGCAGGGAATTCCGGAAGATCTTCTCCCCAACATCTTTGATCGTTTTTACAGGATTGATGAGAGCAGTCCCGGATCAGGACTTGGTCTTGCACTGACCAGAGAACTGGTTAAGCTTCTGAATGGTACAATAAGCGTGGAAAGCGTTTATGGCGAGGGAACGGAATTCACCGTTACATTGCCTGTGACATCAAATGCACCATTGAATGAAATGCCGGAGCTGCATGAGATAAAAGAAAAGATCTTCCCACACATTTTACTCAATGCCAAACCTGATATTCACACACCTGTTAATGAACATCACAATGATAAAAAACCTATCCTTCTCATCGTGGAGGACAACTTTGATGTGGTAGAATTCATGATGACAATTCTTGAGAAGGATTATAATGTTATTATAGCTGTCAATGGTCAGGAAGGCCTTGAGAAAGCAGTTGAAATTGTGCCTGATATAATTCTCAGCGATATTATGATGCCGGTAATGGATGGTATTGAAATGCTTAAAAGAATAAAAAACGATTTCCGTACAAGCCATATTCCGGTGGTTATGCTGACAGCAAAGGCTGATGTGCAATCGCGGATAGAAGGGATTGAAAAAGGGGCAGATGCATATCTGGCAAAACCATTCAACAAGGAAGAGCTGCTGGTGCAGTTAAGATCACTGATTGGCCTCAGAAAAAGACTGCAGGAGCGCTATGCATCTATAGGTCACCTTTCTCTTACCGCTGAGAAAGACTTTCATTTAGAAGATAAATTCATTAAAAGAAGCAGGGAAATAATGGCATCTAATCTCAGTGATGAAGATTTTGATGTCCAGAGTCTGTGCAACGAGATGGCCATGAGCCGGACCCAATTTTACCGTAAATTCAGCTCGCTTACAAACAGGACCCCCAATGATTATCTACGTTCTCTCCGTCTTCATAAGGCAAAGGATCTGCTGACCGGTTCGGATATAACAGTTACAGAAGCAGCGTACAGTACCGGGTTTAAGAATCTCTCCCATTTCAGTAAAGTATTTTCCGAAGAATTCGGAGTGAATCCCAGAGAGATAAACAAGTAAAAATCCTTCCCCTTACACTCAGCCTCTCCCCTCTCCCCTTTCCCCCGATCCCTTTTCCTACTCTCTCTCAACAATTTGGTACGCAGAACAAAACTAACAGGACGCATAGCAAAATGTCTCTTGTGGCTTTGTCTTAACTTGTGACGGACAAACATTTATTAACCAAAATCTGGAATTATGAAAACAAAGAATTTGCTTATCTGTATCTGCCTTCTAATAGGCGTAACGGTGTCTCATGCATTTGCTCAGAAAAATGACAAAAAAACTGAGCAGGGATGGTTCGAATCGGGCTACTACACTCCGGTTTTTTGTGGTGACGCAATGACGGATTATTTATGGCCCGGTACAGTCAGAGTTCACTATGTGAAACATGATAAAGACAGAGATGGTATCGTGGAGTGGGAGATTGATCAGATGAAAGGTGAAGCTGTAAGTTATTTCACTGGAGAGGTTTTCAAAGTAAAGGAAATAGACAAAACAGATAACACCACTTATTTTACCTGGCATTATAACTTAAAGGGCAGCTTTGGGAACCACTACATTGGCACCTTAACCATTGACCTTAATACAGGTGAATTGATAATTGGTAAGACAGTCTGCACTGAGAATTAACCTGCAGACTCGAACAAGACTTCAAAAACGAGTTAATTATTTAATATTCTTTGTTCAGTTTCCCTGGAAGAGTGTCGCAAGCAATCTTTGCGTTTCCGGTTAGGAAGTTCTGAAAAAGTGAAGTTAAAGCTTCACTTTTCTGTTATTGTACTGATGGATTTACATCTCAAACCACGGAGTTGATCGGAGTTTCCGGGAGTTTCACTGTTTCAAGCCGTCTTAAACATTGTTTTTTTCAAAGCATAGAATGCGTTTACGCGTGGACTATGGCAAATTCTTCGGCCTTCGCTATTCGGTCTTCTGGTAAAAAAGCTATTTAAATTTGGACAGCAGGAATATTCCCCACTCCCCTTCTCCCCTTCTCCTGCTTTCCCATTCTCCTCTTCTCCCCCTCAACAATTTGGTACGCAGAGCAAAACTAACGGGACACATAGCAAAATGTAGTTTGTGGCTTTGTCTTAACTTTTAATGCAATTTTTATAAACTAAAATAAAGAATTATGAAGACCCTGAAAAGATTTTTTTTCTTTTTTGCAGTCATTTGGTTATTGATGGCCTGCTCGAAAGATGATGGTTTTGTTGGAAGAGGATTTCCTAATCAACAGTACGGTTATGATAAAGTCAATAATCATTACCAGGGACTTGATCAGAATCGGTATGTGGTAATGAAAAACACCGGATTGAGAGTGCACTACAGAATTATCGGTAAAGGTCCGATCGATATGATACTCATTCCCGGATGGACAAATCCTCTGGAAATCTATTCAAAACAGTTCGACTATTTCAGAGACAAAGCCAGATGCATCTATATCGACCTACCGGGGCACGGGTTAAGTGATGCACCTGAAGGTGTGGAATACACAATGGGATTAATGGCTGATGCAATTTATGAAGTTGTTAAGAAAGAAGGAGTAAAGAAATTCGTGGGAGTAGGTTTTAGTATGGGTCCTGTTCCCCTTGGACAATTTGAAAAGTTACACCCTGGAATGATTACCAGACTTGTGAATATCGAGGGGAGTTATACTCCATGGCCCCCAGAAGGCACAGATGCCAGGGAGGCATTCCTTACTGAATTAAATGGATTTTTAGATTGGATGTTTTACTGGGGACCGGATGAAAAGATGTTTTTCGGTTCATTACTGGTACCTCCTACAGCTCCTGATGATTTAAAAGAATTTGTTGAATACTTTTATGATTACCCAACCTGGTTGATGCACAATATTTATTATTGGTATACAAGGGAGGAAGTAAACAAGGCTGTCGGATGGGAAATTCCAATCCTGAGTATTTATGTAGCCCCACCTGATCTGGCTAACGAAGCCCTTATTTTTCCTGATTCGGATGTTCATGTGATTGAAGAGTCAGGACATGCTGTCATCTGGGAAAAATTTGAGCAAGTAAATCCTCTGATCTGGAATTTTATTTCTGCTCGGCCTGGAAGACGGTATTAATATAGTGTGCCTTACACCCTTAAGCCAAGGCCATACCCCGGGTAAATGACAATAGATTGAACCTTGCGGGGAATATAGATATTGTTTTAGGTAAATTATTTGCTGTATTACATACATTATTTGCTGTAATACAATATATTTCCACTACTGTCCGAGAAAAAACATGAAATTCTACCATAGTTTGTTATCTAATTAATCCTGATGCTTTCGACTATTACCGGGGCCGACAGATGATCCGGAACCCTGAAAGGGTTTAAAAGAGGCACCACGGTTAGTGGTACGATATGAATAAGTGGCTCTTGAAAAAGTCCAAATCCATTAACCGTAAAGGTCGCAAAAACTTAATAACAATGATTTGACTTTGCATGCTTTGCGTATTTCTTAGCGTTCTACTATATAACTCTTTTGTTTTTCCTGATGGATTTCGGACTTTCCCTATATCCGCCTCTCCCAGTTTGTCGGCCTCATCCCCCTAACCCAGGAGAGAAGAGGGAATAGTTTGGAATACAATGAATTAGCCCCTCCCTCTTGGGGGAGGGGTTGGGGAGAGGTCATTTTTCTCAGCAACTACAAAATCGCTCTTTCTGTTTTTAATAGTTATTTGTTTTAATGTTCCTATCGTATCTCAAAGGTGGAGGACTTTGCGGTTAAAAAGACTTTTTAAACAGCCACAAATAAATTTTGCATTTGGTTAAACAGCTTCTTAAATTTGATATATTATTCTGAAATCCTTGTTGCTGGTTACTGGTTGCTTGTTAGTTGTAACCGACTAATTGACAATTCTAACCAGTAACAAGAAACAAGCAACCAGCAACTTGATTAATAAACAGGAGAAAAAGTTAATTCAAAACCATGTTAATATCCGACAGGATACCAATTACAGTTGGTGTTGTAGGTCATCTTGATGTTATAACTACCGAAGAACACAGATTGCAAATCGAAAACCTGTTTAAAGATCTGGCAGCAGAATATCCAAATTCTCCTCTCTGTTTGTTTTCATCAATTGCAGAGGGAGCTGACAGATATGTAGCCAATATTTTCCTTGACCTGAAAAGAAATAACGAAGAATATAATGAGAGATTCGAGCTGATTGTCCCGATGCCATTTGAAACTGAAGAATACAAAAATGATTTCAGTGACGATTCTGATGTGGAGTTTGAGGAATTGCTGAAACAAGCGAAAAGATATTTCCCGGTTGGTTACGACAGCCTCGAAATTGACAGGCCTCAGCAATATCTTAAGACCGGGAAACTTGTTGCTGATAGTTCACTGATCCTTATTGCACTCTGGGATGGTGAGGCAGGTAAAAAAGGAGGCACTGCTGATATAGTAAAACATAAGATTACCGGAGATGATGATACTGTAGCTGAAAGTACATTTGAATACGACGGAACTGTATTTATTCTGCCCAGTAAGAGGGCGAAATCATCTTATAAGGTTACAGGTGATTTAAAGAATAAAGAATAATTGACACTCGAACACATTTTAAAAGATCCGGTATTAAGGGATGCCCTTGATAAAATAGAGGAGATCAATTCAGATTCTATCACAATAAAGCAACCGGATTTTGAAAAATCACAATCTTATCTGTTCAATGCACCGGAGAAGCTTGAAGATCCTCAGAAGCCTATTTTGAACTGGTATTCAATAATGGACCTGCTATCCCTTCAGTTCAGGAAAAGAGATATTTTTATAACTATCTGCCTGTTCACATTGGGACTATTGTTAATATTGTCTCTCGCTATTTACTCCAATATATTGATGAGAAGATGGGTTCTGTCCATCGCCATGGGTTTTGTTGTTGCTGCAACTCTGGTCTATTTCTATTCAAGATCCACAAAAAACCATAAGAAATATTTATACAACAGGACACTGGCGGAAGCTTTGCGGATTCAGTTTTACTGGAACATCGCCGGCATAAACAAGAATGTATCTGATTATATATTAAGGATCCACAGGAAAGAATTCACCTGGGTAAAACATATTCTTTCAGCTGTTTATGGCATAACGTACAATAACAAATCAATATCTTCAGACACCATAAATGATCTGACTCATAACTGGGTAAAAAACCAGGCAGATTTCTTTGAATCTGCCATAAGAAAAATGACAAAACAAATAGGTTTCTATCACAATATCTCAAATATATCATTCGCAATAGCATTTGCTTTCCTGGGTTCCATCCTGATCTTTGGAAAATTCTATGAAACAAATAATTATCTTGACTGGCTGCTGATTTTTATCGAATCGCTGTTAGGTGTGTTTGCCCTCATAAAAGCTTATATTCAGATGAAGGGTTATGAACCACTGGTAAACCAGTATGAACTGATGCATGTAATTTACCAGAGGGCAGAATCGAAGATAAATGAAGTGAATGATCTACCAATTGCTATCGCAGAAAAGCAATCATATCTTAAAGAGTTGTTCTTTGTGATTGGGAAGGAGGCACTGATTGAAAACGGAAACTGGTATCTGATTTTTAAAGAGAAGGAGCCGGAGGTCGAGGGCATTTGACCCCAGTTCTTCTGCTGGCAAATTATTTTTGCTTTTAACCTGTCTAAGGCTTAACTTTGATTTGAATACAGCAGATCTTTGAAAAGTATTTATAAAATCCTCATTTACAATGGCAAGTATTATTCCTGGTTACGAGTACGATATTTTCATAAGCTACCGCCAGAAAGACAACAAATACGACGGCTGGGTTACTGAATTTATCGATCACCTGAAAAGGGAGATTGAAGCAACTTTTAAAGAGGATGTTTCCGTTTATTTCGACGAAAATCCTCATGACGGATTGCTGGAGATCCATAATGTCGACAAGAGTCTTGAGACAAAGCTTAAATCGGTGATCTTTATCCCTGTCATTTCGCAAACCTATTGCGATCCTAAAAGCTTTGCATGGCAAAACGAATTTGTCACATTTAATAAAATGGCCGGCGCCGATCCGATTGGAAAAGACATAAAGCTTGCAAGTGGTAATGTCTGCAGCAGGATTATCCCTGTAAAAATCCACGATCTGGATGCTTCCGACACCGAACTTATTGAACATGAAATAGGTTGCAGACTCCGTGCAATTGAATTTATCTACTCGAGCGCCGGTGTCAACAGACCTTTAAAGCCTGCTGATAACCCGGATAAAAACCTTAACAAAACCTTCTACCGCGATCAGATAAATAAAGTCGCAAATGCTGTTAAGGATGTGATCTATGGCATCCATCCTGATCCAAAGAAAAGGGCAACTAAATCCTATCAGACCGGAGTCTCCGGCTATGCAGATCCTGCTATTGAACCTGAAAGAGAAAAGATCGCTTCAGGAAGATCTCTTTCTAGGAAATATATTCTTTACGGATCATTGGGGATCCTCCTGATCGTGGCACTTATAGTTCTGATTCCAAAATTATTAAATAAGAAAGAACCAGTTACGGCAGCTTCAGATATAATAAAGAAAGCTATTGCTGTCTTACCGGTTTCGAATCTTACCGGGAATTCTGAATTACAATACATTGCTGATGTTATTCAGGACGAAATCACCGGCCGGCTTGGTAGGATTAGCGGCTTGAATGTGAGGCCAAAGCTTTCGACTCTTCAATTTAAGGAGACTCAGGAATCAATCCAGCAAATATCAAAAAAACTGAGCGTAAATAATATGGTTGAATCATCAATCAAAGGATCTGAAGATAACCTGCAGATTGAAGTGCGCTTAATTGAGGCGTTTCCGGAAGAAAAATATATCTGGAGCTCGACCTTTACTCAAAGCTGGAGTAATATCACAGATATTTACCAGAAGATAATCAGTAATGTAGTTAATGGTACCGGAATCAAACTCACATCCCAGGAAGCAAATAACCTTGCTGTTGCTCAGAAACATAATCCTGATCTGTTAAAAGCCTGTGCAAAAGGAAGCTACTTTATGAATTTATATACTCCTGAAGGATTTGAAGAGGGTCTTAAATACTATAATCAGGCTATTGCGATTGATCCCTCTGATCCCTTACCCTACCTTGGACTTGCACTCGGATACAGCAATACCGGGCACGTATCCCCTGTTGCCTCTGAAGCTTCAAACCGTGCAAAGGCTTATGCTAAAAAAGCCCTTGAACTGGATTCTACTCTTGCTGATGCTCATTCAGTTCTGGCGACCAAATACCTATATACCGACTGGAATTATTCTGAGGCTGAAAAATCACTAAAAACTGCTCTCAGGCTTAATCCAAGTCTTACTGCAGTTCATTACACATACGGATGGTACCTCCTTCTGGTAAATAAGACTGATGAAGCGATTGCCGAGATGAAAAAAGCTGTTGAGATAGATCCTATTGATCCATTATGCCAGGGGTATCTTGCCTGGCTTTATCTTTCTTTGGGAAGGCATGAAGAGGCAATTGCAGAAGCCAGAAAAACACTGCAAATCGATCCAAATTATATTATGGCTTATTTTGTCATGGGTGCATCATATTCAGAAATGGGAATGCACTTTGAAGCAATCGAGATGCATAAGAAAGGCCTTTCCATAAGTCCAGGATATGAAAGCGGGCTTGGAGTTGCCTATGCACGTGCAGGCCAGAAAGAGAATGCTCTGGAAGTTGCTGTCGCAATGGAAAAGAACCTCGATAGCTGGTATGCCTATGGTCTTGCAGAACTTTATGCTGCCCTTGGCGATAAAGATAAAGCAATTTATTTTCTAGAGGAGTCTTATAAAAGACGTCAGGATTTTATGCCATGGTTAAAAACACTATCTACCTTTAAAATTCTCTATAACGACCCTAGATTTAAGGATATCGTAAGCAGGATGAATCTCCCTGCATGATAAAAAGATCATATTTTTATAAAGTAAATCCTTTGCAATGCTTCTCCAAAAAGCTAAATTTGATGAAAGCTTTCTTCCATGGCACTTCAGGTTGAAGATCTTGAGGATCAGTGTAAATACAGGCAGATACTTAAAATCCCCTACGAAGATCTGGTAACATTTGTCCTTGACTATATAAGGAGAAGATCGGGTCTTATGGTTTTTTTCTGGTCAACCTGCATAGTTTTTCTTGGAATGGCTCTTTTTATCCGTACAAACATAAGCGGATACTTCCCTTTTAGATATATTTTTCTTCATACGTTACTTGGATTGATTATCTTCCCGATCATTTCAATCCCTGTTCATGAGCTGCTGCATATAATTCCTTTCTATTTCACAGGGGCAAAGAATATAAGGGTCTCAATGGACCTGAAACAATACATGTTCTATGTTACTGCACATAAGCATGTTGCTACAGCAAAACAGTTCTGGTTTGTTGGACTGGTCCCGTTCATAATTATCAGCCTGTTAACATTATTTCTTATACTGAATCTTCCCGGATTATGGAAATGGAGCCTCTCCCTGTTTCTTTTCGCTCACGCCACAATGTGCGCCGGAGATTTTGCAATGCTCAATTTCTGTTTTTTACATCGCGGGAAAAAGATCTATACCTGGGACGATGCCGATAAGAAAATTGCATATTTTTATGAAGAGATTTAAAAAATAACCTCGGAGTTACACGGAGTTGTTCGGAGTAAAACACGGAGTGACTCCGTGCAACTCCTTTAAACTCAGTGAAACTCCGTGGTTAAGATGATAAAGGAAAAACAATTTGACTATTATGAAAAAGCTGATTATCATTATTTTATTAATTACTTCAATAAGTTTTGTCGGATTTGGACAGAGAAAAATCGTCAATATTCCCGATCTGCCTGGATATGTCACACTTAAGTGTGACTTCCATCTGCACACTGTCTTTTCCGATGGCAATGTTTGGCCAACTGTCAGGGTTGGGGAAGCATACCGCGACGGTCTGGATGCCCTGGCGATTACAGACCATATTGAATATACTCCTAAAAAGGATTTTATCCCTGTCGACCATAATGCCGCCTGGAAAATTGCTGAAGGCACCGCAAGGGATTATAATATGATACTCGTGCATGGTGCTGAAATTACCCGTAAAATGCCTCCCGGACATATGAATGCCTTGTTTATCCGGGATGCATCCCTTTTAACAGCTGATTCAGTTATGGATGTCTATGAAGAAGCCATAAAGCAGGGAGCTTTTCTCCTGTGGAACCACCCGGGATGGAAATCACAGGAACCTGACGGGATCCCAAAAATTTATAAAATCCATAAAACCCTTATTGATAAAGGATGGCTTCATGGTATCGAGTATTTTAACAGCACTGAGTATTATCCTCTTGTCCTGACTTTCTGCAGGCAGTTCAACCTGACAGTTATGGCCAGCAGCGATAATCATAATGTTTTAAGCGAATCGTATAAGGATCCGGTAAACACCAACAGGCCCATGACCCTTGTCTTTGCAAAAGCCAGGACCCATGATGCTCTTAAAGAAGCAATGTTTGCAGGAAGAACACTGGCATATTTCAGGGATATTATTGCCGGAAAAGAGGAATATGCAAAACCGTTTTTCTATCAATGCATCTCTGTCGGGAAACCTTATCTTGAAAATGATAAAAGCATTTATTTTGAGGTTACAAACAGTTCGGATGTACCATTTTATCTCATAAATGGCATTCCCGATGCTCCGCAGTCATTAACTCTTGCTGCAAACGGGATTACAAGAGTTGTTGTCAGTAAAAAGGTGACCTCGCCTCTTGTATATGATGTTAAAAATATCCTGATCGGTGAAGAAGAAGTCCTGAAAATTGAACTTAGATATTAGTCCTCTGTGTCCCTCTGTGATGCCTCTGTGTAACTCAGTGTAAGTTTTTATAATTCTTTTTGTTACACAGAGAACACTGAGAAGACACAGAGATCCACAGAGTAGGCCCTTTAAAACTTTTCTTTTGCCAGTTTGAGAACATCATCATCCTTCCCAATTGGACGCAGTCTGAATGAGTACTCGTATTTCTTCTCCAGCAGTCTGTACTCCGGATGGATAATTGCTCCCCAGGAATCATCGCCGCCGACACCCATCTGCCCAAGATCGACATTCAGGTTGACAAGCTCCCTTGGTTTGATATCAGTGGTATGTGTGTTTGCACTTTTTGCATCTTTACGGTACTGTGACAGTTTCCCGGGCGATTCAAAATCATCATGTACATTTTTGAGAGCAGCAAAACAGATCAGCGGGTTGCCGCTAACAAGGAATCCGGTACCATTATCATCAGTAAGTGTCAGCCATCGTGTGTCAGTTTTATAACCATTCTCCTGGGGACGGATATAAGGAACATACTGGTCATCAACAGTGCTTTCATAAAGACCAACCTCGGCAGAAGTTTTTCTGTCTGCATAGTTTTCATGAGGCCCTCTTCCATACCATTTAAGGTTCATAAACTCATCAGGAAGCTGCATCTGCATACCCATCCTGGGTATTTCCGGGACTTTGTCGGAAACCTTCGAAAACTGGTTCTTGATAATTAAATCACCTGAGCTGAAAATTGAGTATGTGGTAACATACCCTGCTATCTTTTCATTATTATCACCCGGGATATCATATTCAATTGTAATAACAACTTTCCCCATTTCAGGCTGGAGAATATTCGCTTTTCTGACTATTGCCTTTTCACCTGCTTTCTTCCATACACCAAGTTTCTGGTCCATGTCATAACCATAATCGTTATCTGTTGGTGGTCTCCAGAAATCGGGTTCCGGACCTTTATTTATCATCGAAGTTCCCTTGTATACGAAAGACTCCATTTTCCCCTTTTCAAGATCAAAGACAATTTTCAGGTCAGTGCCGCTTACTTCAAACTTTTTACCCTCGGTATTAGTCTGAAGAACTGCCAGTTCGTCACGTCTGGCTGCTACAGGTTTCCCTTCAACCGGCAATTTAAACTGGGCAGTGGCATATACATGATCTTCCGGAACATAATTCCATTCATCGCTTCTTGATACTCTGAAATTCAGGAAGTACTCTGCTCCCGGAATTGCTTCAATACCCGAAACCGGGATAAATACTAATGTATCCTCACCAGGACCCAGGCTGGGAAATGATAGCTTTCCTGATTTAACTGCGACACCGTCAGACATTATATCCCAGTCGAAGCTGAATTCTGCCATATCAGTGAAATAGTACTTGTTCTTTATTTTAACTGATCCCTCAGTAAGATTAACAGGTTCGAAGCCAATATATTGATAAACCTTTTTTACTTCATTCAGTCCAGGTTTTCCTGTCCTGTCGGGCCATGTGAGACCGTTAATACAGAAGTTCCCGTCGCTTCTGATCCCCTCTTCCCCATAATCACCTCCATATGCCCAGAATTTTTCTCCATTCTCATCAGTGTTAAGAAGTCCCTGGTCAACCCAGTCCCAAACGAATGCACCCTGTAACTTCGGGTACTTTTCAATCACATCCCAGTAATCCTGAAGGTTTCCCGTTGAATTTCCCATCGCATGAGCATATTCGCACAGTATCAGTGGCCTGTCGGTTTTTGGGTCCTTTGCATATGCCTCAATCTGCCATATCCTGGCATACATCGGACAAAAGATATCAGTATGACGTTCCGTTGTGTTTGTGCTTTGTTCTGCACGTTCATATTGTACCGGGCGGGTAACATCTCTTGATTTAGTCCATTTATAATTGTTCAGGAAATTATGTCCGTCACCGGCTTCATTCCCCAGTGACCAGATGATCACTGAAGGATGATTTTTGTCGCGTTCAACCATTCGCTGCATCCTGTCGAGATGTGCTGCGGCCCATTCCTTCTTATCGGCAAGTGTAATATCCTTGTCATAACCGATACCATGCGATTCTATGTCAGCTTCATCAACCAGGTAGAGTCCGTATTTATCACACATCTCATACCAGAGTTCCCGCTGCGGATAATGTGAAGTTCGCACAGCATTTATATTATTGCTTTTCATTACCCTGATATCTTTGAGAATTGTAGCTTCATCAATAACATGCCCTGTAACGTCATTATGCTCATGCAAATTGGTACCTTTCAAATAAATGGGGACTCCGTTTACAAGAAGCTGTGAATTGATAATTTCGACTTTCCTGAATCCTATTTTAGCACTGACACTTTCAAGATTATTTCCAAAACTGTCTTTCAGGCTCAGAACAAGAGAGTAAAGATCAGGTGTTTCCGAAGTCCATTTTTTAACTCCAGGAAACTGTTTGGTAAAATTCAATGATGCCTTATTATCAGATATTTTAAAATCTTTTGATTCAAAATAGACTTTCTGATCACCTTCAAAAAGTGAAGCCTCAAAAACAAAATTTCCTGGATTTTCATCGGCACTTTTTAGTGAGACATCCAGTTTAAGGAGCCCGTCGGTATAGTTATTCTCAAGGTCACCGATAGCAAAAAAATCGCTTATGTATGTTTTTGGACGTGCATGAAGAAATAGACTCCGCTGGATACCACTCAGCCTGAAAAAGTCCTGATCTTCGAGGTAACTGCCATCGCTCCACCGGTATACCTCCACTGCAATGGAATTATTTCCCTTTTTTAGATGTTTTGTAATATTGAATTCTGCCGGAACCTTGCTGTCCTGACTGTATCCTACAAGCTCTTCATTTACCCATACATAGAATGCAGAACTCACAGCGCCGAAATGAAGAAAGATCTCTTTGTCTTTCCATCCGGCCGGTACTTTAAAACCTCTTTTATAAGAACCTACCGGGTTCCAGTCATGTTGAATGTAAGGCGGATTTGGTTTAAAAGCATATCCGATATTCACATAAATCGGGACATCATATCCCTTCATCTGCCAGTTTGACGGTACCTCAATATCATCCCAGTCGCGGGTGTCATAATCATCCTTAAAAAACCAGTATGGGCGCTTGTCGGGAGAATCGACATAATAGAATTTCCATATACCGTCAAGCGAAAGGTAATTGGGAGAACCTGACTCATTTGATTCCAGGGCAAAAAGCTCATCCGGGAAACTTATCATAGTCGCATGAGGGGCCTCCCTGTTCTGGTTGAACATCTCAGGGTTTTCCCAGTCACGAGGTTCTTTCTCTGTGTAAGCGATGCCATCATATTTGCTGTATTTTTTGCATGATGAAAAAATAAGAACTGTCAGCAGAAAATAAAAAGTCAGTTTCTTCATGTGTACAGGATTAAAAATAAAAAACAAATTCCTCTTCATATATATATTTTAATTCATTTTAAAAATAACCAAAAAACAGGTTCAAGCCAAATAATTATATACTCCACGTGGTCGGTTCCATACATTTTTTTGCAGTTTATATGATTTTATCTTATATTGAAGGTCTTTATTAACTTAATACCTGACGGCAATGAACAAAGAAATACAAAACCTTTACACAGATTTCAGGAATGGCCGGATTGACAGGCGGTCGTTCCTGAAAAAGCTTGCTTTTATTACCGGGAGCAGCGCTGCCGCTCTGGCTATCTTACCAGTCCTTGAGG
>Ga0105100_10001208_pt1 | contig 15221 bp, 14 predicted proteins | sample PPLLak12cMay2015_2_FD_87033 | JGI IMG/M metagenome (GOLD analysis project Ga0105100, IMG submission 87033) | Freshwater sediment microbial communities from Prairie Pothole Lake near Jamestown, North Dakota, USA - PPLs Lake P8 Core (1) Depth... | ecosystem: Environmental > Aquatic > Freshwater >...
GCAGTCGATCACCGCCGCCTGCCAGGCCATCCAGGCCGGAGACGGCGAGGTGTACCTGTGCGGCGGGGTCGAGAGCATGAGCACCTCCCCCTACGTGGTACGCGGCGCGCGGTGGGGGTTGAAATTGCGCCACGACACCTTCGTGGACACCCTGTGGGAAGGCCTGACCGACCCCGTGTGTGGCCAGATCATGGGCTACACAGCCGAGAACCTGGCCATGATGTACAACATCAGCCGCGAGGAACAAGACCAGTTCGCCGTGAATAGCCACAAGAAGGCGTTCATGGCCACGCGCATGGGACGCTTCCAGGAAGAGATCATGCCGGTTCGGGTCAGCAAAAAGGTAGCCGGCAGGGAAGTGGCCTACGAGGATATTGTCAAGGACGAGTGCATCAACCCCACATTGAGTCTGCAAAAAGCGGCCCTGTACCCGACGGTGTTCAAGAAAGGCGGGTCGGTCACCCCGGCCAACGCCTGCCCGCTCAGCGACGGGGCAGCCGCGGTCATTGTGATGACGGCGGACAAGGCCAAGGAGTTGGGGCTGAAACCGCTGGCGGCGATCCGCAGCCATGCCTACGCGGCCATTCCACCCGAGATCATGGGCCTGGGACCGGCCTATGCCCTGCCGCAGGCGTGCCGGAGCGCCGGCATCGAAGTGAGCCCGCTCGACCTGATCGAGATCAACGAGGCGTTTGCCGCGCAGACGATGGCCTGCGGCATGGAGCTGGGCTGGGACTGGAACAAGGTCAATGTCAATGGCGGCGCTATCGCCCTGGGTCACCCGGTGGGCTGCACCGGCACGCGCGTCGTGGTGACGTTGGTCAACGAGATGATCAAGCGAGACGTGCCGCTGGGTGCAGTGACGGCCTGCGTGGGTGGCGGCATGGGCGGCGCCATCGTTATCGAGCGAAGCTAGGAGGCGGACAATGGCAGACGTAGCGCTGTGGCAAGACAACAAAGCCCGGGCGGCATTCGAGGCCAAGGGTAAGGCCCTTCTAAAAGACCTACTGCCCAAGCTGGAAGGCCAGACCGGCGTGGTCGCGATCGAGCCGGAGAGCGGCGATTATTTCATCGGCGCCACGCTGGGCAAGGCCGATGCGGCCGCTTATGTGAAGTATCCGGACAAGTGGGTTTATTTTGTACGATTGGATAATCCAGAAGCGGCTATTGCGCTGGCAACCTGGTGAGGGTAACTCTGACACAGGTCAGAGGAGTCCCCTTACCTGCAACCTGTAACTAACAGAGGAGGAACTATGTGGATTTTCAAGGTAGGCGTGGTTGGAGCCGGCGCAATGGGCGGCGGCATTGCCCAGGTGGTGACCTACTCTGGCCTGCCGGTGGTGGTGAAGGACATTGACCAGAAGCAGTTGGACCTGGCCCGCGAGCACGTGGAAAAGATCTACCAGGACCGCGTCGACAAGGGCAAGATGACACCCGGGCAAGTCCAGGAGAAGCTGGGGGTGATCGAGTACTCGCTGAACTATGACGGTTTTTCTGACGTAGACATCGTGATCGAAGCGGTGCCTGAGGTCATGAAGATCAAGCAGCAGGTATACAAGGAGCTGGACCAGGTTTGCCAACCGGAGGCGATCTTGGCATCCAACACGTCAGCGCTGTCGATCACCGAGATGGGAGCGGCAACCGGCCGACCACACAAGGTGATTGGGATGCACTTTTTCAACCCAGCCCACGTCATGAAGCTGGTGGAGATCATCCCCGGAGCGCAGACCGACCAAGATACGGTCGATACGGTGCAGCAGTTCACCCAAGAGCTGCGCAAGATCCCGGTCATTGTCAAAGAATGCCCCGGCTTCCTGGTCAACCGGCTGCTGATGCCGTACCTCAACGAGGCGGTGCTGGCCGTGGAAGAGGGAGCGGCCACCGCGCAGCAGGTGGACGAGGCAATGGGCAAAGACGGGTTCGGCTGGCCGATGGGCCCCTTCTTCCTGATGGACATGCTGGGTATTGACGTGTGTGCCCACGTCGGCGAGTACTTGTACTCGCAGTATGGGGACCGGGTCAAGCCGGCCAAGCTGTTCTACGAGCTGGTAAAGGCGAAGCGGTTCGGCGAGAAAACCGGCGCCGGCTTTTACACCTACACCGCGAGCAACGCCGAGCCGTTGGAGGCGATGATCAAGCGGATACAGGAAGCCGGCGGGGTGCAAACAGGCACCAGCTTTAGTGTGGAGCGGCTGATGCTGCCGTTCCTCAACGAAGCGGCGATGTGCGCGCAGGAAGGGATCGGCAATGTCAACGACATAGACATGGCATGCATCGCCGGCATTGGCATGCAGGTGAACAAGGGCGGCCAAGCGGTTCGCATGGGGCCGCTGGAGTACATGGACGAGCTGGGGCTAGACGTCGTAGTCCAGAAGCTCGAGGACCTGGAGAAGGAGCTGGGGCCGCGCTTCCACCCGGTCAATATCCTGTATCAGAAGGTTCGCGCCGGAGATCTGGGGAAAAAGACCAAGCACGGATTCAAGGAGTATACAGTCTAGTCTGTCATGTGCCGGCCATGGCACATGACGCCCGATACACCATAAACGAAAGGAGACTATCATGGGTGAGTATCAGAACGTAAACCTGGCCGTTGAGGATCGGACGGCGATCATCACCATCAACCATCCACCGGCCAACTCATTTGACACGCAGACAACGCTGGATCTGAATGGTGCCTTTGACGAATGCCTGGCCAATCCACAGGTGAAGGTGATCATCATCACCGGCGCAGGCATCCTGTTCGTGGCAGGAGCTGACATCCCGACCATCTGCACACTGGCGGAGCAGGGCTACGCGCCCTGCTATGACGTGGTGCGCCAGGGACAGGTGCTGTTCAGCAAGATCGAGCAGTCGCCCAAGCCGGTCATCGCGGCGATTAACGGTTCCTACTGCCTGGGCGGCGGCAACGAGCTGGCCATGTCGTGCCACATCCGCATCGCCGAGGATTCGGTGCAGTTCGGCCAGCCGGAGATCAAGCTGGGGATCATGCCCGGCTGGGGCGGCACGCAGCGGCTGGCCCGCCTGGTGGGCAAGGGCATTGCCATGGAGCTGATCCTGACCGGCAACAACATCAAGGCTCAGGAAGCGTACCGCATCGGCTTGGTCAACAAGGTAGTGCCGGTCGGCACGGTCGTCAGCGAGGCCAAGCGATGGGCCAAGGTTCTGTCGATGATGGGCGGCGTAGCGATGGCTTCGATCATCAAGTCGATCAACGAAGGCCTGGGCATGAGCCTGGACGAAGGGGTCAAGAACGAGGCTGACCTGTTTGCCAAGCTGTCTGCCACCGAGGACATGCACGAAGGGCTGGCGGCCTTTACGGAAAAGCGCCGGCCGCAGTTCAAGGACAAGTAAACTGGTGACACGGACACCCTGCCGGTTACGCCGGCGGGGTGAACCATCTCCTGGATCGAGGAGGAGACTGTATGGACTTGACTCTGAACGAAGAGCAATTGATGTTCAAAAAGATGTTCGCCGACTTTTGCACGAAAGAGATCCGGCCAAAGGGCGAGCATATCGATCAGACCGAGGAGCCTCCAGAGGACGTGCTGGCCAAGGCGGTTGATCAGGGTTTCTGGGCAGCGTTGGTGCCAGAAGAATGTGACGGCTGCGGCATGGACGTCTACACCTTCACACTGATGCTGGAAGAGCTGGGCCGGGCCGACATGTCGACGGCGTTGATCCTGAGCGTGCACAACTGCCTCGTGGTGAAACCGCTCCTGGAACATGGCAGCGACCAGCAGAAGGCCAAGTACTTGGAGGCGCTGTCCGTCGGGGAGAGACTGGGAGCTTTTGCGCTGACAGAAGCAGGCGCGGGCTCGGACGCGGCGGCGATCAAGATGACGGCGACGCGCAACGGTTCCGGCTATGTGCTGAAGGGATCCAAGAACTGGATCAGTAACGGGTCGCTGGCCGGTCTGTTCCTGGCCTTTGCCAAGGCGGAGGGCGGCATTACCGCCTTTCTGGTCGAGCCGGAGATGGCCGGGGTGAAGGTGGGCTATCGGGAAAAGACGCTCGGCCTGCGGGGCGTGCCGGCCAACACGATCTACTTTGACAGCGTCCAGATCCCAGAGGTCAATCGCCTTGGCGCAGAGGGTAAAGGGATGGAGATCGCGCTGCAGGCCTTGAGCCTGAGCCGATTAGGGCTGGCAGCAATAGCCCTGGGCGCCATAGAGCGGTCCCTGGAAGAGGCAGTCGACTTTTCCATGGAACACATCCAGTTCGGCGGCCCGATCGCCCTCAAGCAGATCATCCAGAACTATATCGCCGACGCCAAGACCCAGATCGAGGCGCTGCGCTCCCTAGTGCTCCGCACCGCTTGGTTGGCCGACTCGGGACAGGAGTATACCCAAGAGGCATCGATCGCCAAGCTGTTCGGCTCCCGCGTGGCCTACGAGGTGACCAACAGAATGCTCCAGGTCCACGGCGGCTATGGCTATATGAAGGATTATGCCATCGAGCGCTACTACCGGGATTGCCGGGCGCTGGAGATCATCGAGGGGACCAGCCAGATCCAACAGTTCCTGATTGCCCGCGATATCTACAAGGCAAAGGGACTGGAGATCAGGCCCTAAATGAGATTGGGAGAAACCTATGGACTTTAGCTTCCCCAAAGAACATCAGCTTTTCCGGCGGATGGTGCGCGAGTTCGCCGAGAACGAGGTCAAGCCGCTGGCCAAGGCCGTGGACCGCGAGCACCGGGTGCCGTTGGAGACGGTCAAGAAGGCGGCCGCGCTCGGGCTCATGGGCGTGCCCTTTCCCCAGAAATACGGCGGTATGGGCGGCGGCGAGATGGGCTACTGCATCATGATGGAGGAACTGGGGCGAATATGCACCAGCACCGCCACAGTCATCGGCGCCCACACCGGCATCGCCGCAATGTCGATCTACCTGGATGGAACCGAAGAACAAAAGCAGAAATTCCTCACACCGCTGGCCAGCGGCAGGCTCATCGGCGCCTTTGGCTTGACTGAAGCCCAGGCCGGTTCCGATGCGGCGGCGATCAAGACCACCGCCGTGCGAGACGGCAACCACTTTGTGCTCAATGGGGCCAAGGTGTTTATCACCAACGGCGACATCGCCGGCATCATGACCGTGATGGCCGTGACCGACCCATCACTGGGCGCCTACGGCGGCATCACCGCCTTTGTCGTCGAGACCGACACCCCTGGATTCAGCATCGGCAGCCTGGAAAACAAGATGGGCATCCGCGGCAGCTCCACCGCCGAGTGTGTATTCCAGGACGTGCGCGTGCCAAAGGAGAACGTGCTGGGGCAGTTTGGCGCCGGGTTCCTGACCTTCATGAAGTCGCTGGACATCGGGCGGGCGAGCCTGGGCGCGGCCTGCCTGGGCGGCGCGCAGGCGGCGATGGAAGGCTGCATGGAGTGGACCATGGCCCGTGAGCAGTTCGGCGTGCCGGTCGCGACCAAGCAGTCGGTCTACTTTATGATCGCCGACATGGCCGCCGAGATCGAGGCGCTGCGCTCGCTCATCTACCGCACTGCCTGGCTGATCGATACTCATCAGCCGCACATCAAGGAAGCTGCCATCTGCAAGCTGTACGGCTCTGAGGTGGCCTCCCGGTGCATCCACAAGGCAGTGCAGATCCACGGCGCCCTGGGCTACAGCCGGGATTATTGGGTAGAACGAGCCTATCGCGACGCCCGCATCTCCGAGATCTTTGAGGGCACCAACGAGATCCAGCGCATCGTTCTGGCCAGCAACCTCTTCCGGCCCTACGGCCTGCGGATACCTTCGTAGTAAGGAGCAGAGGTCTATGAAGATCATCGTACTGATCAAACAGATACTTGATCCGGCCGGAATCCTCGTCCGGCGCGACAAGGAGAAAATGTTCATCAACCGCGAGGAGTATATCCTTGGGCCAGACAGCAAGGCAGCTCTGGAGGCCACGCTGCGGCTCAAGGACGCAGGCGGCGCAGAGGTCATCGCCCTCAGCATGGGCAGGCCACGAGCCGAAGATGCGTTGCGCGAGGCGCTGGCCCTGGGCGGCGACGCCGCCTATCTGCTGAGTGACGAGGCTTTCGACGCGGCCGATATCCCGGTGACGGCGAATGTGCTGGCAGCGGCCGTCCAGAAGCTGGGCGGCGCCGATCTGGTCGTGGCCGGGCGTGAGTCGGGCGACACCAGCGCCGGTCAGATAGGCTCTCGGGTGGCAGAAGCGCTCAACTATGCCCAAGTGACCGACGTACATGTGCTGACCGGTGAGCCGGGCGCGATCCGGGCCACACGGCGTTGGGGCGGCGGCTATGCAACTGTGCAGGCCATGCTGCCGGCGGTGGTCACCGTGGCGCGAGAGGCCTTCCCGGCCCGCTATGCGCACGGTGCGCGCATCATGAACGCCTATCGCGAATGGCAGGTGACGACCTGGAACGCGGCCGACCTCGGCTTGGACGAAGCGGCCCTGAAGCCGTTGCTCGCCTTCCGAGGTGAGAGCTTTCCGCCACCGCTGCCGGTCGGCGAACAGGTCAAGGGTGCTCCAGCAAGCGCGGCACACGAGCTGATCACCGCGCTGAAGCTACAAAAGGTCATCGGCTAGGCGGGAGGCGGACATGGACTTTGGCTATCTCGACTCGTGGATTGAAGAACAGGTTGGCAGGGAAGTCGTCGAGCAGGTCGGCACAGGTTACCGCAACATCTGGGTAGTGGCCGAGACCCTGAACGGGGCGCTCGCCCCGGCCACCGTGCAAACAATGGGGCAGGCCCGCGACATGGCCGATCAGATCGGCGTGTACGTGTTCGGCGTACTGTTGGGTGAACAGGCTGTACAATTGGCACAAGAGCTGATCGCATACGGCGCCGACAAGGTCCTCGCGGCCGGCACGCCCGCCCTAAACGAGTACCAACCAGAGACCTACACCAAGGCTCTGGCCGATCTGGTAGGTCAACATCGTCCGGAGATCCTGTTGCTGGCCGCTACAGCGCTGGGCAACGACCTGGCGCCCCGGCTGGCGCAGCGGCTGAATACCGGACTGATCAGCCACTGCGTCAAAGTAGAGATCGACATGTCGGAGCGGCTGCTGCTAGGCACCTTCCGGGTACTGGGCGGCGAGATGTTCAACACTGTGGCCTGCCCCGAAGCCCGCCCGCAGATGGCAACGCTGCAACCCGGTTACTTTCGCACCCCAAGCCAGGATGCCTACCGTTCCGGTGACATGCAGGAAGTGGAGGTCGATCTGTCTGACGCAGCCGGCCGGCTGACGTGGCTCGACCTGGACGCCGCCGTCGACAAGCCGGCCGTGCCGCTGCGCAAGGCCAGGATCGTCGTCTCGGCGGGGCGAGGACTGGGCGATGCCGAGGGCTTTGCCCTGGCTGAACAGCTGGCTGCGACCCTGGGCGGGGTAGTGGCCGGCACACGCGGCGCTCTCGATGAGGGCTGGATCGGCGAGGAAAAGGTGGTCGGGATCGGCGGCGAATCAGTCGCTCCCGATCTGTATGTCGCCTGCGGCCTGTCGGGCGATATCCACCACTACTTTGGCATCCGCAACAGCAAGTTGGTCGTCGCCATCAACGCTGACGAGAAGGCGCCTATCATGAAGGTGGCAAACTATGCCGTGGTAGGTGACGCTCGACAGATCCTGCCAGCCATGTTGCAGGCATTGACCAGGTAGCTGCCGGCTTGCGATTGGCTGGAACAAGTGGGAAGTCAGGGACAATGGCGTCTCTGGCTTCCCGCTTTTTCTTTCAGGGCCTGAGAGATTGGCCCTGATCACTTTTGACTTGCAGGCTACTGGGATTTATAATGGGTCAAGGGGAATCGGCAGATAGGTAACGCGTAGCACAATTCTACTCAGAAGAGGAAGAAAGATGGAAGACAAACCCTGGTTCAGACACTATGATCCTGCCATGCCACGCACACTACATCCCTACCCTGCCTGTACCCTGCTGGACGTGGTGAAAGAGACGGTGCGCGAACGGCCAAACCACACGGCCTGGATCTTTAAGGGAGCGCGCGTCACCTACGCCGAATTGGAGCGGCTGAGCGACGCTTTCGGCGCAGCGCTGGTGGCCCTGGGAGTGCAAAAGGGCGACCGGGTGGCGTTGGTGATACCCAATTCACCGCAGGCGATCATCGGCCAGCTTGGCGCCTGGAAAGCGGGCGCCATCGTCGCGCCGATCAATCCCCTATACACCGCGCGCGAGCTGGAGTATTCGCTGAATGAGATCGGCGCCGAAACTGCGGTCGTGCTTACCTCTTTTTACGCCAAGATCAAGGCGATCCAGGCACGCACCCGGGTGCGAAGGGTAATCGCCACCAACATCAAGGAATATCTGCCGCCGGTGCTGCGCCTCCTCTTTACCCTGGTGAAGGAGAAAAAAGAGGGCCACCGGATCGAGCTACAGCCGGGGGATTTGTGGATGGGCGATCTGATGAAGCAACATGCCAATGCCCAACCAGGCGTCCCGGTTGGGCCACAGGATCGGGCCATCCTGCTGTTCAGCGGCGGCACTACCGGCACACCCAAGGCGGCGTTGGGCACACACCAGGCGGTGGTCATGACGACTATGCAGTTGCGGGCCTATGCCCGGACAGCGCTCAAGGATTGGGACGATACCCTGACCCTGGTTATGCCCCTGTTCCACGTATACGGCAATATGGCCCTGAATACGTCGCTGATGGCTCGCTGGCCGATGGCCATTGTCCCCAATCCACGCGATATCGACGATCTGATCGCCACCATCGAAAAGGCCCGGCCGGCCGTGCTGCACGGCGTGCCCACGTTGTTCATCGCCTTGCTCAATCATCCCAAAATCCAGGCCGGCAAGGTAGACATGACCTCGCTAAAGATATGCTACTCGGCGGCCGCGCCACTGATGGCCGAAACCAAGCACCGCTTTGAGGCATTGACCGGAGGGAGGCTGCTGGAAGCCTATGCCATGACCGAGACGATGTTGGCCGCAGCCGTCTGTCCGGTCAAGGCTGCTTACAAGGAAGGCTCGGTCGGCATTCCCCTACCCGACGTCGAGGTCCGGATCGTGGACGCCGACCGTGGTGAACAGGACCTGCCGAAAGGTCAGGTTGGCGAGATCATCATCCGCGCGCCGCAGATCATGGTCGGCTACTGGGAAAGCCCGACCGAGACGGCAAACATGATCCGCGACGGCTGGGTGTACACCGGCGACTTGGGCTACCTTGACGAGGACGGGTATCTGTTCATCGTGGACCGCAAAAAAGACCTGATCAAGCCAAGCGGCTTCCAGGTCTGGCCGCGCGAGATAGAAGAGGTCATCGCCAGCCACCCGGCAGTGGCCGAGGTGAGCGTAGCCGGCGTGCCCGACGACTACCAGGGCGAAGTGGGCAAAGCATGGATCGTCCTGCGCGCTGGTCAGCAGGTCACGGCCGACGAGATACGGGCCTATTGCCGGGAAAAGCTGGCGGCCTATAAGGTGCCGAAGCATATCGAGTTTCGCGATAGCCTGCCCAAGACCATGGTGGGCAAGGTGCTGCGGCGCGAGCTGGTGGCCCAGGAGAAACGATGAACCAGGTTGTTGTCCTGAGCGCCGCTCGCACCCCATTTGGGCGTTTCGGCGGCGCGTTCAAAGACCTGTCACCCGTCGAGCTGGGAGCTGCGGCTGTCCGAGCAGCCGTCGCACAGGCCGGCATGCCCGGCGAGCGGATCGACCAGGCGATCCTGGGCAACTGCATGGGGGCGGCATCGCTGGGCCAGGTGCCGGGCCGGCAGGTAGCGCTGCGGGCAGGACTGCCGGAGCGGGTCGGCGTCTTTGACGTCAACAGCGCCTGCACCTCGGCGTTGGTGGCGGTCGAGCTTGCCTACCATCTGATCCGCCACGAACAGGCCAGCGTCGTCGTTGCCGGCGGCTTTGAGAGCATGAGCCAGGTACCCTATACCTTGCCCCAGGCAAGGTTCGGCTACCGTTTGGGACACGCCCACGTGGTCGACGCCCTGACCACTGCCCTCACCTGTCCCATCACTGGGGTGCACATGGGCATCTATGCCAGCCGGGCGGCACTGGCGCATGGCATCGACCGTGAAGCTCAGGATCGTTGGGCGCTGCACAGCCAGCAACGCTACGAAGCCGCCCGCGCCGCCGGATATCTCAGCAGTGAGATCGTGCCGGTCGCCGTCCCAAGCCGACAAGGGCCGGTCCCAGTAACTGGGGACGAGCAGCCCCGACCGGACGCAACTTATGACAAGCTGGCTGCTCTGCCGCCTGCCTTTGAGCGCGAAGGCACAGTCACGGCCGGCAATGCCCCAGGCCTGAACGATGGCGCGGCTGCGCTTGTCCTGGCTGCAGAGAGTGTCGCACGCACACTGGGCGCGACGCCCCTGGCTCGGCTGGCTGCGACCGCGCGGGTCTCAGCCCCACCTGACGCGATCAATGTAGTGCCGGCGCAAGCGGCTCAGGCTGCCCTGGCGGCTGCCGATCTCCGAGCCGGCGACATAGACCTATGGGAAATCAACGAGGCGTTTGCCGCCGTTACGCTGACCAGCATCCAGGAACTGGGGGTGGATCCGGAGCGTGTGAATGTCAACGGCGGCTCGATCGCCATCGGCCATCCGGTAGGAGCCACCGGCGCTCGCATCTTGATGACACTGATCTACGAGTTGCGGCGACGGGGCGGCGGCCGGGGAATCGCAACGATCTGTGGGGCAGGCGCAAATGGCTGCGCCGTCGTGGTGGAAGTGAGATAGCAGCCCATGATCCGCTGCATCCTGTTTGACCTGGACGACACGCTCTATCCACGGCATGCGGGCGTCATGGACCAGATCAGGGACCGGATGCTCTACTACCTGCGCAGCCGGCTCAACCTCTCCCCCGATGAGGCTGATGCGCTGCGACGGCACTATTTCCAAACGTATGGTACCACGATGCGCGGCCTTCAGATCAACTACCAGATCGACACAGAGGAGTACCTGGATCACGTTCACGACATCCCCCTCCACGAGTATCTCAGTGCCAACGCCCGGCTGGATGCTGTGTTGGCCTCGATCCCAGAGACCAAGGTCGTTTTTACCAACTCTTCCCGAGAGCACGCCACAAGGGTGCTCGACCGGCTGGGCATCGGGCGTCACTTTGACCGGATTATCGATGTGCGTGACGTAGGCTATGAGAGCAAACCCCAACCAGCCGCTTACCAACTGGCGTGTGATCTGCTGGGTGTCCTCCCGGAAGAATGTGTGATGGTAGACGACAACACTCGCAATCTGCTGCCGGCCAAGGCGCTGGGTATGACGACAGTGCTGGTCCTGGACGGCGACCACCCCTCTGCAGACAGTGCTGACGGGAGCGCCGATCACATTATCTCCTGCATCGAGGAGATTGGCAAAGTGATGGATTATATCCATGAACAAAGTCCTATCCCTGGATCAGGCAGTTAGTTACGTCCGCTCTGGCTGCACCTTGGGCCTGGGAGGGATGACCCTCTATCGGCGGCCGGTCGCTTTTGTGCGGGCCTTGTTGCGCGCCAACGTGACGGACCTGACCCTGCTGGCGCTGACCTGCGGTTATGAGAGCGATCTCCTCGTCGGCGCCCGCAGAGTGCGCCGGCTGCGGACCTGTTATTTTGGCCTGGAAGGGTTTGGACTGGCGCCGATGTTCACCCTACGGGCTACCGCGGGGGAAGTGGAGATCGTGGAAGAGACAGAAGCCAGCCTGGCCTTTGGACTGCGGGCCAGGCTTGCCGGAGTGGGGTTCATGCCCAGCCTGGCATGGCTCGGCACCGATTTACCGAAGGTCCGCCCTGACGTCAAGACGGTCACAGACCCATACTCCGGACAGGAATATACGGCCTTCCCAGCCCTTCACGTGGATGTGGCCGTCATTCACGCCCAGGAGGCTGACTGGCTGGGTAATGCCAGGCTGATCGGCAACCTGGGTTTGGATCAAGAACTGGCGGCTGTCGCTGAACACGTTATCGTCACCGCTGAACGGGTAGTTGAAGAGCTTTGTGGTCCACTGGAATTGCCGGGCTTCCCGGTAACAGGCGTTGTCGAGGCGCCGCACGGCGCCTGGCCCACCTCCTGCTATCCTGACTATGGGCTGGACGGCGACGAACTGCTCGATTACATTGACGCCTGTTCGGCGGGGGAGTTTGATGCCTACTTGGAGCGAGTCCTGACCAATGGCTCCGCTCCACTCTCGACCAAGCCCTAGATTTGCAGTCCGGCGGCACCAGGCTTATAATAGAAACGCTCCACCACGATGGATGGGGAAAGGGATGGCAAACGCCACGGACTATACAACCGACGACCTGATGTGCACCTGCATCAGCCGCCAGGTTAAAGATGGCGAGGTATTAGCCCAGGGGATCGCCACCCCGCTGGTTGCAGCCGGATACCTCCTGGCCAAGCACACCCATGCGCCGCACGTCACCTTTGCCTCGGCCATCGGCAACGTCATGTGTCAGAAAGCTGCGCCTTTGGGCCTGACCCACGTCGAAGAGCTATGGCTGGGTCAGGCCCTTATCTTTCTGGACTTTGCTCAGATCGTGTGCGATCTGTTGCCCACGCTGACGCCCAAAGAGTTCTTCCGCCCGGCTCAAGTCGATCCCTTTGGCCAATTCAACAACGTCGTCATCGGCGATTACCACCATCCGTGCCTGCGCCTTCCCGGCTGTGGGGGCATCGCCGATGTGACGGGCTTTTCGCCGGTCGTCTACCTGTACGTGCCCAGTCACAGCCGGGCGGTGTTCGTCGAGAAGCTGGATTTCGTGAGCGGGCTGGGAGTGCCGACCGCTGATCGGCCAGGCCAGCGGCCCGGCCCGCGCCTGTTGATCAGCGAACTGGGTGTTTTCGACTATGTTGGCGGCCGGATGCGCCTGCACAGCTACCACCGCGGCGTCACCGTCGAAAGGATTCGCCAAAAGACCGGCTTTGTCCTGGAGCTTGATCCTGATGCGCACGAAACTCCGCCACCGACGGCCGAAGAGGTCAGATTGCTGCGTGAGGTGATCGACCCGCTGGGGATCCGCGAATTGGAGCGCATGAGCGGCGCCCAACGCCGCCCACGAATGCGCGAGCTGGTTCGACAAGAAAGAGACCGAAAACACAGGGAGGGTTGGAAATGACAGACCGAAGTCACTTTGACGGCCAGTACACAACCTCTTGGGACAAGGTCCTGGCTAAACGGACAGAGCGGATGAAAAGCTCGATCATCCGGGAACTGCTCAAGTTCACGATGCAGCCCGAAGTGATCTCTTTTGCCGGTGGGATGCCTGCGCCGGAGCTCTTTCCGGTACGCGACTTTCGCGAAGCGTGCGAATGGATCCTTACCCACGATGCCGAAGGCGCTCTCCAGTACGGAACTACCGAGGGCTATCCCCCACTCAGGGACTACCTGGTCGAAGCGATGCACAAATATGACCTCCCAGCCGTACGCGAGAATGTACTGCTGACTAACGGTTCGCAGCAGGCCCTGGACCTGATCGGCAAGGTATTTATCGACGAGGGCGAAGAGATCATCACCTGCCGGCCAACCTACCTGGGCGCCATCCAGGCCTGGAACGTCTACGGCCCCAAGTTTGTGACGGTTCCCTTGGACGACGACGGCATGCGCATGGACGAACTGGAGAAAACGTTGGCCGCACATCCCGGCGCCAAGTTCATCTACGTCCTGCCCAACTTTCACAATCCGGCCGGCACGACGCTGTCGCTCGAGCGCCGCTACCGGCTGGTGGAGCTGGCAGCAAAACACGGCGCTTTTATCATCGAAGACGATCCGTACGGCGAGCTCCGATTTGAGGGGGAGGACCTGATCCCGATCTGCGCCCTGCACAAGGAGAACACGGTCTATCTCAGCACCTTTTCCAAGACGCTGGCCCCCGGCCTGCGGTTGGGTTGGATCGTCGCCCCCAAGACCGTCATCGCCAAGTTAATTCAGGCCAAACAGGGGGCAGATCTCAACACCAGCACCCTTGTGCAGTACATGGCCTACGACATTTGCTCACGCGGCCTGGTCAAGGCACATGTAAAAAAGATCAGCGAAGCTTACAGGGAACGGCGCAATGTGATGATCCAGGCCATGGAGGAGCATTTCCCGCCAGGGGTGACCTGGACCCGGCCACAGGGCGGCCTGTTCTTGTGGGCTCGAATGCCGGAGCACATAGACTCAGAAAAGCTGTTGAAGCGTGCGGTAGAAGAGAAGGTGGCCTTTGTGCCCGGCAACGCCTTCTATCCCGACGGCACCGATGGCCGGTGCTGCATGAGGCTGAACTTTTCCAATGCCCAGCCCGACATGATTCGCGAAGGCATAAGGCGGCTGGGACAGGCCATCAAGCGTGAGATGGGGCTGGGATAAGAGCGGAGGCACGGTGATCCAGGTAGAAAACGTAGCCGGATCAGATCAGGTAGTCAAGCTGCGCATGGCGCGCTCGCTGCTGGGGCGGACGGCCTACTTTACCGCCGCCTACTGGGTAGATGGGCTGCTCATCGATACCGGCTGCGCGCACACTGCCAGGCAACTACTGGCGGTCGTCAAGGCCTGGCATATAACCCAGATTGTCAACACCCACAGCCACGAAGACCACATCGGCGCCAACGCCGGTGTGCAGGCCACGTTCGGCTGCCAGATCCTTGCCCACCCCGACGCGTTGCCGATCCTCGCCAACCCGAGGCTCCAGCCCCTTCAGCCATACCGGAAGCTGTTTTGGGGCTGGCCCAAACCATCTCAGGGCCGGCCGGTCGGGGCAGAAGTGGAGACCGAGCACCTGCACTTTCAGGTGATCCATACCCCTGGCCACAGTCCCGATCACGTATGCCTGTTCGAGCCGGATAGGGGCTGGCTGTTCTCAGGTGATACATACATCGGCGGCAAAGACCGGGCGCTGCGCGAAGGGTACGACATCTATGAGATCATCGCCTCACTCAAAAAGCTGGCCGAGCTGCCAGTCCAGGTGATCTTTGCCGGCAGCGGCAGCATTCGCACCGAGGGGGTCAAACCGCTACAAGACAAAGTCGCCTACCTGGAGGAACTGGGCGGGCAGATCCGGATACTGCACAACCAGGGCCTGTCGCCGCGGCGGATCCGACGGCAGCTTTTTGGAGCTGAATTGCCGATCGCCTACGTGACCCTGGGCCACTTTTCCGGGATCCGACTGATCCGGTCCTACCTGAGTCGTGAGCAAGAAGTGACCGTTCGGAGCTTGGTGGGTCGGGGCACCGACCACAACTGCTAGCGGTTGACCGGCGCCGACTAACCCTATCACTTGTGGTGCCGATCCAGTTTTACCAGTTTCCGAACGATGA
>Ga0105100_10001210_pt1 | contig 15214 bp, 13 predicted proteins | sample PPLLak12cMay2015_2_FD_87033 | JGI IMG/M metagenome (GOLD analysis project Ga0105100, IMG submission 87033) | Freshwater sediment microbial communities from Prairie Pothole Lake near Jamestown, North Dakota, USA - PPLs Lake P8 Core (1) Depth... | ecosystem: Environmental > Aquatic > Freshwater >...
GCGCACGAACATCCTGTATAATCTCTTGTGAGTTGAAAGTCATGGTTTCTCTCCTGAAGTGGTTTTCCCAAACACACTTTACCAGAGAGTTGCCTGACTTTCAACTCAATTGAAACACACCCAAATCATAAATAGCACTGACAAGCTTAGCTAATCCATACCAGCCTGGCGATTCGCGGGCTGGTTTTCGCGATTTGTTTCTCTGGTATAATCCATCGCTAGATTAGATGGGTGGGCTTGCCATACCGCCCCTTAAAATCACGGAAAAAACAATAGCAGATTTCAGGCTTGCCTGTTATTTGCTAAGGAGCCCGACTTGGCATTCAATCCCCTCAATTGGCTTCTGGGATTTTTTTCACTGGATATTGGGATCGATCTTGGCACCGCCAATACTCTGGTGAATGTTCGCAACAAAGGCATCGTAATCAACGAGCCCTCCTGGGTAGCAATTGATAAGCGCACCCGCCAGCCTTTAGCCATAGGCGCAGAAGCGAAGGAGATGGTCGGACGTACACCCGCCAATGTGGTTGCCGTGCGACCCCTGAGGGATGGCGTGATCTCTGAGTTTGAGATTACGCAGGCGATGCTGGAATACTTCATCGGGAAAGCTCATGAGCAGAGCATCGTCCCGGTACCTCGCCCGAGGGTTGTCATTGGCATTCCCTCCGGCGTTACAGAGGTGGAAAAGCGGGCTGTGTATGATGCCGCCATGTCGGCTGGGGCGCGCGAAGTCTACCTGATCGAAGAGCCAGTTGCTGCCGCGCTGGGAGCAGGGCTTCCGGTGGCTGAAATCCGCGGCAGCATGATCGTGGATATCGGCGGCGGAACCTCAGAGGTGGCGGTGATGTCCATGGGAGGAGTGGTTGTCTCTCGGTCGTTGCGAGTGGCTGGCGATGAAATGGATGAGGACATTGTCCAGTACATGCGCAATAAATATAATCTGCTGGTTGGCTTGCGCATGGCAGAGCAGTCCAAGATCGCCATCGGCTCGGCTTACCACCTGCCGGAGGAAAAAACAATGCTCTTGCGCGGCCGGAACCTGGTGAGCGGGTTGCCCGAGGCAGTTGAGGTGTCTTCTGTGGAGCTGCGTGAAGCTATCTCTGGTTCTGTGCAGACCATTGTAGACACGATCAAGGATGCCCTGGATGAAGCGCCGCCGGAGATCATTGCCGACCTGATGGAAACCGGTATTTGCCTGGCGGGAGGCGGTGCATTGCTTCAGGCGCTTGACCGGCGGCTCTCCGATGAGCTGCGAGTGCGCGTTTGGGTTGCCGAAGATGCGATGAGCTGCGTTGCCCGCGGGGCTGGTATGATCCTGGAAGACCTGGATCACCTGAGCCGGTTGTTGGTAGGATTGGAACGCGGCAGTACCAAGCATAATTAGTTAATGAGCATTGCACGTGTGCCATCACTCTCCTTTATTTGTAGCCGGCACCTGCGATTGATTTGTAGTATCGAAAATGTCGTTTTCTCGTTCGTTGCAATCGATTGTTTTCTTCCTGATCATCCTGGGCATTGTTGGTCTGGCGTTGGGTGGTTATCTGACGCCGCTTTCACGAATTCTCCTTAACCCAGTTGTATCCGCGCAAACCTGGATAGCCACTCGCTACCAGGCGGTGCAGAGCTTCATCCAGGCGCCGCAAGATACGATTCGCCTGCGCCAGAGAAATACTGATCTGGAGGCGGAGGTTTCCCGATTACAGGCGCAGGTCATTGAGCTCCAGCAACGAATCTCAGAAACCAGCATCCTTTCGGCACTGGTAGATTTTGCCCGTGCGAATCCGGAATACAGCTACCAGGCAGCAGCAGTAATCGGCTACGACACCAGCCCCTTCTTACGCTATGTGCTGATTAATCGCGGCTCCGACCAGGGTTTGCGCCGAGGGATGCCGGTAGTCACCCAGCAAGGGTTGGTCGGAAGGATAGCAGCTGTGACTTCGTCCGCGGCAAGAGTGCAATTGATTACGGATACGACCTCCACCGTAAATGTGCGCCTGGATCCATCGGGCGCGCAGGCGGTGCTTAACGGTCAGATTACCGGCGATGTATCATTGGAAATGATCCCCCAGGATACGACTATCGAAGTGGGCGACCTGGTTTTGACTTCTGGTCTGGGTGGCAGTTACCCGCCTAACCTTCTGGTGGGTCAGGTTTCGAGCGTGCGCAGCCAGGCTCAGGATCTCTTCCAACGGGCTTCTGTCCAGACTGCGGTAGATTTTTCTCAGCTTGAGATCGTCCTGGTCATCACAAACTTCACCCCAGTGGATATCCAGCCGCTCCTACCTGAGCAGGGGACCCCCTGATGGCTTTGCTGATTGCGATCCCGATTCTGGGCAGCCTGGCAATCTTGCAATCCAGCATGATCAGCCGCTTCACCTTGCTTCATGGGACAGCCGATCTGGTCATGCTTACCTTAATCGCCTGGGCGTTGCAAAAACGAGTCCAAACAGCCTGGCAATGGAGTATAATAGGCGGCTTAGCGATGAATATCACCTCTGCAATACCCCTGGGTGTACCTGTGATCAGCTATGCTGTTACAACCGGCATGGCTCTTGTCCTGCGCCGCCGAGTCTGGCAGGTGCCGATACTGGCCATGTTCCTGGTTACATTCACCGGTACATTGATTTCACAAGGGATTACACTCCTCGTCTTGCGCCTGACCGGGAGCAATATCAATATCATTCAGGCGTTAAACATAGTCACCTTGCCCAGCATATTGATGAATTTGCTCTTTGCAATTCCCGTCTATGCTCTCGTTAGCGAGTTGGCGGATTGGCTCTATCCGGAAGAAATAGAAGTATGAACAGTTCTCCATCGTTACATAACCACTTACAACCCTGGCGAATCACAGTCTTTATCGTCGCGCTGATCCTGGTCTTCCTGGTCTACATGGGAAAGTTATTCTCGTTGCAGATCTTGCAAGGTGCAGAATGGCTGGCGCGAGCTGAAGATAACCGCACCCAGATAATCAACATACCCGCCACGCGGGGTGTTATCTATGACCGGCGGGATACGGTACTGGCTCGAAATATCGCCTCCTACAATGTCACTCTGACCGCTGCTAACCTGCCGGACGACCTGGGGGAAGTCCAGGAGATCTACCGCAACCTGTCTGAGCTCCTGGGTATGCCCTTCAATGGTGGCGAGTTAAGCCTGGAAAATCCGTACGTTCCGTGTACTTCTGACCATGGAATCGCCGAGATTGCCGAGTATGGCGAGACTGCCACGCCGTTCTCACCGGTCAAGGTGAAGTGCGATGTGAACAAGGATCTGGCAATGGTGATCCAGGAGAAAGCAATGGATTGGCCCGGAATTGGTGTGGAAATCTCTCCTATCCGCGATTATCCTACCGGTTTCCTGACTTCATCGATTATTGGATTCCTGGGACCCATCCCAGCCAACCAGGAAGCAGAATTCCGCGCCAAGGACCTGGTGCCAGACCGTGATAAGGTTGGCTATGCCGGTCTCGAGCTATCCTACCAGGATCTGCTTGCTGGAAGGAACGGTATCAGAGATGTGGAAGTTGATGTTGCTGGTCAGTTTTTAAGGACGATGAGCGAACAGAAGCCCGTGGAACCCGGTCTGAGCTTGCGGTTGACCCTGGATACCCGCTTGCAGCAAGCAGCAACCGCCATCCTGGAGCGAGAGATCAATTATTGGAACACGTTCTTGAACACAATCCGCTCAACCAGCGGGGTAGTGATTGCCATGAATCCCCAGACGGGCGAGATCCTGGCGATGGTTTCGTATCCAACCTATGAAAACAACCGCATGGCGCGTTTTATCCCAGATTATTACTACCGGCAGCTGGTCTCCGATCCGGCAAATCCATTGCTCAACCATGCAGTGGGAGATACCCTGCCTGCCGGCTCGGTGTTCAAGCTGGTCACTGCGGTAGGGGCTTTGAATGAAGGAGTGGTCACGCCTGAGCAGGTGATCAATACGCCTGGTAAGATCACCATCACCGAGAAGTTTTTTGCCAACGATCGCGGCAATCCGAAGGACTTTGTCGAGTGGATTGATGGCGGATTTGGGCAACTGGATTTTTTGGGCGGGATTTCCAACTCCAGCAACGTGTATTTCTACAAGCTGGGTGGGGGCTACCGGGATGAAGTGCCGGACGGCTTGGGGGTGTGCCGTTTGGGAACCTATGCTCGGGCACTGGGCTATGGCGATTACCCCGGGGTGAACCTGCCTGAGGAAGAGAAAGGGCTGGTTCCAGACCCGCAATGGAAGCGTATTACCCATGGCGAGAGCTGGTCAACGGGCGATACGTATATCGCCAGTGTTGGTCAGGGATATGTGTTGGCGACTCCCTTGCAGGTTCTGATGTCGGCAGCAACTGTTGCCAACGATGGTAAGCTGATGCAGCCGACCCTGGTGCGGGACCTTCTGGATAGTGAAGGTAACCTGGTGCAGTCCTTCGAGCCGGTAATGAAGTGGGATATCACCCAGGATCCTGTCATCCAGGAATACTACGAAACTACTATACGTGGGTGTGAGCCAATTGAGGGTCAAACCAAAACCGTTGAGCCGTGGGTACTCGATAAAGTCCAGGAAGGCATGCGGCGCGCGGTTACGGATGGTACCTTGACTAAGATCCAGGATTTGCTGCCCCTAAATATCCCGGTTGCCGGTAAAACCGGAACGGCTGAATATTGTGACCAGTATGCTCAGGAAAAGAACCGCTGCATCCCCGGAGAATGGCCGACCCATGCCTGGACGGTAGCCTTTGCACCCTACGACAACCCCGAAATTGCGGTAGTGGCTTTTGTGTACAACGGAGGCGAGGGTTCCAGTGTTGCCGGTCCGATTGTCTGGCAAGTATTAGATGCCTATTTTGAACTTAAGTCGATTGATACTGCCCTGCAGTCGCCATGAGGCTTTGAGACGGGTCTTATGCTATAATTTCTGACCGGTGGGCGGCGGTTCAGGCAAATACCGGGTATGCAGCCAAAAGTTCAAATTAAGGGAATTCGAGATGGATTGCTGGTCATCCTGGGTGAAGGAAGCTGGGATGAGCTGCACCCCATTTTGTTGGAGCAGCTGGACCAGCAGGCGGAATTCTTGCGCGGGGCCAGGTTAGCCCTGGATGTTGGCAACCTTATCTTGAAAGCGGTCGACCTGGGTCAGCTGCGCGACCAGCTTTCGGAACGCGGTCTTGCCCTGTGGGCTGTGCTCAGCAGTTCGCCGACTACCGAGCAGACCGCCCAAACCTTGGGGCTGGCTACCCGGATCGCTAAACCCGTTCCGGAGCGTGTGACTGCCTCAGCGGCCACCAGCCTCAAGAGCGGTGAACAAGCTGTGCTGGTACGGCGCACTTTGCGCTCTGGATTCAGCTTAAAGCACCCGGGTCATATCATCATTATCGGTGACGTCAATCCAGGGGCAGAAATTGTTGCTGGGGGTGATGTGTTGGTGTGGGGGCACTTGCGGGGTATGGTGCATGCCGGTGCAGAAGGTGATGAGAACGCGGTAGTGTGCGCGCTGGACCTGGCACCCACGCAATTACGGATTGCTGGCCTTATCGCCACCACACCCAAGCGGAGAGGCAAGCCTCAGCCGGAAACTGCTCGGGTGATGGATGGACAAGTGGTGGCAGAGCCGTGGAATCCAAAAACCCGCTAAGCGTAAGGGTCGCATCTTGTGGATTCTGACCGGGCGAGGTGATTGGCAATGGGAAACAACGGGAAGGGAAGTATGGCGGGTAAAGTTGTTACGGTAACATCTGGTAAAGGTGGTGTGGGTAAAACGACTGCCACTGCCAACCTGGGTGCAGCCCTGGCGGCAGGCGGGGATAAGGTGGTTTGCGTAGACGCGGATATTGGTCTGCGCAATCTGGATGTGGTCCTCGGTTTGGAGAACCGCATTGTCTACGATCTGGTGGATATTATCGAGGGGCGTTGCCGGCTGCGCCAGGCGCTCATCCGGGATAAACGCCTGCCAGAGCTCTTCCTCATCCCGGCGGCGCAAACCCGGGATAAAAGTGCGGTATCGCCCAGCGATATGGTGCGCTTATGCAACGAGCTGCGCGGGGAGCATGACTGGATCTTGATCGATTCTCCAGCCGGAATAGAACGGGGTTTCCGCAATGCGATCGCCCCGGCGGATGTTGTTCTGGTGGTTACCAACCCGGAAGTCTCGGCAGTGCGGGATGCAGACCGGATCATAGGCCTGATCGAAGCGGAAGAAAAAGGTCCGGCACTGCTGGTGATCAACCGCATCCGCCCGAATATGGTACGCCGCGGGGATATGCTCTCTGCGGAGGATGTGCTGGAATTGCTGGCGGTTGAATTGGTGGGGATGGTGCCGGAGGATGAAAATATCGTCACCAGCACCAACCGGGGTATGCCGGTTGCCCTGAACGGGAAGAGCAAAGCCGGACAGGCTTTCCGGAATATCGCCCGCCGCTTGAAGGGAGAAGAGGTGCCCTTCGTCGATATGGACGATGAAGGCTTCTTTGGGCGCATTTCTCGCCTAATTCGCTCAGGAGGAAAATAGTATGTCCGGTTTTTTAGACCGTCTCCTGGGGCGCGACCAGCGAAGCGCCAGGCAAGCTAAAGAGCGCATGAAGCTGGTTTTGATCCACGACCGCACCGACCTTTCACCCGCCAGCCTGGAACGCTTGAAAGACGAGCTGATCACCGTGATTTCAGGTTATATCGAGATCGATCCGGATGCGGTCGAGATCAATGTCACTCAAGAAGGGCGTGAGCAGCGCCTGATTGCGGATATTCCCCTGCGCTCGGTCCGGCGCAGGCGAGCAGGATAAGATATTGCGTAACACTGTCGCCCAGAACTGGCGTTATTTCGATTTCTGGTTGCTGGGGGCTGTGGCGGTGCTGACAATTTTCGGCATCACCATGATCCGCTCTGCTGTGGCAGGCAATATCGAGCTGACCACCCAGACAAACCTGGTGGAGCGCCAGATCACCTTTGCTGCGGCTGGTTTTGTGGTCATTATCCTGACCGCCGGCATCGATTATCACCTATGGGCGTCAATCAGCCGCACGATGTATCTGGGGACAGCCATAGGGCTGGCAGTACTGACCGTCGTTGGGGCAACGGTATTTGGCTCAGCGCGCTGGTTTGAGACCGGAATTATCAATATCCAGCCGTCAGAATTTGCGAAAATCGTGATCATCCTCGTTCTGGCAGAATATTTTTCCCGCCGCCAGGGTGAGATCCACGATCTACGCTGGGTGGGGGGCAGTTTGCTGATGACCCTGGGAATTGTTATCTGGATCTTGTTGCAACCGAACCTGAGTACATCTATTGTTATCATGGTCATCTGGTTTGCCCTGTTATGGGCGGGTGGGTTACAGATCCGGCACCTGGTGTTGTTTGTTATTGTTGGGGTAGGTCTGCCCTTTGCTGCTTTCCCATTTCTTGCAGATTACCAGCAGGACCGGATCACGAACTTCTTGTTTCCTGATCCAGAAGCAAGTTACGGAGAGATTTACAATATCCAGCAAGCATTGATCAGCATCGGCTCGGGTGGCTGGTTTGGTCAAGGATATGGGCATGGCTCTCAGGTGCAGCTGCGTTTCTTGAAGGTGCGCTGGTCAGACTTTATCTTCTCAGCCATGGCAGAAGAATTTGGTTTTGTTGGCGTTTTAGTGGTTGTCCTCTTATTGTTGTTTGTAGTATTCCGGATCTTGCGTGCCGCCCGAATTGCGCGGGATACCTACGGCGCATTGATCTGTTATGGGGTAGCGGCGATGATCGCTTTCCAGGCGCTGGTGAATGTGGGCGTCAATTTGAACATGCTCCCCGCGACAGGTCTTACCCTGCCATTTATCAGCTACGGGGGCAGCTCGCTGCTCTCGGCATTGTTGGGAATTGGATTGGTGCAGAGTGTGGTTTTGCGCCACAAGGCGCTGGAGTTCTCTGCTGGAAACACCAGTAATGTAAAATGATTTGCTAGCGTAATGCAGTTGAGGCCCTTCCCACTAACTGCAGATGTCCAATTAAAATTAAGGAGTGCTGAATCAATGGAAAATAATCAACCGGTGCGGGTACGGTTTGCGCCTTCGCCAACCGGTCGGACACATCTGGGCAGTGGTCGAACAGCCTTGTATAACTATCTGCTGGCGCGCCAGACAGGCGGAACGTTTATCTTGCGGATTGAAGATACTGATCAGAAGCGCTACGTGCCTGAAGCGGAGCAAGAGCTGGTCCACAGCCTGCGCTGGCTTGGATTGTCCTGGGATGAAGGCCCGGATGTCGGCGGACCGAACGGGCCGTATCGCCAATCGGAGCGCAAAGACATCTACCGCCAGTATGCGGAGCAGCTGATCAGCCTGGATAGGGCTTATTATTGCTTCTGTTCAACAGAGCGCCTGGCAGAGATGCGCAAAGGGCAGCAAGTGCGCAAGGAACCCCTGGTGTATGATGGCACCTGCCGCCATCTGTCTGTTGCCGAGGTACAGCGGCGGGTGATGGCAGGCGAGCCACATGTAGTCCGTTTCAAGACCCCCCGGCAAGGCAGCATCACCGTGCGCGACCTGCTGCGTGGGGAGATCACCGTGGAGAACCGTTACCTGGATGATTTCATCCTGGTCAAATCGGATGGGCTGGCGCTGTATCACCTGGCAGCCATGGTGGACGACCACCTGATGGGCATTACCCACGTGATTCGCGGGTCGGAATGGCTTTCAACATTCCCACTGCACGGGCATATCATCCGCGCTTTTGGCTGGACGGAGCCGATTTTTGTCCACCTTTCGGTGTTTCTAAAGCCCAGCGGCAAGGGCAAGATGAGCAAGCGCGAGAGCGCGCAATTGATACAGGATGGTCACTCGGTGTTCTTGACCGACCTGGAGCAGTTAGGCTACATTCCCGAGGGAGTCGCCAACTGGATCGCCCTGATGGGCTGGTCCTACGATGACCACACGGAATATTTCCGCCTCCAAGACCTGGTGGATAAGTTCAGCCTGCAAAAACTGAATCCCTCACCCGCGGCGATCAACTTCACCAAACTGGATTATTTCAACGGGCTGCATATCCGCACCCTGGCTGCAGAAGATCTGGCAGAGCGAGTGCGCCCATTCTTTGATGCGGGTGGTTATGTGGTGGATAGCGATAAGCTGCGCCAGGTTGCACCTCTCATCCAGCCGCGCATCACCACCCTGGATGATGCCCTGGATATGGCTGGCTTTTTCTTCAAAGACGAAGTCCAGCCAAACCCGGCTGAGCTGATTGGGAAGAAGATGACTGCAGCGCAATCGGCTCACGCCGCCCGGCGCTCATACGATATCCTGGCTTCTCTGGCAGAGATCAACGTCGAAACTGCCGAACAACCCCTGCGTGAGCTGGCAGATGGGATGGGTTTAAACCCCGGGCAGCTCTTCGGTATCCTGCGGGTGGCTGTCACCGGGCAATCAGTCAGCCCGCCGCTCTTCGAGAGCATGGCTGTGATCGGCAAGGCCAAAGTTTTGCAGCGCATCCAGGATGCGATCGCCGCTCTGGACGCTATGGATTCGGCTGGATGATGGTGCGTGAATGTCAATGAAAAACCCCGCCGCTCGGCGGGGTTTTTGGTTTAGCTGGCTTGCTGAGCTTTCTCGATCTTGGCCCAGGTGTCGCGCAAGGTAATAGTACGGTTGAACACCAGCTTCTCAGCGTTTGAATCTGGATCGACACAAAAGTAGCCCAGGCGCTCGAACTGGAAGCGGTCGCCGGGTCTGGCGTTTGCCAGGCTGGGCTCTACCCTTGCACCGCTAATCACCTCCAGCGAATCTGGGGTTAAGTTGGCGGTGATATCGCTGCCCTCGGGGAAGTCGTTGGGGTCTTCCTTGTTGAACAGGCGATCGTACAGGCGGACCTCAACCGGCAAAGCGTGCTGCGCAGAGATCCAATGGATGGTGGCTTTGGCTTTGCGACCGTCAGGCGCGTCGCCGCCCCGGGTGGCTGGATCGTAGCTGCAGTGGATCTCGATCACTTCCCCCGTCTTCTCATCCTTCACCACATCTGTGCAGCGGATGAAATACGCGTAGCGCAAGCGAACTTCACGTCCTGGCGCCAGGCGGTGGTATTTCGGGGGCGGGTCTTCGCGGAAATCATCCTGCTCGATGTACAGGATGCGCGAGAAGGGCACTTTCCGTGAGCCCATCGCCGGGTCTTCTGGATTGTTGACGGCTTCCATTTCCTCCACGATGCCTTCAGGGTAGTTGTCAATCACCACCTTCAAGGGGTTGAGCACGCCCATCACGCGCGGCGAGCGCTGGTTTAAATCCTGGCGTACGCAGTACTCCAGCAGCGACACATCGACCACAGCCTCGTTCTTTGCCACACCGACCCGGTCGATAAAATCGTTGATTGCTTCTGGCGTATAGCCGCGGCGGCGCATGCCGGATAGGGTGGGCATGCGCGGGTCATTCCAACCGCGCACCTTTCCACTTTCCACCAGGCGCTTCAAAAAGCGTTTGCTCAGAACAGTGTAGGTGATGTTCAGGCGGGCGAACTCAATCTGGCGTGGATGGTAGATCTCCAGCTCATCCAGGAACCATTCGTACAGGGGGCGATGATCTTCATAAGCGATATCGCATAGCGAGTGGGTGATGCCTTCTATCGAGTCGCTCTGCCCGTGGGCAAAGTCGTACATGGGGTAAATGCACCATTGGTCGCCAGTGCGGTGGTGGGTGGCATGCAGGATGCGGTACATCACCGGGTCGCGGAGATTCATATTCCCAGACGCCATGTCGATCTTGGCGCGCAACACCCGCGCACCGTCAGGGAATTCACCTTTACGCATGCGCTCGAACAGATTCAGATTTTCCTCGATTGTGCGGTAGCGGTAAGGCGAATCCTTTCCGGGTTCGGTCAAGGTGCCCCGGTACTCGCGGATCTGATCTGCGCTGAGATCGTCAACATACGCCTTGCCCTTTTGGATCAACTTGACTGCCCACTGGTAGAGCTGCTCGAAATAATCGGAGGCGTAGAATTCGCGATCCTCCCAGTCGTATCCCAACCAGCGGATGTCCTCCTTGATCGAGTCGACATACTCCACATCTTCTTTGACCGGGTTGGTATCATCGTAGCGCAGGTTATACTTTCCGCTAAACTCCTCGGCGACACCGAAGGTGATACAGATCGCCTTGGCGTGACCAATATGCAGGTAGCCGTTTGGCTCGGGTGGGAAGCGGGTATGCACGTGGTCAAATCTGCCTGTGCGCAGATCTTCTGCGATGGCTGCGCGCAGGAAATCCTTTGCGGCTGCGCTCTCGTTTTCTTCACCTGCCAGAATTGGTTCCATATTTTTATCACTCATCGGTTAACCTAGAGAATTGCTTTGAAGGGTAGGGTACCAGCCCACTGCCCACACGTAATTGGGCACAATTATAACAAACAGGGCGCACTCAAATGGTGTTGGTTTTGGGGTGTATGGCATGAGCGGCGCAGCCGCTCATGCCATACACCCCAATAATTTCCCCAACAACATTTTAGGCAGGTTTGACGTTGCAAGCTATGCGTGGTAAAATAGCCTTCGTTTTGCGATGCGGGCTCGTCTAACGGTAGGACAGCGGACTCTGAATCCGTACGTGGAGGTTCGAATCCTTCGCCCGCAGCCTGGAAAGTAAGCCGGAGAATGCCTGGTGCATAGCTCCGGCTTTTTGTTCTCTATACCAGCCAACGTAGCCTTCTTCAATCGATGTTTTCATAATTCTTGCCCGTGCTATAATCGCCTCACTATGATCCTGGTCACTGGCGGCACAGGCTTTATCGGAAAAGTGTTGGTGCGCACACTGGTGGAGAACGGCTATCCGGTGCGTACTTTAATCCGTCCTTCCTCCCGCACTCCCGACCTGCCACGCGGCGTTCCGGTTGAGGTTGCCCTGAGCAGCCTGGACGATCAGCGCAGCTTGAGAGCTGCCATGGTCGGAGTGGACGTGGTCTATCACCTGGCTGGTGTAGAACGTGGTAGCGCCTACGAGGAACTGGAAGATGTCGATATACAGGGGACACGCTCGGTGATCGGTGCAGCGGCAGACGCTGGTGTAGACAGATTATTTTTTGTCAGTCACCTGGGAGCCAATCGGGCTTCCGCTTATAAAGTGCTTCAGGCCAAAGGGATAGCAGAGGAATTTATCCGCCGAAGCGGTATTGATTACACAATTATGCGCTCAGCAATTGTTTATGGTCCCACAGACGGGTTCACAACCGGTCTCGCTCGCCTGATGTATGGTCTCCCATCAATTTTCCTTGTACCCGGGGATGGAAAAACCCTGCTCCAGCCGTTATGGGTGGAAGATCTTGCAACCTGCTTGACCTGGGCATTGGATGATAGCACCACCCGCAATGAAACCTACGAGTTGGGAGGGCCGGAGTACTTCACCTTCACCCAGATCATCGAGATGGTTATGCAGGCTGTGGGAGTCAGGCGCAGGCTGGTCCAAACTCGACCTCCATATTTGCGGTTTATTACCCAATTTCTAGAGTCGATCTTCCCAGGGTTGCCCAGCTCGATCTATTGGCTGGATTACCTGGCGATGAACCGTACGTGCGCTCTCGACACCGTGCCACGCGTCTTCAACCTGATGCCGGCCCGTATGCCCCAGCGCCTGGATTACCTGCGTGAGCAGGATTGGCGCCTCAATCTGTACCGTGGCTTGTTCAGGCGGCGCCGTTCCAGAGCGCGCCCAAAAAAGAGTTGAGGTGAGTGCGGTGAGAATTAGCTTGCGAGTAATCGAAGAGCCGGAAGCGCTCCTGGCAGTGGAGGAACTGCAGCGCCAGGTTTGGGGCGGCAGCGAGACCGAGGTGGTGCCCAAGCATATGCTGGTGGCTGCCATCCACAATGGCGGGCTGGCTGTTGGCGCATACAATGAAGATTCCGGTGAAGACCCTCATTTGGTAGGCTTCGTCTTTGGTTTTCCGGGGCTATACGCCACGCCGGATGGGCCGCGCCTGAAACATTGCTCGCATATGCTTGGCGTACATCCGGCTTATCGCGACCAGGGGATTGGCTTCTTGCTCAAGCGTGCCCAGTGGCAGCTGGTCCGTAACCAGGGACTGGATCGCATCACCTGGACGTTTGATCCCTTGCTGAGCCGGAACGCGTATCTCAACATCTCCAGGCTGGGGGCGGTGTGCAACACCTATCTGCGGGCTGTGTACGGCGTGATGCGAGATGGCATCAATACCGGGCTGCCTTCCGACCGGCTGCAGGTGGATTGGTGGGTGAATTCACAACGCGTCAACCTACGCCTGAGCCGCCGCGCCCGCCTGTCGCTCGACCTGGCCCATTACCTGGCTGCCGGCGCCCAGGTGATCAACGCCACGCAGGTTGGGGAGGATGGGCTGCCCAGACCAGGGTCTGAGATCGATGCCGGTGATCTTCAATATCTGCGTGCTGATGGTCCGAGCGCCATTCTCTTGCTCGAGATCCCCGCCGATTTCCCTGGGTTGAAAACCGCCAGGCCAGAGCTGGCGCTCCACTGGTGCTACCATATCCGCCAGGCTTTTGAAGAGCTATTCTCACTGGGCTACCTGGTTACCGATTTTATCCACCTGCCTGGCTTGCAAACGCGCAGCTTCTATGTCCTCACTCACGGCGAGAGCACTTTGTAAGGCATTTGTTGAAAATCTGATGTGAGCATCAAACAGGAGAAACGCCAGCAATGAATATCGACTCTGTTACCCTCTACCACCTGCGCATGCCCCTGGTCTCACCCTTCGAGACATCCTTTGGTCGGATTGATAGCCGGGAGTGCATTCTGGTTGAAATATTGAGCGATGGGCTGGCTGGCTTTGGCGAATGCCCGGCCGATCGTGACCCGGGCTATTCCTACGAAACTACCGGCACTGCCTGGCATATCCTGCGGGATTTTCTCATCCCGGCTGTCATGGGACAGGACCTGGCAGATGCGGCAGATTTCCAAAACCGGGTGCGCCCGGTGCGCGGCCACAACATGGCAAAAGCGGGGATTGAGATGGCCATCTGGGATTTGCTTGGAAAGCGCCAGGGACTCTCTTTGAAGGAGATGCTTGGCGGGGTCTATACCGATGTGGCGGTGGGGGTGTCTGTTGGCTTGCAGGCAAGCCCGCAGGCGCTGGTGGACGTGGTGGCTGGCTATTTGGAGCGTGGCTACCAGCGGATAAAAATCAAGATCAAGCCCGGACGCGACGTACTCGATGCCCAGGTAGTGCGCCGGTCCTTTGCTGAGGTCGCTCTCCAGGTGGATGCCAATTCTGCCTATACTCTGGAAACCGCCCGAAACCTGCGCCCGCTGGACGAGCTTGGCTTGCTCTTGATCGAGCAGCCCCTGGCAGAGGATGACCTGTGGGATCATCACCTCCTGCAAAAAGACTTCTCCACATCCCTGTGCCTGGACGAGAGCATCATTTCTATACGCCATGCTCGCCAGGCGCTGGAAATGGGCGCCTGCCGGGTGATCAATATCAAGGCAGGGCGGGTGGGCGGGCTGGGCGAGGCGCTTGCTATCCATTACCTGTGCCATGCCCAGGGCGTGCCGGTGTGGTGTGGCGGCATGCTCGAGACGGGTGTGGGCCGGGCTTCCAACCTTGCCCTGGCTTCGCTGCCTGGTTTCACCCTTCCGGGAGACATCTCCGCCTCAGAGCGCTACTATCACCAGGATATTACCCACGAGACCTTCCACTTAAACACTGGCAGCACCATCCGCGTGCCCGACGGGCCGGGGTTGGGGGTGACGGTGGACCGCGCTGCGCTGAAAAAATTCACCCTTGGCAAACTGGATCTGAAAGCCGATCAGGTATAATATCTTACAAATAGCGTAGTTAAGCGCAATTTGTATTTATATTATTGCCTTTTTGCCTGGCATCGGCTATACTGAAATCACATCGTAAAGATTACAGATCGGCTCCACTGTTATCTACATCTCAAATATCAATCATGAGGAGGAGTCATGCGAATTTACGACATCAGCCTGACTGTAAAACCGGACCTGCCAACCTGGCCCGGTGATCCGCCGATCGTGGTGGATCGCTTTGTCAAGAAGGAGGAAGGCGCTCCGAATAATGTTACCCAGATCAGTATGTGCGCCCATGCTGGAACGCATGTCGATGCTCCCTTCCATTTCCTCGGCGGGGATACGGCTACCATCGAGCAGCTGTCCTTGAAAACACTCACCGGGCGTGTGTATGTGCTTGAAATGCTCTCGGATGACCTGATCATAGACAACACGCTTGAAAAAGCAGAAATAACACAGCGCAACCAGCGAATGACAATAAAGAA
>Ga0105100_10001212_pt1 | contig 15212 bp, 9 predicted proteins | sample PPLLak12cMay2015_2_FD_87033 | JGI IMG/M metagenome (GOLD analysis project Ga0105100, IMG submission 87033) | Freshwater sediment microbial communities from Prairie Pothole Lake near Jamestown, North Dakota, USA - PPLs Lake P8 Core (1) Depth... | ecosystem: Environmental > Aquatic > Freshwater >...
AATTCTGACTTATCTTGGAATGACTTACAAAAGAAAATTCCTGATAATCATTTCTTTCCTGATAATAGCTGTTGTCCTTTCCGACCAGACTGCATTGTTAATTAAAAATACAGTTGAACGGTTACGACCCTGCCATGAACCTTCGCTTCAGGGACTGGTCCACACTGTGAATGGAAAATGCGGCGGCATGTTCGGATTTGTTTCATCGCATGCAGCAAATTCCTTTAATATAGCTCTGTTAAGCCTGTTGTTTATAAGAAAAAAATGGTATTCAGTTAGCATATTAATATGGGCAGCAGCGATAAGCTACAGCAGAATATATCTTGGCGTTCATTATCCTGTTGATGTGGTCTGCGGAGCAATCCTCGGGGCTTGCATAGGATCGGGTGTGTACGGGATTTATACTGTCACTGATAAAAAAATACAACTGAGGAAACGCCCCCTGTCCTAATATACTATGCTGTGTCTCAATCTCGAATCGACCGATCCTTATTTCAGCCTTGCTGCTGATGAATATCTTCTGAAAAACAGAAAAGAAGATTTTCTCATACTTGGAATAAATGACAAATCGGTTATAATCGGAAAGCACCAGGTGGCTCACAGGGAATCGGCCACAAAATTTGTTACTCAGAATAATATTCCGGTGATCCGACGTATTTCCGGCGGAGGAACAGTGTTTCACGACAATGGAAATCTTAATTTCTCTTTCATTCTGAAAAGTGAACAGGGTAAGCAGGTCGATTTTATGAAATATACGCTTCCTGTAATATCCTTTCTGTCTTCACTTGGTGTGAATGCTAAGTTTGAAGGGAAGAATGATTTGAAAGTCAATGGATTAAAAATATCAGGTAACGCAGAACACGTCTACCACAACAGAGTGCTCCATCATGGGACACTTCTCTTTAATGCAGATACTGACCTCCTCAGAGCATCAATCAGGAAGGATACCGGGAAATATGAAACAAAAGCAGTTTCGTCCAATCCTTCCCGGGTGATGAATCTGAAAAGCTTGCTGCGATCAGTTTCCGATATTTCTGAGTTCAGGATACTAATGTTGAAATGGTTTATGGATAATTTTCCGGGTTCAGAAATGTTTCAGCCTCGAGGGGAGGAAATCAACAAAATAAATGAGATCGCTGACAGCAAGTACAGGACCTGGGAGTGGAATTATGGCTACGGACCTGAATATCATTTTTCTAACAGGTTTCAATATCTTGGGAAAGAGTGTTCTTGCCGTTTATATGTGAAAGACGGAATCATCCTGGAGTGTAAAATAGATGGTAATGACGAGCTGGTATCAGCCGGTGAAAAACTTAAAGGGTGCAGGCATATGGTTGATGATATGAAGGGACTATTTCAAAAAGGAAATTTTTTATCTTCGGAATTTGATTTTTTTAATTTCTTTTGAACCTTTAAGATAGAAAAGTGATCACTTTAAACACTTTGTGAACCTTAGTAAAACCTTTGAGCAACTTTGTGGTTAATAGAGTTTTTTACCACAAAGGATCACTAAGGATAGCACAAAGTCTCACAAAGTGGGAAACGGCAAATTTGTTTATTATGGATGTTCTGAAATCAATTATTGTCTGGCTGGCGGGGATAGTTTTTGCTATCCTGTTCTTTCCGCTGACCTTTATAATCTGGCTTTTGACGCTGCCATTCGACAGGGACAGGAAAATAACACACTGGATCCTGACCAGGCAAAGCTGGTTGCTGGTATGGCTTTTACCGATATGGAAAATCAGGATTGAAGGAAGGAAGAGGGTAAAAAAAGACATAACCTATGTCATTATTTCCAATCACCAGTCAATTCTCGATATCCTGCTGATAAACTGCCTCCGTTACCGGTTCAAATGGATATCTAAGATTGAAAATATGAAAGTGCCTGTTCTGGGCTGGTACCTCAGAATGGCAGGTTACATCATTGTTGACCGGGGGAATAAGGAAAGCAAGGAAGAGATGATGGAAAAATCACGCCAGTGCCTTAATGAGGATACCTCGGTAATGTTATTTCCCGAAGGAACCCGGTCTCCTGACAGCAATATCGGATTTTTTAAAAGAGGGGCTTTTCAGCTTGCAATAAGCGCCGGGAAACCGATCCTTCCGATACTGATCGACGGAAGCGGCGGTGTGCTTCCCAAACACGGTCTTATTTTCAAAACCGGGCACAGGATAAAAATTAAGGTCTTTGATCCGGTTCCTCCTGAATCATTTAATACAGAAGATCCGGATATTCTTGCCCTCAATTTCAGTACCTTTATGACTGAAGCACTTAAAGAACTAAGGGCAGAAAGCTGATACCATGCCGCACAGTACATCATACAGGCGTATTCTTCACAAAATGGGCTATTACGATTATCAGCGGGGACTGATAGTCCATCACCTCCATGATGAGGGAAGCTGGAACACACATTTAACGAATAGCAGGAATTTCATCCTTAAATCCCTTGATATTTACAAACCAAGGGTAGTCACTGTTTTTGGAAGCGGATGGCTGCTTGATCTGCCTCTCATGGAAATAAATGAAACAGCTGATGAAATAAACCTTGTCGATATTATCCATCCCCCTGAAGTAAAGAGCCAGGTTGCGACTATGAAAAAAGTGATCCTGAGGGAAGATGATGTGACCGGTGGCTTGATTGAGGAGGTATGGAAAAGAGCATCGCGTAAAACATTTCTGAACAAACTCCGGTCATTAGAAGAAATTAATATAAACAAATATCAGCCAGCGTTTGACCCCGGACTTGTTATATCCCTTAATATTCTGACGCAGCTCGAAAATTTACCTGTTGAATTTCTGCGGAAAAAATCAAAGGCAGATGAAGCTGGTTTTCTGCTGTTAAGAAAAAAAATTCAGCAGAACCACCTGTCATTTCTGGAAAACCATAGTTCAGTACTGATAACTGATCGTTCAGAAGAGGTTACAGAAAGTTCCGGCAAAATCTGTGAGATTAAATCCGTTCTGGTCAATCTTCCCGAATCTAAACTGAGAGAAGACTGGACATGGAATTTTGATCTTAAAAAGTCAGATTATTACCGTAAGAGATCAGTATTAAATGTTTCGGCATTAATGTTATAATATGAACCCTGAGAATATCCGGAATACATACCTTGACATAAGGAATAAGAATGAAGCTCTTCTTGCGAAACTTAAGAAGAACCAGCTGTTTGTTTCCCTTCTCAGACTCCTGGTTTTCATAGCCGGAGGTATACTTTCGGTGCTTGCATTCAGTATTTCTGCAATTGCAGGAATACTGACACTTTTGGGTGCTATCATTTTCTTCCTTTTTCTTGTTATAAAATTTGTCAGGTATTCAAATGAAATAATATTTAAAGAAAACATTATACGGATAAATAATAATGAAATTAATGCCCTGAATGGCGATTATTCGGCATTTGACGGGGGATCGGACATGAACGATCCAAAACATGATTTTTCAGGCGATATAGACCTTTTTGGTGATGATTCACTTTTCAGGTACCTCAACAGGAGTGTCACAGGTCCCGGAAGGTCGCAGCTTGCGGGCTGGCTTTCTGAGCCTTATGATCTAAGGGAAGAAATCATTGAAAGGCAGGAGGCTGTCAGGGAGCTTGCAGGGAAGCTTTCCTGGCGTCAGCATTTCATGGCCTGCGGCCTTGATAAACCGCTTGCTGAAATAGAAATAAAAAGTTTAAACGATTGGCTGAAGGAGGATGATAATTTCTTTACAACTCCTTTTATTAAGCATTCAGCATACATCCTGCCTGCTGCAGCTGTTATTACACTTTTGTTTGTTTTTGGAGGGATTCTTTCGCTGAAGGTTTTTATTCTACTGTTTGTCTTTAATCTTATGCTTATAGGAATATTCATTAAAAGAAGCAACAGAATTCACGCAATGGTGTCGCAGAAACACATATTTCTTTCATCTGTCGAACAGCTTGTATTCTCTTTTGAAAAAGAACAGTTTAAATCATCAGTCCTGACCGAAACGCAGGAAAAAATGTGTACAAAAGAGGGATCTGCAGCTGAAAAAATAAGGGAGCTAAAAATTTTAATTCAGGCATTTGACAACAGGCTTAATCTGTTTGTCGGGTTTATTCTTAATGGTCTTCTTTTATGGGATTTCCATTGTATAATAAAGCTTGAGAAATGGAGGGCTTCAGTCTCATCGAGCCTTCCCGTTTGGCTGAACCTTCTTGGTAAAATTGACGGGCTAAACAGTCTCGCGAATTATGCATATAATAATCCTGATTATTCTTTTCCGCAGACATTGAATGGCGAACCGGTACTGGACGCTTACAGAATGGGGCATCCTTTGCTGAAAAGAGAAACCAGGATCAGCAATGATTTTTCTGTTAAGCGCCAGGGCCAGGTATTTATTATTACAGGTGCGAATATGGCAGGAAAAAGCACCTTCCTGCGGACTGTTGCGGTAAATATGGTACTGGGCATGATTGGCGCCCCGGTGTGTGCCGGAGGAATGAAGCTATCACCAGTAAAGCTTTTTACAAGTATGCGCACCACCGATTCGCTAAGTCAGAATGAGTCATATTTCTATGCGGAGCTTAAAAGGCTTAAAGCACTTAAGGAGAGACTGGAAAAAGGTGAAAACATATTCTTCATCCTTGACGAGATCCTTAAAGGAACTAATTCCACTGATAAAAGCCTGGGTTCAAAATTGTTTCTCAGGCGTGTAATTGAATACGGCGCGACAGGCCTTATTGCCACCCACGATATTTCGCTGGGAGAAATGGAAACAGAGTTCCCTGTTAATGTTGTGAATAAGTGTTTTGAAATAGAGATTGACGGAGAAAAAATCAGCTTTGATTACCTGCTCCGGGACGGAATAACCCGGAAAATGAATGCTGCTGCACTTATGAAACAAATGGGGATTGCCTGATGATCACCATTTATTAACAATTTTCGTCACACTATAAAAGTCAATTAATCAGATAAATATTTTAGCCCGCCACATTTTGCCACTTTCCGGTGGTTAAAAATCGGGGTCATTGTTGAAAAATTGGCAGGTGGGACCATTCCTAAATGACTATATTTGCCCAAAAATTTTACAAAATGTCAGTTGTTGGATATTCTGAGGAACATATAAAGACTCTCGAATGGCGTGAGCATATCCGGCTCAGACCTGGAATGTATATCGGGAAACTGGGTGACGGCTCTTCACAGGATGATGGTATTTATGTGCTTCTTAAGGAAGTTATGGATAATGCCGTCGATGAATACATGATGGGTTTCGGGAAGAAAATTGATGTTGAGATAAACGGGAATGAGGTGAAGGTGCGCGACTATGGCCGCGGAATTCCTTTGGGCAAGGTTACCGAAGCGGTGTCAAGAATGAACACCGGTGCCAAATATGATTCAAAAGCATTTAAGAAATCGGTCGGCCTTAACGGTGTTGGTGTTAAGGCAGTAAATGCCCTTTCGAGCAGATTCATTATAAGGTCAATACGTGACGGACAGATAAAAGTAAGCGAATTCGGGCATGGTATTACGATAAAGGATCATCCGCTGAAACCAACAACGGAAGAGAATGGCGTGGAGGTGATCTTCGAGCCGGACGAGGCAATGTTCGGCAATTATTTCTACATATCGGAATATGTTGATTCCATGCTGAAAAATTACGTTTACCTGAACGCAGGACTGGTAATTAACTTCAATGGGAACAAATTCCTATCAAGAAACGGTCTTGTCGACCTGCTGAATGAGAACATGAGCAAAGAGGGGATTTATCCAATCGTTCATCTTAAAGGGGAAGATATTGAAATTGCCTTCACACACGGATTGCAGTATGGCGAGGATTATTACAGCTTCGTGAACGGACAGAATACAACCCAGGGAGGAACTCATCTGATAGCCTTTAAAGAAGCTTTTGTAAAGACAATCCATAATTTCTACAAGAAAGATTATGATCCTGCCGATATCAAGACATCAATCATAGCTGCCATCAGCATTAAAGTGGAAGAGCCTATTTTCGAGTCGCAGACGAAAACCAAACTGGGATCAAAAGATATGGGACCCGAGGGTCCATCGGTAAGGAACTTTATCACTGAATTTATTAAGAAACAACTAGACGATTATCTCCATAAAAACTCTGAGACAGCCAGGATCCTCCTTCAAAAGATCCAGGATTCTGAAAAAGAGAGAAAGGCAATCTCTTCAATTCAGAAGCTGGCAAGGGAGAGGGCTAAAAAAGTAAGCCTCCACAATAAAAAACTGCGCGACTGCAGGATTCATTTTAATACAAATGATTCACGGAAGCTCGAATCAACGATATTTATAACAGAGGGTGATTCAGCCAGCGGATCGATAACGAAATCGAGAGATGTTGAAACCCAGGCTGTATTCAGCCTCAGGGGTAAACCTCTTAATTCGTTCGGCCTGACTAAAAAAATCGTTTATGAAAATGAAGAGTTCAATCTCCTTCAGTCGGCTTTGAATGTTGAGGATGGTATTGAAGATCTGAGATATAACAATGTTGTGATTGCTACAGATGCAGATGTCGACGGAATGCACATAAGGCTTCTTCTTCTGACCTTCTTTCTGCAGTTCTTCCCTGACCTTGTAAGGAAAGGGCATGTTTATATCCTCCAGACCCCGCTTTTCAGAGTTAGGAACAAGAAGGATACCAGATACTGTTACACTCCGGAAGAAAAAGCTAAAGCACTGAAATCTCTGGGACCAAATCCCGAAATAACAAGGTTCAAAGGGCTGGGGGAGATATCTCCCGATGAGTTCAGGCACTTTATAGGCAAGGATATACGACTGGAGCCTGTAATGATGAAGAAGAACGATGCAGTGAACGGGTATCTCGAATTCTATATGGGAAAAAATACACCCGACAGGCAGGATTTCATTATTGAAAACCTTAGGGTTGAAGAGGATCTGGTTGAGCAGGAAATTTAGATGTTAAAAGTAGCGATCTGAGGGATGGACGATCAGGATTTTGAATTAGACAAACCTGAAGGAAAGGAAGAACCTTCTCAGGGTCCGGCTGCTTTGCATTCAGTAACGGCCCTGTCGGGCATGTACCAGGATTGGTTCCTTGACTATGCTTCTTATGTAATACTCGAACGTGCTGTTCCGCACCTGAACGACGGACTGAAACCTGTTCAGCGGCGTATCCTTCACTCGATGAAGAGGATGGACGACGGCCGCTACAACAAGGTTGCAAATATCATTGGGCACACAATGCAGTTCCATCCTCATGGGGATGCTTCAATTGGTGATGCCCTGGTCCAGCTGGGCCAGAAAGAACTGCTGGTCGATACTCAGGGAAACTGGGGAAATGTGCTGACCGGCGATGGCTCCGCTGCACCGAGATATATTGAAGCCAGGCTCTCAAAATTTGCCCTTGAGGTAGTATTTAATCCCAAAACAACCGAGTGGAAGCTTTCATACGACGGGAGAAACAAGGAACCTGTTACACTTCCTGTAAAATTCCCCCTTCTGCTTGCACTTGGCGGCGAAGGTATTGCTGTCGGGCTTGCTTCAAAGATACTCCCCCATAATTTCAATGAAATAATCGATGCATCAATAGATTATTTGCAGGGAAAAGAGTTTGTTCTTTACCCCGATTTTCCTACCGGCGGCATGATCGACGTTTCAAAATATAATGACGGACAAAGGGGAGGAGCCGTGAAGGTAAGGGCAAAAATCGAAAAAATTGATAAGAAAGCTCTTGTAATTACAGAGATACCATTTGGAAGAACAACCACCTCCCTTATAGAGTCAATAATAAAAGCAAATGAAAAGGGAAAGATAAAGATCAGGAGGATTGACGACAATACATCGGCAAATGTGGAGATCGTCATTCATCTTATGCCCGGCGTCTCTCCCGATAAAACGATCGATGCGCTCTATGCACTTACCGATTGCGAATATTCAATCTCTCCAAATACCTGCGTAATTACAGTAAGTAAACCTGCATTTCTGGGTGTAAGCCACATTCTGAGATTTTCAACCGACAATACCGTCAAGCTCCTGAAAACAGAACTGGAAATACGTCAGAATGAGCTTCGCGAGGAGTGGCACATCTCATCGCTCGAAAAAATATTCATCGAAGAAAGGATCTACAGGGATATTGAAGAATGCGAAACATGGGAGTCAGTAGTAAAAGCAATCGATGACGGGCTAAAACCATTTAAGAAGAGATTATTAAGGGAAGTGACCCGCGAGGACATTATATTGCTTACCGAGATTAAGATAAAGAGGATTTCAAAGTTCGATTCTAAAAAAGCTGATGAGCATATCAAAGGAATCGAGTCAGAGCTTGAAGAAGTAAAAAATCATCTGCAGAATATAATTCCATTCAGTATTAACTATTTCAGGCAGATAAAGAAAAAATACGGAAAAGGAAGGGAAAGGAAGACTGAGATAAGGAATTTTGATACAATTCTGGCCACAAAAGTTGTGGCCAACAATGCCAGGCTTTACATTAATTATAAGGAAGGTTTTATGGGTACCGGCCTGAAGAAAGATGAATTTGTATGTGATTGTTCTGATATTGACGACATTATTGTTATCAGAAAAGATGGAGGGTACCTTATTACAAAAGTTTCAGATAAGGTTTTTGTGGGATGTGATGTAATTTATGCCCAGGTTTTTCTGAAAAATGACGAACGTACGATCTATAATATTGTTTACCAGGACGGGAAAGATGGTCCGCTGCTTGTGAAGCGTTGTGCTATAACAGGTATGACTCGTGACAAGGAGTACAATATGACCAGGGGAACCCCTGGCTCAAAGATCATATATTTCAGCGCCAATCCGAACGGAGAAGCTGAAGTGATCAGGATTCACCATAAGCCCAGGGCGAGGCTTAAAAAACTGGTTTTTGAATTTGATTTCGGACAGCTTGGAATAAAGGGTAAGTCATCGATGGGTAACATTCTTACCAGAAATCCGGTTCAAAAGATTTCTCTGAAGGAGAAGGGGCTGTCAACTCTCGGCGGAAGGAAGATATGGTTTGATGACGCGGTATTCAGGCTGAATGTCGATGGCCGCGGTCTGTTCCTTGGGGAGTTCAGTTCAGATGATAAGATTCTGGTCATAACCAAAAACGGATATTTCAGGATAACGGGTTTTGACCTTTCAAACCACTTTGAAGACAATATCCTCATTATTGAAAAATATCATCCGGGGAAAGTTTATTCAGTCGTTTACTGGGATGCAGAGCAGAAGTTCTATTATTTGAAGAGATTTGTGATTGAAGAATCCGAGAAGCCTCTTTGCTTTATCAATGAAGATCAGGAATCGAAGATGATAAGCATTACCGAAGTTGAATATCCCAGGTTCGAAATAGAATTTGGAGGCAAACATAAAACCAGGGATAATGAAATAATAGAAGTATCCGAATTTATTGGTGTAAAAAGCTACAAAGCAAAAGGGAAGAGGCTCACAAGTTATATGGTCGACAACATTCATGAAATTGAACCAGTCGTTAAGAAAGAATCAGCCGCCGGGAGGGAACCGACGGAGGAGGAGCAACAGCGACATCCTGATACGCATATTGATCCGGCACAGATGAAGCTTGAGCTGTAATGCAACAGGCCAACAAAATATTCATAATCGGATTCATGGGAAGCGGGAAATCGACCAGGGGAAGGCAACTTGCTTCCAGCCTCGGATGGGCATTTATTGATCTTGATAAAAAAATTGAAGAAATGGCCGGTATGACAATTCCGGATATTTTTTCTGAAAAAGGGGAGACCAGTTTTCGTAAGTTAGAGTCGGAAGCATTGGACAGAACCCTGTCTGAATCAAAAACTGTCATTTCCACAGGTGGAGGTACTCCATGTTCCGGAGACAATATGGATTTTATGCTTGCGAATGGACTAACCGTTTATCTCAAGATGACTCCGGCCATGCTGCTGACCCGTCTGGCAAAATCGCCCGAAAAGCGTCCATTGCTGAAGAATGTTGATAAGAAAACAATGTTCGATTTTATAACAGCAAAACTTGCGGAACGCGAAGGCTGTTATTCGCGGGCTGATATAACTGTTGATAGTTTCAATACTGATAATTCAGAATTATACTCTTTGATTAAGAATTATATTCTGGAATGAATATTGAGTTTAATTTCTTAATTTAGGGTGATCATTTAATACTGCCAGGTTTATGGGAAACAGGCCCTTTATCTTCCCCATTCTAAAAACTAAAAAAGTGCCGGACCTATTTGAATGGGGAAGCCTGAAAAACAAATTTTCAGGAAAGACACTTTTCAGATTAAAGCTCTATTCTCTGATAACTGGCGATTTATCGGTACTTGACATTATTAGTAACAAATGGTTCTTTGAAGAACTGTTGGATTATTCCCGGTTAGCTGCAGATACTAATCTGTTACCTGCCCTTGGAAAAATTGCAAAATCAGCGAAATATGATGAAAGTCTTCGTCAGCGTGCTTCAGAGATTGCTGAAACAATTGAAGATAAGTCTGTAAAAAAGAAAAATGTATCAATATCTGTAAGTGAGAAAGATGATTCAGCCAGAGCTGAAAACGCCCTGAAAATACTTGCAGGAACAAGATCACCTCAGACAACAGAGGTTTTAAGGCTCCTTAGAGACAAATCGACTGAATTTAAAAGACTGGCTCTCTTCCTGATAGGAAAATTCAAAATGACCGATATGATTCAGGAGGCTTGCGAATGCCTGAGCATAAATGATATTGAAGACGATGCATATACGGTAATTCTGAGTTTTGGCACTGCTGCATCAAAGGAAATCAACAAATACTATCTGACGGCTTCAGGGAATATCAATACAAGAAAAACCCTCCTCAGGCTTTTATCTCAGATAAACAAGAGTGCCGGTATGTCATCCCTGTCTGAACAAATATGGTCAAGCTCAAGGCAGATAAAGGAAATGGTACTCGATACTCTGTTAGCATCAGAATACAATGTAAAAAAGGATGAAACGGATAGATTCAAAAACAATATTTATGATACATTCGGAACACTGACATGGATAATCTCATCACTGGTTTCACTCCGGAAAAATAGTGATGCTGTTATTTCGGCAGAAATGAATAAGGAATATGTCCGCTGGAAAAATTATCTTCTTAACCTGCTTACCCTCACATTTGATAATAAAGGCGTTCCTTTTGATGAGAAAAATCTGAAAACAGGAAAGAATGATTTAAGTAAATCCATCCGCGAAATGACCGGTATCATTTATGATAATGCAGCAAGGCAGAAACCGGACGATTATGCTGATCCGGTATATTTTAAGAAGAAATTAAAAAAGCTTCAACGTTATTTTCCGTGTGAAATACCTGAATACAAAAGTCTCCTTGAAGATATTATTAACTGTGATTATAACCTGATAAGCGTCTGGACCAAGGCATGTACCATCAGAAATATCAAAGAGATAGAGGACGAAAATCTGGGTGAATCAGTTGTTGCTCTGCTTTTCAGCCCTGAAGAAGTGCTTCGCGAAGAATCAGCGCGTCTGATAGCACGATCGGGCAGGGAACTCTACAGGACAACTGCAGAACGTATTCCGGAGGTTACGCGGAAAAAGCTTGACAGGATTATTGCAGGCGAAAGCCTTGTAAATGAGCTTGTTTTTGAAAAAGCTGAATTCCTTTCATCATGTTTCCCGGAACTGAATGAAGATGAATTACTCTTCCTGGCAGAAAAAACCTTTTTCGCAATGAATGATAAGAGCGGAATTTATTCCCAGCCTTCCGGTACAATTCTATGGTCATTTTCAGAAGGGAAAACTGAACCTGATTTTTATATAAATCACGATGATATAACTGATCCCGGCCAGCATATTAAGGATATCAGGGATAAATGTTCTTTTTGCTATGGATTGCCATTGAAAGCTGTCAGGGAGTTTAATTTTCAATATCCTGAAAAATCTTTCGGGATTTTCAAATATATTGATAACAAAGAAGAATAATTCATAATTGCTTATGACTTCAGTAAAGTTAAAGAACGAGAGATTAAACCCTTTCCCGGGATTACGCCCATTTGGTCCGGAAGAAAGCGAGTATTTTTTCGGACGCGAAAGCGAAAGTGAAGAGATTGCCGGCAAGCTTCTCAGGAACAGGTTTGTTGCAGTTACCGGAGCCTCCGGAAGCGGTAAATCATCGCTGGTCCTCTGCGGCCTGATTCCAAAAATACGACATCTCTCTTCTAAAGGAAAGGGCACATGGAAGGTTCTTGCGATGAAGCCGGGCAATGACCCATTCGGGAATCTGGCCGATTCATTTATTGAGAATTTTTCAAACCCGGAACTAAATGAAAAATCCCGGACTGAAGTTCTGAAGTTATTAAACGATAATCCTGACGGGATAGCAGATGTGATAAGGGTTCTGTCTCCGGCAAAGAATGCCAAAACACTTATTTTTATCGACCAGTTTGAGGAGCTGTTCAGATATGGCTCTCCTGAAACAGGAAGAGGAACTGGCACAGATACTTCAGGATTCATTGACTTACTGACTAATGCAATAAACAATGATAATCCTGATATTTATCTCGTTGTTGCCTTAAGGTCTGACCTTATTGCAGAATGTTCACATTACAGGAGTTTTACAAATCTTGTAAATAACAGCAATTACCTGGTCTCCCGGATGGACAGGGAAAATTTCAGGGAAGCCATAGTGGGGCCGATCAAAATTGCGGGTGCAGATATTGATAATGACCTGGTTGAACTTCTTATAAATGAAGTGAATGAGAATACCGACCAGCTTCCTGTATTGCAGCATGCTTTAATGAGGACATGGATGCACTGGAAGAAGCTTGATGAACCTCACAGACCGCTCGATATTACCGATTACCGCTCAATAGGTACTATGAGTGATGCCATCTCACGTCATGCCAACGAAATTTATGAAGGGCTTGGAAGCGATGGTAAAAGAATTTGTGAAAAGCTTTTCAGGATAATTACCGGAAAAGGATCTGATAACAAGGGGATCCGTTACCCCTCAAATGTAAAAACCCTGAGGGCTGCAATCAATTGTACGGGAGAGGACCTTTTTAAGGTAATAGGGGAATTCAGAAATCCTTCAGTATCGGTGCTTACCCCTCATTATTCAGTCGAGCTTAATGATGATTCGATTATTGATCTCTCGCACGAAAGCCTGATCCGTCTCTGGGACCGTCTTAGAAAATGGGTCGATGACGAATATTCATCGATTCAGATGTACCTCAGGCTGTCAGAAGCTTCCGCAATGTATCAGCAGGGTAAAACCGGCCTGCTGAAACAACCCGACCTTCAGCTTGCAATAAACTGGCGCGAAGAAAACAAGCCCACTCTCTGGTGGGCCCAGAAGTATAATCCGGCATTCGAAAGAGCGATGGTCTATCTCCGGACGAGCGAGAAGGATTTCCTCGAATCGGAAGAAAAGAAAGTAAGGCATCACAAATGGAGATTAAAAAGGATAAGAATCGTTTCTTCCATACTTGGAGGAATAGCAATACTGACGGCACTGACGATGATGGCAGCTTTTGCATCCAAATTTTCATCAGATAATCGCCGGAAGGTGGCTGAAAGAGAAAAGCTTGAAATTGCTGCACAGAAGACTTTAGCTGACCAGTATGCTGCGGTCGTTCTGAAAAAATCAGTCAGGTCCGATTCAAGCGCGCTTGCCGCAACCCGCAGGGAACAGATGGAAAGAATACTCCGGCTTAATGCCGAAAATCAGGTTCTTTCGGTACAGGAGGAAATTAATGAGACCCGCAAACAATCTCAGTAGGCAGTGAAGGCCAGCATAGTGGCAATAAAGAATGCAGAATCAGCAATCAGAAAGAAAAATGAAATACAGAGACTGAGAATGATCTCTGTTGCCAAATCTATGTCACTCCGGTCACTTCAGGTGCCTGAACAAATTGATCTTCAGGCTCTTCTGGCTTATCAGGCTTACCTGTTTAATATCAGGAACATGGGAAGCAGGAATGATGCTGATATTTATACTGGACTTTATAATCTGGCAAAACAAAAGGGCAGCGACAAAATAAAAACCTATACCGGTTTTGACAACCCGGTAAGAAGCATTGTGTTTGTACCGGGTAGAAATGAGGTTTTTACATCAGATTCGTATGGTAAAGTAATGAAATTGGACCTCGGCAGTAAGGAAAATATTTTCAGGATAATATTTTCCGGAAGTGAAGCATATGACGTGCTGGCTGTCAGCCCTAAAGCCGATTGGCTGGCATGCGGAGGAGCAAACAGTAATATTAAAATGGTTCCGGTTGCCGGAAATGATCCGGGATATGAGCTCAGAGGCCATTCAGGAAGGATAAAGTCGCTGGTTTTTTCATATGATGGCAAATTTTTATACTCGGCTGCTCTCGACGGCAAAGTGCTGAAATGGGATCTCTCTGCAAGAACCTCAATTGACCTGTCGACTGATATGATGCAAATTACATCAATCGACCTCTCGACGACAAACAGATACTTTGCAGGCATCAGCGATCAGGGCAAGGCACTTGTCTGGAATCCGGAACAGACTTCGGAAAAGTTCAGGATAGAATCATCAGGGAAACGGATAATGAGCATTAAGTTTAAGCCTGATCAGGAACGTATTGCCGTAGGGTATGATGATGGAATGGTTGAATTATGGGATATTCCTTCCAGGATAAAATTATCGGAGTTCCGGGCCCACACTTCTGAAGTAAATGAAATCCGCTTTAATCCGGGCTCCCCGCAGCTTGCAACTGCTTCGATTGACGGAACAATTAAGCTCTGGGATACCGATGACCTGACAAGTCCTCCGGTCAGCTTTAAGGATAATGGTGGCCCTGTAGTTGCTTTTGAATTCACCCCTGACGGTCAGATGATATTATCGGCCAATTCGGGAAACCAGCCAAGAATTACCGGACGCCCTTCATATGCTGAATCCTTAGCGGCCGACGGATGTTCCTATGTAACGCGGAATTTTACACCTGTTGAATGGCTGGCTTATGTCGGCAAGGATATCACATACGAAAAAACCTGCCCGGAATCAGATTACAAGATCAGGATCAGGGAAGTGAGGTAGAAAGAATGTACTCACCCCCAAACCCCCTCTCTGCTGACGCAACTAATCTTTAAACACAATTTATACTTGATTATAAATCAGGATGTTAAACAAGTAATAATTAAACGATATGATAAAGTCTATTTAACCACGGAGTCGCACGGAGTTAACACTGAGTTGCACTGTTTTTGTTTGTCATCTAAACCGTGAAACTCCGTGCAAACTCCGTAAACTCCGTGGTTAAAAAACTAA